>Ga0182021_10007105_pt1 | contig 13256 bp, 10 predicted proteins | sample 612E3MmetaG_FD_120493 | JGI IMG/M metagenome (GOLD analysis project Ga0182021, IMG submission 120493) | Permafrost microbial communities from Stordalen Mire, Sweden - 612E3M metaG (Illumina Assembly) | ecosystem: Environmental > Terrestrial > Soil > Wetlands > Permafrost | place: Sweden...
AGCGGTTTAAATTGAACTGTAGCCACTGGTGGTTGGCCCAGCGTCTCCCGCGCCGTAACCGGCGCGGCTACATTCCGATCGTAGCCGCCGCGGTTACGCGGCGGAGCCCGGGGCGGTTACCGCATTCAACTCCGGCTACAGTTTTACTGAAAATGCTCTAGTCGCAGATTCTCAGAGCGTAGCCAGGAGTTCCACGCTATGGATCCACGTCGTAGACTTCGACAAGGGCCTCGCCGTTCGTGTCGCCGGCGCCGGACACCAGCGCGGTGAACATGCCCGCCGGCAGGGTCACCAGCAACGCCGCGTCCTTGCTCGCCGGGTCCGGCAGAGCGAACGCCTGCGTTGCGGCAAAAGCCGTCCGCAGCGCGGTCACGTCGCCGTCGCCCCAGTTGTCGTTACCGGCGAAGAGCACGCTGCTCCCATCGGGCTTGATCTCGTAGATCTCCAGCTTCGGATCGGCCAGCGCGCCGGACACGCCGTAGCCGGCCAGCCCCGGTCCCACCCCGCGGATCAACAGCCGCTTCGGGACGTTGCCGGAGATCGCGAAACCGGCGATCAGAATGTTGTCACCCGTGCCGACAAAATTGCGGGCCGAGATGCTCGCCAGCCGCACGGAGTTGCCGCCACCGGTGTCGTACACTTCGGCCAGTGTCACGCCGCTGCGGTCGGCGGGGTCGTAAACGAAGATCGTGCGCAACCCTTCGACCGGATAGAGCAAGGCGGCATCCCGCGTGGCGCCATCGGGCAGCGGGAACGCGCCGGTCGCCGCAAACGCCGCGCGCAACGCCGCCACATCGCCGGTGCCCCAGTTGTCGTTGCTCGCCGCGATGGTATCCAGGCCGTTCACCGTCGCATGCACTTCCAGCAGCGGGTCCGGCAGGGCGCCGGGCACGCCAAACTGGGCCAGCGTGGGACCGATGCCGCGGATGAGCAGCGTTTTGCTCCCACCGACTACGTTGACGCCCACGATCAGCGGCGTGCTCCGGCTCCGCGATACCGAGCGGACCGAGAGACCGATCAGCCGGCCCGGCTCGGGCGTCGCGACCACCAGTCGCGCCGGCTGGCTCGTGGTTGAGCCGGTGCTTTTGGATACAACCACGGTGTAGTCGCCCGCGTCGGACGCAGTCACCGAGTTCAAGGCAAGCGTGGCGCTCGTGGCGCCAGCGATGGCTGCACCGTTACGCTGCCACTGGTAGGTCAACGGCAACGCCGACGCCGCAGTCACCGTGAACTGGACCGCTCCGCCCGCGGTCGCGGTGCAGCTGATCGGTTGCGCGGTGAGGGTCGGCCGGATTTGTGCAGCGCTTAGGGCCGCGTAGGCGTTGAGGCGGCCGCCGGACACGCAGCGGCCGGCAAGCGACGGCAGCGGGTCGACGGTGTTGAGAATCCAACCCTTCAGGTCCGCCACCGTGGCCTCGGGCCGCATCTGGAGCAGCAAGGCCGCCACTCCCGCGACCAGCGGCGTGGAGTTCGAAGTGCCCGTGCCGGTGAGGGCCACGCCGTTTCGCCCGATCGTAGCGATGCTGGTACCCGGGGCTCCGAGGTCCACAGACCGGAGTCCATAACACGAGGCGCTGAGGTTGAGCTGATCGAGGTTGTTGGTATTGGCGACCGCCAGGATATTGTCCGAAGGGTACGAGCCGGGGTACATGGGAACGAGGTCGTTGTCGGTGCCGCCATTGGCGGCAGCGCACACGAGCAGAATCCCGGAAGTGCGGGCGGCCTCGACAGCGTCGAGCATCGCCGCGCTATACGGGTACCCAGCGAGCGACATGCTCATGATCCGTGCGCCCTTGGTCCGCGCATAATTGATCCCGGCAACCAGGTTGGCCGTCGTGCCGGTGCCGCCTCCCCCGCCACTGGTGACCTTCACCGGTAGAATCTGCACCGCCCAAGTTACGCCGGCGATCGCGCTGCCGTTGTTGCCCTTCGCGCCGATGATCGAGGCGATCGTAGTGCCATGGTCGCCGGTCGGATCGGGGTCATTGTCGTTGTCGACAAAATCCCATCCGCTCCAGTCGTCGACAAAACCGTTGCCGTCTTCGTCGATGCCATTGCCCGGGATCTCGCGCGGATCGCGGTAGCGAACGGTCGCGAGGTCCGGCGAAGAGAAATCGAAGCCGTTGTCGAGGATGGCCACGATCACGTCGGGGCTCGTGCGGCAAATATCCCAGGCCTGCACCATGCGCACATCGGCGCCGGGCAAACCGCCGTTTTGCCCCGTATTTTGCATCGAGTACTGCACCGAAAAACGCGGATCGTCGGGCACAAGACAGCCGGCACCCAGACCGTTGCCTTCCGCCGCCGCCACCGTTTCCGCGAAGCGGGCCAACGCAGCCAGCGCCTGCGGTTTGGTGTCGAGACCAGGCGACGGAAATCGCACCAGCCAATGCGCGCTACCGAAGATCGGTTGCCAGGCAACGGCGCCCGCCTGGGTCAATGCCGCGGCGAAAGCCTCGTGCGTCACGCCGTCGCGGGGTTTGGCCATAATCTCGCCGGCGACAAACGCCTCCCGTTTCACCACCGTCTCGCGGTCGCCTACCGCGTCGGTCCGCACTTGTTCCTCGACGCGAATGGGGCCGTAGTTTTGGTCGGTCTGGAGCAGCCATTCGCGGAAACGCACCCCTTGCGCGTCCGCCGGGCCCAGACGCATCGCCAATACCGGATAGGGACGGTCGAACAACGTGAAATTGGTGGCGGCAGACGAGGAAATGGAGCGTTGAACCAGACCTTCCGCCGATACCGGGACAGGCGCAAGGGCAGCTACTGTTTGCGCCGGTTTCGCCCCGCGATCCGTCGGGCGTGACTCATTCGGCTGCGCGAGCCACAAGGTACCCAACACGATGAGGAGCATCCAAAAAACGGATTTCCGCGCGCGCATCGCTCCCGCGATCCACGTTACCACCTGCGATTTTTTCATTTTCGCGAGAAAACGGGCACGCGTTGAGGCAGGTTTGGCCATTGGAGCGCAAATCGAGGAGGAGGGCTGGGGATTAAGGGTATAACACCGCAGGTACGGAAAATCCCCGCCCTATCTTGATGAACCGTCATCGCAACAACTCCGGCGACGGCACCCTTTTGCGGAAGCAGTGTCCTACCCTATCCGCCGGCTTGAACCCTAGATCGCTCCCAACATCATCGTTCCCATGAAACCGATCCTGCTATTCGTCCTCGCCCTGGCTTGCGGCGCGATGGCTCGCGCCGAAATCTTCACGCCCCGCATCAGCAGCGGACGAGGCGGGCCGGTTGACCGTTCGGCGCGCATGGTGGGCGATCATCGGCAAGCGTTCGACGGCAACCGATATGGAACGCATCACGGCGGTTTCCACTACGGGCGAGACCACGACGATTTCTGGGGTTTCGGTCTCGGCTGGTGGGGGCCGGCCGCCGTGCTCTCCTTCGGTTACGACAATTACCTTTATAATGGCTGGTATGGCTGGCCGCGATCGCATCTCTACGCCGGTTGGTATGGGCGCCCCGCCTATTTCGAACCCGAGATACGCACCGTCTATGTACCGACGTATAGTGGAGTCGCCTATGCCACGAGCGGTCAATCCGCCCCGATTCCGACGAGCGATGGCATTCGCGATGCCCGCTCGCCGGATCAATTGCGGGCCATCTACGGCGCCCAGGCCGAGCAGCTCATCCGGCAGGGTTACTGACCTCGGCAAAACACGTGATCGAGGTGGAACGCGTTGTCCCCAACGCGTTCAGCGTCTTGGGGACTAGCCGCTCCACCCGATCTGCCAGTAGCGTGATAGTTCGGAAAACTGTAGCGGCGGTCTATGACCGCCGTCCTCGGACAGATCGGCGCTCATAGAGCGCCGCTGCTACAGTATGCCGGAGCGCGAGCATCCGCCGTCGCAGGGCTTCCGCCTTCGTCGGGCTTCGGCGGGACAAGTTGGCGGGACAAGAGCTCGCTGACCGACGAAACCCCCGCGTTTCCCGGAATGCCCTCAGGCGCGTGACCTCGCTGCGTGGGCGCGGGCCACTACCACGTATTTCTCGGCCCACTTGCGCAGGGCTTTTTGTTCCTTCGCGGAAAGCGTGCGCACCACCTTTGCCGGCGCGCCCATCACCAGCGAACCCGGCGGACAGGTGAAACCCTGCTTCACCAGCGCATTCGCTCCCACAATGCTGCGCGCGCCGATGTTCGCCCGGTCGAGCACGGTCGCGCCCATGCCGATGAGACATTCGTCGCCAATGGTACAGGCGTGGACAATAGCACCGTGGCCGAGAGTGCACCACGCGCCGATGATCGCGTCGCCATCGTCGGCGAGATGCACGATGACGTTGTCCTGCAGGTTGCTCCCCTCGCCCACGACGATGCGCGCGATGTCGCCGCGCAGCACAGCGCCGTAGAAGACGCTCGACTTGGGCCCAAGCGTCACGTCGCCAACGACGGTGGCATTGGGCGCCATCCAGATGGCCTGAGCGACATCGGGCGCGCGCCCGAGGTGCCGGGCAAGACGTTGCTGGACGGTCAGGGCGGTCGATTTCATAGCGCTTTGGAATAAGGCACGCCGATGGCTTTCGGGGCAACTGCTTTGCCGACGAAGCCGGCCAGCAGCAGGACCGTCAACGCATAGGGCAACGCCAGGACAAACTGCACCGGGATCACGCCCACCAGCGGCAGCGCCACCCCCTGCAGCCGCGTCGCCAGCGCGTCGGTGAACGCGAACAACAGGCAGGCTCCAAGGGTTGGATACGGCCGCCATTTGCCGAAGATCAGCGCCGCAAGCGCGAGGTAACCCTTGCCCGCCGTCATGTCGCGGACGAAGCCCGCGCTGGCCGCCGTCGCAAGATACGCGCCCGCCACGCCGCACAACGCCCCCGAGACGAGCATTGCCTGATAGCGCAGGCCCGCGACCGAAATCCCCGCGGTGTCGACCGCCAGCGGATTTTCGCCCACCGCACGCAGGCGCAGGCCAAAACGCGTCCGGTACAGCACCCAGGCGCTGAGCGGCACGAGCACCGCCGCCAGATAGACGATGAGGTTGTGCCCGCTGAGCAACTCGGCGTAGAGCAAGCCCGGCACTGGCACGACGCGCGCCGCTTGCGACCACGGCCACGCCAGACCGAGGAAACGTTGACCCGGGCCATCGAGCTGGGGCGTCTGGCCGCCGAGGTTGAACCAGGCGAGCGCCAGCGTCGGTCCGAGGCCCGCGACCAACAGGTTGACCGCCATGCCTGCGACGACCTGGTTGCCGCGATGCGTCACGCAGGCAAACGCCATCAGCAAGGCCAGCGCCAGACCCGTGACGATCCCCGCGGCCAACCCGGCCCACGCCGAGCCGGTGACGGCCGATACCGCCGCGGCGGCGAACGCCGCGCCCAACATCTTCCCTTCGAGGCCGAGATCGACCACGCCGGAGCGCTCGGAGAACATGCCCGCGAAGGCGGCGAGCAGCAACGGCACCGCCACGCGAATGGTGGCCGCCAGGAGCAAGACGATCAGCGTGTAGGTTTCCATTTCACGCCTCCGCGGGCGGGCGGCGCAGCCGCATCCACCAGGCCGCCACCGGCGCCCGGAACAGATTTTCCAGCGCGCCACAAAACAGAATCACGAGGCCCTGAATCACCACGACCATGTCGCGATTGATCCGCGGCATGTCGAACGCGAGCTGCGATCCGCCCTGGTAGAGCGCGCCAAACAGCACCGCGGCCAGCAAAATCCCCAGCGGGTGATTGCGCCCCATCAACGCGACCGCGATGCCGACGAATCCCGCGCCGCCCGCAAAATCGATCAAGATGCGGTGCTGTGCACCCATGAGTTCGTTGAGGCCAAGGCAGCCGGCAAGCGCTCCCGACAACAACATGGCGCCGAGCGTCACCCGCTCGGGTGAGATGCCGGCGTACACCGCCGCCGCCGGATTCTGCCCGACGACCCGCAACGCGTAGCCCCAGCGGGTGTACCAGACCAGCACCCACACCAAAGCCGAGGCCACGAGCGCGAGGAGAAACGCCAGATTCAGCGGCGTTGGTGCAACCGCGATCCCGACTTTGGCGAGCAACTCGTGCGCCGCCGGCATGAACGCATTGGCGGCGAACTCGCGCGTTTCCGGCGACTGCTGGCCCGGCTTGATCAGTACGTTGACCAGCAGATACGTCATCACCGCCGAGGCGATGAAGTTGAACATAATCGTCGTGATGACGACGTGGCTGCCCCGCCGCGCCTGCAACCAGGCCGGGATCAGCGCCCACGCCGCCCCGCCGAGCGCGCCCGCCAGCACCGCCAGGGGCAGCACGGCCCAGAACGGCCAGTGGCCGAGGCCGAGACACACGAGCCCGACACCGAGCCCGCCGATATACGCCTGCCCTTCGGCGCCGATGTTGAACAAGCCAGCGTGATACGCCACAGCCACCGCGAGACCGGTGAAGATGAAATTCGTCGCGTAGTAGAGCGTGTAGCCGAGACCATCGGACGAGCCGAGCGCCCCGCCCACCATCAACTTGCAGGCAGTCCACGGATTCTCACCCAGCGCCAGCACGATCGCGCCGGACAGCGCGAGCGCCACGCCGAGATTCAGCAACGGCAGCACGCCTAGCTCGATCCACCGGGGCAAACGCACCGGACCGCTCATGCCCCACCCTCCTCGCGCACTCCGGCCATCATCAGACCGAGTTTCTTCTCGGCCGCTTCCGATTGCGGCAACTCGCCGACAATTTCTCCGCCCGCCATCACCAGAATCCGGTCGGCCAGCCCCAGAATCTCGTCGAGCTCGACCGATACCAGCAGGAGCGCCTTGCCGGCATCGCGCAACGCCACGAGTTGCCGGTGGATGAATTCCACCGCGCCAATATCGACCCCGCGCGTCGGCTGGCCCACGAGCAGCACCCGGGGGTCGCCGTCGATCTCGCGCGCGAGCACAAGTTTTTGCTGATTGCCGCCGGAAAACGCCGCCATCCGCAACGCCGGGTTGGGTGGGCGCACGTCGTAGGCGGCCATCTTCTGCGCGCAACCGGCCAGAATCGCCCCGCGATCCTGCAGCCAGCCGCGATTGTACGCCGGGCGGTCGTGCTGGCCCATGATCGCATTGTCCTGCGCCGAAAACTCCGCGACCAGCCCCTGCCGCAAACGGTCCTCCGGCACATGCGCGAGGCCGAGCCGGCGGCGCGCCCTCGGGCTGAGCGCGGCGCGCACCAACTCATGACCGTCCAGCCAAATTTCGCCGCTCGCCGGCCGGCAGATTCCGGCCAGCGCGTCGAGCAACTCGGACTGGCCGTTGCCGGCCACGCCCGCCACGCCGACAATCTCGCCGCCCCGCAGGGTGAAACTAACGCCCTTGACGCGCGCCACGCCGCGCCGGTCGCGCACGACGAGATCTTTCACGACCAGTCGCGGTTCCCCGGGGCGCGCCGCGGATTTCTCCACCTGCCAGGAGACGGTGCGCCCCACCATCCACCCGGCGAGTTCGGCCGGTGTGGTGTCGCGGGTGGCGAATTCGGCGACGAGCGCACCCTGCCGCATGACCGCCACGCGATCGGTGACCGCCATGATCTCGCGCAGCTTGTGGGTCACGAGAATCACCGTCTTGCCCTGCACCCGCAGCCGGTCGAGCAACGCAAAAAGCCGGTCTGCCTCCCGCGGCGTCAAGACAGCCGTCGGCTCGTCGAGGATCAGGATGTCCGCCCGCCGGTAGAGCGCCTTCAGAATCTCCACGCGTTGCTGCAACCCGACCGGCAATTGCCCGACCGGCGTGTCGAGCGGCACGTCCAGGCCGTAGGCACGGGCAAGTTCTTCAAGTTCGGCGCGGGCCCGGCTCAACCCGTCGTCCAGCCGGCGCCCGCCCTCGACGCCGAGGATCACGTTTTCCAACACCGTGAAGTTCTCCACGAGCATGAAGTGCTGGTGCACCATGCCGACCCCCGCGGCGATGGCATCGTGTGGCCGGTGGATTTCGACGCGACGGCCGTGAATCCAAATCTCGCCGGCATCCGCGCGATGAAACCCGTAGACGATGTTCATCAGCGTGGACTTGCCCGCGCCATTCTCGCCGACCAGGCCGTGCACCGTGCCGCGCGCCACCGCGAGCGAGACCGCCCGGTTGGCATGCACCGCACCGAAACGTTTGTCGATGCCGCGCAGCTCGAGCGCCGGCGGGACCAAACCCTGCACCGGGGAACTACCGGTTGGCTCCGCGAGCGCCGCGCTCACGGCGTCTTGTACTCCGGGACCTGCAGCCGGCCGGCGACGATGTCGGTCTTGGCCTGGTTAACGCGCCGTTCCATCTCGGGAGTGACGAGCGCACGATTGTACTCGTCGAGCGAGTAATCGACGCCCTGCTCGGCGAGCCCGAGCAATTGCTGCCCCGGCTGCCATGTGCCGTTCCTGGCGGCGAGGAAGGCGTTGAAGACCGCGACATCCACGCGCTTGATCGCCGAGGTAAGCACGCTTCCCGGGTGCATATAGTCCTGATTGCTGTCGCAACCGATGCTGAGTTTGCCGGCGTCCTTGGCGGCCTGCATCACGCCGAGGCCCGTCGCGCCGGCGGCGTGAAACACCACATCGGCCCCGAGACCGAACTGGCTCTTCGCCAACTCCGCGCCTTTCGTCGGATCGCCCCACGCGGCCGGGGTCGTGCCCGTCATGTTCTCGACGATCTCGATCTGCGGATTGACGTACTTCGCCCCGGCGCGGTACCCGAGCGCAAACTTGCGAATGAGCGGAATGTCCATGCCGCCGACGAAACCGATCTTGCCGCTTTTCGAAGCCAGGGCGGCCAGCAGGCCGCAGAGAAACGAAGATTCCTGCTCCCGGAAATTCACCGACTGGACGTTGGGGAGGTCGACCACTGCGTCGATGATTGTGAATTTCACCCCGGGAAAATCCTTCGCCACCTTTTCCACGGCCGACGCCTGCGTGAAGCCGACGGCCACGATGATCGTGGCCCCGCGACGGGCGAGCTGCTGCATGGCCTGCTCGCGCTGCGCCGCGTTGGTGACCTCGAATTCGCGGAAGGCGATGCCCGTTTCCTTTTTGAACCGCTCGGCCCCCTCCGAAGCCGACTGGTTGAACGAGCGGTCGAACTTGCCGCCAAAGTCATAGACGATGGCTGGCATAAAATCCTTGCCGCAGGCGCAGGTTGCAGCGCCGAGCGCCAGCGACAGACGAAGGAAACGGCGGAATGCAGGCATCATCGGAGGACAGAAAGAAAAGGCCCGACGACCCTGCGCAAAAGCCGGTCTGGAATCAATGCCCGATCCCGCGCGAACGAACGTCCCCGGAGCAAGCTCTGGGGCATTTGAGCCAACCTGTCCTGTAGCCGGGGTCGGTGACCCCGGCCCGGCCTCACCGAAGCCGGCTACAACGAAGCCGGAGCAAGCTTCGGGGCATCGGACCCATCGCGAATGATCTTTTGCAGGAAAGTCTGTCATCCTGAGCACCGCGAAGGATCCATCAGCGCATTGCCGGCCAGCAGTATTTCGTTGGAAAGGCAGGGCCGGCCCATTCACCGGCGCGGGCAGAGCGGGTTTAGGCGCGGACGCTTCCTGGTAGGGGCGCGATCTTGTCGCGCCCTTCCGAAGAGGGCGCAGCAAGACTGCGCCCCTACGGCTACGGCAATCAACTGCGGACCGGCGGAGCTTTGCGATGGATCCTTCACTTCGTTCAGGATGACAAACTGGGGCTGTTCTCCAGCCGTGCAGCGAAGGATCCATCCGGGTACCGCTTGCTGAGTCGCATTGGATCCTTCGCTGCGCTCAGGATCACAAAACTTGGGTGAGGTGTATGGGCAGAGTAGCGGAAGCGCTTTCGCGTCCGCGCGGAACGGGAAGCCGTTCCGCTACGCCGGAAAACCTTCACGCCACGCCTGCCCCCCCAAAAAAGGGATGTGCCCGAACGCAGGGCACGAGCGGTACAATCACAAAAGCGGCACCTTCTTTCCGACCACTCTCACTTTCCCTTTCACCCTCACTTTCCTGCTACTTCTTGTACCACTCGCCCTTTTCGTTTTGGAGCCAGACGCCGCCCTTGCTGCCCTGGGCGATTTGCTTGGCGCGGGCGCGGCCGACCTGATCGGCGGAAGAACCCGTCTGTTGCGCAAGTGCCGCATAAACGGCACTGCGGTCGGAGTTCTCGTCCGCAACCGTCTGGCTCTCGGCGCCGGACACAGCGCCTCGGGCCTCGAGAAAACCACGGTTGTTCTCGCCGGCAGCGCCGCGATCCCGCAGGGCGTCGATGGCCGGCAGGCGTTGCGCCATACGCTGTTTCACTGCGCCCAAATCTGCGGCGTGGAGATTGGTCGCGACCACCGTGGTGAAGAGCGCGGCGAGGGCAAAGAGGGAGCGAATCCAGAAGGTTTTCATGGTGGTCACTTGGTTGCAGGTGTCTCGATGATCGTGGTGGATTTCTTGTCGAGGTCGCCGAAGAAGTCGTTGAGGGCTTTATCGACCTTTACGTTGACGTCGACGGTGATGTGAATCGGCTTCACCTCGACGGACAGACAGCCGCTGAAGGCCAACGGCAGCAAAAGAAGGAGGGCGCGGGGCTTCATACGGATGGGAACGTGGCACTTTTGACCGCGCAGGACAACGATAGTTTCGTCACGGTGTTCCACCAAAATGCATACGTGAATCTGCGCCGAATCTGATCAGCGGCTCCAGCGGGCCATAAACATTAAGGTCAAGCAAGAGCGGTGCCTCGTGCGCCGATCCAGGCGGGCCACCCTCGATGCGAACCGTGCCGCTGTGTCCCTCCGCATCGAGGGTCGGCGTAAAGTCCACGTCCATGCGATGCGCCCGTATGGGGACTTCTCCATTCTCTATTTTGGCCAACCACGGATAGAAAAGCTTGACGACGTAGGCGGGAATCGTCGGCAACTGGCGTGTAAATACGCCAGGACTTGGTGCCAAAAGAAGATCCGCCACTTCTCCTGGATTCAATCCAAGGTGCCCTTGCAGAATCTGAATTCCGGTGCTGTCGCGCCGAAACGTCAGATCGCCATTCAAATGGCCGTGCGCCTCCGCCATGACCGGCGGCAGCAAGGGCAACAACAGAGTCACGTCGATCTGCTCGGCCCGCGCCGCGACCGTAACGTCGGGATTGGTGAGGGCGACCGCGAACGGAGCCAGAATGAGCCGCCCGCCGAGTGCTTCCAACACGGCCTCGGCGACCTGCACCTTGTCGCCATCGAGCGCGAAGACGAACCGTCCCGCGCCGAGCGTGATCACATCATAATGGCCGCCCCGCAGCGTGAACACCTGGGCCGGAGCGGTACGCCGCGCGGCCAGGTCGTCGATCTGGACGGCGAGTTCGAGCCCTTCGAGCGTCAGTTTCTTCGCGGGCACATCGACCCGCCCAGCGGACAACCGCACCAGCACCCGCCCCGACAACTTCCCGTCCCGCCACTCACCCTCCCCGCTCAACACCACGTGGCCACTGAGGGTCACGTCTGCCAGCGCCGGCCACTGGGCCGCGAGCGCCCCGCTCCATCGTGCCAGATCGAGCTCGACGCCTTTCAGCCGCCAGTGCAGCGCATCCGGTGCCGTCGGGAGCAAAGCGAGCTCGGCTTCCACGAGCGTGCCTTCGCCTTCCGCCCGCAGCGCCAGCTTTGGCAAGCCGGTCTCGCTGGGCATTGCCGCCAGCGACCATTGCAGAGCCGGAACCGCGGGCAACGTTTCCAATCGTCCATGGATTTCGCCGACGATGCCGGGCCACGATGGAGCCTCGGCTCCGAGCGCGAGCGCCGCCCCGAGCAAGCCGCAAAGCCAGCAAAGGGAAAACGAAAGGGGCCGCATGCGCACGGCACCAGCAAACGGGCGAACGCGCCGGGCTCAATGCGCTTTTCGCGCAGGCGGAAGTAGCCACGAGCGTGAGCGAGTGGATTCCGGGCCTCCACCGAGTGCCTCCACTCGCTCACGCTCGTGGCTACCGATCGGCGCCGTCGCGGGGGCATCGCCCGTACCGTGGCGCCCGAATCTCCGAAATCGTATTTGCTTTTCGCCGTCGCGGATTCAGAAGAAACCTTGCTCTCGTTCTGGTGGGTATTTACGCGTTTGTCCGTCACGAATGCCCCGTTGCGCAGAGCGCCGCCCGTGAGGCCGTCGGTCGGACATTTTTCAAACCCTATTCAAGGAAATCGTATGCGAAATACCACTCCCAGAGTTGTTGCCGTGTTTTTCGTGCTGTCTTTGCTTCTTGCGCACACGGTCCACGCGAGTCTGACCGAACGGCTGGAGGGGAAATATCTCAAGAACCGCGTCAAACTGCGGATCGATGAGGACTGGAAGGTTCAAACCGGAACAGTGCCCGGGGCCCAAGCCGCGGCGTTTGACGACACTGCATGGACCACGACCAATGTTCCGCATGACATGAGCATCACGCTCGTGAGCAAAAACGACAGCGATCCCGGCGCCATCGGCTGGTACCGGAAGCATTTCACCCTGCCGCCGGGGTTTGCCGGCAAGAAGGTCATCGTGCAGTTCGACGGCGTCTATCACGACTCAAAGATCTACTTGAACGGCACCGAGGTCGGCAGCCAGCGCTTCGGATATGTCAGCTTTTGCTGCGATCTGACGCCGTACCTGAACGCGACGGGCGACAACGTGCTGGCGGTATTCGTCGACAACGTGACGAGCCGCCGTTCGCACTTCTACTCCGGCACTGGCATCTACCGTCACGTGTGGCTCATCGCCACCGATCCGGTCCATGTCCGGAACTGGGGGACGGCCGTGACCACGCCCACGGTGGCCGAGGCGCAATCGCAGATCCGGGTGCAAACCGACGTGGTCAACGAGCTGGCGACCGCGCAGACGCGCACAGTGGAGACGACGATCTACGATGAAGACCGCAAGGCCCTCGCGACCGTCTTGACGCCCCTGACGGTCAAGGCGCACGGCACCGAAACCTGCGCGCAGACGCTGACGCTTTCCGGATGCAAACTCTGGTCACCCGCGACCCCGGTGCGCTACTACGCCTATTCCCGGATTCTCAACCAGAAGACACCGACTGATGACTATATAAGCCCGTTCGGCATCCGGGAGCTGAAGTTCACGGCAACGGGCGGTTTCAGCATTAACGGTGTTCCGACCAAGTTGAAGGGCGTATGCGTCCACCACACGCTGGTCCCGGCCGGGGCCGCGGTGCCGGACGCGATGTGGGAGCGGACCATCAAGGAATTGCTGGCTGCGGGATGCAATTCCATCCGGACGTCGCACAATCCGCAGAGCCCGGAATTCTACGATTATTGCGATCAACTGGGCATGATGGTCATGGACGAGTGGTGCGACAAGTGGTCGCAACCCAACGCCGGTTC
>Ga0182021_10007106_pt1 | contig 13254 bp, 18 predicted proteins | sample 612E3MmetaG_FD_120493 | JGI IMG/M metagenome (GOLD analysis project Ga0182021, IMG submission 120493) | Permafrost microbial communities from Stordalen Mire, Sweden - 612E3M metaG (Illumina Assembly) | ecosystem: Environmental > Terrestrial > Soil > Wetlands > Permafrost | place: Sweden...
TCTTTTTAGTTGATTGTAGGGCCTCTCAAGAGGCGGATGTAAACGGCTTTACTCTTGATCCGGTGTGGCAGGGTCAAATCCAAACAGCGCAGCGGGGTGCTGCCCCCTTGCCATGGTAAACTCAGCCTTCGTGTAGCTCCCGATCCCCGGCTCCTTGTCTGCGCCGTAGTAAAGCATAGTGATATCCCTTTCTTTCCCGTCCTCACCCTTGACAGATAGTGTGATGTAGGGATGGCCCTGATCTGCCGCCGATCTAACCTCGCTCTTTTTCACAATACCAAACAGCACCCCCTGCTCTCCCGGTCTGTAGCACTTGTGATGAAACATAATGTCGCACCCGCTGCCTGCGCCCCACTCAGCGTCAACGCCCTCCAAAAAATCCCCTTTGATCCTCTCTGTGGCCCCTGCTGCCGATGTGAGTACCATTACTGCCCCGATTGATAACAACATTTTTTTGATCATTAATTGCTCCTCCTAATTAGAATCCATTTTTTTAAGCCCTTAAAGGGGGCTGCTGTACACTATAGATGCGCAATGCACCCCCTTTTTTGACATTTAAGGTAAAAAAAAAGGGCCGTTTCCGGCCCCCTTTGTTTTAGTTAGCATGTTGCATAAGTGTCTGTAAGTTAAGATCCAGTCCGGATTTTCCGGTATCTGCATAATCAACAAGCTTCTTCTTTACCCGATTAGCTTCAAACCCGTTCCCCTTATTCTTTTGCTCCTCCGCATATTTCTGCACATCATGAGCAATTTTTTCATATTCGCTCGTAGAAGCAAGTTTTTCAAGGCTATCGGTCAACGAGTATCCTGTCGAAACTTTAAATGATCCTTGAAAACCGGCGAAAGAATCGCCATACCATTTAATGTTCTCGGCAATAAGTTGCGGCGCGGTTCCAAGCGACATAAGCATAGGCCCACATTGAATACTGTCAACCGTCTTGTCGAAACGGCAAGGGGCCTTAGAAGACATAAGTCTATCGGCTTGGGCTTTCAGTCTCTTCGCTGTAAAGCCGTCCTTGATCGTCCTGTCCAGGGCTTCATTCGCCATGTCTACGAAATCATCGTAACCGAGGCCCCTGACAACGATATTGCCCTCCTTATCTTTTGAGAGAGTTGTTGATTGCTTAGGATTATCAACCCCTCCGGTCAAATTGAGATATGCCTGCGCTATGATCTCGCCGTAATAAATCTGGCAAGCAAGGTACTGACGGATCGGCTTCTCATCTGTGACCTGAGAGATAAAAACCCCGCTTCTTGCCATTGACTCAATATTCTTCATCCTCGCGTAATTCACATACGCGCTGCCGTCGTCTCCTGTTAGTCCAAATACGGCGGCAATTTTAGGCGCGGTTACAAGCTGGCAAGACTTAAACGGTTCTTGTGTGGCCTCAAGCTCCGCTAAACGCTGTAAATAAAGCGTTTGCAGGTTGACGGTAATATCGGCGCTTGTGTTTCTCATTGCCTGCCCGATTTTCTTCACGGTCTCGGAGGTCTGCTTATCTGTGCCCTTACTGTTACTGTCTGATGTTCTTTTCCCTGTTGAAGTTTTATTATCCTCGAAGTCCTTTAAAGACAGGCTTCTTTCTTTACTGACACTGTTTTTTTCATCCTTCGAAACTCCAACGGTCGGCCCGCCTGAGGCAAAAATCTGGCCGGCAAAGGAAAGGGATACTATCAACGCAAGTAATACTAAGCGTTTGTACATTATTGTTTACCTCCTAAATGTTGTTGATACGACATTAATACCCGCTCCCTGAGAGATGGCTGAGTCATAACCGCGAACGCATACTCAATCATGTCCGCAATATTATTATTCTTCCGGTAAAAACTATCGACTGCGTGAATCAAGTCGTTTTTTGTAAACGTTAGTTCCCAGTCGAGATTGTCAGGCCGTTGGATACTGGGAGACTTAAGCGTATCCCCCCCGGTCGGCAATAGATCGCCGATACTCGTTTCCTGCGCTGGATGGTTAGAGTCGAGCTTCTGTCCGCCTTGCTGACTTGAATTGACAGAGACATTAGTAAACATAACATCGTTTACGTAACTCCGATTAGGTTGTAATAAATCCACAACAAAGGTCACTTTTTGCTTTTCTTCCGGTCCGTCCGACACTGATACCATTGTAGTTCCACCACTCCAAACGATTGTGTAGTTGACCTGGCTGCGCTCCGAGTATCGGATCAAACGCCCCTTTGTAATTGTGTACTCTACGTTCCCCTTAACGACCTTCCCGTTTTCGCCTATACAATCATAAGTACTGCCGGGATACGATGCGGCAAACGCTTGATTCAACAGCCCCCGCTTCTGGGGATTATATTGCGCTTCATACTGGCTCCGCCGTAGTGATTCATCTCCTCCGATTAATTCCACCCCATTCAGACTCATCACCCTGCAATCATCTTTTATGCTGTCAAGATTATTTTCAATCTCGTTAATCTTGCCAACTGTCTTGTAATACCCTTCAACTCCTTTCATCTTCACATCCTCTTGCTGTTGCGCCCTTTGTGCCTGTTTAATCGCGGCATCCCTCGCGGAGGATTGCCGATCACGCTCTTGATTGGCAATATCTCCCCATCCGGAGGCGTAGGAAACGGCGGGGAACAGCCCCGCCATGATTACTATCAATGTAATTATATGTCTGATTTTCATTATTTCTCCTCGAATTGATTAGTACACGTATGCGGGTTTCCGCATTGCTTCCTGTAGCTCTTTTGCTGTGCTTGGATCGCGGAGTTTATTGATGATCTTAAACTCAAAATCTTCAATCGTGCCGTTTCGCAATTTCGCATCCACGCCCGTATCAATCACCTGCTCGCCGTCATTCCGCTCAAATGAAAAAAAGTTCGCCGCGAATGTCTTTAGGCCGTTATTCTGCTGTTGAGCAAATAGCCATTTTTGAAAATGCGGATTTTTTGAGATATCGACACCCGCATGCGGATTATTAAGGAATGGCAATATTTGGCTCTCTATGTCTGCTGCTATTGATATACAATAATCTGCCCCCGCTGCTTCTCGGCCTTGTAAAAACCCTTTCAGCGTAAGTGAACAATCAATATTCTTTTCGGCGGCCCGCTTTTTTGCGTGTTCAAACGCCTCGTGCACCTTATCAGTAACATTAATCATCCGCACGTTATACATATTCGAAAGTCCGTATTGAATCGGGTAAGAGACATCCGCCTGCGGAATCATACTCGATACGGCTGAAACATCATAGCCGTAAGCCTTTAACCCCTTAATAATCGCAGGGCTTTCCGGGCATGATGTATAAGGCAAGTTCAATACCTGCGGCGCAAATCTCCTGAAATCAAGTGAATTTAGCCGTGACTGTTCGGCCATGATCGACTGCGTTCCTCCTGGCGCTCCCATCTGAGCAATTGAATCATTAGTCGATTGCCAGTAAGACTTAGCCCAGTCCTCAATCGCCCTATCAAATTTGCCTAGTAACCCCTCAAAATCGGAAATAGCTAGAAACCAGTTGCGAGTTTTAGGGTCATAGATCGAATAGTATATTTTTCTCGTAACCCCTTGGCGAAACTGGCCGCGCAGAATATAAAGGTCTTTACCTGTGTGGTACATAAGCTCATAGGCCAGAGCGAAATTGGGGCTGATTGCTTGCTTTGTGACAGTGTATTTACCATCCCAGTTTGGCTGCATGGCCCTAAATTGCATAATTCTTTGCACGCTTGAGCTGTTATAGCCGATGTAATCCTGCTTGCCATTTTCCCTAAACAGAATCTCATATGGAAGTGCGGGGGTACGGCCCCCGCTCGGTGTTGCGCTACTCATCACATTCCCGGCTACCCCGGCACCTGCACCATTAATGCCACTGGCAACACCGTTTAGAGCTTCGACACCCGCAAAAGCGCTAGTTGCTATCGATACGGCTATTAGTGCCGCTATTGCTATCCTTTTCATCTCCCCCTCCTTACTGAGCCTGCGGCTGTGTTTTAAATTGTGCGAGCTTCTGTTGTAACACCTGCTCCGCCGTAATCGAATTCACAGACCCGATATTAGTATCCTGATTAATATCTTTCCTCTTTGCCTCATACTCCGCCTGTTTCTGGCCTATGGCATTAAAAAGGTCGGTATCCTTTACCACTGCTGCAACCGCATCTTTGTCAACGGTCCGGTGTGTGCCGCTGGCAAGGCCCGCAGTAGTAATTAATGCAAACACGTTCTTGAGGGCCGATTTCAATGCATCCGCTTTAGTGAGCGCCGAAACGCAAGGATTATACCCCTTGTACTTGTTCATAATGAAGCCGCATTCCCATGTCCCGCGCTCAATTTTCTTGTCAATGCCGACATTGCTGTAGTTGTAACTTGAGCTATACCCAACGTTGGGATTGCCCCGTGCATTAAGATCAACCTGCGTGTTCGGCACAACTTCAAAGTATGGCTGCACAAACTGAAAATCCCCGGCAACGTAAAGCACTTCCTGATTATCTTTATCCCTACCGATTATGGGCCTCGTTGAAATGTCAACAAGTGACCACGTTCCGCCGGTTCTCTCTACGATTACCCAGTACGCGCCATTTTTCGGTAATCTCGCCTGGGCTGTAAATCCGGTCCAATATTCCACATCGCCCTGCTTGTACGAGCTTGCCTTATTCTCCGCAGAACTAAACACGCCGGAAAGCACCGCTGCATTTGCCATCCCTGATACTGCGAGCGTGAGCACTACAATCAAAGCCATTATTCTTTTGTTCATTTTCTCTTCGCCTCCTCCTGTGCAATTCGTTTATCAAGATCGCCGTCGCTCTCCTTCGCGACATCCGTAAGCATGCCGGGAATAGCGTCCATTGCCTTTTTTGAATCTACATACTCGGCCTTCGCCTGTACTACGTCCTTCTGCGCTGCCGCCGCCGCTGCAAGATGTTCGGCCCTGTCCTTTTTGTTATCCGCAAAATGCGCCTGCCCCTTTTCCCAGTCCGCATCGAACGAGGAACTTTCCACGTTCTGCTTCCCTTCATGCGTCTTGTTTGCCATCGACCATATCAAGATCAATAGAAAACCAACGACACATACCCCCAAAACCAATTTCGCTACCTTGTGCATTTATTTGCCCTCCTTTATTTTTGTGAATACTGGATCGTTATGGCGCGAGACGCGAACAATCACGCCTTCGCCTTGACAATCAAGCGAGACAAGCTGAGCACCTTCCTGCTCCCATCTCGCCGTCATCTTTGATGCTTCCTCAACAGCTGCTGCGAGAGTATCCCCGCCAAATCGTTGAGTGTCGTGATTATTAGAAGCAATGCAGTAGGTAGCTATCGCACTCCCATCTAGCTGGAATTCTCCAATAATTGATTTACCTTGTAGACGGTAGTTAAGGTAAAACCCGGTCGCCTTCCTTGCTAACATCTCCGCCCCTGCGCGGAACATAACCTTTTCCATCTCGCCGGACGGTTTGGTAAATACGACAATCTGCTCCCCAGTGGTGAGTGTCACCACCGCACTGCCGACAAGTTCTGTTAAATTCGTAGGCATTTCTGTACTTGCGTGAGCCTGACCAGACATAAGAAACATCCCGAGAAGTAGAACGATAACCCCTATTACGGTTTTGAGCTTAGCCATCCACGTTTCAACCTCTTCCCCTTTTTGCGTTTCCATCCTATTTCCCTCCCTTATTCGCGCCGTGGATAGACTGAGATACGCCTGCGGTGAGAACTGTACACTTATAAAACACCTGCTTCCCTTGCGTTTTGTAGGTACATTTACCCCTAACCTCATCGTTGGCAAAAGACTGTCCGGCAAGGATTATCATGAGCGAAGCGAATACGCAGAGTAGGCCCCGCACAACGATATTGCCCTCCTTATTCCTTATCCTTACCGTCTTTGCTTTCTTTTCCGCTGTTGTATCGGCAAATACAGTGCTAATTGACATAATTATTTTCTCCTTCCGTTTTATTTGCAGACCTCAAGGCCCGCATTATTTTCCCGTTGCATCCCCCGAAAAATTCGTAGTTACGTTTTCTGCGCTGTATTCACAGTAATAGTGAACACTGACACCAGGACTCAAACCATTAAGCTTTACGGCCACTTCGTCGAAATGCTGAAATTCAATTCGTTTTTGTATGACGATCCCAAATAGGGTTTTTCCCTCGCATTTACACCATCCATGGCCCTGCGGAGTTATAACAGCGAAAGACGTGCTGGCAATGGCAAAAATCAGGGTTATTATTGTAATTCCTCGAAACACAGTACTAACCTCCCATCTATTATTTTTTTTTGCATAATTAATCTCTCACTATGTAGATGCGCAAGACCCCCCCCTCTTTTGACACTTGCGGCAAAAAAAAAGGCCCCTCCGTGAGGAGAGGCCTTTAAGTGTTAGATTGTTATTACTGGATTATGAGCTATTGACAGTTACTATTTACTGCGGCATAACTTTGACCGCTAGTCTTGTCAATGTAAGTTCCTACGCACAAGCCGTTTGTAGATCCTTGCACTGAAATTTGCGAGAACTTAATTCTAGCGTACCCGTCGGAAAGCGCCGCGTTATAACATTGAATCGTACTATCGCTAACATAAAATACGCTCTGGCCGGTAATACATGCCTGATTTGCTGAGCCTTCCATGCCGATATGATCGAGAACAAGGTTGCCGTCGGCTCCTGTTATAACGGGGTTTTGGCTCGCATTATAAAGAAATACATTTGCGATTACAGTGCTCGCAGATCCAGCCCCCAAAACAGTTATTACTGGCGCGGAAACAAAGCTATCAACCCGGATTTGAGTAGCTGGCATACTTCCATTGCCTACCCCGGCACCTGCCCCTGTTAGATAAACATATGCAGGTATACTGAGAGTTTGTTGCAGGCGGTAATTCCCTGCCTCGACATAGACCAACACCGGCCCTTTGCCGTCTTGTGCTTGTAACCCTGCATCGATTAGCGCCCCTTGTAACTCCGTTGCATTTGCAAAGGTTGCGTTTCCATCGTCAACTGGACTCACAATTATTGTGCGCTGATAGCTTGTGCCGCCACTGCCTGCCGCTCCTGCGGGGCCAGTTGCTCCGGTATCCCCTTTTACCCCTTGAATCCCCTGATCTCCGTTATCGCCTTTAGCTCCTGTACTTCCAGCCGCCCCGGCATCTCCCTTCAATCCTTGCAAGCCTTGATCACCAGTTAACCCAGTTGTGCCGGTGGCTCCTGCCACACCTGCTACCCCCTGCGCTCCTTGCAATCCCGTTGCACCGGTTAAACCGATCGGTCCAGCAACGCCTTGCAAACCTTGATCGCCTTTGGCCCCTGCTGGTCCAGTTAATCCCATCGGACCCTGCACCCCTGCCACACCTGCGGGGCCGACTGCACCAACATCTCCCTTAGCACCCTGTGCACCCGTCAAACCAGTTGCACCAGTGTCTCCCTTAATACCCTGCACACCTGCCACACCTGTAGGGCCGACTGCACCAACATCTCCCTTAGCACCCTGTGCACCTGTCAAACCAGTTGCACCAGTGTCTCCCTTAATACCCTGCACACCTGCCACACCTGTAGGGCCGACTGCACCAACATCTCCCTTGGCACCCTGTGCACCTGTCAAACCAGCCGTGCCGGTCAAACCCTGTGCACCTGCCAACCCAGTCGTGCCGGTGGCTCCTTGGATTCCGACAGCTCCGGTTAAACCGATCGGTCCAGTTGCACCCTGCAACCCTTGAGCGCCTTTAGCTCCCTGAGGTCCAGTTGCTCCAATTACGCTGATACCATTCGTACCATTGCTTCCGTTATCGCCTTTAGCACCCGCTGCCCCAGCAATACCCTGCGCACCTTGTACGCCATTAGCTCCCTTCGCAACACCGGTATCAACAGATGTCCCATTGGACAGAGTGACGATTAAATGCCCTGCGCTATTAATAGTAGATGTAGTTACGCTGATCCCATTTGTACCATTTGTACCATTTATACCGTTTTTCCCGGCAATCCCCTGCGCCCCTTGACCGCCAGTTGCCCCCATCGGACCCTGTGGCCCTGCTGGTCCTTGAGGGCCTGCGGGTCCGCCGATAACTGCAAAAGACGTTGTTGCTGCTGCCAAAAACATGCACAACAGCCCCCCCGTCAAAATCTTTTTCATCTTCATCCGTTCATTCTCCTTTTTGTTTGATAGGCTCAAAGAGCCTTAAAATGTGACCTGTACTCCGAATTTTATGCCCGATACTGTACTTACTCTAGTCGGCGCAAATGCACTCCCGACTACATCCCCGCCGCTGGTTACATCCGTGTCTGCACCCCTTGAAAAGCGCCATTGCTCAATATAAGGGATCGCCAAGAGCGCGACATCAACTTTCGGGTTCTTCCAAATCGAACAACTGACAGGCACCCTTACTCTCCATCCAAATTTCGGCCTTGATTTCAAATCTGCCTGATCAGCAAGCCCCTCGAAATTTGTACTGGTCGATACATCAAAAGGTTTCAATATTGCCGCATCTGCACCCCAAATCCAGCGCCCCGATATCGTCCTGGCCTCAATACCAGCGGCTACGAATTTCCATTTCTGCCTTTCTCGATAGATCGTGTCGGTGTCGATTCCTCGAACCCACCTATAAAAACCGCCGCCGATATAAGGGCTAACGCCAAATGCCTGTTTTCCGATAGTGAGCATCATTCTATGAAGACCAAAATCAACTTCTCCCTGCGATATCTGCTCTTTTGTTGATACATTAACTCCGGTTATATCTGAGTACTTCGCCGTGTATGAGCGCATATGCGAAAAATCTTCTCGCACGAAAAACTTATTGTTGTCGTACCTGATCTCCTCAAATCCATTTGGTGCAATACCATTTCCGATTAGCCCTGCCTTGTCCTGATCGACTTTTTGACCTTCTGCATATTCCTTGTACGATAGATGCGCTCCCTCGATCCCCCCAGATATTTGAAACGTACCGGCAAAAGACTGTCCGGCAATAAGAAGGGAAATGAGTCCTATTAATACGATTGTTCTTTTCATCTTTATCTTCCTCCTTGGAAAATTGGTTTTGTCGCCTGTGCGAGTGCTCCTAGATACGCCCTTACTAAAGACATGTTCGCTTGATAATTGAGCCGTTCAATTCTGGCAATGGCAACCGGATCACCACATTCCGCCCTCTCCCTTAAATCGGCCACCCGAATTGGTTCTTCAGGGCCTGTAAAACATCTCTCTTTACGCATACACCGTTCCTCCTTCGTTTTTCATTTTTTATTACCTCAAATCCTTGTAGTAGTTATTAAGTTCCTCCGCCGCTGTGCAATTCTCGCAAGCAACCCTCACGATCTCCGCTGCGCTAATCAGCTTCTCATCTTCGTGCTTGGTAAGAAGTGGATTAGCTACCGCCTGATCTCCCCCTGTTTTATGCCCGCCACTTTGTACAATTTCCTTACCCGCATTAGGTAGTTGGCTCAACTTGCCCTCAATTTGTCCGATACTCACACCGGACAACTCGAAGGCCGTCAGTACTGCAATAAGTGCAATCATGATACTTGTCATTGTGTTGCCTCCTTGGTTTTTATTTACTTCTACTATCTATATGCGCAATGCCCCCCGTCTTTTGACATCGAAATTTAGAATTAGCGTCTTTTTACAAACAAAAAATAGAAAAGGGCCTCTCCGTTACAGAGAGGCCCTTAGTTATTGAACGATCTATGTTCTACTGAAACCTGCTATGATCGACATCAGAGAACATTTCTGGCTGCATCGTCATTCTTCGTTTCTTCTTCTTTTCCTTATCCTTGTCTTTTTCTTTTTCCTTGTCGATATCCTTTGTATCTCCCTGTGAGGCATTCTTAGCCGCTTCTTGCATTTGCAAAACACGATCTATTTTCTTCCTAGCCTCTTCGTGCTTCTCGCGGATATAGTCAAGAGATACGCCCGCTTTCGGATCAAACGCCGCCTCTTTTTTCTCATACCGCACAATATCTCTCCGCAACTTAACAGCGTCAAACGTTGGGAATTTTACAATGCATTCATAGTATGCGGGCGGTACGCATCGAAGACAAAGCAGATCATCTTTCGATAGCAGCGGCCTCTTATTAAATTGCTCATTCCATGTGATACCGTCCTGACTTTCGGCTCCTTTAACCACGGTCGATCTCGTCGATCTAATCTCGGTGTACTCCCCCAAATATTCCGAATAATTTTTCGCCGTGTCTGTATCTGCCAGCCTGCAAATCACTTTACTACCGAGACATCCAAGTATCGTATTTGTGTCTTCCTTCCCGTATATAGCCCGCAATGCGGAGTCGGTTTGGTAACCCATCACTATTTGAGTACCCTTCTCCGCGCTCATAGTAATAAACCGCACTAGACTTGTAAGCTTACCGAGAAAAGGAAGCTCGTCCAGAATAAAACCCAGCCGCCGCGTCGGGTCAAAGGGAAGGCCTAAAATTCTGAGCATCGTTAAATCAAGAAACGAACTCAAAACTGGTTTTAGAGCATCCGAAACTTCCGGGAAATTCACGACATAGATGTTCCCCTGTGGATTTTCAACCCATTTTTTTATGCTGAATTCACCGTCGGAATCCGCAATATATTCGAGCGCCTGTATCCGCGACATAAATACCGAGGATAAACTATTTGCCGTCTGCCCCTTGGGATCGCTGATGGTTTTTACCGCTATCTCCGCCCCTGGGACTTGCTTAAGCAACTCGGATATTTGATCGAGAGGGAGACATACAGTTTCCCAAAGTTGCTTATTGGTCGTCCTGCCGGACATATGGCAAAATTTCAGTATTCCCGCAAAAATTGACCTTGGCCCGTCAACCCAGAATGGATCAGTATTAGGCTGATCTGGAAAAAATGATTTTGCGACTAGATCGATTTCGTAGGTCTGTGAAACGTCATTAAATAGCGTCCAGCCCTTGTATTTTCCCATATGCCGATTATCCAGAGGGCAAAATAAAAGGTCGTCAGGTGTACCACAAATACTATAAAAGTCGCCTTTACTATCATGTAACATCATCCGCACTCCGATCCGATAATTTTCCTTCACTATCGGAGTAATCCCCTGCGTTTTTCCTGACCTCACGGCCCCGATAAACGCAAAATTCATATTCCATATAAACACCGGAAGTTGAATCTTTGCTGTAAAGTTCGCCCCCATCGGAAGTTCCTCTACTTTAATATCCGGCATCTCATTTCCGGGAATTACCGGCTGATCTGTACCGAACCATTTTGACTTCCGCAGCCTGTCCAAATTCTCCGAAGCTTCGCGGATTGTAGCGTTTGTTGCTAGGCCAGCCGCCCATACTGGGAATTGAATTTTATCTATCAGTTTTTTCTCTTTTGCTGCTTCCGGAATTAACCCCTTTGACCTCAAATCCTCGATTTTCTTCTCCCTACTTAGCACTCGGTATTCCTCTCGCGTTTCCCCGATCTGCTGTACACATTCATCCTCTGTTACCAGTTTGGGGCCTTCATAATACCTGGCTTTTGTTGTCTCTTCCGCCGCCTTCTGTGACCTCTTGAAATAGCGAAGACCGAAGACAGTTGGCGCTATCAAAGAGAGTAGAAATGGGATGATGTGGAAGTGAATAGCGTCCTTAAATCCGTAGATGAGTGTAGGGATAAGTTTGTGAGAATCCATTATATATCTTGTTGCGATATCCCATCCCAAATTTACGATAAGTTGCCCCGCAAACTGCATTCCGATAAGGAGTAATCCAAACTGAAACCACTGCTCAATCCCTATCGACATCCGCGCAAATTGAATACCTAACGCCTGCCCTTTCGTTGCTTCCTTTTCGACTTTTTCGTGCATTATACCCCTCCGTTATTTTTGTTATTCCCGTTGCCTGGCTCGGTAAAACCACGGGCTTTTAGTGATTGCTGAATAGGAGCGTAGAACCCCTCTAAACCCGCAACATCGACGGCTCCGGACTCATCATCAACATAGTCTTTACAGACAAGTCCGTAGTGCAACATAAGATCAATTTTAATCATCGTGCGAAGTAAATCATTCAAATATCCTCCGCATGATCCGACGAAATCATTAAGCGTTTCCTCGATATTCTCAACCCTGTTTTCGAGACTTCCAAGTCTGTTTTGTTCTTCATAGTCCTTAATAAACTTGCGGATCATACCGCTCGGATTTGTACCGTTTTGCTCGGCAAAAGCAAGCAATTTTTGACGGTCTGAATCGTCCAGCCTGACTGAGATTGGGTCCATTGTGCCCTCCTTTTTCTTGCCTTGTATGGAACGATACAAAGCGGATAATTCCTATTTTTCATGAGATGCCGGTATTACCACGTAATACGGTGAACACCTTCAATCCTTGCCGTGGGTTCTGGAAAAACGTAATACAAGGCCATTTTCGAGGTAAGTGTATGATATAAAGGATAAAACACCCGATTTTGTCCGTTTATCAACGCAACGCCACGTTGCATAACGCGTCCTACCTTAAAAGACGTTTTTAGGCCTTTAACCTCAACCCCAGAAAAGCCTCTATCTTTCATATTCTTCCTCCTTAAATTCTGTTGTCTGTTACCTGAAAAATTCGAGCGACTTGACCGCAATAACTTTCAAATTAGAACGATATAAGCCGCCCAAAAAATCAACCTCTCGCCTTCTTGTATTTCTTGTATTGATATGTGGAATAGATTTGCTTCCCGATAACAAGGAAACACACAAGGGCACCTACCTGCCCGATAAAACTCAGGAAGATCCACGCAACTGTCGCCCAATAACCATGTATCCAAAAAGGAATCTCACCAAGAAATGTCGCCAGATCTTCGGCCCTCTCCGACACTGATAAAGTTAAATCACTATAGACCATACTGCCCCAGTATAGGACTGATATGATGAGCACTGTCTTGCTAGTCAGCACGCCCACAAAAATCGCCCAGAAATCCTTAAGAACCTCGCCTACTTTTTCCATTCCTTTCTTCATTTTCTTATCCTCACTTTGTTATTTTTTTAGGAGCTTAAAAAGCCCCTGCTTGTTCCTGCATAACATTTGAAACTTCTCTCCCCTTGACCGTCCGTTTTGTCTTCCCGCCGACCTCCCGAATCTCTGCATACATCGACCGTTTCCCTTTTAGCGCAACCCTGAAAATCTGTGCTTTCTGCCCGTTTAATTCGCAAGTTTTCCCAGCAAATCGCGCGGCTAATTCCTGAGCCTCTGCCTTCAATTGTTTCGGTGACATTATGATTGTCATCTCATCACATCTACGTACTCGAATTTGACGGTGAGAGCGTCGGGCAACTCTGAAATATATTCAGTCACCATAAAGGGTTTATATCCCGCTGGTATGTGATGGACATAAACTATTGCTCCCGGCAAAAA
>Ga0182021_10007108_pt1 | contig 13253 bp, 8 predicted proteins | sample 612E3MmetaG_FD_120493 | JGI IMG/M metagenome (GOLD analysis project Ga0182021, IMG submission 120493) | Permafrost microbial communities from Stordalen Mire, Sweden - 612E3M metaG (Illumina Assembly) | ecosystem: Environmental > Terrestrial > Soil > Wetlands > Permafrost | place: Sweden...
GATGAAAGCCGGCGTCGACCCGCTGGGGCCGGAGAATATGCTCGGTTTTGTCACCGGGCCGCTCACCGGTACCGGCGTCCCCACCGGCTCGCGTTACATGGTTGTGGCCAAATCACCGCTGACCGGAGGTTGGGGAGATGCCAATTCCGGCGGCTACTTCGGTTCCTATCTTAAGTTTTCCGGTTTTGACGCGGTATTTTTTACCGGCATTTCGCCTAAACCGGTGTATTTGCTTCTCGATAACGGCCGGGCGGAGATTAAAGACGCCGCCGCCCTCTGGGGCAAAGATACCTACGAGACCGAAGACACCTTGATGGCCGAATACGGCAGCACGTCCCGCGTGGCCTGCATCGGGCCGTCCGGCGAAAAAGTCTCGTTAATTGCCGGGATTATGACCGACCACGGCAGCGCCGCTGCCCGCTCCGGATTGGGTGCGGTGATGGGTTCTAAGAAGCTGAAAGCCATTGTTGCCCGCGGTGAGATAGAGGTTCCGATCGTTAACAAAGAAGCGATATCCACGCTCCGGGCCGAGCAAATGAAACAATGGCAGGTTATCCGTCCCAACGGCATGTCCGAAATTGAAGGGCAGCGCAAGTACGGCACCAGCAGCAGCAACTACAGTTCCGCGCACAGCGGCGACAGCCCCGTCAAGAACTGGGGCGGCATCGGCGTTATTGATTTTCCCGACCGTGAAGGTGTTCATCAGGATAAATTCTTAGCCCGCGTAGAGAAAGGGCACGCTTGTTGGCACTGCCCGGTCGCCTGCAAAGCGGTATTGAAAGCCGGTGAAGGGGAATACAAATATGCTGCCGGCTGCCACCGCCCCGAATACGAAACGGCCGCTGCCTTCGGTTGTAATTGCCTGAACAACGATACCGAATCGATTTCGATGGCCAACGATATCTGCAACCGCGGCGGTCTCGATACGATTTCCGGCGGCAGCGTTATCGCTTTTGCCATGGAATTATACGAAAACGGCATTATCACCTTGAAAGATACCGGTGGCATCGACCTGAAATGGGGCAACCATCAGGCCATTATTGCCATGACCGATAAAGTAGTGAAAAGAGAAGGCCTTGGCGATATCCTGGCGGACGGTGTGAAGAAAGCCGCCGAAAAAATCGGCAAGGGTGCCGAGAAATATGCCGTCCATGTCGGCGGACAGGAACCCGGTATGCACGACCCGCGGCTGCCGCGCGGCAACGGTTACCCGATGTCCGCCGCCCGTTACCAAATGGATGCCACACCGGGGCGTCACATGCTCAGTTTCGGCTCCTTCGTTATCTTCCGGCACTGTGTTAATTTGACCGGGATGTGTTTCCAGGGCGGCTGGTCCGGCAGCCGGGACAGGCTGTTGGGCTTTTTGAACGCCGCCACCGGCTGGAATATGACCATGGACCAGATGCTGCTGGCGGGCGAAAGGACGGCCAACATCCGGCACGCGTTCAACCTGCGCGAGGGTATCTGCGAGCTGAACTGGACGCCGCACCCGCGGATTGTGGGTAAACCGCCGCAGGAAGACGGCCCGCTCAAAGGCTCCATTGCCGATATCGAAGCCCAGATTTACTGGGGGCTCGGTTCCCTGGACTGGGACCGCTTCACCACCAAGCCCAGTAAAGCCAAGTTGCTCGCCCTCGGCGGTCTGGATGACGTCGCCAGAGACTTATGGCCGTAAAAACGTGATAAAATATGTTGTGCGTATTAAATAAATTTATCACAACCACAAGATATTGATATTTGAAACGGCACAATTAAAATTAAGGAGAACATCATGGATTTAGGATTAAAAGGTAAAGTCGCCGTCGTTACCGGCAGCGCCAGTCAGGTCGGCATGGGGAATGCCATCTGTCTTATGCTGGCGAAAGAAGGCTGCGATATCGTCTCGGCGGATATGGACCTGGAAGGTGCGCTTAAGACGGTGGAAGCCGTGAAAGCGCTGGGCCGTAAAGCAATTGCAGTCAAAGTAAATATCACTATTTTTGCCGAAGCTGAGGAAATGGCTAAAGCGGCGCTGAAGGAATTCGGTAAAATCGATATTCTGGTCAACACCGCCGGGTTGAATGCCGGCATGGGCTCGCAATTCATGCAGCAGAAACAGGAAATCTGGGAAAAAGACTTTGCCGTAAACTTATACGGCTCGATGAATTGCGCCAAAGCGGTCATTCCGACCATGGTGGAAAATAAATACGGCAAAATCGTTAATTTCTCCTCCATCGTCGCCAAAATGGCCGGCGGCCCCGGTTCTTATGCCGCGGCTAAGGCTGCTGTGCTGGCCTTTAACCGCGGACTGGCCAACCAGTACGGGGCGTCCAACATCAACGTCAATGCCATCGCCCCGGGTATGGTTCAGACTAAATTCTTCTCCAACATGGCGCAGGAACGCAAGGATAAAATGTTCGATGCCATGGCCAACATGGCCCCGCTCAAGCGGAACCAGACTACTGAAGATATCGCCAATGCCGTCGCCTTTTTAGTTTCCGATGTCTCCCGGAATATCACCGGCCAGTGCCTCCAGGTGGACTCCGGCGTGATTATGCAGTAAAACCCCTTGTTTGTTTGATAGAAAAAGTCCAGATAATAAGAAAGAGATTCCGGTAAAACCGGAATCTCTTTCTTTCAACTGAAGCGGGAATGTAATCCTTCACCACGCCCTGAGCGTAGCGAAGGGTCTCCTGGTGGTTCAATAAAATCCTTGTTAAAAGTTATTCAATCGGTTCGCATTTGCTATTCAAAACAATGGAAATTATTGATAGTGTTTAGATAAATTATAAATTTCAGTCCTCTCGCCCATTGAGACTCGTGAGCGGAATACCATAGTTTCTCTCCTTTGTAAGGACATAGTCCCGAGCTTGTCTTGGGAGATTAAGAGAGAATTATTAAAAGTTACTCAAAAGATCTTCCTCTTTCTACTTGTACCCTTGCGTAAACTTTTTATTGTTTTCAAATAGTTCGTCTACCATCTGCCTTGTTTCATCGATGGTCAGCATCGCGCCGGTAATCGGGTCCAGTAAAATCGCCTGGAAAATCTTTGTTTTATCTTTTTCCATAATGCCCCTGACTGCCAGTTCCTGCACCGCTACGTTGCTCATATTCAATCCGGCCAGTTGCGGCGGCAGGTTCCCCACCGGGCAGGGGTGTATCCCTTCTTTATCCACCAGGCACGGCACTTCCGCGCAGCATCCCTTCGGCAGGTTGTTAATCAGTCCGGTGTTTTTCACGTCGCCGTAAATCACGGCAGGTTCTCCGGTCTCAATCGCATGGATAATTATCGACCCGAATTCCGTGCTGTGGTCCAGCGGGAATTGATAATTCGTCCGCAGCTGTTCCGCCAGTTTATCGTCCTTATCGTTGTCCTGCGACATCCACAGTTTGGCGTTGCTTTGATATTGTGCGCCGGTATTTATCCCGTACTGTTTCATCGTTTCCGGTTTCTTGCGGAAATAAGGTGTATAAGAGGCGATATGGCCGCTGGATTCGGTGACATAGTAGCCGAAAGCCTTGCAGACCTCCGCCCGCACAATATCCGGCCCGCCGTAATGCGACTGTGGGTCGGCATAAACTGCCGGGTCCTTCAGTTTTTCTTTCAGCAGCGGATAAACGTCTTTGCCGTGCCGTTTCAGTTCCAGGAACCAGGCAAAATGATTAATGCCCGCTACCAGATATGATAATTCCTCGAAAGGGATACCCATATAACGGGCGAGGGTACGGGCCGTATTCGGCACGCTGTGGCACAAGCCTACGTTCTTGATGCGCGTGTAGTCGCTGACTGCCCAGGAGATGATCGCCATCGGATTGGTGTAATTCATCAGCCATGCACCCGGACAGAGTTCTTCCATGTCGCGGCAGATATCCAGCACGGCCGGTACGTGGCGTGCCCCGTTGAAAACCCCGCACGGGCCCATCGTCGCCGTGTCCCCCTGGTCGACGCCGTATTTCAGCGTTACCGCCCGGTCGGCTTCTTTCCATTTGTATCCGGCATTCAGTGTGATAAAAACATAATCTGCGCCGTCCACCGCTTTCCGGCGGTCTGTCGTTGACTCGATTTTCGTGTTAAATTTGTTTTGCGCGACGATTCGATTGGCGAAGGCCGCGGTCAGTTCCAGCGGTTCTGCGGCGATATCCATCAGCGTAATCGTGCTGTCCCTCAGTTCGGGATAATAAATAATGTCCGTGATAAAACGGCTCGCAAAAACATGACTCCCTGCCCCGATGATTACAATCTTCGCCATCATAATTCTCCTGATATTATTGTTTTGCCCAACCACCCATAACAGCGCCTTCGCCGCAGGCCGCAATCCGCAGCACTTTAGCTGTGGTCTTACCGACGTTAAGGATAGCATGCCTTACATTTGAAGGGCAATAGATTAGCGAATCAGCCCCAACCGTCCTGATTTCGTCCCCGATTGTCGCTTGGATGCGGCCGGAAATCACGTAATAAGCGTGGTCGAAAATTGGTGCTTTGGCGCTGAAGACGTGGGTGTGCTCGTTAATCCCGCCCCCCGGCGGAAACATATCCAGGCCGAGCATCAGATGTTTTGAAAGTTCTTTCCCCACCATCCCGTGCGTCGCCGCCTCGGTCGCCACAGTCAGAAAACCGAACCCCTGCATGTTGTGGTGGCCTTCCGCGCCGGCTGTATGCTCGATGCGCCATTCCTGTTCCACCTCTTTTTTAGATAAAATAAACCCTTTGCGTGTTTCTTCCATTTTTAAGCTCCTTTTAGTGTCCAGTTGCTTTTTCCAGTTTTTGGTCGATCCGGAACATTGCCGCGCAGAACTGGAGGCCCGCTGGGCTCCGGCCGGCCGCGCCTAATTGCGGCGCGCGGATTCATCCCCTCGCATGTTTTCCCTTGATTTAGCTTATTTGTGCCGGGGAACCTGACGGACTGGCAAATAACTCAATCGCAGGTTACCACCCTGAGTACCCCGATGTCGGCTTCCGCCCACAGGCCGTTAGAGACATTATCGCCGTTGCGCCGGCGGTCGGCGATGAATTTCCCCTTGTCGTCGAAATGTCCCTCGTCTACCTTAAGCGCCCGGCTGTGGACATCGTTATAGATTGCCGCCTGTTTCTTAACCTGGGAAAATTTTGGACGCAGGAAAAGCCGGTAGTTCGCGCCGACCAGATAGAATTCGTGGCTATTTGCCTGGATGACCAGCCCGCGCCCGCGGTTGGCGTCGAGTTGCCAGTTAAACGCCGATTCCCCGGGCATATGCCGCCAGTCTGTTCCACCGGTAGTTCTCCTTCCGGTTCCGAATTGGATGCGCCCCAGGTAGCCGTCCAGGTTCAGCCACTGCTGCGACATGAATTCTTCCTGAATCACGGCGTGAATTTTACCGGTGCCCTGATATTTCAGCAGCAGCGGGATTACGGCGGCGATGCAGCGGACGGTGTCCACGCCGATCTGTGACTCCGGGTTGACCGAGCCGTCTTTTGCGGCGATGGCTTCCAAACCGTCCATCCGGTGGAATCCCAGCAGGTTGTATTCTGCGATGGCGCGGAACACATATAACATCGGCGGCGTTTCCGGCATGAACAGGGGATTATCGTCGCGGGCATAAGCCGCGCAGAGCTCTTCGTATGTCCGGTAATCGACGTGTTTGATATCCGGTGCCACCAGGGCTATATGCGGCGTAAACCATTTGTAAATATCCAGCACTTTAGGCACCGGCATTCCCGAGCCGGGTATTTCATCCGGCACCGGTTCGCGCCAGCCGTTCACAATACTGACGGCGGCATTGATGTACATCGGGATGTCATAAAATGCCTGCCCGGCAGCGGCTACGCTGTCCACGTAATTGGCAATACTCCAGGCGCTCACAAATTCGCCGGCCGCTGTCCCGAATACCTCCGGCCAGTTACCCGATTTTTTCGCGCCTTCCCTTTTCCAGATATCGTAGACCGCACCCTTACCGGCGGTATTAATCGCGGTTAATAATTTGGCGGGGACCGGACTTTCAAATACCGACAGGGCTTCCGCACTGTAATCGCGGTCGCTGCCGGTGATCCCGACTTCATTCTCCACCTGCAGGCCGATGACGGTTTGCTCTGCGCTGTCCTTGGCTTTTAAATACTTGCAAAACGCTGTAAAAGCTTTTTTATCAGCTTCAAGGTTTGCCTTGCAATAAGAGGAAAGCACCCACAAATCGCTGCCGTCAGCCGCCAGCACCCGTTTGAAACGTTTCGGATTGGATTTTATCCATGCCGGCGCATAGTCCATGTTCCCGTTTTTCCATGTGGCGAACCACAGCAGTATTAATTTGACTCCATGCCGTTTGGCGTTGGCAATCAGCCGGTCTATGCTGGAAAAGTCGAACTTCCCCTCTTCCGGTTCGATTACCTCCCAGTAAACATCGGTCAGCAGCGTGTTGCCATGCAGCAGCTTGACCGCTTCAAAAGCCGGTTCGGACTCGGTGTCGTTATACGCGCTGGAAGAAGAAGACTGCCCGCCTACCGGGAAGAACGGCTTCCCGTTTACCTTGAATACCCGTTTAACTGCAGTCACTGAATTTCTCCTTTTAAAAAACTATGTAGTTGTGATTTTGAGGCTGTTTGATTTCAACCCCGGAGAGGTCGCGGTAATGCTAATTGGTCCGGGTTTTGCACTCGATTGCACAATCGCCAGACACAGACCGTTAAATGCCTTCCTGCGGTTAATGTGATAATCTTCGTGACTTACGGGGTCCCCGTTATCCAGCCCCAGAATTTTACCGGCTCCTCGAATCCCGAAGGTAATTTCATTATCGGCTGCCGGGATGGTTCGTCCCTGCGCATCCAGGATGTTGACTGTGATATGCGCGATATCCCTCCGGTCTGCCGCTATTATCTTCCTATCGGCGCAAAGTCCAATCGCGGCCGGTTTCCCGGTCGTCGAAATTTCTTCTGTGATGACGGTCTTTCCGTCTTTTATGCCTACCGCTTTCAGTTTGCCGGGCTGATAGGTTACCGTCCATGTCAGGTGCAGGTCGGAGGTCGTGCGCGGTACGCTGTTGCGCGCCGGAAAGTTTTGATATTCTCCCTGCATCCCCGAGCGCGGGAACCAGTAGCTTTGAACCCCCAGTGATTTGCCGTTCAGGAATAATTCCACGCTGTCGCAATTCGTGTAACAGAGCACCGGAATGATTTCTCCTTCCTTGCCCGGCCAGTTCCAATGCGGGAACAAATGGAGCATCGGCTTCTCCGTCCACTGGCTCTGACAAAAATAGTAGGTATCTTTTTCGAAACCGCAGGTATCTATCACTCCGGAAGTATTGGCCTTCCTCGGCCAGTTGGACTCACCCAGGTAATCTATGCCGGTCCACATGAAGTCTCCGGCCACGTAATCATAGGTACTGACGAATTTCCACATCTGTTCGAAATCAAGCCATCGGTTACTGTTCCGGCGGATGATAATTCCGGGTTCCGCCGGGAATAAATAGGCATAATCGCCGCGGGCGCCGCCCAGTGACCCGTTCTCCGTACCGATAAATTTTCTCTTCGGAAAAGCCTGCCGGTCGGTGCTGTAATATTTCTCGTATCTGTCCCGCCACCGGTCTACATAGTTATAGCCGACCACGTCCAGCAGGTTCAGGAATTTTTGGGGCACCGCATCAGGTTCCGCGGCGATGCGGTCGCAGCCCACGGTAACCGGCCGTGTCGGGTCTTCACGGTGAAAAATATTTATCAGTCTCTTGAGAGTCACTGTGCCGGCGGGCACGACCTGGTCGACTACTTCGTTGCCGGCGCTCCAGATTACAACGCCGGGATGGTTCCTGTCGCGGTGAACAAAATCCGTGACATCGTGCTCCGACCATTCATCGAAATAAATCCTGTATCCGTAGTCCGGTGTCTGCGGTTTCGGTTCTTTCCACTCGTCGTATATTTCATTCATTACCAGAAAACCCATTTTATCGCACAAATCCATGAATTCCGGAGAATAAGGATTATGCGACGTCCTGATGGCGTTGCAGCCCATTGCTTTCAGTTTTTCCAGCCGCCTTTCCCAGACCCGTTCCGGTACTGCCGCGCCCACCGCGCCGGCCTCGTGATGCAGGCAGACCCCGTGCAGTTTCACCTGCCGGCCGTTTAGCAGGAATCCTTTATCTGCATCGAATTCAATTTCTCGGATTCCCAGCACAGTATCGTAATTATCTACGGCTTTGTCCTGTTTTTTCACCATACTGCGTACCGTGTAAAGATATGGATTTTCCGGCGACCACAGGCTGGGATTAGTTATCTTTACTTTTTGTATGAATTCATATTCTTCGCCGGCCGCGATGTTCCGGCTTGTTTCCGTTGTCTGTACCGCTTTGCCGTCACATTCCAGCACGCCGGTGGTCAGCGTACACATGATGTCATTTTTGCCTTCGTTCTGAACCACGGTTTTTATCCGGACAGCGGCCGACTTTTTATCCACCCGGGGTGTAGTAACGAACGTACCCCAATGGGCGATGTGCAATTTATCGGTGACCGTCAGCCGTGTGTGCCGGTAGATTCCCGAGCCCGAGTACCAGCGGCAATTCGGCTGGTGGGAATTGTCCACTCTCACCGCCATCACATTTTCGCGGCCAAAATTCAAATGCGGGGTGATGTCATAATAAAAACCGATGTAGCCGTACGGCCGTTTTCCCTGATATTGCCCGTTAATCCAGACTTCGCTGTTCTGGTATATCCCGTCGAATTCTATCGTTACTTTCTTACTGCGGTACGCGGCCGGGATGTTGAAATGTTTCCGGTACCATCCGGTGCCCGTGGGAAGATGGGCAAAAGTCATTGAATCGGGCTCTTCCCGGAACGGCCCTTCGATGCTCCAGTCGTGCGGCAAATCCAGGTTTCTCCAGTCGGTATCGTTGAAATCCGGCTTATCTGCGCCGACTGCGTCCCCGTTGAAAAATTTCCAGTCAAAATCGAAATTGTCCCTTAATCGGACTATGGAGTTATTTACTTTTTCCTTCTTAAGGGCTCTTTGACTTTGCGCGCCGGAAGGTGCGCCGTTGTTTTTCATAATTGGCTCCGCAGATACTGGTTTCATTTGTTATCATCACCGGCCGGGCGCCTGCGGCACAAAATCCTGATGAATTATTTATTTGCCATTTAGCCGACAGGGCACACCATCACCGTGACCGAGTGTGGTTCGAAAGTTGTTGTCAAAGTCTTGTCCGCTGTTTTGAGTACCGTCTCCCGCACCCCAACCTCATCAGGTTTTTCTGGCGTATTCTCGGATTTGATATCCGGTCCGTTGACTGCCATGGCTTTTACGTTTCCCGCGAAAGCCCCTTCGGACAGTGAAATCGTTGTTTCCATGGCTTTATCCCGGCTCTGGTTTACCGCATATACCACGAGCTGCTTGCGCGTTTCATCCAGCGTGGCGGAAACATCGAGGGTTCGCAGCCCCGTGTAGGCACGGTCCTTATATTGCGCGGAAAACGTGTCGCCGTACCACAAAACATCCAGCGCCTGTTGTCCGCAGGTGCGGCTGTAAAGCTCAAATGGGAAGTAAATAGATTGCCGCAGTACTCTGCTTTCCGGATTTGGAAAACTAAGACATGCCGGCGTCGGCATCGACGTACAGTTAGCCATCCGGACACAGCGGGCATGACGGATAAACGTATTCAAGTGCAGCGCCGTCAGTATTGCATCCTCCATGGTGATTGTCGTCCGGCCTTTTTTCCGGGGAATTTCTTTCCCCGCGGCAGGAAGATGCGGTTGCCCCGCGCGGTCGGCATTAACTTCGATGGGAGCCGGCGTGCGTAATTCGGCCGGGATGCGGATTATGCCCCATTCATCCACCGCAATATTAACTGCGTGTTTGATGCCCCTTTCCAGACTGACCGCCCGGATTAATCCTTCATAGGCGCTCAGGTGCTCTTCAAAGCCCGCGGCAAAGGCCGTCAGGGTTTCATACGGATCATCTGTATAGGGATGGGCATATTTATGCAGGGCCATGTAATCAATCCTGTCGCCGGCTTGTTCCAGCATCAATTGTGCCCGTTCTACCCACTCGGTTTTCCTGTAAAGAAATTGCGGCTCCAGCGGAAAATCCTCCCAGCTGCAAGCCGCCGAAGCGACCAGTTTAATTGATGGGTCAACCCATTTCATCACCTTGCTGAATTCGGTAACCGCACGGGCATACTCCTGAGGGGTTTTATAACCTATTTGGCCGGGGCTGTCGACTTCGTTTCCGATGCTCCAGTATTTCACGTTATGCGGCGCGTCGAAGCCGTGTTGGCGGCGCAGCTTTACCGGTGCAGAGTCGCCGGTGCCGTTGCAGTACTCCACCCAATCGGCGGCTTCCCTCATGTCGCCGTCGCCGCAATTGGTATTCAGATAAGGTTCGACTTTCAGCGTTCGGCATAGTTGGATGAATTCATTGGTGCCGAATTCGTTTGATACCACGCTGTGCCAGGCTAATTCATGCCTTGCCGGTCGTTCCCGGCGCGGCCCGGTTCCATCTCGCCACCTGTATCCCGAAAAGAAATTACCTCCGAAGCGGATATTGGAAAGTTTCACCCGTTCCAGTACTTTCCGTACCTCGGCGGATAGTTCGGATTCCGAAACATCCAGGTGCTTGAACCGGGTGTCCCTCATCCCGAGCTCCATATAACCGCCGAAAATATTGCGGTCGATATCGCTCAAAACACGTTCCAGGTCAATTTTTATCTGGTTCATCTTTATGCTCCCCGGTAGAAAATAACTTACCCTGATATGAAAGAATTGAAATGATTATATTCCTTCCGTCATTTATTTATCAATATGCCCGCCTGTTCCTCAGAAACGGATTTGTAGCAAGTATGGACTGGCATTTTTTTGCCAGCCTGATGTATGATTATATTCAATATCGTTGGTTCGGTATTCTTAAATTTGACTGATTTCCGTCCCCGGATAGGTTGAGCAAAACGGAGAATAATTGTTATGAAAAGAACACAAGCAGGGCTTATCGGTTGTTGTCTGATTACAGCGGTATTAATTGTCTTAACTTTATTTACGGGCGCCTGCTCTCCTGCCAGGACGACGTTAACCGGTATCGTCCCGCGCACCACTACCACCACTGCGACTCAAACAACCTCCGCGGTAAAGTTGGTTTCCATTGCTATTTCGCAGTTGTCCCCGGTTCAAATATTGATGGGCACTGCCGTACAATTCTCGGCGATGGGAACTTATAGCGACGGCACAACTGCGGATTGCACCGGTCAGGTCATCTGGAATAGTTCCAATCCAGCTATCGCTAGCGTTTCCTACAGCGGTTTGGCTACCGCTGTTACTCTGGGCAATACGGATATTACCGCAGCCATCAACGGCGTAATCAGCAATGTTGTAGTTTTAGAAATAACCCCCAGCCCCGCCCCGACTTTACAGTCCATCGCGGTGTCGCGCGCGGTCGTTGCTAATTTGGCAACCGGAATAACCCAGCAATTCACCGCCATTGGCAGTTATTCCGACGGCTCTACTCCGGATATTACTTCTCAGGTAAACTGGATGAGTACGTATACTGATATCGCCACTATTTCTGCGGCGGGTCTTGCTACCGGACTAAAACCGGGACAAACCGAAATTACGGCCTCTCTTGCCGGAGTTACCAGCATCGGAATTACGTTGACTGTGATATCTCCCTAGTCTTGGAGTGCTCCGCTGAAATAACAATATTATTTTGCATCGATCAACGCCTGCAAAACATCAAAGGCACCCGTATCGTCGGATTGGCGGCGGTTGTCGGGCTGTTATGCGCCGCAGGAAATCTCAACAAACCGCATTACTCAGCTTTGAAAAAAGTTATTTACAACAAGTTATGATAAAATGCGGGGATATGGGCATATATGAATTTACTCGTGCGAATAGATTAATGGTTTAAGGTTGATAAGACTTAATCGGGAGTGTAAGCAGCATGCTTCAGGAAATGACAAGTTTTTTTAACTCGGCTTTCTACTTTGCGGGTACCAATTGGAAATCGATAATGGTGGCAATCGCCCTCGGCCTTGTTTTTGGCGCCGTCTGGCTGTTTTTCTATCTCCCGCCTTTATTTAAAAAGCCCATGCTCTGGGTTGTGGCAGTTGTCAGTGCCATCCTCACCTGGACCGCCATCGCGTTTGTTCAGATTCCGTTCCAGAACTGGTATGTGGACGCAATCAAGCACTTCTGGGGCTCGGCAGACATTTCCAGTTGGTATCTGCTGATTGCTTTCCCCCTGGTCCTGCTCAGCGGCCTGGTTCAGGAAGCAGCCAAATTAGTCCCGACGCTTGTCTGCTGGTGGCGCAGCAGGAGGAGTCTTACCCCGAAAGCCGGACTGATTATCGGCGCGGTATCCGGCGCCGGGTTCGGCGTTTTCGAGGCGATTTGGGTGCACAACCAGATTTTTGTTTCCGGAGTTTCCTGGGCTGTCGTGGACAATTATGCGTTGGGATTATGGGAGCGTATTTTTAGCGTGGCTTTCCATATCGCGGCTTCGGCGTTGACCGGTTGGGGTATCGCTAAACGGAAAGGTTGGCTGTTTTATGTGATCGCCGCCTTCCTGCACGGCATCGTCAATTTTAGTGTCATCCTGATTGAAGACAACAAACTTACCGCAGTCCAGAGCGAAATTTATCTGACTGTGATTGCTGTTATGGCCACTGCTATCATGTTATGGCTCCGCTGGCGAACAGAAAAAGAAATTCCCGCGGAAAATCCACCCGCCGGTACAGCTGGTGACACTTCTGAAATCCTGCCTTTGGTTACGCCTGATACGGCCGCTGTTATCCCGCCGGTTGTTCCTCCGGACGCGGCTCCGCCATCGCCTGTCAATTAATTAACGGATGATATGATAATATAAACAAATAGCGTCTCTTCTTCCTGAAATCCATAGCGCGGAGGCAGACATGATCAAAAGTCTTAACGGCAAAACGCCTAAGGTCCATGAGTCGGCTTTCGTTAGCGAGGCGGCTTATGTCATCGGTGATGTCGAGATCGGTGAGAACAGTTCGGTCTGGCCCGGCGCTGTTGTCCGCGGCGACCTCGGCAAGATTACAATTGGCCGGAACTCGGTGATTGAAGATAATTGTGTTATCCATTCGGGCACTCCGTCGTTTCCCCCCTTTCTCGATGTAATTATCGGTGAAAATGTGGTTATCGGGCACGGTGCGGTCAGTAACGCCTGGAAAATCGGCAACAATGTCCTCATCGGCATGAACGCTACTGTCCTACATAACGTGGAAATCGGCGATTATTCCATCATCGCTGCCGGCTGTGTCGTCAAAGAAAAAATGAAAATTCCGGAAAGGTCTTTTGTCGTCGGTATTCCCGC
>Ga0182021_10007109_pt1 | contig 13250 bp, 9 predicted proteins | sample 612E3MmetaG_FD_120493 | JGI IMG/M metagenome (GOLD analysis project Ga0182021, IMG submission 120493) | Permafrost microbial communities from Stordalen Mire, Sweden - 612E3M metaG (Illumina Assembly) | ecosystem: Environmental > Terrestrial > Soil > Wetlands > Permafrost | place: Sweden...
GGCACCGAGGAGCTGGTCGAGTCCGATCCGCTCGGACGCGTCGACTTCGGCTTTGCATCTTTTTCCGAGGCGACCGACGAGTTGGTGGCCACAGGCTACGAGGACGAACGGCGCCGGCTGTATTTCCGCGACAAGGCCATCGAGGCTGACTACGCGCTGCTCGGATCCAAGCTCTCAGGAAGGGACGTGACGGTCTCTTCGGCCACGGCAGACGATCAGCTCTGGCTGGTCACGGCAGAGAGCGACCGCGAGCCGGGTGAGACGTATCTTTTCGATCGCCGCACCAAGCAGCTGACCCTGCAGTACCGGATTCGCGAGCGGATCCCGCGTGAGTACCTGGCGACGATGAAAGCGATCAGCTATCCCTCGTCCGACGGCCTCCTGATCCCGGCCTTTCTCACGCTGCCCATGGGTGTGCCTGCTCGCAACCTGCCGCTGATCGCGTTCCCGCACGGTGGACCGTGGGGGCGCGACTCTTGGGGCTTCGACCGTTACGCGCAGTTCCTCGCCAACCGTGGTTACGCGGTCTTGCAGCCCAACTTCCGTGGCTCGACTGGCTACGGGAAGAAGTTCCTCAACGCGGGCAACAAGCAGTGGGGCGACAAGATGCAGGACGACATCACCTGGGGCGTGAAGCACCTTGTTGCCGAAGGCATCGCTGATCCCAAACGCGTCGGCATCATGGGCGCCTCGTACGGCGGCTACGCCACGCTTGCTGGAGTCGCGTTCACGCCCGACGTCTACGCCGCGGCAGTGTCGGTCGTGGGGCCCTCCAATCTCATCACGTTGCTCGACTCGATCCCGCCCTACTGGGAGGCGGCGCGCATCATCTTCCACGAGCGGATGGGCGATCCGAACACACCCGAGGGCAAGCAGCGGCTCGAGAGACAGTCGCCGCTCAACTCGGCACAAAAGATCAAGACGCCGCTACTCGTGGCGCAGGGCGCCAACGATCCGCGCGTGAAGAAGGCCGAGTCGGAGCAGATCGTCATCGCCCTCAGGGATCGGGGGTTCCCTGTAGAGTACCTACTTGCCCCAGACGAAGGTCACGGTTTTGTCCGGCCTGTGAACAACATGGCGTTCTTCGACGCTGCCGAGAAGTTCCTCGGCACGTACCTTCACTCGCGTTTTCAGCAGGGCGCGACCCCGGAAGTTGCGGCGCGGCTGAAGGAGATCACCGTCGACCCCAAGACGGTGGCCTTGGCGGCGAAGGTCGAGCCCACCGCAGTGGGCCTGCCCACGCCCGCCGCCGACCTCGCGTCTTCCACGGCCAACTATCAGGGCAAGATCGAGGCCGGTGGCCAGACCATGCCGATCTCGGTCACGAGCACCATCAAGGAAGAGGGCGATACGTGGGCCGTGACCGCGGCGGCCAAGCTCCCGATGGGCGAAATGGTCGACACGGTGTGGGTGCGCAAGGGCAGCCTGGCCGTCGTCAAGCGCAGCGTCCGACAGGGACCGGTAGCGATCGACGTCGCCTTCAAGGATGGCAAGGCAGAGGGCTCGATGACGATGTCGGGCCAATCACGGCCGATCAACGTCGACTGTGGCGGCCCGATCTTCGCTGACGGCGCCTCCGGCAGTGACACGATCGCCGCGCTTCCGCTCGCCGACGGTTTCATCACGACGTTCCGAAACCTCGACCTCCAGCGGCAGAAGGTGGCTCTCAAGCGGCTCGGCGTGAAGGGACGCGAGGATGTGACAGTGCCCGCTGGGACGTTCAAGGCGTGGAAAGTCGAAGTGGTCTCGGCGGAAGGCGAGGCCGGTCAGATCACGCTGTGGGTCACGACCGAGCCGCGCAAGGTCGTCAAGGCGGTCGAGGTGCTGGCGGCGATGGGCGGGGCGATCGTCACGACGGAGCTGCAGCCGTAGGCTAAGAGTAGGGGCACGGCGCGCCGTGCCCCTACGGCTGCCGTTTGGTGGTGGGTGCCTGTGTCTCAGAGGCGACCGGTGCGCCCTGGCCCTCCACGAGCGTCACGTACCGGTCGATGGGGAGACTCGGGAAGCGCTCGACGCGGGTGCTGGGGCCGGGCCACTTCACCTCGAGCCAGTCCACCTTGACGGCGCTGCCCAGGCCGAGCACGAGCCGCGGGTCGTGGGAGGAGAGATAGCTGCCGCCGCCCGTTTTCAGGCGTTGACGACGAACGCCACCGGCTGACCACGTGATCCGCGCGCCAACCGCGTCGCGGTTTCCGCGCGTGCCCTCGAGCTTCACCCCCAACCAGTGGTTCTGCCTGCCTGCCTCGTTGTGCAGGAGGACTGGGGCCATGCCGTTGTTCGCGACCAGGACGTCCACGTGGCCGTCGTTGTCGTAGTCCCCGGCTGCCAAACCGCGGGCCGTCAGCTCCTTCTGAAACGCCGGCCCGGCCTCGTCGCTGACGTTGCGGTAGCGACCGCCCTCATTGTGGAAGAGCCGCAGCGGCTCTCTGTAGCGCACACCATAGCCGGAGCCGTCCAGCATGTCGTCGGGATGGCCGTTGGCCAGGAGCAGATCGGGCCAGCCATCGTTGTCATAGTCGATGAACTTGATCGACCAGCAGCTCAAGAGCTGCGTCGCCGTGGCGATGCCGTTCTGCTGGGCCTCGTCGCTGAAGGAGTCGTTCTTGTTGTTGCGATACAGGGCGGCGAACTCGTGATCGATGTTGCCGACGGCCACGTCTTGCCAGCCATCGCCGTCGTAGTCGGCCGCATCCACGCCCATGCTCGACCGCGCCTGGCCATTGGCGGAGAAGGCCACGCCGGCAGCCAGCCCGACTTCATCCCAGCGCCCGTTGCCTCGGTTGATGAACAACGAGTTCGGCGCGGTGTCATTCGTCACGAACAGGTCCAGCAGCCCGTCGTTGTTGATGTCCGTCGCCACCACCCCGAGCCCTTTGCCCAGCGCCTTGGAAAAGCCGGTGGCGGCGCTCACGTCCGTGAACGTGCCGTCCCCGTTGTTGTGGAACAGGTGATTGGACGTGGGGTCGAAGATCTTCGGCACGCAGTAGTAGCGCTTGCCGTGCGCGCTGCCACTGCACGAGGTCGGCGTGTCGAGCCCGTAGCGCACGTAGTTGCAGACGAACAGGTCGAGCCGGCCGTCGTTGTCGTAGTCGAACCAGACCGCGCTCGTGGTCCAGCCCGGCGCTGCCACACCGGCGCGGCTGGTCACGTCAGTGAACGTGCCGTCCCGGTTGTTGTGGTAGAGGATCGCTTTGCCGTAAGACGTGACGTACAGGTCAGGGAAGCCGTCGTTGTCGTAGTCGCCGACTGCTACACCCATCCCGAACGTCTCGGCCGCGACACCGGCCTTCTCGGTCACGTCTGTGAACGTCCCGTCCCTGTTGTTTCGGTAGAGGGCGTTTCCCAGCGGGATCCTCGGCCGGTAGAGATCGCACGGTCCGCTGTTCACGAGGTAGATGTCCATCCATCCGTCGTTGTCGAAATCGAGGAAGGCCGCGCCGGCGCCGGTGGTCTCAGGGAGATAGCGCAGCGGCGTCAGGAGATTGTCGTGGACCCAGGTGATGCCGCTCTGTTCGGGTGGGACCTCGCGAAACAGCGCGTGATCATCCGTGTTCTTGGGGTCGCTCATCCCCAGCCGGCCGACAAGCGCCAGCGCGGCCGCGCCGGCCAGTACTTTGAAGAAACGCCACTGCGCCGGACTCAATTGCGCCAGACTCAATCGGAAGCCTTCACCATCGACGAGCAGGTCCTGCGCCTGCTGGACGCCGTCTACGCTGGCGCGAATCGGCGCCATGACGACGGTGACGGAATTCTAGGTGCCAGCTCCCAGGACTTCAAGAGCGCGTATCCTGGAATCAGCTGACGAACCGGCCGATAATCGTGCGGCGATCGGTGCCAGGGAAATGATGTTCATGCAACTGCGCCGTCCGACACTCGCGTTCGTGATCCTGCTCGCGGCCGGTAGCTTGATCGCCCGAGGAGAAGGCAGGAACGCCAAACGGCGCGGTGCCGCGCAGACGAGCGCGCCGAGGAAGCAGAAGGACGGTCTTGTATACGTCTACATCCCGCCTGGGAGCTTCCAGATGGGGTGCGTGGGCGGCAGCGACTGCGACGCCGACGTTCGCAAGGACGAAACGCCACGGCACACCGTGCGGCTGACCAAGGGGTTCTGGATGACCCGTACCGAAGTGACGGTCGCGGCCTTTGATCGGTTCGTCACTGAAGCGCGGTACAAGACCACGGCCGAGATGGACGGTTGGAGCCCCTTCTTCGATGGCAGCAAAGCGGTGAGAAAAGAGGGGGTGACCTGGCGTTCGCCCGGCTTTGCGCAGGACGCCACGCATCCGGTGGTCATCGTGAGCTGGTATGACGCGGAGGCGTACTGTGCTTGGGCCGGAGGCCGCCTGCCCACCGAGGCCGAGTGGGAGTACGCAGCGCGCGGCGGGGAAGAGGGAAGAAAGTACGTCTGGGGAGACGATCCGACGCCGCGTGTCAAGGGCATCAGCCAGGCCAACGTGGCCGACGAGTCGGCGAAGCGCGTCTTGCCGAACTGGGCCGTCGTCGCGGGCTATGACGACGGCTACGCCTACACCGCGCCCGTTGGGTCTTTTCCACCGAACGCATTCGGCCTGTGCGACATGGCCGGCAACGTGGCGGAGTGGTGCGCCGATTGGTATGACGACAACGCCTACGCTGCTCTCTCGCAGGTGGACGCCACGACACTGCCAGACCGCGCAGTCGCTGATCCGCACGGACCAGCGCTGGGCGAGCAGCGTGTGATTCGCGGCGGTTCCTGGACCGATCTGATGCCGTTCCTACTCACGTCACAGCGCTACTGGGATCCGCCGGCCACACACATGCCCTTCATCGGTTTCCGCTGCGTGTGCGACTCCTCTTCCTAGCATGCGGAGGTCTCCTGCGATGAGGCAACCCATCTCAACCCGCACGGTGGCTAGCGGTGAGCTCTCATCGTGGTTCGTCCTCTTCCTGGCGCTTGCGGCGAGCGCGCTGCTAGCGCAGAACCCGCCGACGCCAGGTGCCGTGCGGTCGAGCGTCGTGGACGCGTTGGACTACGTCTACGTTCCGCCGGGGGGGTTCGTGATGGGCTGCGTCGCCAGCGACAACCAGTGTCAGAACGACGAGAAACCCTCGCACCACGTCGAGCTGACCAAGGGATTCTGGATGGGCCGCACAGAAGTGACCGTCGCAGCCTTCCGGAAGTTCGTCGCGGCGACGGGCCGTCGCACGACCGCCGAGTCTGACGGCTGGAGCCAAGCCTTCGATGGCAAGAACCTGACAAAGAAGATGGCAGTCAACTGGCAGAACCCTGGCTTCGACCAGGGCCCGACGCACCCGGTCGTTCACGTGAGCTGGTACGACGCGTCTCTCTATTGCGCCTGGGCCGGAGGCCGTCTCCCGACCGAGGCCGAGTGGGAATATGCGGCACGCGCGGGCCGCGCTGCGACCAAGTACCCTTGGGGCGACGCGTCCTCTGCCATCGTCGCCGCAGGTAGGCTGGCCAACGTGGCGGACCAGTCGCTCAAGCGCAGCTATCCGAACCTGAGGACGATCTCGGGGTACGAAGACGGGTTTGCCTTCACCGCTCCGGTCGGCACCTTCCCGCCGAACGAGTACGGGCTCCACGACATGATTGGGAACGTGGCCGAGTGGTGCGCGGATTATCACGACGAGAAGGCCTACGCCGCATCGTCCCCTCAGGATCCCACGGGTCCCGCCGTTGGCAGCCGGCGCGTCATTCGCGGTGGCGCCTGGGTGGACGACGCGTCGAACCTGCGCGCCTCGTACCGGGCCAGAGAGCTGCCGAGCTACCACGACAGCCTGATCGGGTTCCGCTGCGTCCGCGAAACGGAACCGTGAGCCCAACGGCCGGAAGCGCTGCGTTGCCGCGTTGCGCTCCGCCGTGGCGTCCAGACCTACTTCACCGTTGCTTTGAGATCCGTGCCGGCCACGAAGCGCGGGACGCGCCGGCCAGGGATCTTGATCGGCGCGCGCGTGCGCGGGTCGCGGCCGAGGCGGGTTCGTCGGCGCGAGACGACGAAAGTGCCGAAGCCGACAAAGGTCACGCGCTCGCCTTTCTTGAGAGAGCGCGTGATGTGCGCGATGAGCGATGCGAGCACCTGGTCGACCGATGTCTTGGTGACGGCGAGCTCCTTGGCGATGGTCGCGACGAGCTGCGCTCTGTTCATGCCGACCTCCGCGTCATGGCGCTGCTCGCGCCAAGTGGCGCGCTGGAATCAGGCGGCGGCGAGCAGTGTGTGGGCGCTTGTCAGCGCCAATGTTAGCATGGCGTCGACTTGCGGAGAGCTCAGGCTCGCGGCCTTCTTGTCGGCGCTGCCCTTGAGCAACTCGAGCGCCTTGTCGAGCACAGGATCGCCGGCAGGTGCTTCCTCTTGATCGACGTCGCGGCGCGAGGCTACGGCGACCTTGGGTTCGATGCCCTGGCCGTGGATCGCCTTGCCGCCGGGAGTGAAGTACCGGGCGACAGTCAGGACCAGTCCACCGTCGGCGAGAGGAATCGCGCGCTGCACAGCGGCGCGACCGAGCGTATGCGAGCCGACGAGCGTCGCGCGCTCGCCCTCGGCGAGGGCAGCCGCTACGATCTCGCCTGGGCCCGAGGTGCCGGCGTCGATCAGCACCGCCAGCGGCAGGTGCCAGACTCCTCGGTGGGGCTCGGCATTGAACGTGCGCGTCTCGCCGTGCCGCGGCGTCAGTCGCGTCACCACCCCGCCCTTGAGGAACAGCTCGGCCACGTGCACGGCCTCGTCGTAGCTGCCGAAGGCAGCGCCGCGCAGATCGAGCACGAGGCGCTGTGCGCCGGATCGGCGCAGCGTCTCGATCTCGGTGCGCAGCGTGCCGGCCGTGCCTTCCGAGAACTCACTGACGTGCAGCAGCCCAACGTCGTCTGCGAGCAGCTTTTGTGTCGGCGTGGCTGGCGCGATCTTCTCGCGCACGAGCGGGAAACGCAGCGGGTCTGTGCTGTTGCGCAGCACTGCCAACTCGATGGCGGAGCCGGGCGCTCCCCTGAGCAGCCGTTCGGCGACCGGCACACCGACGGTGCGGGTGTGCCGTCCGTCGATGGTCTTGATCAGGTCGCCCGTGCGCAGGCCGGCCCGCTCGGCGGGGGAGCCGTGTCGCACCGCCACGATCATCAAGAAGCCGATGCGCCGCGTGAGCGCCAGACCGACCTCGGCCTCATCGGTCCGCGACGGCCGCTGATACTCGCGGAACTCGCTGGCGTCGAGGTACGCGCTGTCACCGTCGAGGGCCTCGGTCAGACCCAGCTCTGCGCCGCGCATGACGCGGTCGACATTGACCGGGTCGACGTAGGCGGTCAGCACCAGTTGCAGGACCTCGTTGAAGAGCGCCAACTGACCGTAGGTGGAGTCCCCGAGCGCGCGGCCGACGACGCCGGCCGTGAGATAGCAGGCAACGGCGGTGGACGTGAGCGCGACGACGAGCCGGCTGCGTGATGACATGTCCTGATTATAGGGGAGCCTTGTGCAGCCAGTCCATCGGGTCGTCGGGATGTCCCTGGGAGCGCACCTCGAAGTAGAGTCCGGGACTCCCCAGACCCGGCCCCACCGTTCCCAGCGACTGGCCGGCTGCGACGTGCTCGCCGACCGCCACGGTGGTCTCGCCCAGGTGTCCGTAGAGGGTCAGGTGGTGACTGCCGTGATCGACAATGACCAGCAGGCCGTAGCCCAGAAAGCGATCGGCGAACACGACCGCGCCCTCGTGCACGGCGTCCACCGGCGTGTCGATCGGCGCGGCGATCTCGATTCCGTTCTGCGGGGTGTAGGTGTCGAACTTGGGGTGCTTGCGCCGACCGAACGGCACACGCACAGTGCCGGCGACAGGCCAGGGCAGGCTGCCCTTGAGCGCGACGAGGGGCAGCGTGGCTTCCCCCTCGGCCAGACCACCCAACAGTTGGCCCATGCGTTCCTCGGCCTGTTCCAACTCCGTCAGAAAGGCCGCCTGCACTTCCTTGTGCGCCACCATGTCGTTGAGGAAAGCCTCCTTGCGGCGGCGATCCCCCTCGAGCGCGCGCCGCTTGTGTTCGGTCTCGGCCCTGAGCGCCTGGGCCTCGCGCGTGCGCGCGGTCAGCTCGTCGCGCGTCGCCGCTAGGGAGGCCAGGTCGCGGCGGAACGCGGCGATGCGCTCGTTGTCGCGGCGCGCGAGCGTCGTCACGTAGCGGTAGCCCTGAAAGACAGCGGCCGGACTCTCGATCGACAGCAGCAGCCTGAGGTATGACAGGCGGCCCAGCTTGTAGAGCGCCCGCGCACGTGCGGCGACCAGTGGCCGCGCGCGTTGGAGAGAGGCGTTGAGCTCGGCGAGGCGTTTCGCGGTGCGATCGAGCTGCACGTTCGTGCGCGCGAGCACCAGCTGCACTTCCTTGAGCTCTTCGCCGCGCAGGCGCACCTCGAGCTCGAGGCGCTCTAGCTCGCGCAAAAGGCTCTGCTCTTGACCGCGCATCCGCGCGACCTCGCGCTCCAGAGAGGCCCGGCGCTCCTTCACCCGCGCCAGCCGCTCGTCGAGGCTGGAGGCCGCTGGAGATCTCGCCGCCTCGGGTGTTGTCGTGGCTTGCGGCATGCCGCCGCCGGCCGAGGCGACGAGGCAGAGGGACACGAACCAGGAGCGCAGAAGGTCTCTCATGGGGCGGCCGGCGCCTCGCCGCCCGGCTCGTACGACTCGAGGTCGGCGGAAACCGATCCGATGGCGACCTTTGCGCGCAGCCGCACGGGAATGCGTCGCGCGTCGTCCGTAAGCCAGATCTTGAGCCGGCCGCTCTTGACGAACAGGCCGGTCCCGGCGAGGAGCAGCGGCTCCACGATCAGCGTAGGCGTGGCCCGTCCCAAAGGCGCGGGCAGGTCGAGCTTTTCGCGGCCGAGAAAGCGCACGGCGAGAGTGTAGCGCTTGCCGTTGTCGAAGACCGGCAGCTCGAGCGGCGTGTTCTCGGCCACCCCGCGCAGTCGCGTCAAGTAGAAGGCCGAGAGGACGTCCAGCGGGCAAGCCCCCACGTCGAAGCGCGTCTCAGGGATCTGGGTGTCCTTGACCTCGGCCGCGCCCGTGGCCAGGTCGAAGACGACGAGCTGCTCGCGCTGGTGGCGGCCCTCGTGCAGGTGCTTCTCGATCGCGAGCGAACAGCCGCTGGCAGGATCCCACGCGGCCACGGTAAGGTCGCGTACGCGGAAGCGCAGCAGCCAGGCGAAGAAGCCGGCGCTCTCGGCCTGCGCCACGAACTCGGTCGCGTCCCGCTCGCCTCGCCGCCCGGCGAGCACGGAGAGCACTGCGCGGCCTGCCAACAGGTGCGCATACGTGATTCGCAGGCGCACGCGCTCGCCGACGGTGAATGGGGCCTGCGCCTCACTCGGCGGTGCGGTGTATGGGGCACCAGCGTGGAGCGGGAGCAGCGCCAAGAGGGCGCCGATCGAGATCACGCTCGCTCGCCCTCCACTCCGCGCGTGCGTGGACGAGCCTCGATCACCTCGCGTACCTTGCGCATGAGGTCTTCGGCCGTGAACGGCTTCTGAAGGAAGTTGACTTCTTCCGCGAGCAGACCGCGTCCTACGATGGCCTCGTCGGTGTAGCCGGACACGTACAGCACGGCCAAGTCGGGGCGCGCGGCGCGCGCCAGCTCGGCCAGCTCGCGTCCGTTCATCTGCGGCATGACGACGTCGGTCAGCAGTAGATCGATAGGCTGCGGTTGGTTCATCAGCAGCTCGTATGCTTGGCGGCCGTTCGTGGCGGTGAGCAAGGTATAGCCGCACCCGCGCAGGATCTCGGCGGTGAGTGCGCCGATGGATTCCTCGTCCTCGACGACCAAGATCGTCTCTGAACCGGCGCTGACCGCCTCGACCCCGCGTACGACCTCGCTAGGCATCAGCGTGTCGGCCGCGCGTGGCAAATAGACTCTGACCGTCGTCCCCAGACCGACCTCGCTGTAGACCCAGATATTGCCGCCGCTCTGCTTGACGATGCCGTAGACCGTGGCCAGCCCCAGGCCCGTGCCTTTGCCCGGCGCCTTTGTCGTGAAGAACGGCTCGAACAGGCGTGAGCGCGTCTCGGCGTCCATGCCGCAGCCTGTGTCGCTCACTGCCAGCATCACGTGCGGTCCGGCCTGCGCGCCGACGTGGCGTGCTGCGTAGGCCTCGTCGAGCTCCACCGAGCGGGTCTCGATCGTCAGCCGTCCGCCTTGCGGCATGGCGTCGCTGGCGTTGACAACCAGGTTCAACACCACCTGCTCGATCTGGCCGGGGTCGGCTCGCACCATCGCGTGGCCGGGCTCGGTCGGGAAGACGAGGTCGATGTCCTCGGTGATGACGCGTCTGAGCATGTCGCTCATGTCGGCGAGCTCGGCGTTCAGATCGAGCGTTCGCGGCGCCAGAACTTGTTTGCGACTGAAGGCCAGGAGCTTGCGCGTCAGCGTGGCGGCGCGTCCGGCAGCCCGCACGATCTCGTCCACGCGCCGGCGTCCGCTGGTCTCCGGTGGCAGCTCGCGCCGCAGCAGATCGGCGTAGCCGAGAATGGCCGTGAGCAGGTTGTTGAAGTCGTGGGCCACGCCGCCAGCCAGCGTCCCCACCGCCTCCATCTTGTGTGCCTGCCGGAACTGCTCCTCCGTCTCGCGCAGCGCGTCCTCGGCGCGTCGCGCATCACTGATGTCGCGCACGTACTCGATCACGCCGTGGGTCTCACCGCTGTCGGGATCCGTCAGCGGGAAGGCAAACAGGTCGAGCCAACCCAGGGTCTCGCCTTTCGGCCCCACCAAGGGCACGGTCTCGCGGCGCGTCCGGCCCGTCTCCAGGCAAGGCTGCGAGGGGCAGATGTCGCAGGGGATGGAACGGCCATGGTATGCCTCGTAGCAGCGTTTGCCGACGAGCGGCATGGCATGAGCGTACCAGCGCTCCATGGCCGCGTTGACGCGCACGATGCGCAGGTCGCGGTCGAGCACGCTGATCCCGTCCTGGATGCAGGCGAAGACGTTGGCGAGATAGCGCTCGCTGGCGCGCAGCGCCTCCTCGGCCTGCTTGCGTATGGTGATGTCCGCGATCAGCGCGTCGTATGCCACCACGGCCCCGTGCTCGTCGAGGCGCGGCACGGGGGTGTTGCGCACCCAGCGTATGGCGCCGTCGCGGTGACGAATGCGGTGCTCGAGCGGCGTTGCCGTTCCGGCCAACGCGCCCTGGGCGTGCTGCTCCACCGCATGGCGGTCGTCCTCATGCACCATGCGGTGCCACAGCAGAGGGTCGCGCGCGTAGTCCTCGGAGTTGTAGCCCGTCACGGCCACGCAGCCAGGGCCGTGGATGGTCTCGACCGCTCGCCCGTCACTGACGCGCACGGTGCAGATGTAGTCCGTGACCGACTCCACCAGGCGCCGGTAGCGCGCCTCGCTGGCCGCCAACGCTTCTTCGGCGCGCACGTGATCGGTGATGTCGGCGATGAAGCCCGCAAATGCCTCCGGGCTGCCGTCCGGTCCGTACTGGCCGTGGCCGTGCTCGAAGGCCCACTTCTCGCGGCCGTCCGGCAGGCGCAGGTGGTAGCGTACGGAGAAATCACGGCGCTCGTCGAGCGCCGCCTGAATCACTGCGCGTCTGGTTTCGCGATCCTGGGGCGCGACCAGGTTCGTGAACGCGACGGTACCACCCTCGACCAGTTCCTCGGCGCTGCAGCCCGTGAGCTCGGCGCACCCGCCGCTGACCTGCTCCATCGTCCAGAGTAGGTCGGCGCGGCAGCGATAGGCCATGCCCGGGAACTGTTGCAGGAGCGTGCTGAGCGGGGCAGGCATGGTCGTCGCTCAGCGGCGCTGAGGGCCGTTGGTGCCGGGTGCTCCGGTCGCGGCTGAGTGCGCCTCTTCTCCGCGCCGCAGCTCTTCCAGCGCGCGACGCATCGCCTCGCGCTCCGCCTCACGTGCCTCGCTCTCGCAGCGCGCCTGAAACGCCGACTGCTCCTGCTCGGCAAGGGCTGCCGAGAGTCGGCGTACCTCCCGCCTCAGGTTGTCCTGCTCGTCGTGCAGACCGCTCAGCTTGAGCGCGTGCATGAGCGCCAGCCCTGCGGCGCTAGCCAACGGCAGCAGCGTCTGCACGGGCACGCCGGCGAAGCCGCCCGGACGACGCGCCGCGATGGCCAGGGCGCCGCGCACGGTGCCGGCGAGAACGATGGGCACGGCCACGAGCGAACGCAGCTGCCGGCGTGCGAGCTGTTCGCGTGTGCGCGCATGCTGCTGCGTCGCCTGCGCGTCCTCGATGCGCACGACGCCTTGCGGCTCGGCGAGGCGCGCCAGAACATCCGCGGCGACCAGCGGCCCGCTCTGCGGCGTGAGTGGACGCCGGTGAGCGTCGGCCACGAGCGTCAGCACGAGCTCGCCTTCGTCGAAGGGGGCCAAGCGGCTGAGCTCGGCCGCGAGCGCGGAGACCACGGCATGGCCCTCATCCGGTGCGATGGCACCGAGGAGGGTGATCACGCGGCGCACAGGATCGCTGATCATGGCTCGCGTTGGCTGACGGATTCTAGCGCAGATCATCCGGCGGCGCACCTGCGGGCACGATGTATGGCCGTCGCATTTGACCGCCAGCGAGAGGCGACATACGCTTTCTCGCTCTGGCCGCAGACGCGGAGCGAGGCGAGGCGGATGAAGATCCTGTTCGTGGGCGACATCGTCGGGCAACCTGGGCGCACGATCCTGCGCAAGGCGCTGCCGTTCATGCGCGCGCGGTACGACGTCGACTACGTCATCGCCAACGCTGAGAACGCGGCCGGCGGCTTTGGCGTGACCAAGGACATCTGCGACGAGTTGCTCGACCTCGGGATCGACTGCCTGACCTCCGGCAATCACATCTGGGATAAGAGGGAGATCCTGCCCTTGGTCGAGCTGATCCCGCAGCTCCTGCGGCCGGCCAACTATCCTGCGCGGCAGCCCGGGCGCGGGACGCACGTCGGCCGCGGTCGTCGCTCCGGTGTCGCCGTGGCCACGCTCAACCTGAGCGGCCGCGTCTTCATCGGCGGCTCGATCGACGATCCCTTTCGCCGTGCGGACGAGGAGATCGAGAAGCTCAAGCGCGAGGCGTCGATCATCGTCGTCGACATTCACGCTGAAGCGACGTCGGAGAAGACGGCACTGGCCTGCTTTCTCGACGGCCGCGTGACCGCGGTGCTCGGCACGCACACGCACGTCCCCACCGGCGATGAACGCGTGCTGAGCAAAGGGACGGCGTACTGCACGGACGTCGGCATGACAGGGCCGTACGATTCGGTGATCGGCGTCGAGAAGGAGGCCATCGTCGAGCGCTTTCTCA
>Ga0182021_10007110_pt1 | contig 13249 bp, 9 predicted proteins | sample 612E3MmetaG_FD_120493 | JGI IMG/M metagenome (GOLD analysis project Ga0182021, IMG submission 120493) | Permafrost microbial communities from Stordalen Mire, Sweden - 612E3M metaG (Illumina Assembly) | ecosystem: Environmental > Terrestrial > Soil > Wetlands > Permafrost | place: Sweden...
GAGTCCGTCCGGGATGCGCAGGACGAAGTCTTGGGTGACGACGATGTGGGTGCAGTAGCCGCCCTGGGTGAGCTGGCCGTCCTTGCCGGTGGCGGCGTAGGTGCCGATGTTGCCCTCGAGGCAAAACTGCTCCTGTCCGCCCTGGCAGTAACGGCACTGGCCGCAGGAGTCGACCATGCAACCGACCCCGACGCGGTCGCCGACGCCATGCTTGGTGACCTCGGCGCCGACCTTGGTGACGATGCCGGCGATCTCGTGGCCGGCCACCAGAGGGTAGGTGACCGGACCCCAGTCACCACGGGCGGTGTGGATGTCGGAGTGGCAGATGCCGGCGTACTTGATCTCGATGAGGACGTCCTGCGGGCCGAGGTCGCGCCGCTGGATGGTCGTCGGGGTTAAGGGTGCTGTCGGGGCGGTGGCGGCATAGGCGTTGACCGTGAGCATGCTTCTCCTGTGCTTGTCGATGTATTCTCCTCGCAAGGGGATCCGCGAGGATCGGTGCACAGTCAGACAACCAGCGGGCTCGCTGTCGTAGTCCCGGCTGAGAGGTACCAGCAGAGACTCCCATCCGGCTGCGACCCTTCTTAGGCGGTGGCTGGCTTGCATTGCTGACCTCCGGCCTGGAAGCGGCCGGTGGCATGCGGGTTGCCTGAGGCCTGGATCTTGTCGATCGTGGCGTTGAACCCGTCAGGGGTGCCGTTGGAACCGGCGACTTGGTCGCACGTAAGTCTGCCTCTGGGAGCGTGGATGAGGCGGCGGCGCTGTCAGGTGCGGTCGTGCGCGCTGAGACCACGTCCTCGTACAGGTCGAGATCGCCGGTGACTACTCCGCTTCTCTCTCGTGTTTGAGGGCCACTTCTCCGTGGCTCAGCGTTGAGGTAGCAGCGACGGTCGGAGTCCCAACTGCAGGCGCGGTGCCGGTTGTACGTCGACTACCCGGCCAGGCGCCAGGCATCCGCAACGGCGAGGTAGCTGTCCGTACGACGTTGTCGGTCCAGGCTTGGGGTGACCAGCACCAGTTCGTCAACCTGTGCAAGCTCCTTCATCTCCAGCAGCCGCTCAGCAACAACCTTCGCGCTCCCGGTCACCATGCGGGTGTCGTCCCGGCGACTTCCCCGGAAGGCTTCGGAGCGGGCGAAGTCCCGGACCTCTTCTGGCCTCAGGGGCTCGCGCTTCCCGCGCGCCATGTTCTGGATGGCTAGGGCCCAAGCAGCCTCGAACTGCAGAACTGCCTCATCGTCCTCGCTGGCAAACGACAGCACCGACATGGCCGAGTACGCCTTTGCTCCGTCGACACGCGGAGTGAAGTCGCGGCGATAGTCCCGCAGCGCCTGGAAGGCCAGGTCCGGGCTCATATGGTGGGCGAAGACTGCGCTCATCCCGTTCACCGCGGCGAAGTGTGGCCCGTACTGGCTGGAACCGAGGATAAAGAGCTCCGGTTGTTCGTCGACGACCGGTGCTGCGATCAGCTTCGCGTATGGGTGCCCCTCGGGAAAGCCGTCGCCGAGGAACGCCATGAGCTCCGCGACCTGCCCGGGGAACTCCGTAGCCACGTCTGCTGCCAGACCCCGGCGTAACACGTGCGCCGTCAGGGGGTCCGTGCCGGGCGCGCGCCCCAGAGCCAGGTCGATCCGACCAGGATGCATCGCGAGCAGGGTGCGGAAGGTCTCAGCGACCTTAAACGGCGAGTGGTTCGGCAACATGATTCCCGCAGCCCCGACCCGGATTCGCTCGGTATGTGCTGCAACGTGCGCCGTGAGGATCTCGGGGGCGCTGCACGCAAGGCTGGCCATGTTGTGGTGCTCGGAGACCCAATAACGCCGATATCCAGCCGTCTCTACGGCCTGGGCGATGCCGACAGCGCCGGCGATCGACGCGTGGGGAATCTCTCCGTGCTCTATGCCGACGAAGTCGAGGACTGACAGCGGAAGGATCTCTTCGAAAATGGTCACTGAGCCATCAAGGTGTCGCATCGTGTTGGTATTCCGTCGCGGCCGGATAGATCACTGACCGAGCCGCTCCAGAGCCTCGGCGTAATGCGGTAGATCTTCGTCGAGAACCCGATCGAGCAGATCAGCTTTGCTGTGGTTCTCGACGTATTCGCGCACAGCCTGCCTAGCCCCGTCTTGCAACGAACGAGCCTTACGCTTCGGACAGACGAAGAGTCATGGGCATGCCTTCATGGGAGCAAATGTGACACCAAACACGCAGACCAGGCGGACAAGGAACCTGGTTAAGCTCCAAGAAATGGGTTCAGGAGTACCAGAAGAACAAGCACGTACTCAGAGGCTGCTTGCAGGCGCGACTGCCTGTCAGAACGCGTTCGCCTGAGCAGCCCCCTGCAGGTGCCGTACAACGTGCCAGGGTCGAGCAGGCACTTGGGTGCGCTGACGTGCAACCCCGTGCGTGCCGAAGGGACACCTGAACTTGTCTTTCAGGGGCGTGCCGAAGGGACACCTGAACTTGTCTTTCAGGGCCAGAGCGAGTCCAGGAGACCTCCGAGGACGGCTTCTTCGTGCACCGCGAGACCTCGCTGACGCATAGCTGCACCCAGGTCTGCGTCCCATGCTGGGGCGACCTCGGATCCAACCAACGGCAGACGAGCCGGGGAGTCGAGATAGTCGTCCGCCGACATGCTCCAGGGTTGGACGTCGAACATGGCAATCAGCTGATTCGTCATGGCGATACCGGGCCAGTCGAAGTCGCCGTGGTAGCGAAGGTGTGCACCGGACCCCGAAAGCCGGCGAAGAACCTCCAGGACGACGAGCGTCGAGCGTCCACTTGTGCACACGACCGCGATGCCATCAAGTGCGCGTTCGGCAATGGCCTCCAGCACGCGAGGGTTCTCGCAGACGAACACTTCCTGACCTGGAGCCATCTGGAGCCCTCGACGAAGGTCCCACCAGGTGACGTGGATCGGGTCGCCGGAGTCGGCCGCCAGCCGATAGCGCTGGGCCCCGGCCCAGCCGTCGAGCACACCGAGACCACGTGTGAGGCAGGTGCTAGACACCGAATCCGTAGTGACACCAACGCTTTCCCAGACCTCACGTCGCTCTGAGGCAGATGTGGGTGCAGGGCGATCAACCCGCAGAGCAAGGCCGCGCAGGGTCAGCTGACTCAGCCTGCGGTCATCGTCCAGAGCGTGGGCATCATGTGCGGCCGCGGCTGCCAGCTCGGTACGAGCCAGGCTGGGACGCGACGGGTCCGCAAGGCAGGTCTCGAGCACCGAAAGGGCTTGGACGAGCAAGCCTGAGGGATGAGGGTCCCGCATGAGCAAACCATCCCGCCGCAAGGTCGCCAGCCATGCCTCGGTCCATTCCTGAACCTGGTCCGGGTGTTGTTCCAGCCAGGCGTGTGCCTCGGCGAAGGGCGCCTCGCGCCGTGCCCCCTTGGCCTGACGTTGTGCCCGTCGGTCGACAAGCGCTCGACCCAGCACACACTCGGCTGCCCCGACGAGCCCCTTGTCCGACCGGGCGCGTAGGCGGTCGTCCAGGGACGTGAGGTCGATCCGACAGGTGTCAGAGGCGAGAACCCGGCCCAGCATCCCTCCGAGGGCGTGGCGTTCGCTCCGGTCCAGCCCGGTGACCGTGATCCGGCCTCGAGCCTGTAGTCCGTTACGTTCCAGCCGGTCCGCCAACTGCGCCCAAACCCGGGACAGGACTTCCACAGACCACCAGTCAGGTGGCTCGGATGTCACCTCAGGCACCCACCGCGGTGAGTCGATGTCCGTCCCAGCGGTGTTCGTACTGGGCGATGCCGCGCTCGGTCGGGCTGCGTAGCGCCTCGTAGATCGCAAGCTCGGGGACTGTCGCATGGTCGCCCCACAGGCGTTCACTGGTGATCACGAAGTCGAGATCAAGATCGACGAGCAGGCCAAACAGCAGAGGATGAGTCCGCACATCGATCTTGGGGAAAGCGTCATCCAAGAGGACGAACCGGGGCGCGTACGGAGCGGCGCCCGCTATGGAGGTGAAGTGAGCCGCCGCCGCGGCAAAGAGCGGCAGGTAACACAGGACCTTCTGCTCGCCCTGCGATAGAGGCGACTTGCGGTGCAGGGTGGTCCAGTCCGGTGCTTCGGGGCGGTGGTACTGGATACGGAAGGTGAACCAACGCCGATAGTCAAGTGCTCGAGCCAGGTGCTCGGCGTAGGACTCATCGGGTGCATCAGCTCGGGACACCTCGATAAGCTGGTGGAGCGACTCACGCAGGTCGCGTCGCTCATCTGCGAGAAGCGCTCCCAGGGGCTCGCCTAGCAGCTGAACGGCTCGTCTTGCCTCAGGCGGTATGTCGTCACGGAGCTTCCAGCGCAGCCTCACCCTGATGCCTTGTGAGGTGGTGACCCCGTGCAGCAGCTCGTTCATGGCGGTCACGAGTTCCTCGGCCTTGAGCCGCACCCTGCGCAGAGCGTCACCCAGGTGGCCGAGGACGTGGTCCTCGAAGAGGCGACGTTCGCGCTCGGTCAGCAGCTCGCGATCGGCAGCCACCGAGGCACGCAGCCGTTCGGCGAGCTCGACGAGCGGGATCTCGGCGGATTCGTCCTGGCCGACAGCGGTGAACACACCATGAATCTCGGCAACACGAGGCTCGAGGGTGGCTGCTGGGCCACTCTGCAGGTCCCTCGAGGCGGCGAGTACAGCATTCGCGTCGACTGAACGAGTGGGCAACTCAACACGGAGGATGGCTTCGGCGGTCCTGGTGTCGGCTTGGACGATGTCGCCGGTCTGCAGACCAGGTCCATCCGATCCCAGGCCGGCAACCACCAGCCCGGGTACCTCGGCCAAAGATGCCAGCGCCATCCGGGCGGTTTCGAAGGCGGGCTCGCCTGCGGTGACCGCGGCGACGTTCCCCTGGACCTGAGCGCGGGTGGTGCCGATCGACTCGTTGATGCTGTCGATGCTCAACTGCAGTTCAGAGCGGCGTGCCGTGGCCGTGGCGAAGACGAGCCGAAGGTCGGAAAGTCGCTGCTCGAGCTGGACGACGGAGGCGCCGACTGCGGAGCTCAGCTCGTCGTACTCGGCTGCGACCCCTTTCGCGAGCTGCTCGACGTCGGTGGTCTCGCGGAGCCGTTGTTGGGCCTCCTCGTCGTCGCCACGAGCCTGGTCCGCAAGGTCTGCCCAGGCGGCGAGGCGACGGGCGAGCTCGGCGAGTCTTATCTCGTGTCCGTCAAGTCGCAGGGCCAGAGCTGCGAGGACCTCCCTGCGAGCAGCCAGTCCCGAGAACGTGGTTGGCAGTGAATGCGTCGCCGCAAGCTCCTTCAGAGCCGACTGGCTTGCCGCGGCCTTTGCGCGCTCGGACTTCGCCCAGGCACTCGCTTGCTCTAGCTCACGCTGCACACGCTCCGCCGCGTGCTCCGCCGCTGACTGTCGCACCCAGGCTTGCAGGACCTGCTCGTGGCGCGGTCGCGAAGCCGTCCATGCGTCGAGGCCTGCCAGCTGTCCACGCGCTCCAGCCTGCGCTTCTCGTGCCACACCGAGGGTCGTGGCGACCACGGCCAGTTCCTCGTCCAGATGCTGAAGCCGACGTTCTCGCTCCGCAACGCGCGCGGTGGCGCCGATGTACTGCGCACGTTCTTTCTCGGTGCGGCCCTCGGCCGGTCCGGAATGCCAACGACCATCGCGGGTGACGCCAACCTCGGAATGGTCGTCGTCCAAGCCGATGCACGCGAGCAACGACTCGATGACGGCGCCGGGAACGGCGCACCCGTCCGGCAGGTCGGGGCGAAGGACGTCTGCGACCGTGGATCCTTTCGACGCGGCAGCCGCCGACCCGGCAGTCCACAGAGAGACTTGCAATGTCACGTCCCGCCGCGTGCCGTCAATGACTCGACCGTCGGGATGCACCCAGGCATCAAGCAGGCCGGCGCCCTCGAGCGCGGCTTCGACAAGCGCCTGCTGCTGCTCCGAAACGGCTTCTCTGAAGTCCACCAGCTGCCACAGCGGCGCACCTGCGAGCCCGACCCGGCTGTCGCGCAACCAGTTTGGCTCGGGTGGGCTCGGGTCGGCCTCCGCCTCGACAGCTCCGCGCATCTCGCTCAGGGTCACTGTCCGCTTCTCAGCTTCATGGATCTTCGCCGTCGCGACCCCTTGCGCCTCTTCGTGACGGGTCCGCACCGGAGCGACGGCGTTGCGCACGAGTGCCTCCAGCCCAGCGAGGTTGTCTGCCGTCAGCTCGGGGAGGACAAGCTCCACGGCGTCGTCGTCGCGTAGCCACGAATGAAGTAGTTCGTTCAGCTCCTGCTCTTTGCCACGGCTGTCCGCAGAGGCTGCGCGCAGTGCCTGAGTAGCGTGTTCGGCGCGATCCTCCACCTCGACAGCCCGCTGCTCGGCCGCGGTGGCCTTCGCGCGGGCTTCCTCGGCGGCTAGCTGAGCGCCCTGAACGACCACGACAGCGGCGCGAAGCTCGCCAAGGGCTGGTCTGACGTCGCGGACCCGGCAGGTCATCTGCTCAGCAGCGGCAGCACCGGCAGTCGGCCCAGGAGCGTCCGGGGTCACAGCCAGTTCTGACGTGATGGCGAAGGGAGCGGCGCAGCCCGACTTGCCCAGTGACTTCGCTGTCTCGATCAGCTCGCCGTAGAGTCGGGCGCTGTCGGCGACAACACCGTCACGAGCACCCTGCTGCCTCTTGGCGCTGGTCACCGCGCGGTCGCTGGCGTTGTCGGCCACCTGCCGCGACCGCTTGGCTGCCGAAGCCAGGTCCGAAGCCCTGCGGGAGAGCTCCGTCATCCGCTGCTGCTCGCGCGCCTCCGGGCCTTTCTCCAGCTCGGCGATCCGTGACCTTGTCGTCTCGTGTTCCGTCGTGCTCGCCGCCAGCTGGTCACGGGTCGAGGCCAGCTCGTCCTCGACCTGCCTGAGCAGCTTCTCCGAGGTGCGCAGACGCGAACGATGTTGTCGCAGCGCACGATCTGCCTCGACGACGGCCTCGGCACGGGCACGTAGAACGCCCTGGGCATAGCCCGCGTAGATCCGGACGAAGTCGGCGACAGCAGTGGCCGCTCGGTCACGTCGGGCGATCTGCTCGCCAAAGGCCTCCAGCTCGTCGAAGGTGTCACCAGCGATCCGGATGGCGCCGTCATCCACCTGAGGCAGAGCCTGCTCAAGCTGCGTGGCCAGACGTTCGGGCTCGATGTCCTCCCCGACCTGCGGCTGACGCAGCCAGTAGAGCAGCCTCAGCAGGTCGGCGTACTGGTCGGGCGGCAGCCCAAACAACAGCTGGCCCACGTGGTCGCGGTAGCGCGGGGCCGACTCGAAGAAGTGGCCATCGGTCTCAACCTCCGCTCGCAGGCGCTGCATGCTCAAAGGGCCGGACTCGTCCTCGAGGAGCAGGTCCTGACCGACACGACGGGGAGAGGTGAAGAACCATGCCGTGGCTTGCCGCGCCGAGTCCGAGGCACGGATGCCGACCCCGCAGGTCACCGTGATCGTCTGGCCATCCTCATCCTGCCGGGTGAATTCGACCCAGAGGTAACCGGTGCGGCTCGCTCCTGCATACCCGTCGGTCATCAGCCACAACAAGCTGGTGTGATGACGCCCCGATGCGGTCATCCGGAGCTTGTCGCCGTCCAGGACGAACGGAAGCAGCATTTCCAGAGTCTTGGACTTGCCAGCACCGTTTGCCCCTCGCAGCAAGAGACGCCCGCCCGCGAAGGTGAAGATCTGCTCGTCGTACTGCCACACGTTCAGGATGCCGCTTCTGCAGAGCCGGAAGCGGGCGGTATCGCAGGAACTGGTCACTGGTCCTCCTGGTCGAGGTCGAAAAATGATCGTTCACCGCTGCCGGATGCTTCGGCCAACGTCGTGCGCGTGGCATATCGGGCAGCTGACGCATGCACGGCCCACGCGCCGCCGTCATCGCTGCGGCCTGTTGGACCGCGCTGGCGGAGCAGGCCCACCTGTTGGAGCAGTCCAAGCGCCTCGCGGACCGCAGCATCGGGGTCCTCTCGTTGGTCGCGCCGCAACCCTTCCTGCCACAGGTGCAGAACTCCCGAGGCTGAGGAGCGCAGGTCAACATTTGGTATGACCCGCCACACCGCACGCGCTTCGGTGCCCCCGGTGGCGTCGGACATCCCCTGCGTGTGGTGAGCATCGCGCGCCACCCCGGCGACCTGTTCGAGCAGTAGCAGGGCAAGGTGCTTGGTCGCACCCTTGCCGGGGAACACGATATCGGTGAGCTCGTCCTCAGGGTCGACCGCGAGCGCGCCTTCGGCCCGCAGTTCGAGGTCGAGTCCGAAACGGTCGCGGAACCACTCTCGCTCACGGTTCCGGTTACGCCGCCACCAGTCGGCTTGCGCCTCATCCAGGTCGTCGACCGACATCAGCGGAGACTCGACAAGAGTCCTGCGGATGGACGTGCGAGCCCCGCCCGCCGCCGAGGGCAGCACCGCGGTATCCAGAAGGTCCTCGGGCGAGGTGGCGGATGAGAGGGGAGCCGCGATCAGCAGTGAAAGGACGTCGCGGTGCACGTCCAGCAACGACTGGGTGCGCTGGTCGGCCCAGTGATCCAGATCGCCGTCGCGTTCACTGAGCACTCCGAGGCGGACAAGCACGGTCAGGGCCGCGTGCAGAGCCCTGCGGTCGGCGGAGCTGTCGAGGTCGACCGCGATCTTGGCATCTGCCGCTGCCGACCGCACCTGGGAGACAAGCTCATCGACGAGGAGCTGGGCCTTGCCTCGAGTGAGGGCCGCGATCGTCAAGCACAGCAGGGCGTACGCCCTCGGCGCGAGAGGTGCCCCGGATCGTTTATTCAGAGGGCGGGTGCTGTCGCGGCCGAGCCCGGCTTTGAACAGCCGGGCAACACCGGGCTCGACCACAAGCCGGTAGCCCAGACCCTCCGCGAACAACCTGACGAGCTCGTTCTGGTGACGACGAACCAGTCGCAGCTCTTCGGCAAACGGGCCGCTTGCTGTCATCAATGGGTGTCGCAACAACGCCCGCGCGGCCTGAGTGCGTTCTGCGAGGGCAAGATGATCGATCGCGGGCGCCGGACGCTCGATGTGGGTGGTGGTGGTCACCGATCACCTCCCGCCGCAAGACCGTTGGCCTCGACCGGCTCAATGGCCAGGGTTCGGGCGACCACTGACATCCGACCGGTCGGGCTCGTGATCACGCTGTCTCGACCCGGGGTCGACCTGACGTGCAGGAGAACCCCGGTTCCGGCCAGCATCACCTTGCGGTCGGCGCGATCTCCGTCCACCAGGCTGCGGGCATATAGGTCAAGGAGCACGTGACGCGCCTCGTCCGAGAGGCGTACGCGATGCAGGTCTCCACGATGCGCAGCCAGCTCGGCCAACGCCTCACTCCTGCGACGCTCGGCGCGCTCGCGCTCGGCGAGTCGGGCGGATTTTGTCGACGTGAAGTCCTCTCGTCGACCCGTACCTCCCGCGACCTTGCGCTGGCCCTGTTTTCGTAACATCACGGGCACCTCGGCGGCAGGGGCCTGCCACCACGAGGTTGTTGGTGGAACGGGGTTGTCGTCGTCATCGGCAACGAATCCCAGATGACGACTGGGGTACAGGCCGAAGGCGGCCGCCCACAGGGCGTGCGCCGTGTCATCGTCTGCGGAGTCGAACCAGCCGGCAAGACGCACCAAATCGGAATACCTGCTTTGCTCCCTCTCACTGCTGGCGGCGATCCGGCGCAGGTTGACCAGAAGTGAGCGCATCGCTTCGCCAGCCAGTCGCCGCACCCCATCGGCGTCGCTGCCACGGCCGTTCTCGCCGTTGAACCACACGTGCAACCCCTGCCAGTCCTGCGACGAGAGCCCTGGTGCGCGACGCGCTGCCTGCCCGTCGATGTCTAGCAGGCGTTGACCGGTGTTGGCTCGCTCACACAGAACTGGCACGCGCGGGGCAAGCCGTGCGAGAAGGTCCGCAATCTGCGGCATGTATCGGGAAATCTCGTCGACGAAGCGCTGCAGGTAATCCAGCAACGCACCCTTGAACGCCTGGAACTCTCCGCGGTCGAGGTCAAATCGGGAGAGCACCTGAGTCAGATAGGTGTAGAACTCTCGCGTGCTGTGCACCAGGCGTTCGAACTGGGCGAACAACGTGCCGATCTGGCGCGAGAGCAGGTCCGGCTCGGCGTCCGCGAGCGCGGCATCGTCATAGCTATCGAGGGTCGCCAGCCCTGCCTGGATTCCGCCGAGCATCTCGCTAGACACCTCGCGCGCGCTCTCGGAGTAGCCCAACAGGTCCTCGATCTGACGATGCACTAGCTCGCCACGTTGGGTCAGCTGATAGCGGGCGCGGTTCTGCAGGTAGTCACGCAGGCTCCTGGCCTCGGTCTCACGGGGGCTGCGGGCGAGGTTCCCGTGTTCAACGAGATAGGACAGTCGGGTGTCTGTCGTCTCCGTGTCGAGCCCGATCCCCTCTTCGGCCAGCGTGGCTGCCACTTCGGCCGCGGACCGGTCGGACAGCAGCCCGGAAAGGCCACCGGTGAACATACGCATCACGGCGATGTACTGCGCGGACTCCTCGTTCACCGCGTAGCGCAGGGCCTCGAGGCGGACGCGGTCGACCGGTGGCGCCAGAGTGGTGCGCTGCTCGGTCTGGGCGTCGTTATCGGACACGCGGGCAATCCTACGGGCAACGTCCGACAAGGGGTTTAGCATCCTGCCGCAGCTCGCGAGATAAGCCACCCGTCTGCCGAAGCTCGGCGGCACCGTCCGGCCACCGACATCCTGAGCGCCTCAATCGCGATGGCTTGTACGTGTGCAGCCATCGCATACCCCCTACCCTCGACATCCGCGCAGGTTAGCGCCCGGATGAGCCCGACCGATGCGGTCGTGTGAACCCAAACTCCCTCACATATTCGCCGTCGCACTTGCTGCGAGCCTGGCGACCGCACAGACTTCGACACCGCCTGGTTCGGTCGACGCGTTCGCGCAGGTCACAGACCCGCAACCCAAGGCAGTGAAGAGCGCCAAGAAAGGACCACTTTGATACCCCTACTGGGTACCAGCGGAGGCCTCTGGCGGGTGAGTCCCCCGAAGTGGTGTAAATCGGGTTCCTGATTTCGGTGACCGTGTGTCGGTCCCGGACATGGAGGAACCACCGCGTGAGGCTTTGTGAGTACCGACAAAAGAACTCACGAGAGGACTCACGCGATGGCCCTGGACAAGTCTGCACTGCTGGAGCTGACCGAGGCGCTTAGCAGCGCCGATGACGGTCAGTTGATGCGAAAACTGTTGCACACGATCTTGCAAGCCCTGATCGACGCTGAGGCGGCCGAGCACATCGGCGCCGACCCGCACCAGCGCACCGATGCCCGTAAGACGTATCGGAACGGGACTCGGGACAAGACGGTGTCCACGACCAGCGGGGACCTGACGGTGAAGATCGCCAAGACCCGCACCGGGTCCTTCTTCCCCTCCTTGCTGACCCCGAGGCGCCGGATCGACGTCGCGTTGCATGCGGTGGTGATGGAGGCCTACGTCCACGGCGTCTCGACCCGTAAGGTCGACGACCTGGTCGCCGCGTTGGGCGCCGAGTCGGGGATCTCCAAGAGTGAGGTCTCACGGATCTGCGCGGAGCTGGACACCGACGTGGCCGCGTTCAACACCCGCGACCTTGGCGAGCAGGACTTCCCGTACGTGTTCTTGGACGCGACGTACTGCAAGGCCCGGGTCGGCGGCGACACGCACGGCAAGGGTGCCCGGGTGGAACCGGTGCGGGCGTCGATGCCGCAGTCCTCGGCGGGTCCCGAGGTGTGGAGAGGAGAGCGCAATGAACAACGAGCAAGTGACACCTGCTGAGACGAAGGGTGTCGCAGTGAAGGTGTTGGCAACGGTCGACCTTGCTGGCGAGATCGAGGGTATGGAAGGGCACCAGCTTCGAATGCGGATGGTGACCATCGAGCCCGGAGGCGTCTTCGGTCCGATCCACGACCACAAGGGTCGACCAGGCACGGTGTACATCTTGCAGGGAATGATCACCGACCATCGAAACGGGGTCGTGACGGAGTATGGGCCGGGGGTGGGTTGGCCTGAGGACCGGTACACGACCCACTGGCTCGAGAACAGGGGAACAGTGCCGGCGGTGGAGATCTCGGTCGATATCGCCCGGTCAGACTGAATCGAGCCCTGCCGCACGGACGGCGCGCAACTGACCAGTCGACCGACATCGTCGGATGCGGCGGTCGTCAGCAGAAAGACGCGCCTGGCGTCCTCGTTTGAACGAGCGCGGCATGAGCGCGTTTGCCGCGCGGCGGCCGCTGGATGGTTGGAGCGTGGATCAGCTCTGGTCGTCGTTGGCGACGGTCTCGATCCAGTCCACCACCTCGTCGGTGAGCTGTGTCTCCCCCTCCACGGAGGGGCCAGTCCACCACTGAGCGTTCTGTTCGCCTCCCGTGACGCTGAGGATTTCGGCGATGAGATCGTCGGGGAGAGGCTCCCCGTTGTGCTCCATCAGCCATGACCTGCTGGAGGTGCTGAGGTGCAGCCAAATCTGGGGGAAGTCCATGACGCCATGATTCCCCATACTTGGCCGGTCCCAAGAGCTGGCGGTCATCGGTAGATCCACCAAACAATGCCTGAGGGCCTCGCCCGCCTCGCGGTATGACGCATGTCGTCCACCCGCGCGGATCGAGGCCGACAGCATTCCTGGCCAGCCCGCCGCGACAGGCGAGGCCGACGCTCCCGGACGTCGATAGTGCGATCGGTCCCGTCGATCGACTGGACCGCTTCATCATCCTGCCTCGCTGGAAACCCCGGTCCGCCTTGCCGTCACGCATGTTCGAGTACCCAGGCGGCAAGCGGGCTGGACAGCTCAACACCGACCTCGCGGCCGCGTACGACCGCGGCGCGGCCGGCCGGCCGGTCATGGACACACTGTTGGACGCGTACAAGTTTCTTCGACATGTGCGACCCGGCGTTGGCCAAGCGCGAGGCCAACGGCCAGCTCACCGGGTTCCCGATGCAGCCACTGCCCCTCGTGACGCGATACCGACGGCTGCATCCGGACTGGACCAGCAAAGCCGACTGGGACGCCAAAGCCCGAAGGCAGGTCACGGCCGTCGCCCCGACAGGTTACGGACGCGAGATATCTGGACTGCTCCGTGATGACGTTTGGGTGTTGGCTGCTTGCGGGTGAGGTCGCCCCCGACGCCCGCGCGCGCCAACACCCGGACGGGATTACCGCAAGCTGGGGCCAATACACGAGCAGTGAAGGCTCAGGCCGGGTCGATTTGCATGACCACGGCCTTGGGCTCGGTGAAGAACTCGCGACTGAAGTTGCCACCTTCACGGCCGATGCCCGA
>Ga0182021_10007111_pt1 | contig 13249 bp, 14 predicted proteins | sample 612E3MmetaG_FD_120493 | JGI IMG/M metagenome (GOLD analysis project Ga0182021, IMG submission 120493) | Permafrost microbial communities from Stordalen Mire, Sweden - 612E3M metaG (Illumina Assembly) | ecosystem: Environmental > Terrestrial > Soil > Wetlands > Permafrost | place: Sweden...
GAGCGTGAGATTATTAATAATTGAAGATGATGCCGATATTCTTCATTTTCTTGGAAGAAGCCTGAAATCGGAAGGTTTTACAATCGATAGCGCCACCGACGGTATCAAGGGGTTTAATTTAGCCCGCATCAACGATTACGATGCCATCATCATGGATCTTAATCTGCCCGGGAAAATGGGCGATGAAATTTGCCGCGACCTCAGAGACGCGGGCAAAACCACTCCCATTATTGTGCTCACCGTAAGCACCGAGATCGCCAGCAAGGTTTTGCTTCTAAACTATGGCGCCGACGATTATCTTGCCAAACCGTTCGCTTTCAAGGAATTGCTGGCCCGGATAAAAGCCCTCACGCGCCGGCCCAAAGAAATAACCGCCAACGTTTTAAAGATTGGCAACCTGACCCTTGACCAGGAGCGCCAGACAGCCAGCCGGGACGGCCGGGAAATCCGTCTTACCACCAAAGAGTTTGAGATACTCAAATACCTGATGTTGAATCCCGGCAAAGTGGTCTCCCATCACACCCTGATCGAAGAGGTCTGGGGCGAGGAGGCGGATATCTTTTCCAACTCCATCGAAACCCACATCGCCAACATCAGGAAAAAAATTGCTTTTGGCGATAGTCCGGACTTGATCAAAAATATTTCCGGACGCGGTTACATAATCGAGTAAATCATAAGAATAAATTAAAGGTCGACATAAAATCGCCTCACCGATTCTCTCGAAGAACAGAGGTTGAATAAATGGAAAAAATAATAAAAGCTTTCCTAACCAAGAAAGCAATAAGAAATAGTGCGACGTTGGCAGCTCTCATCGTCGCGACCGTGGAGGCAGGGTCTCCGTGGGGCTCAGTCGAGTAGATACTAATCTCTAAAAAAGAAAAAGAGCGCCTTTGAGCATGCCTCCTAATGATTTTCTTATTAATATTGAAAAGTCGGCACGCAGAGGTGCTCTTTTTTTCCGTGACCTAACAAAAATAAAGTCAACCGACGAAGATAAAAAAAGGCGGGAGGTCATCCTGACCATCCTCTTATTGATCTCCATCTGCCTTTTTGCGGCCGCCATCCTGGTCAGCTTCGTTGATTCGCTGACGGTAAGCAAGACATCTTATCAAAACAATTCGCTATCCATCCTTGCCATTGTTTTGATATTATTATTGCTGCTATTCCTTTATTTATTGTTGAAAAAAGGTTTTTTAAAAGTAGCGGCTTATGTTTTCGTCTCGATATTTTTTTTGCTGGCAACGTATATGGCCTACCACTGGGGCGCCGACGTGCCGGCCGGTTTGGCATTTTACATGCTTACCATAACGATGTCGGGCATTTTGATCAATTCGCGATCCTCGTTCTCGATCGCCATACTGATTTCCCTAACGTTGATAATCCTGTCATGGCTGCAGAAAAATTCTTTTGTCATCACCAGCTCCTATTGGCGAATCCAAAAAATGGATTTGTCCGACTCAATCATGCTGGCGATCATCTTTAACATCATTGCCACGATTTCCTGGCTATCAAACCGAGAAATCGAAAAATCCCTGTTGCGGGCCAAAAATTCCGAGGCCGAATTGAAAAACGAAAGGGATTTGCTGGAAATCAACGTCCGGGAAAGGACGAAAGAACTGCAACAGGCACAAATAGAAAAAATGATGCAAATGCACCGCTTTGCCGAATTCGGCCGCCTGGCCGGCGGCCTCTTCCACGACCTGATGAATCCCCTTACCGCCATTTCTTTGATTTTTGAAAATAACAAGATCAACTATGACAACAAATCCAAAATCAAGGAAATGATCACCAATTTGGGCATTGCCCAAAAAAGCCGGTTGCGGATCGATAAACTGATCGCATCCGTCAGAAAACAAATGTCGGACCAAAAAATTTCCGAAAATTTCTCTTTAAACCGGGAAATCGACGAAACGATCCAAATACTCGCCTACCGGGCCCGGAAAAACCGCGTAAGCATGATCTTTAAGGCGCGCCAAAAAATCAAGATTGTCGGGAATCCCGTCAAATTCAATCAAATCGTCACCAACCTGGTCGCCAATTCCATTGACTCCTATGCGCCCGTTAAAGGAAACGACATCCCGTCAAGAAAAGTGGAAATCGAATTGGCAAAGTTGGGAAAAACAGTCTCGCTGACTGTAAGGGACTGGGGCGCCGGCATACCCGCCGACGACATGGAAAAAATCTTTGAACCGTTTTTTACCACCAAAAAATTCCAGGAAGGTCTGGGCATCGGACTGCCATTGGTTAAAGAAATGGCCGAGGAATACTTTAACGGCCAGATCAAAGTGGAGAGCGCCGAAAACAAAGGTTCAACTTTCACTTTTACTTTCACTCCAAAACTATGAATGGAATTTTGCTGGATCTTTTATCTAAAAACCCCGACATAGAACCGGCCGGCGAAAGCCTGTTATCGATATTTTTAAGCGCCGCGGCAAGACTGGAAAGCGATGCTAACGCCATTGGCGGAGCCGACCTGGCCAAACTGCTGAATATCCTCGCTGATGCCGAAATCCGGGAAGGCGGCCCCTATCGTTCGTTCATAAACTCGCCCAATAATGATGTTGATGCCGCGACCAATGCCGCCATCGCTTATTTTTTGTCATTGCAAAACGTCAATCTTCCGGAACTCGACAATCTGATAAAAATAACGATTGACCAAAAAAAATTCGATTCTAAATTTTTTGCCAGCGAATATCCCGTGGTCTATCTTCTCGCCCGGGTATGCGACAAATCGCGAAAACATATTATCACCGGCCACCTTTTGGGCTGCCTGTGCAGGAACGGCACCGACCAGGCCCTGGCGGAAGCCAGCCTTGATTTTATTATCGGCAAAAATGAAAAAAAACCGGCCGCGTATAATGAGGGGGAAAAACACGCCATCGATATGATCATGGACTTGGCCAAGCAAAGATTTTCCTCCTTGGGCGCCGATCTCCAAAAAATCGCTTTCCTGGAAATCAAAAAAACGATGGCGCAAAATCCCGATAACCAAATGTCGCTGATCGCCTATTACACAAAGCTGGCGCTTGGAAAAAAAGGGGAAAAAATTCCCGATAAAATAATCGCCCAAATGGGCCTGGCCAATATTTTTTTCTGGACCGCTTTCATTATCTACGATAATTTTTGGGACTGCGACGAGGAAGCTTCTCCCCACATCCTGCCCATCGCCAATTTATTTGCGCGGCATTACACCGATTTTTTCGACTCCATGTTTAGCGAACAGACGGGTTTCAAAAAAATGTTCCATTGTTTAATGGACAAGCTTGACGATGCCAACACCTGGGAAACGCTTCATTGCCGCGCCGCCGTCGCCGGGAATAAATTTATTATTCCCGAGATTTTGCCCGATTATACCGATTATGAATCGAAGTACCGGCCCTCGTCAGGCCACATATTGGGCCCCGTCGCCCTGCTTTATCGGATCGGTTACGGCGGCAATTCGGGTGCGGTGCGGAATTTGACCGAATATTTCAAAAATTACCTGATTGCCATGCAGATCAACGACGATGCCCATGACTGGGTCGAAGATATGCAACGCGGCCATTTAAGCACCGTGGTAAACATGCTGCTGCAAGACTGGCTTACTGATTACCCCGGCCAAAAAGAAATCGACCTTCTGGCCGACATGGAAAAGCTCCAGAGACTATTTTGGTTTAAAACCATAAAACGCGCCAGCCAGGTTGTTATTGATTACGCCCAAAAATCGCGCCTGGCGCTGCGTTCGCTGACCATCCTGGAAAATCCCGCCCCCCTGGAAAAATATATCATTTTAAATGAAAATGTCGCCAACAAAGCCCTCATCGAGCAGGCTAAAAGTGTTGATTTCATCCGCGAAATGGAAGTTTCCGGCAACTGATCAATTGGCAGGCCTGAAACTGCCCTGGTTTTGGACCGGCAAGAAACAAATATTTTTCCTTTCGTCGATCAAGGTGATTTTCTTGCAATTTTTGCATTTAATCTCAATTCTGGCGGTCTCTACATCCGCTTTGAAAAATAATTTATTGCAACACTGGCAACGGTATTCGTTTAATGGGGTTTCCGTCATTTGTTAGTGATTATTTTACAAATATAATATTATCGTGCTGAATATTTCCTTAAGTTTTTATAAAGAAATACCGAATAATCGCAGGAAAGCCGCCGGCTACAAGGTATCCAAATCCGCGTTGTATTTTTGGCTAATCCCTTGGAACAGTCAATGATGGGTTTAACTACAAAAACCAAAAAGATCCCTGGTGCTTTCCTTGTTTTAGGAATGCGTTTCTTACCTTGGGTTCATTGATTAAATTAAAAAAAGGCCTGACGAATATTTTCGACAAGCAATCTCTGCCGGCTAGACAGCTATGTAAGAATTCCCTATTCTTGCGAGGTCAAAACGGTTCCAGCGTCCGGGCCGCCCGAATCCTCTCGGACTAGCAGCCTTGTAAGCCTTTTCATTGTGCCTGCGACAACCATCAAAAACTGTTTGCCTATAATAATATCCGACATCATTAAAGATGGTCTCGCGGGCATTAAGTTGCGTTGCAACGTAAGCAGCTTGCGAAAAATCCAGGTGCGTTGTCCCGGGAAAAGCGCTGGTCGCCTCAATTATCAACACGCTGGGATCGTTGATCTCTTCTGGCAACAGAGTTTGGACCCTTGAATTACAATCTCCAAGATGGACAATTTTCTTGGGCTCTGGGCTGAATACCAATGTGTCATTCGCCATGAACCTTATTCCATATGAATCCTCGCCAGGCACATGAGGAACCGGGAAAACGAACACATCGCCCAAGTCTTGCCGACCCGCCATCGCCCTGACATTGAAACCGATCCCCTCGTTTTCGTCAATCACATTATCCAATATCTCCGAAATTACCGGAGTCCCATAAAGGATCAGCCTTCTTTCAACGCCGCTTTTAATCGCTTGGATCTCCCTTTCAAGGATAAACTGTCCAAGGTCACCGATGTGACCCAGATGTGGATGCGAGCAGAATGCCCGATCTATTAAATACAATGGAATTGTTTGCCAGCGGCGTTTCAATTCGGCCAATGTATTCGCGCCTGACTCCAACATCCAAAACCTTCGCACATCGCCAGTACGATTGTCTACGAGAGCGCAGGAACCGTTCCGCGGATATGGCGGCCGGCTCCCTCCACCCGTCCCAATAGGCACAAACCAAACCATAATACCTCCTTAAGCTGATTCATTTTTTACGGTACCAATTAAGATAAATTTGATATATTTTATTAATGTTGTCAAATACTTTTCTGGCTCGAAAACGTGTTTTCATTTATTATCCCCCAAAACAAAAAAATGGCCGCCGCGGGTGGTTTATATGAAATGGTCGTTCTGCGAACTGTGTTTTAACCAATTTAATGCAATGAAAATTTGCCAATGACGGATGCCGCTTCCGATAACCGACAGACTGCCGCCGCGCCGGCATCGATTAATTCCTCCCTGGAATGGTTGGTCGGTATCCCGATGGGTATCGCGCCGCTCTCCTTTGCGATTTTCATATCAGACAATCCGTCAGAAACGAAAAATAATTCCCGTGGCGACCATTTCGCCCGGATTTCATCAAAATGGGTATTTTTCGTTGGGAATTGGTCGTCTGTCCCCAGGATCAAACCGAAATAATCCGCCACACCGTTGAGGTTTGCCAGATATTTAATCTCTTCCATTGGAATCCCGCTGGAAATAAACAAACGGTCAAAATTTGATTTGGCGAATTTGACCAAATCCAGCGCCCCGGGCAGTAATTCCACCGAAGGATAAAATTCATTTTTAAGCAAAGTGCTGAATTCGCTTTCGATCGATTTATATTCTTTATCCTCCAATTCCTTCCCGTATTTTTCTTTAAAAATGCCGCCAAAAATGTTTTTCCTGCCCGAAACATTGCCATGGAACCAAAAATCACTGGCTTTTCTTGCTTCAATATCCCACCGACGCGAAACCAAAAGGCCGAAAGCCTCGGCTTTCTGCGGCTCAATATTGATAATTACCCCGTCATAATCCGTGCCAAATACATTCATTACTGTATTTTACCAAAAAACCGCCTCGTCGGCGACTTTTTTAAACTAGGTCATCTGGCGTACGATATTCAAACCTGTTTGAATTTGCTATAATGATTTATTGAACATAAAAACCATGAAAAAAATAGTTCCTGTTTTTTTGGCAATCGTTCTTCTTTCATTCTCCTTTGGTTTTAGCATACCAAAGACCAGTGCTGCCAATAATCTGACGCCGCAACAGATTCAAACAATACAAGCAACGATACAATCGATATTACGCCAAATCCAGACGCTGATGTTTCAGTTAAATACCCTGCAGCAAAACAATCAATCACAAACTGATACACAAAATTGGTTAACATATTCGAATAGCAAATACGGCTTTGAGGTAAAATATCCCCAAAACGCCCCCGTGCCCGGTAATAATGATATTGGAGGAACTAAAGTAGGAACGGACAGTTATGACTTCTATATTTTTGCCAGCAAAGACGCTTATATAAACTTCTACGTTTATCAGCCCACGACCGCCGAACAAAACATGGCATTGGATCAGTTTGTAGCGCAGACAACAAAAAAAGTTAAATCCCAAACGAATCGGACAGTTGGCAACACGCCAGCAATTCAGGTATATTACCAATGCGACACGATAGATCAATGCGGTTCGGCCCAAGTTGGGGGCAATGGTTGGATTGCCTTCCAAGAGAAAAGCGATATTTTCATTAAAGAACCTGGTTTTTATTTGGTATTGAGAGTTTTCGATAATTCTCAAGACTCGCAACTGGTCGAAAAACTCCTTTCGACGTTTAAAATTACCACCGCTAATTGATCAATGGTATATAAAAAGCCGCCTTCCGGGCGGTTTTTCGTTACTTTTTGCAAGGGTTGTCTAGCAATCGAAGTTCGCACCCGTTTAATCGATTTAGTGGAATAAAAAAGACTTGATGATGCCACCCCGTCTCAATAGATTAAAGTAATCCGTGTGTTAAACAACGTATCAATAACGGATTCCCTGCTGCCGCCTTTTCCAACAAGTAAGACAGACTGCCTGCGCCCAACCTTAACAGAAGTCACGGAAGTTTTAGTTCTATTATTGAACCAAAACAATCCGTCGAAACCATCGCACATCCATTGGTTAATCTTCTTACCCAATAAATGGTTCTGGTCGTTGATGTCGCGTATCCGCATAACGTCAGTTGCATTCTTCGGTAGCAATGCCAAATCATTGAATTTCATTGCATCAAATGGACCCGCTGTCGTTGCGTTGTAGAATGTGCCGTTAATCGCATGGTATGGGCAGTCTAACGGTAAACCGGTTTCATTGGGCGCTATACCAAAATCTACATGCCAAACGGCAGGTTGACCAACCGTTTCATTGTCTGCCGGAAAAGCCAATCTCATTTTAGTCGAGCAATCATCACTTGCAAACGCAAATGATGACAAAATTGTTAACAGAACTATTATTAATAGTATCGCTTTCGTAAAGATTCCTCCTGAATTATGCTTAGCAAACTGATAAAATTATGGCAAGACTTGGGCAAACCAAAAACCGCCCTTTCGGACGGTCATCGGTTCTAATCCCCTTAGGGTGCCTTAGTAGAGGACGTTAGAACTATTTTTGAGCGGCGGAATGACATCACCATCTATATTCCCACCTTGGAATATGTTGAAACAAACTTATTGCCGCTAAAAACCATTTAAAAAATTAAGAGCATAAAAACGGTCAGCAGATAGAATCCGATTCGCTAATTTTTATTTGTAAAACGCTTTATTGCCGCATACCATAAAGCCATGCTGACTATAAAAACAAAAATGGCAACTGCAATCGTTTCATAAATAAGCTCGCTTCGGGAAAGAATATAGGGTCCGCTGTATAAAAGTTTCATATCTATATTAGTCATGTAGTTTGCACAAATAATAACAGCATAACCAATAACCAAAGAAAAAATAAGTAACCCAAAAACAAATAAAAAATGCCTTAAAAAATAATGAAAAATAAAGTCACCAGTTTTTGTATCATTATTGCCAAGGTCCAATCTCTTTCTTACTTTTCCCTTGATTTGCTCCACTTCGCCCCCATTTTTTAAATTATCTGATTTTTCCATACAATTAATTATAATTACTCCATTGATTTATTCTACCAAAAAGCCGCTGTTTGAGAGACTTCTTGAAACTAGGCCGTCTAGCATACGATATTCGAACCTGTTTTACTTTAAAGACTTGATGGTAGAAAATATCGAATCAAAAATATTTAAAATGTCGGGATTGTTGCTGTCCGTATAAATAAAATCCGAAACAGAGGGAACAAATTGGCACTTGATATGGTTTTCCGATGGATCGCAACTCGCCTGCCGGCCTCCGATAGCTATAAAATCTTTTCCGACCGCTTTAACTCCGGGGAATATCGTTAAACCGATGTTCTCCGGCGCTTGCCCTTGAGCCTGCTGGGCCGGAGTTTGGTAATAAGTTTTTTCAACTGTCCAATTTGACGGATAATTGAATTGCAAGTTATTCCATTGATAAGTTTGCCAATCGGTGATTGCGCCCGAATTCTGATCGGGGCACGGCGTGAATTCACAATTCGATCCAGTCCGGCCAACCGAAGAACCATCAGGACAAATCTTGGCTTCCTGCGTACAAGCGGTTTTCTTTTCGATACCGTTAGCTGATTTTTTCAATTCTGTAACTTGCGACAATACCGTTGTCTGCCGAATGGTATCATTTATATAAACCACTAGACCGCCGCTCACCGCGCCGGCAATCAGCGCCACGATGATGATCATAATCCAATTCGTTTTTCCTTGTTGGATAAACATATTTTGATTTGTTAATTAATTTTCATTTGTTCATTATACCAAAAAGCCGCCTTATCGGCGACTTTTTGAAACTGGGTCGTCTGGCGTACGATGTTCGCACCTGTTTGACGCAATAGCGCACGGCGTCAGGTTCGCTTTATCGATTACCCCACTCACACACTCACCCATGATTTATCTATCAACGAGGAAAATAATAATGATTTTGATACGGTAAATCTTGGATAGCGGGCTGTTGCTGGCCGATTCCGATTTGTTTTGGCGTATGCGAGAATCCATTTAGAATGCCGGCGGCAACAATAACGATAGCAATCGCAATTGCGATAAAAAATTCAGCCCAGAACAGTGTTTCAAATATTGATTTGAAATAATATCCATCCATGCGGCATTCAAGCCATTCTTCGTAAGAAGTTACTCCGTTTGGACATTTACTTGATTTTGGCTCGCATAGATCGTGGTCGCACAAGCGCCATTTATCGGAAAAAAGAAACTCGTCACCTTCAAGCAGCCGATTTTTTACGGGAATTGTATGGTTCAAGTTCAAAAGATTTCCGTATTTATAGCATTGATATTCCTCTTTAAAAACCAATTTCGATTCCCTCGCCAAATTCTTGGGCGCATACCAGGCGGCAATCATAGCAGCCACAAGCAGCAAGATAGTGATAAAAATAACATACCAGCTATAATCACCGTCTTTGAAAGAATACAAAGCTAAGGTAGCGGCCAAAACAAGCAGCGCAGTTATCAAAGTCTGGAAAAACTGAATCGTGCCCCATTTCCGATCGTTGTAATCAATACGGTTCGTATTATGCAACTTCATAAGCGCCAGATAGGCCACCTGCTCCCGTTCGCATTTTTTGTCCTCTTTATTTGTATCGTCCATATTTTTTTATTTTGGTTTACACCCTGCGGTCTTGCCGCAGGGAACCAAAATTGGGGATTCCTTAGCGAAGCGGATGGCACTCCCGTGCCATTAAGAAGGTAACTCCTTTAGCTTATCCGCAGGGTAACGCCCCGCGGCATCGAAAGACATTGGGAAAATATATTGCATTTACTACGCCAAATCAAAACAAACAATTTTTTGTAAAAACCTGGAAATAAAAACAATCTTTATTAATTTATTTCATTGTTTTAATTTACGGTAATTATAAATAAAAATCAATCTATGTTGTGTAACAAAAATCACCCAGCCGAGTTATGATCGGTTCGAATTTCCCCCAGAGGGTAGACGAAATTTGAACTTAATTTATAGCAGGGTGCCTTAGTAAAGGACGTTAGAACTATTTTTGAGCGCAAAAACGACGCCACCATCTATATCCCCGCCCTTGAGTATGTTGAAAAATGATAATTTACCCTACCCTGCCGTTGTCCGTGGTTTTGAAAAAATACTTATTGGCAGATGTATTGAGATCCGTTAGCGCATCCGATCGGCGCCAAACAGTCAGTGGAACTTAGCTCTTTTAATCCCGGGCAACAATGGAGGTTTGGGTTATCAGATACCTCGTTTTTCCCAACACAGGTTTTAGCTTCTCTGCAAATTGAATGCTGGCAAAGCGTAGTTCCGCCATTGCACGGATTTTGGGTCTGTTCCACCAATAATCCCGAACAGCATTTTTGAAGGGGAAGGGTAATTTCTTCGCCCGCTACGCCGCAAGCAGGCACGCTGGCAGTACAACAACAATCAAAACTGTCAGAAGCAAAACCGGCCGCGAAATCGCCAACATTGCATTGTCCTGGCGTAGGCTCACTCGACGCAGAATCAATTGTCTTAGGTTGGCTGTAAGAAAAACCGTAGTTTTTTGATTTGCAAATTGCATCGCAGGTTGGTAGGCAATCAAACGGGCAATTTGCCGCGGTTTCGCCGGCATCGCAAACCCCATTGCCGCAGTCCTTCAATTTCATACAACAGGACATACCATTGCCGCAATCGGCAGGTATTGCTGCTTCGCGAAACCAGCAAGCCGCCTTAGTCTTACATGTATTATGCGCTCTTTCACAGGTTGTCGTTAGGACACAATCACGCCCGCAATTGTTACTGTTTTCCCCGGGATCGCAAACATTATTGCCACACTTTGATTTAGAACAAATCCATTGGGCCGTTATTCCATTTAAACTCGAATTATAACTGTCAATAACATGATTCAACCCGGCACAACACGGTCGATGAGGATCAGTTATGTCGCTACCTTCGCCAGTGCAAGCCATGCCATGAACGCCGTAAAGAAAATTATAGGCGAAAATTGCCAAACAAACACCGACAACGACAATTGTTAAAATAATCGCGATTAGAATCAATTTTTTCATATGTTTTATGTAATTATACCAAAAAGCCGCCTTTTAGCGACTTTTTGCAGTTCTAATCTTGCCTGGGTCGTCTAGTGGACGATGTTCGAACCTGTTTGACCAATTGACCGCCTATAGTTGGTATTTTCGGAGGTATAAGAAAAGCGGAATTGGGGAGATAAAAGAGAGCGGCAAAAGACAAACGAAATACGGAAATACCGCGCCATAGTCAAAATATTGCCCAACCGCCAGCAACATCAAACAAGCCAGTAGCCAAGCGATAACGATTGACGGAAACAATATCTGATAACTTTTTATTTGTCGTATTGATGATGGTTTAATTATAAGACAATGAAATGCCAAAAAAATAAAAATCGTAAGCGTATAGCTTACAAACGCTGACAAAGTCAGCACGATAAAAAAACCAAGGGTATCTCCAGAAATCAATTCCGGGAACATGATTGTCATTGCCAGCGACAGCAGACCAGCGGCGCCAATGGCATAAAGTCTAATCCAGAAAACATCTGGGTTAGTCCGGCCATAAAATCTACGGATTATTTCAGAAGATGAAAACATAAATTTATTGGTAATTATACCATAAAGATCACCTCAAAAAATGGTTGGTATGAACCATTGGGGTTGGGCGATAGAATTTAGCTTCAAACTACGACAGGGTGCCATAGTAAAGGACGTTCGAACTGCGTTTGAAAGGCAAAATGATGCCACTATCTACATTCCTGCCTTGGGTACGTTAAAAAATGATGATATACTCTATTTTTACGAAATACCATCTAATAATTTAAGAACTAAAACAAGTAGAATCCAGTTGCTAATTTTTATTTGTGAAACCTTTTATAAGCTTATACCAAATAGCCATGCCGACTAAAAAAAGAAAAAAGGCAACTGCAATCGTCAAAAACGGATCGGGGGAAAGAGCGTAGGGTCCATGATCCGACATGTGGCTTATTTCCATATTGGTCATATAAATCGCAAAAACAATAATGGCATAAGCCAATGCCGAACAAAAAACAAGAAAGCCGATAATCAACAGGATGTGTTTTATAAAATAATGAAAAATAAAATTGTCTTTTTTTGCATCTTCTTTATCAATGCCCAATCTCTTTCTAATTTTTCCCTCAATTTGTCTTAATTCGCTATCATTTTTTAAATTATCCGGTTTTTCCATATAGTTTTAATTACTGCATTAATTAATTCTACCAAAAAGCCGCCCTTTGAGCGACTTTTTGAAAATGGGTCGTCTAGCAATCGCTTGCCCTTCCGTAGTTTCAACGAAGGAGGGATGTTCGCACTTGTTTGTCCATTTGAATGGATTAGAAATAATTGTTCACGGAAAATTTAAATTGCTCGACGAACAGTTCCTTAAAAAAACGGGCGCTGTTTTGTTCGTAAAACAAAACCACAGCTTTTTTGTAGTCGCTTTCGTTGACGCTCCGATAAGAAATCGGGCAAACTTTGCTGGCCAATAGCAAGGCGTTGGAAATGATCCTGGCCGTCCGCTTGTTGCCGTCTTCGAACGGCTGAACATATGAAATCATCAAAGCCGCCGCCAGTGATTTTGAAAACGGGTCGGCCAGCGAATTTATCTTGATAGCCGCCAAATCCATCATTTTAATGATTTTTGCCCTGCCGATCATCGGCGCGTATCTTGTTCCGATAATTCTCACGGGGATATTTCTTATGCCGGAACGGATTCCCAACCCTCTTGTCAGTAATTCGTGGATTTTTTCAATATGGAAAAGATCCAATTTTTTAAATTCGTTTTTTTGCCCGAAGATATAATCAATGGCGTTTTTATGGTTCAAAATCATTATCGCCTCCTCTTTTTGGTGGCCTTTGGCTTCAATTTTTTCCTTGATCAAAATTTCCGTGTCAAACAAGGAATAGGTGTTTCCTTCAAGACGCGACGATTTCCAGCTTAAATCAATGGTCAATCTTTCCACCTCTTTCTTGATGAACAATGGATCCGCTTTTTTTATTTTTTCAAGATATTTGCCGTTAATTTTTTTTAATTCTCCAATTTCCTGTTCCGAAAATAAAAGCGGCAGTTCATTGATGATTTTTGGTTCGAAAACCGGTTTTATATTCCTTTGGTCCTGGTCTTTGGCGAAATACAAAGCTGGATCAAAAAAAGCGTTGATATCGCC
>Ga0182021_10007112_pt1 | contig 13249 bp, 12 predicted proteins | sample 612E3MmetaG_FD_120493 | JGI IMG/M metagenome (GOLD analysis project Ga0182021, IMG submission 120493) | Permafrost microbial communities from Stordalen Mire, Sweden - 612E3M metaG (Illumina Assembly) | ecosystem: Environmental > Terrestrial > Soil > Wetlands > Permafrost | place: Sweden...
CACAACTCCGCTTTCGGGAGTTCTCCGCAGTACCTCAGCTGGGGCATGCTCTACGACTTCTTCGTCGCGGTGGTCACCCTGCCGTATACGCTGGTGGTGTGCGCGTTCAACTTCGCCGTCAGCCTGGCCCAGGCGGCGGTGAACCTGGGCCTGCAGATCATCGGTACGCTGTGCGCGTCGCTCTCACGGCATCGGCCATTTCTATGAAGAATTGACCTGTTTCGAAATCCGGTCCCTTTCCTCCCGACCAGTTCGGACGACGATGAGAAAGTCTTTTATGATTAGGAGCCTACTAACCGACCGGATGCAGACCCAACAAGTCAAGTTCAGAGGGGTCAAGGCCACCCCGAAGGCGCTGGAGAAAGGTCTCATCGAGACATCCAAAATGCTCCGGGACGATCCATCTTTGATCATTCCACAGTGCTCTGGAGAGAAGTGCCGCAAGTGCCGCTTCGATAAGATCCAGCGGAAGATTGAGAAGGTCTCGAATTACAAGGATGATGCGGACAAACTTACCAAGATGGCCAACCATGGGGACCAGCTTGTGCGCGCATATGCGGCGACAATATCATTGGCCGCCTCGGGGAAGATACCCTTCCTGACCGGCGCCCAGCTGCCCGTGGGAGAGGTCTCCTTCGCGGTGAGGGGCAAGGTCGACCGGGAGAAGTTGATCGGCATACAGCATTTCGACGATCCGGACCTCAGATTGCTGGCCTACTTCGACATCGCCAAGAAACGCGATCTTCACATCTATTCCACCGATAAACGATTATTCTGTTCTGAGAGAGGTCCCAAGGTCCCGGAAAAATACGTCACCGAGATGCTTGAGGAGTCAGAGTACAAGCTGAAAGGTTTCACCTGTGGCCATACCGAATCGGATGCTTGCCTGATCGTCAAGTGGAAATCGGCAGGAAAGGATGTTCGTGTGTGCCATGAATGCGTAAAGGAGGTCAACCTGATCAGCTGGCTATCCTCACGCATAGCCGCCAACGAGGCGAACGACGATTTCGACGTGAACGTAGAGAGAAAGCTGCACTGTGTGGCCTCGAACTGCGCCGACTGTCCTTCCAAGAAGGCGTTCGAGATGAGCGACGCTCTTAAGCACGCCTATTTGGATGGCAAGATAAGCGATAAGGACCTGGTGTCCCGATACATCGAAGAATGGAACGTCACCACCCGCTGGATGGATTCTGTGTACATCTCCGGCGCGGACTGCTATGGGCATGACAAGAACATGTTCATGGCCAATGTAAAGGGCAGCGAGGCAGAGATGATGGCGCTCAATCATCTGCTGGACGTGAAGACCGTATCCGTAGTCTCTTCCAGCAATCAGGCGGGAAAGATAATCACCGACATCTGGGAGCCCAATAAGCAGACGATCTTGGAGGGTGTGGCATCCAAGGGGGTCATCGAGGACCTGCTGAAGAGGACCGACCTGACTCCTCCGCAGATGGTGCAGGAAGCACGCCGGATGGAGCAGAACCAAAACATCTCCAGCGCGTTGCCTAGATATTCGAAGTTGGGAGAGATCGGTGCATACGCCGACCTGCTTGCACGCACATTCAAGACAGAAGGCAAGGACGCGATGGTCCGCGCCACCGAGAAGGGCCGCCAGAAGGACCACCGGATCAAGTCGATTTCATTCGCTTTCCTTAATTCGGCGGGTGACTCGTCCAAGAACTGGCAGTTCAACAAGGAGGAGACCGATTACGGCGTCTACCTGGCGCAGTTCGCGCAGAAGATGCTCGATTCGACCGGTTCCGCCTACGACGAGGCGCTCAGAAACCTGTTGGCCGCGGCCGGGGCATCAGAGCCGGTGGTTAAGGAGCAGTAATAATCTTTCGTTATTTTGATGGATTAAGCCGGTCGATCTATTCCCTTCCGCGAGATCATGGTCATTTTTCTTAAAGGCGACATCATCATAGGTAAAACATAAAGAACCGCGAAGAACTAGTTCCAGTGGTGGTAGGATGGACGGAAGATCGAGGTCGTTGTTGGGTATTGCTGTTGCCGCAGTGGCCATTGTGGCATTGATAGTGGCAATTTCATTTTTCGTAGTGTTCCAGCCTCAGAGCACCAACGAAACCTCTCCTTTCCGTATCAATAGTGATGCCGAGATGGTCTCTTCTGCCTCGAGGATGGGATGGCCAGGCAATGGGTCGATTGGCAATCCGTTCATCATCGATGGTCTTTCATTGAAGATCGGGTCCTCTGCCCCCTGTGTCTACATCGGCAATACCAGTTACCATTTTCTGATGTCCCATTGCATGTTGAAGGGAACATACATGTTCGAACAATATACCGGATGGTTTGAAGGGCATGGAATAGAACTCTTCAATCTCAGGAATGGCACCATTCGCGACAGTACCCTGATCAACTGCAGCCTGGGAATATCACTCGAACAATGCTCTGTCTGTGAACTGATCAACAACTCGATCTACGACTACCCAAAAGTATGGCCGTGGGATATGACCGTGATTCGTCTGGACAATTCCAGCCTAAACACGATCAGGGACAACGATGTGGTGGGACATCTTGAAGGGTCAGATTCTGACCAGAACCAGGTAACTGATAACAATTTCACCGGACGGAGCGAATGCATCCATCTTGTAAGGTGTAACTCGACCCGCCTCGACAATAATAGCATCTTTGCCTTATCGTTCCCGATCCACATCACGGATTGCTTTGGCTGCTTGGTGTTCAACAATCAGATCTCGAGCCGGGATCAGACGACCCTGTTCGAGGCAGTCGAAAACATGCGGTTCGAGAACAATACGCTCACGAGTCCCTTAACTAAATCGATGGAACTGCGATCTTGCAACAACAGCTCCTTGATCAACAACAACTTGAAGGGATCGTTGAACTTGTTCGCTTGCAATAACAATCTGATAAAGAAAAACCAGATACAAACCATTAGTAGCTACCCTTCCGAGTCTTCCGGTGCCATCAGAATATCTGGCGGTTGGTCCAACGAGGTCCAAGGGAACCACATCACCGGCCATGGGAACGGGGTGGAACTTATTGATACAGCAGAAAACCAGATCGTCGGGAATGAGATAATCAACGCCGAAAACTACGGTATCATCCTCACGAATGCCACGAACAACACTTGCATATCGAACGCGCTCTGGGGATGTCACAGTTCCGGTTCTCTATGGAATCCAAATCTAGTCCAGGCCTCGGACGACAGCGGGTCAAATATGTGGAACGACTCCACGGGAGGCAATTACTGGAGCGACTGGAGCGTTGCTCCCACCGAACAACCTTATCCATTGGACGGAGATGCGGGAGCGGCCGACCTTAGACCTTTGTCAGTACCGCCTATCATTTGATCAATCAAAAATACTTCATTGGTCAGAATATTATATGATCCCACAATGTGATTGTTTTTTTAAATCGTCAATAATAAAAAAAGGGTTGTTGGCCTCGCGGCCTCTATAACTTTTTCCCGGCATTCTTGGCGATATCCAAAAGGTCCTTTCTTTCCATTATCGCTCCGGGACTGTTTCCGCCGGTCATTTGGATGGTATCGATAACCTGGAAACCATACATCTTCAGGGCCATTGCAAAGCTGTGGGCGACCCCCTCGAACATCTTCGCGTCAGGATTGCCCTGGCTGGTTATGATGACCGCCTTCTTTCCGGGTTTGAGACTGACCTTGAAGTCCTTCCCCAGGAACATGTACAGCCTATCCTCGAACAGCTTGAATTGGCCGCTCAGCTGCCACATGTATATCGGAGCTCCGAACACGATGGCATCGGCATCCTTAACCGCATCCAGGACCTGGGTCAGCCCATCGTCAAGCTTGCAATGATCGTGGCTCTTGCAATACATGCATGCCTGACATCCGGCGAACTCTAGCTCGTTGAGGTTGAACTTCTCTATTGAGTGGCCATTCTCTTTGGCTGCATCCAATACCGTCTGGACGAGTGTTTCAGTGTTGCCATCCTTCCTTGGGCTTCCGACAATACCTATGACCTTCATCGAATTCTCCTGTCCTGGTAATGGAACTAGACATATTTCTAAACGAGACCGATTAGGACGCGCTTTATGTCCAGAGCGGATTACCCCGATCATGTGTGATCAGTGTTTGCTTTCAGCTACCCATTCCGTTCTCCTCTCCGCACGTGCTGAACGTTCTATTTTCATTACGGTTGGGCTATTGGCCAGTCACATGGATGCGTACGTCAGAAGACAGAATATTGACTGACAGACCTAATCGAGCACCCTGACGTCCATGACCATGTGCGACTTGCACGGGGCAAAGGCCTTGACCTCTTTGACCTGGAGCACTTTGAACGCCCGGTCCTGGGCAGCTTTGGCGAACGCATCCACCATCTTTCCCGGTATCTCATCGATGGAGCTTACATCGTGATAGTGTATGATCCCATTCTTCTTGATCAGCTCCATAGCCTTAGGCAAGCTGGCCTCGGTGGATCCGATGTAGCCCATGACTATTCGGTCAGCTACATTCTCGTAGGGTAAGGTCCGGTTGTCGCCCAGGTAGGTCTCCACGACATTTTCCACCCCATTCAGTACGAGGTTCTGTCTCAGATAGTGGTGTGCTAGTGGGTTGATCTCACACGCGATCACGCGCTTCGCGTGAGCCAATTTTGCCAGTGGCAGGGTGAAGTATCCGATCCCGGCAAACATGTCCACCACCGTTTCGCCACCGCAGTCCAGCTCCCCCATCCTTTTCTTCTCGTCGAAGTTTCCGGATGAGAACATCAACTTGGCCGCATCCAGTTTGTATAGGATCGCACCCTCGTGATGCACCGTCTCCGTCACGGAACCGTACACGATCTCCATCCTCGGGGTGCGGAACACCCCGTCGATGTATCCTCTTTCGTCCAAAACGGTCTTTGCTCCCAATTCTATGGCATAGTACTTGGCGATCCTCTTGAGGTGGGGCCTGAGCCTTTCGGGGAACTTGGCGATGAGAACATCACCAAGCATTTCCCATTTATAGGGAAGCAGTTCAGCCAGTTCATCCGGAAGGGCCAATTCCTCCTTGATGATATCAAAGGGTGCGCGGTAGCACTCCCTTTCCCGAGGGTACCCATCGACTATCACCAGGCCTTCTTCATCGATGACCCTTTGGTCCACTTTGTCTGTGAGCGGGAGCAGCACGAACTCGCCCTGTTCGATGATGCGGAGGTCCTTGCGCACATAACCTCTTGTGTTCAAGCTCTTGCGGACCGATTCCGCTTCCAGACGGCCAACCTGCGCACATCTCACGGACATTCAAAAAGGAAGCGGTTATTCAAATCTTCTGTTCATTTGAATAGCAGTGAGCCTAGTATCTGCGGCGAGAACCTGAGCAAGGAGGGAACAGAACGCAATACCGCCGGGGCGAGGTCGGTCGGTCTGTCTATGTCCCCCGATTCCAATATGGCGGTTACATCCGGCCGGGCCATGAGCCTGCCAACTGCGTCCAGTTTTTTGTCGCTCAAACGTACGAACACCTTTCGGACCCGATATCCGCGGTCCAGCTCCCTACCGATCTTCTCTTTCCATAGACGTTGGTAACCGGAGAGGGCTTTCTCGCCCAGATCGTTCTTCTCGAAGGCCTCGAGAGCGGTCCCTGCAGCGCATTCCGCCGATATCATTCCGGTGAAGAGCCCGCCTCCGCTGAGCGGTTTGGCCATGGCAGCCGCATCACCCACGATCATCACCCGGTCTGCGTAGGTCCTGCTGAGCGTCCCCATCGGGATCACTCCGGAGTAACTTGCCAACCTCTTCTCTCCATCCAGCTTTTCCGCTTCCATCAATGTCCTAAGGTAACTGCTGGGTGGACCGTACCCATCCGATACGCACAGACCGATCCTGGTGAAATCGCCGCATGGGATCTTCCAGGCAAAGAAGCCCGGTGCTACATGGTTTCCTAGATAAACATGGACATGGCTCTGTTCGGCCATCCGGTGGTCGATATCGCTCTCGATCCCCTTCACACTATCCCGGGGAGTTGGCAGTCCGGCCATCTTTGAAACGCTCGACTTATAACCATCAGCCCCCACCAACAACCGACAATGGCTATTTTCCTGGCCATCTATCCAAAGTTCGACACCATCGTCCTTGACCGCGAAATCCATGAACTTGGACCCGGTAACATACCTGGCACCGGCTGCGACCGCCCTATCTTTGCAATGCTGGTCGAACTTGTATCGGTCCACCACCACCGCCTTGGTCTCCTTTCCGTTCAGGCGGAGCACTGCCCCACCGGGAAAATGCAGGACCATGCCAGAGATCCGGTTCAGCACGGAATCCTGAGCCCCGACCATTTCGATCACCCGCGCTGTCACCAGACCGGCACACTGGACCGGGACCCCGGCGTCGCTGTGCTCCTCCATGACGACGGTGGGGATTTTCTTGGCTGTGATGGCAGCTACGGCGCATCCAACGGGACCGCCACCCACGACGACCAGGTCCGAATCCATTGTCCTAAGCAAATCTGCGCCGATATTAACCACTTTGGTCGGCCACCTCGGCGCTCCTAGAGACCAAGTAGGCGAACATCAGGACCAATACGGCCGTGCTCGTCCCGACCGCCCAGAGGGGGAAATCTCCCAGGACGAAAAGGAAAGATACCAGCAACGCGACCAGTCCGATAATTGTTACCGCAAGTAGGTATGCCCCGATCATGAGAGCCATCTTTCTGATGGATGCCGCCCCCATCGAGGTATCTCCGGGCGACGCCGGTGAGGTTACCAGGTAGCGCGTTTCCAGGGATATGCCGCCTAGCAGTATGGCCCCCATCCCCAGGATCAGTACCGCCCATCCAACATAGAACGGGCTGGCCGTGCCCATTTGGGTCCAAAAGGCAGACAGGATGGTCACCAGACCGAAAAGGAGCCGGAACGGTGTCGCCCAGCCCAGATGCAGCGCTGTAGCTCCGGCCACCGTCCCCAGGAACAGGAACACTCCTGGCAAGTAAAGGAAGCTTTGGTTTCCGTAGATCAATGCCACAATGACCAATGCCAACATCATCGCGTCCGGGACATAGCTCACGGTCTTGAAATGGATCTTCAACGATTCCGGTCCGGCTGGCATGCCCTCACCTCCTGGAAGAATGTCATCAAAGGTTTGCTCGTTTCCCAGTCCACGACCTTGCAGAAATTGCCTAGTTCGTAAAGAGCGTCCGCCCTGCGCACCGCGGCCACGCGATATAGGAGTTCTTCGGCGCGGTCGCCCAACGGACCCTCCCTTACAGGTCGCGGCGAGATCACGACCAAATGATGTCCCTTGGCCACCAGCTCCTTTGCCGTGTCCACCATGCCGGTGTCGTTCAAGGTCGTGATCAGTAAAAGCATAGAATCACCTCTGAAATAGCGGCTCAGTGCCAAGCGAATGCTGATCGCCGATCGGACCGCTCCCGGTTTTGCGTCCGTGAGATGGTCCATGATCTTCTGCATCTGGCGTCTTCCGTAGTACGATTTAATGACATCGACCACTTGGCCCAGGATGATCATTCCAACGCGGTCCCTCTGCTTCAGGAAGTGGGAGGACAAGGAAGCGGCAGCCTCTATCGTCATCTCCAGGTTCTCGTCCCCGCCGATCGTCCTAGCATCGACGATGATGGTGACATCGCCGCTCCGCTCCGTTTCGTATTCGTTCGTGACCAGTCGGTCCTGTTTCGCCGATGCTTTCCAATTGACGTGCCTGAATGAATCCCCGAAACGATATTCTCTCAGGGCGAAGAACTCGGTCCCTGGACCCAATAGTTTGGACTTGATGTTCCCGGCATGCATCCGCACCTTCTTGGGCTGGATGGCCAGTCTCTTCATCTCCTGCAGATGAGGTGTGACCTCCAGCTGTCCGGGGACGTGGTACTTGATGGTCTTTGATGATCCGAACAGCGGGTCGCTGCTCGTCAGCTCGATCTCATCGAAACGGAACCTCCCCCGCGAAGGGAACGCCAGCGTATATCTGATGTCGGTGGTGGCACCCATTGCCATCCAGATCGGAATATGGTTCCTGCCGCTCGCAAGTAAAACCCCTTCTGGCAGTTTATCATCCAGTTGCACGAATTCGAACGCTTCCCCATGGTTCTCGATCTTAATTGTGACCTCGACGGTCTCCCCCTTCTGCGGCCGGTCCCTGTCGAACGACCTGGTGATCAGCAGGTCGACGTTGGTTCGGCGGAAGACCAGCGGCGCCAGCGTTACCATCAGGATCAGCGGCAGTATCAGTGAAACTATCTCCCATCTATGTAGCGCCAGGCCCATGACCAGGAAGAACGATGCCGCGCCCAAGATGGCAGCGCCGGGGCGAGTCCGCAAATCAACCGACCTTCGGGACCGGTGTGCTCTTTATGAGCGCATTCAGTACGTCTTCGGCCCTGACCCCTCGGATCCAGGGATCGGCGGCCAAGATCAACCTATGGGCCAATGCCGGGGCGGCCATCGCATGGACGTCCTCGGGGGTGACATAGTCCCTCCCCGATATAGCGGCCTTGGCCGCCGACAGCCGCATCAATGCCAACGAACCCCGGGGCGATGCGCCCACCTCCACCTGGTCCAGGTGTCTTGTGGCCTCCACGATGGACACGATGTATTGGTCGATGGCATCGTCCACATGAACTTCCTCCAATGCTCTTTGAAGCTCCAGGATGGTTTCCGCCGAACACACCTGGCTTACCTCTGCCTCATCCTTCTTCCGCAATCTTCTGCGCTTCAAGATGGTCATCTCATCTTCTATGGAGGGATAGCCTACCTTGGTCCGGATCAGGAAACGGTCGATCTGTGCCTCAGGAAGGGGGTATGTGCCCTCGTATTCAATCGGGTTCTGGGTGGCCATCACGATGAATGGACGGGTCAGTTTATGGGTTTCTCCCTCGAGCGTAACTTGCCGTTCTTGCATCGACTCCAGCAATGCCGCCTGGGTCTTCGGCGGAGCTCGATTGATCTCGTCCGCGAGAAGGATGTTTGTGAACAGCGGCCCCTTCCTCAGCACAAAGGAGGAGGTGGCCCGGTCCAAAATGTAAGACCCCGTGATGTCCGCAGGCAAAAGGTCGGGAGTGAACTGGACCCTCTTGAACTCGCATCCGCTGGCCTGAGCGAATGTGTTGGCCATCATGGTCTTCGCTAGACCGGGATAGTCCTCGAACAGGATGTGTCCGTCACAAAGGACGGCCATCATGACCTTTTCCGTCACATCGCGTTTGCCGACGATGACCTTCCCTACCTCATCCAGGATCGCATCACAATGTGTCTTCACGTCTTCTATCCTCAATGCCACTCCTCCACTTTTCTTAACATATCCGAGAACCATACATAGAAGTTGGCGCCGATGCCATTGGATTCGTCCATCAGCAGGTCCTCGATATCCCTGGTGGTCGCCTTCACTATCCAGATCAGGTCGATATCTTTTATCATATGTCCCGCCTTGCCATTTTCGATCATCGCACGCAGGTCTGGCCTCGACAAGCGCTTGCGTACCATGACCTTGTTCACAAAAGTCTCCTTGAGATCCAACAACAAATTGATCTGGCCGAAGATATTGCCCTCGATCGCTTGCTGTACGCTGTGTTTGTTCAACCCTAGCTTGAACTCGCCGTCGTCCAGATCGACGGTATAGTGCATCCCTTCATACCATGCCCGCTTCGGGTAGACCCATCTGACGGCCGTAACGCACAGAATGATCACCAGCAGGAGGAAGAAGATCCATCTCATGTCGTCCCCTGTCCTCGATTCACCCTGGGTGGAAAGAAACACCGCCATGATGGTAAGAACGGCGGTCAGGACCACGATCAGGGTACCGAAGGGAAAGTCGCCTCGGTGCTCCTCGCTGTCCCAGATCCGGTCCAGGATCTTGCGTTTTTCACTGATCGGTTCCGCCATCCGACCCCACCTCCAGGTTCTCTTTCAATCTCTCCAGCGAAACTATGGCTCGCTCCTTTTCCGATTCGCCCATCTCATGGTCGCTATAGCGTGCTTCCTCGAATAGCAACGTCAGGTCCACCAATGGACCTTCCTTCCATCCCAGCTCTTTGACCGCCCTTTCCGCGAAGTCTTTGGGTGTGAGGAACGGTTCCTCCTCCATTTTACCGACCTGGACCAGGAGACACATCTGCTGGTATGTCCTGATGATGGTGGAACGGGGGTCCTCGCCCGCATATAAGGATTTCACAGCCCTCTCCAGGACCTCCATGGCTTGTTCCTGTCGTCTTTCTGTGCCTGTGCCGAACGCAACCTGGTTCTGACGCAGGAACCTCCATACCAACACTATCGAGGCGAGGGCGATTATTATCACCACGGCCGGTAACACCAATGGCGTGCTTGGAGAGGTGCTATCAGGCGTAAGGGTGGTGGTATTGGTCTCCCCTGTTCTACCTACCTGTTGCCCGCCCAGCAGACCACCGGGTTCAAACGGTCTGAGGAAAAAAACGATCAGCCAAAGGACCAACAGGATGATCGCATATGGCAGCAGGCTCTGTCCTTTACCGGTCTTGAAGTCCATTCTTGCCTTGGCCACTTTTTTGGAGTTGAAGAATCGAAAGAGGAGATAGCCGATCAGGACAAGCCAGAAAGCCAACATAATCTGGGTGATCGTCCTGGTTAGCTGATCCAGGATATCCTGGTCGATCTCCACCCCTTTGCCGCTCGATTTCTGGACGTTCGCGACCAGGATTCCTGCGACGATGACAGTTATGGCCGCCGCTACCAGGAACATCAATCTCCGGTCTTTGGCGGAAGAAGCCATTTACTAATTTTGTAGGTGCGGTCGCTATAAAAAAGGTTAGCATCCCTCCGGATAGCGGGCTAATCGCATAAAAAAATGAAAGTGGGTCATACCCAGTTATTTCTTGCTGACCTTTTCCCAATCCTTTAGGAACTTGTCGATACCTGCATCCGTAAGGGGGTGCTTGAACATCTTCTTAAGCACATCGTACGGGATCGTGGCTACGTGCGCCCCGAGCCTGGCCGCCTCGGTGACATGGATCGGGTCGCGGACCGACGCCACAATGATCTCGCAGTCGAACTCGTAGTTGTCCAGTATGTCCATGATCTCGGCGATCAGGTCCATGCCGTTCTGGCCGATGTCATCGAGCCTACCGACGAATGGTGATACGTAACGAGCCCCAGCCTTGGCCGCCAGCAATGCCTGGTTCGCGGAGAAGATCAGGGTCATGTTGATCTTGATCCCTTCTGAGGCCAGTATCTTGGTGGCCTTCAGCCCCTCCTCGGTCATCGGGATCTTGACCACGATGTTCTTGTTTCCGGCGGCGATCTTCCTCGCTTCCGGAACGATGTCCTTCGCGGTGATGCTGACCGCCTCGACGCTGATGGGGCCATCCACGATGGCGCATATCTCTTTTACAAGGGTGGAGAAGTCCTTGTTCTCCTTGGCGACCAGGGAAGGGTTTGTCGTGACCCCGTCAAGAATTCCCCAGCTGTTTACCTCTTTGATCTGCTCGATATTTGCCGTGTCAATGAAGATCTTCATCCTAACGCCTCCTGATAACTTCCTCTGCCGCCTCGACGACCTTTTCCATTGTGAGACCGTATTTGATCATGAGCTCGTCGCTCTCCCCGGATTCACCGAACACGTCGGCCATGCCAACGCGCTTCATCGGCACAGGGCGGTGCTCCACAAGATAAGATGCCACATATGAACCGAGTCCAGAGATCACATTATGCTCCTCTGCGGTCACGATACCGCCTGTCTCCATTACCGCTTTGTGCAGCGCTTCCTCGTCCAACGGCTTGACCGTCGACATGTTGAGAACCCTGGCCGAGATGCCTTTGGCCTGTAACACTTCTGCCGCCTCGATGCATGATGCGACCATCTGTCCGATCCCGATCAATGTGATGTCCGATCCGTCCCTCGGCATCGTTGCCTTGCCGATCTCAAAGGGTGTGTTAGCATCGGTGAAGCTTGGTACGTCCACGCGCCCCATCCTCAAATAGCACGGTCCCGCTCGGGCGGCCACTGCCTTGGTCGCCTTGAACGCTTCCATGGCATCTGCCGGGACCACAACGGTCATGTTCGGCAGGGTATGCATCAATGCGATGTCCTCCATCGTCTGGTGGGATGCGCCGTCGCCGCCGACGCTGATCCCAGCATGGGTGGCGGCGATCTTGACGTTCATCTTGGGATAGGCTACCGATTGCCGGATCTGGTCGAAGCAGCGTCCGGTGGCGAAAACTGCGAAGGTCGAAGCGAACACGGTCTTGCCGGAAGCAGCCAAACCGGCCGCGGTCCCGATCATGTTCTGCTCGGCGATACCGACGTTGAAGAAGCGTTCCGGGAACTCTTTGCCGAAATCAACGGTACGGGTCGAACCGGACAGGTCTGCGTCCAGCACGACGATATCATTCCTGGCCCGTCCCAGCTCGACCAGGGCTTTGCCATATTCCTTCCTTTGGCTACTGTAGCTCCACTTCATTGGTCTTCCCCCAGTTCCCTAAGGGCCCTTCGCATTTCGTCCGCCGTCGGTGATTTACCGTGGAATGCCAGGTTGTTCTCCATGAATGAGACGCCCCGCCCCTTGATGGTATGGGCGATCACGACTGTCGGCCGACCCTTGGTCTCTTTGGCCCGGTTCGCCGCGTCCAGGATCTGCCTCATATTATGGCCGTCGATCTCCAGGACGTTCCAACCGAAGGCTTTCCACTTGTCCGCCAACGGTTCCAGGGACATGATGCTCTCGGTGGTGCCGTCGATCTGAAGCTTGTTCCGGTCCACGAAGGCCATCACGTTATCGAGCTTGTAGTGTGAGGCCAGCATGGCCGCCTCCCAGATCTGTCCTTCCGCCATCTCACCGTCACCACAGATGCAGTAAACACGATACGATTTCTTGTCCAGCTTGGCTGCCAGCGCCATTCCATTGGCGACGCTCAAGCCCTGTCCCAAGGAACCTGTGGACATCTCCACACCAGGGGTCTTGGTGCGGCAGGGATGACCCTGCAGCCTGCATCCGATCTTGCGCAGAGTTCCTAGCTCTTCGACCGGGAAGTACCCGCTCTCTGCAAGGGCTGCATAGTAGATCGGCGCCGCGTGACCTTTTGACAAAACAAAACGGTCCCGGTCAGGCCAGTCCAGCTCTTTTGACCGGTGGTTCATTATGTCGAAGAAAAGGGCAGTTACGATGTCCGCGGAGGACAGCGATCCCCCGGGATGTCCGGACCCAGCGGCATGCGTCATACGGATGACGTGGCGCCGGAGTGTATTGGCTTTTTTCTCTAGGTTAAGGATGGTATCGTCGTTGTACGAGGACACGAAGAGCACCTCTAGGATGGGATGGGGG
>Ga0182021_10007113_pt1 | contig 13248 bp, 9 predicted proteins | sample 612E3MmetaG_FD_120493 | JGI IMG/M metagenome (GOLD analysis project Ga0182021, IMG submission 120493) | Permafrost microbial communities from Stordalen Mire, Sweden - 612E3M metaG (Illumina Assembly) | ecosystem: Environmental > Terrestrial > Soil > Wetlands > Permafrost | place: Sweden...
GAGGGACCGCAGCTCGAAGGGCACGCACCGAATGCCTCGTTGCAGGCGTTCTTGCCCAACTGTGAGGTCACCGGAGATCGCGCGGTGATGGAGTGGGTGGTTCGGGCCCCGAAGGGGACCCGGCTGGCCCTGACCGCCAGCGCGTCGCGCGCCGGGGTGGTCAGGACCGAAGTCGATCTGGATTAGCCCGGCGGTCCGCGCGACACGCTGCACGCGCCGGGCGCGAGGCTGCCGGGGCGAGACCGCCGCTGGTCGGCGCGCTCCCCCGGCGAGCCGCAGGCGCGGCTCAGAAGTGGTATTCGGCGCGAATCATCGGCGTGCTGGCCGTCGCACCGGCGCCCGCGTCGAACGGTCCGGTCACCGTTGGGTTGCCGAACTTGTTGCGCCAGTACTCATACTCCAGGCCCACCAGGAACGTGTGCTTGGGGCCGCCGAAGGTGGTGCCGACATCCCACATCAGGGCCGCGTCGAGGTGCGTTTCCGCGGCGGTGTCGCCGCCGAATTCGTTCTTGCCCTTGCTGGCGATCCACAAGGCATAGCCGTTGAGCGACAGCGGCAGCGAGCCGATGCCGATGCCGAAGTCGGCCTCGACGGCAGCGTGGTTCTTGTAGTGATAGCGCGTGGAGATCGCCTGCGGCGCATTGCTCTCGTCGAGCAGCAGCGCCGAAATGTTCAGGAAGCCCGGCACGTCGACGAACAGCGTGGGCCCGAGGACGAACATGCGCTTCTTCGAGCCGTACGCATCGTTCTTGGTGTTCAGGTCGAAGCCGCCGGTCACGCCGACACCACGCACCGGACCGAACTTGATGTCACTCCCGCTGACCTTGCCGATGTCCAGCGTGTGGCGATACACGGCGTAGACCTCCTGGGCGCCCGCGTTGCCGGGGATGCCATTGCCCGGGTCGTTGTGGTCGGACAGCAGAAAGTCGACGTTGAAGAAGTTCATGCCGTACTTGTAGCCGTCCGCATGGGTCAACGAGACGATCGCCTTCTTGATGTCCGTCCGGCTTCCGTCGGGGTTGTTGTCGAACGGCTCGGCGAATTTGGTGCCGTAGCGTAGACCGAGCGCGGTGTCGCTCCAGTCGGCGGCGATGGCGGGGCTGCTGGCCATTGCCAGGGCCGTCATGGCCAGCAAGAGCTTGGAATTCATGGGTCGTCCTTTTGTGTATCGAGGTCTGGGGGACCGGAACCCGGGCGGTACCCGAGCCGGCGGCGTGAAGACCGGCGCTGACCACCGTCTCGAACAGCGTTCTGCAATATCCGTACCAATGGTCGCGGGTGCGTGGCAGCCCCAAGACGGTGGGTGCGCCCGCGCCGGTGCACCGTGATGTACACCGGGGACGGTGGACGCACCGCCGCGCGGCGGGCGCGGAATCAGCCGGAAAAGTTGCGCGCGGGACGCGCCAGACGCACCAGAGTCCGGCGCAGCTTGGCCGCGTCGATGGGCTTGGTCAGGAAGTCGTCCATGCCGGCACGCAGCGCCTCGTCGCGTTCGGACACCAGGGCTGCGGCCGTCAGCGCGATGATCGGCAGCTCGCCGCTGGGGTCGCGCCGGCGCAGTTCGCGGGCCGCCTCGTGGCCGCTCATCACCGGCATCTGAACGTCCATCAGGACGGCGTCGAACGGGCGCTCGGCGTCGTTGGCCGCCTGAACGGCCTGCACGGCCGCGCAGCCGTCGACGGCCTGCTCGACCTGCACGCCCCAGTGTTCCAGCATGGCCACGCCGATCATCATGTTGACCGGGTTGTCCTCGGCCATCAGCACGCGCAGGCCGCGCAATCGGCTCAGGTCGCTGGCTTCGGCGGCCGGCTCGCTCACCGCCAGCACCGAGGCCGGCAGCGGCAATTCGGCCCAGAACGTGCTGCCGGCGCCCGGTGCGCTGTCCACCCCCACGCTGCCCCCCATCAACTGGGCAAGTTCGCGGCAGATCGACAGGCCCAGTCCGGTGCCGCCGTAGCGCCGGGTCGTCGACGAGTCGCCTTGCATGAACGGCTGGAAGAGCCGCTGCTGGATCGACCCGGCGATGCCGGGTCCCGTGTCGGACACGGTCAGTCGCACGGCGCCGCTGGCGGCCAGCGTCGCCTCGATGCGCACCTGGCCGCGATCGGTGAACTTCAGCGCATTGGTGATGAAGTTGGACAGGATCTGACGCACGCGTACGGGGTCGCCGCGCACGATCGGCGGCACGGTCGGGGCGATCGATAGCTCCAGCGCCAGACCCTTGACCTCGGCCAGCGACGCGTAGGCGTGGTGCACGGCTTGCAGCGCCTGACGCAGGTCGAACGGCGCGTCGTCGAGGGTGAATTTGCCGGCCTCGATCTTGGACACGTCCAGGATGTCGGACATGATGTCGGCCAGACTCTGCGCGCAGTCCAGCACCTGCTCGAGGTACTGCTGGCGCCGCGCGTCGGTCAGGTGCGGCAGCGTGGCCAGCCGCGCGAGCCCGAGCAGGCCGTTGAGCGGCGTGCGGATCTCGTGGCTGGTGTTGGCGAGGAACGCGGACTTGGCCTGGCTGGCCGCCTCGGCGGCATCGCGCGCGGCCGCGAGCGCCTCGTCCAGGCGCTTGCGTTCGGTCACGTCCTCCGTGATCCAGATCGTGCCGCCGGGCCCCGGTGCGTCGCGATCGATGGCTTGCGCCAGCATCCGGCACCAAAACTCCGAGCCGTCGAGCCGCCGCATGCGCCGCTCGACCTCGAAGGGCAGTCCCACGGACAGCAGTGGCGACGCCAGTCTGCCGATCTCTTCGTAGTCGGCTTCGTCGGCCCAGACGACACGGCCCGATTGCCCGAGCAGCGTGCCCGGCTCCCAGCCGAACATTCGCTCGAAGAAGGGGTTGGTCTGGACGAACCGGCGCTCACGCGTGAACGCGATGCCGATCGAGGCGCGCTCCAGGATCGCCGTGTGCTGCAGCCGTGTGCGTTCGGTCTGCGTGACGTCGCGCGCGTTGATCACGAGATAGTCGCGCTCGTCCATCACGAAGCGACCCGCCGATACCAGCATCGACACCACGCCGCCGGACTTCGTGTTGATCGTGGCCGGCATGTCCGTGACGGTGCCGGTGGCGGCGACCCCCGCCACCAGTCGACTGCGGTCCTCCAGGTCGCGCCACAGCTTGATGTCCAAGGACGTCTTGCCCAGGACCTCCTCGGCGCTGAATTCCGTCAAACGGCAAAATGCCGGATTGACCATCGCGTACCGGCCGGTTTCCATCTCGGTGAGCGTGATGCAGTCCGGGCTCGTGGCGAACAGGTGCGACAGCAGTGCCTCCGAGCGGCGCAGCGCCGCCTCGGCCGCCTTGCGCGCCGTGATGTCGAACAGGATCGACAGGTTGGCCGGGCCGCTGCTGGTGTCCACGCGCACGGCCGTGGCCTGGACCGTCAGCGTGCGCCCGTCCAAGGAGCGGATCTGGAAGTCGCCCACGTCCAGGCCCTCGCCCACGCTCATCTGGTCCAGCCGGGCGAGGCGCTGCGTCACGCGGTCGCGGTTGCCTCCGCCGAACAGGCCGACGATCTGGAAGCCGTTCATGGCCGCCGCACTCTGGAAACCGAACAGCCGAGCGGCCGCGTCGTTGCCGTCGAAGACCACGCCACGGCGGTGCAAGAACAGCGGCGAGGGCGAGCGGGCGAACAGTTCCCGGTAACGCGTCTCGCTGGCCACGACGGCCCGCTCGGCCCGCACCTCGTGGGTGACGTCGCGGGCGACGCCCCAGTAGCCGATGAACGTGCCGGTGATGTCGAATCGCGGCTGACCGCTCAGGCTGATCGTGCGCCAGCGGCCCTGGTCGTCGCGACGCCGCGCCCGCAGCCCGTTGAAGGGGCGGTGCGACTCCAGATCGGCGCGATACGCATCGAGTTGCTCGGCGCTCAGGCCCATGTCGGTGATGTCCCACAGGGACCGTGTGCCACCGGTGTCGCTGGCGTGCGAGACATGCGTGAAGCGAAATGCACGGTCCTGCTCCCAGTACCAGTCCGCCGCGATGCTCAGCAGCGCGCGAATATGCTGCTCGCGTTCCAGGGTCTGGCGTTCCTGCCGGCGCAGGATCCGCGCGATCTGAGCGCCCGCCGCGCCCGCGCACACCGCCAGCAGGATCTGCACGAGCAGCGCCAGGGCCAGCGGCGTGGGGGCCAGCGGGTCACCGATGAGGCCCCGGGCCTCGGCCCACGCCAGCACACCGCTCTGGACGATCGCCACCAGGGCCAGCGCGACCGCGTGGCGGGTACCCAGGATCGCACCGGTCGAAAACACGACCAGACCGCAAAAACCCAGCACCGGGCTGCGCAGACCGGCCTTCAGGACCCCGGTGTCGAAACCGGTCGTGAGGACGGCCAGAACGGCCACGCCGAACAGCACCGCCTGCTGGGTGGCGACCGGGCGCGGGTCGGCGAGAAGGGCCAGCAACGCGGCGCCCGCCAGTGCGGCGTGGCACGCCGCAAGCATCCACCGCGTCGACGACGCCACGTCCAGCGGGACCGTGTTGAGCAGGACGATGCCCACCAGCCCGATGACCAGGACGGCTTGGAAAAAGAACCGGCTGTAGGTCCAGACAGCGGATTGGGAGGAGGCTGTCGAGTTGAGCGGACTCATCGTCGTGGGAGCAGGCGGCACCGGTATTTCCCGGTCGATGTCGAAAAGCCCGCGGCTCGGCCCTCGGGCGCAATACAACTGGCCGATGTTACAAGCCGAGCACCGCTGTGGCGCGCTTCAGTCAGGCGATTTATGACTCCGGGCGAGATTCAGGGCGTGGCGCGTGTCCCAGGCGACCTGGCGAGCAGCTTCGGCGTAGTTCTCGCCGCGGCTGGCGTACAGGATCGCCCGCGAGGAGCTGACGATGACCGGCGCGACCGTGCGCCCGTCCTGGCTGCGCCATCCGGCCCGTACCGTGGCCTCGACTTCCCCGCCTTGCGCGCCGATGCCCGGGATCAGCAGCGGCAGCGTCGGGGCCAGTTCGCGCACCCGCGCGATTTCCGCCGGGAACGTGGCCCCGACCACCAGCGCCAGCTGTCCGCTGGCGTTCCATTCGCTGTGCGCCAGCCGGGCGATGCGCTCGTACACGGTGTCGCCGTCGCTCAGGCGTTGGCCCTGCAGCTGCGCGCTGCCGGGGTTGGAGGTTCGGCACAGGACGATGATGCCCTTGCCGTCGTACCGCAGGTACGGCTCGATCGAGTCGTAGCCCAGGAACGGCGACAGGGTGACCGCATCGGCGCGATAGCGGTCGAAGACCTCGTGCGCATATTGCTCGGCGGTGCTGCCGACGTCGCCCCGCTTGGCATCCAGGATCACCGGCACGTCCGGGGCCACCCGATGGATGTGCGCGATCAGCCGCTCGAGCTGCTCCTCGGCGCGCTGGGCCGCGAAGAACGCGATCTGCGGCTTGAAGGCGATGACGAGGTCCCGCGTGGCGTCCACGATCGTCGCGCAGAAGTCGAAGATGCGGCTGGCGTCGTCTTTCCAGGACCCCGGGAACTTCGCGGGGTCGGGGTCCAGGCCCACGCACAGCAGCGAGTCGTTGCGCACTTCAGCGCGCGCGAGTTGTTCGACAAACGTCACGATGCGTCCCCGATGCGCTGAGCCAGCGTGGCCGCCCAGCCGGTGTAGCTCGCCGGGCTCATCGCCAACAGGCGTTCGCGTTCGGCGATCGGAATCTCCAGGGTCTGGATGAACTCGGCAATGCTCTGGCGCGTCACGCCCTTGCCGCGGGTGAGCTCCTTCAGGCGCTCGTAGGGGTTGGGCAGCTGGTAGCGGCGCATGACGGTCTGGATCGGCTCGGCCAGGACCTCCCAGGCCTGGTCCAGATCGGCGGCGAGCGCCTGGGCGTTGATTTCGAGCTTGTCCATGCCGCGTGCCAGCGAGTCGTAACCCAGCAGCGCATAGCCCAGTGCCACGCCCATGTTGCGCAGCACCGTGCTGTCGGTGAGGTCTCGCTGCCAGCGCGAGATCGGCAGTTTCTGGCTGAGGTGAGTGAGCAGCGCGTTGGCCAGCCCGAAGTTGCCCTCGGCGTTCTCGAAATCGATCGGATTGACCTTGTGGGGCATCGTCGAGGAGCCGATCTCGCCCTCCTTCGTGCGCTGCTTGAAGTAGCCCAGGCTCACATAGCCCCACACGTCGCGCGACCAGTCGATCAGCACGGTGTTGGCGCGTGCCACCGCGTCGAACAGTTCGGCCAGGCAATCGTGGGGTTCGATCTGGATCGTGTACGGATTCAGGCTCAGACCGAGTTGCTCTTCGACGACGCGGCGCGCGAAGCCCTCCCAATCGAAATCCGGATAGGCCGCCAGGTGGGCGTTGTAGTTGCCCACGGCCCCGTTCATCTTGGCCAGCAGCTGCACCCGCGCGATCGTCGCGCGCGCCCGGATCAGCCGCGCGGCCACGTTGGCCGCTTCCTTGCCCACCGTGGTGGGACTGGCCGTCTGGCCGTGGGTGCGGCTGAGCATGGCAACCTGGGCGTGCGCTCGCGCCATCGCACGCAGCCGGTCGATGAGCTGGTCGATCGCAGGCAACAGCACCTCGTCACGGGCGGCCTGCAGCATCAGGCCGTGGCTGGTGTTGTTGATATCTTCGCTCGTGCACGCGAAGTGCACGAATTCGCCGGCGGCCGCGAGCTCCGGCGTCGATTGAAACCGCGCCTTGAGCCAGTATTCCACGGCCTTGACGTCGTGGTTGGTCGTGCGCTCGATGTCCTTGATCGCCTGCGCGTCGGCTTCGGAAAACCGCAGCACCAGTCCGCGCAGCAGCCCGCGGGCCGCCTCGGACAGCGGCTTGAATTCGCTGAACCCTGCATCCGACAGTCCGATGAACCACTCGACTTCCACCTGCACGCGCCGGTGCATCAAGCCGTACTCGGACAGCAATGGGCGCAGGGCGCCGACGCGCGCGGCATAGCGGCCATCCAGGGGCGACAAAGCGGACAGGGCGGACAGGTTCATGGGGCAGGCGCGCAGCGACGGACGGATCGATTGTAGGAGCCAGCGCAACGCGCCACCGTGGTGCGCCACTCGGACCGCGCGGTCGGCGGCAGCACCCCCGGGGTCGTGCGCGATGGCACGCTTATTGCCAGTTGCCCGGCCCGGCGCAAGCAAGTTATGCAAGGATAGGGTCCATGGAACGCACGGATCTGATCTTGGTTCGCAACGCTCGGTTGCCCCACGGGAACGCGACGCACGACGTCCTGGCCTCGGCCGGCCGGATCGCTGCGATTGCGCACAATTTGCCGCCCCCGCCGGGCGCACGCGTGATCGAGGCGGACGGGCAGTTGCTCAGCCCGCCGTTCGTCGACCCGCACTTCCACATGGACGCCGCGCTCAGCCATGGGGTGCCGCGGGTCAACGAAAGCGGCACCCTGCTCGAGGGGATCGCCCTGTGGGGCGAACTCAAGCCCTTGCTGACCCAGCAGGTCCTGGTGGACCGCGCCCTGCAGTATTGCGACTGGGCCGTGGCCCGGGGGCTGCTGGCCATCCGCACGCATGTGGACGTGTGCGACGACCGCTTGCTCGCGGTCGAGGCCTTGCTGCAGGTCCGCAAGACGGTCGCGCCCTACCTGGACCTCCAGCTGGTCGCGTTTCCGCAGGACGGCTTGCTGCGCTCACCCAGCGCGCTGGCCAACCTGAAGCGCGCGCTGGACATGGGGGTCGACGTCATCGGTGGCATTCCGCACTTCGAGCGCACGATGGACGAAGGCGCGCGCAGCGTTCAGCTGCTGTGCGAATTGGCTGCGCAACGCGCGCTGCCGGTGGACATGCACTGCGACGAAAGCGACGATCCGATGTCCCGGCACGTCGAGACGCTGGCCTTTCACACGCAGCGCCTGGGGCTGCAGGGTCGGGTGACGGGCTCACACCTGACGTCGATGCATTCGATGGACAACTACTACGTGAGCAAGCTGCTGCCGCTGATGCGCGACGCGCAGCTGCATGTCGTGGCCAATCCGCTGATCAACATCACGCTGCAGGGCCGGCAGGACACCTACCCCAAGCGGCGCGGCATGACCCGTGTGCCCGAACTGATGGCCGGCGGCATCAACGTGGCCTTCGGCCACGATTGCGTGATGGATCCCTGGTATTCGCTCGGTTCGGGCGACATGCTCGAGGTCGCGCACATGGGCTTGCACGTGGCGCAAATGACGTCCCAGGCGCAGATGCGGGCCTGCTTCGATGCGGTCACGGTCAACGCGGCGCGTGTGATGGGACTGCAAGGCTACGGGATCGAGGTTGGCAACCACGCGGACTTCGTGCTGTTGCAGGCGCGCGACGCGATCGAGGCGATCCGCCTGCGGGCCCATCGACTGTTGGTCGTGCGTCGCGGTCGCGTCATCGCCCAGGCGGCCCCCGGCCGCTCGACGCTGCACCTGCCCGATCGTCCGCATCGGGTGGACTGGACGCTCAAGCGTTGAGCGGCGCAGCGTGTGCACGTCGCTAGAATTCAACCCGGACAAGAACAGCTCAGGAACGGCAGCCTCCCATGCACCTCATCGGTTCGCTCACCAGCCCGTACGTGCGCAAAGTCCGCATCGTGATGGCCGAGAAGAAGCTGGACTACCGGCATGAGATCGAGGACGTCTGGGGCAACGACAAGGTGATGAAGTCCAACCCGCTGGGCAAGGTGCCGTGCCTGGTGCTGCCGGGCGGCGAGGCCATCTTCGACTCGCGCGTGATCGTCGAGTACCTGGACACCCGCTCCCCGGTGAGCCGGCTGATCCCCGAGACCAGCCGGGAACGCATCGAGGTCCGGACCTGGGAGGCGCTGGCCGACGGCGTGCTGGACGCGGCCATCCTCGCCCGGCTGGAACAGACCTGGCCCGGGCGCACGGCCGAGCAGCGCAGCCAGAACTGGATCGATCGGCAGTTGCACAAGGTCCAGGTGTCGCTCGCCGCGATGAGCACGGGATTGGCCGACAAGCCGTGGTGTTCGGGAATCCACCTGTCGCTGGCGGACATCGCCGTGGGTTGCACGCTGGGCTATCTGGACTACCGGTTCGCGCACATTGACTGGCGCGCCCAGTACACCAACCTGGCCCGCCTGGCACAGAAACTCGACGCACGGCCGAGCTTCATCGACACGCTGCCACCGCGCGCCTGAGCGCGCGCGGCACGCCTCACGAGGCGGCGTGCACGCCGAAGCTCGACGCCTGCGCCATCGGCCAGTAGGTCCGAAAGACCTGCTGCGTCAACTCCCCGCGCAGCAGCTCGCCGGGACGCACGAACGGCAGCAGGTTCACCAGCAGCTTGACGCTTTGCTCGGCGCTGCGCCGCACGATGTGGTCGGCCGTGATCTGGCTCGGATCGTCCAGGCCGGCCGCCTGAACCAACTCCTTCAGGGCCATCAGCGTGTTCTGGTGGAAGTGGAAGACGCGCTCGGTCTTGCCGGGTACCACCAGCGCGGCGCCGCGCTGCACATCCTGGGTCGTGACGCCGGTGGGGCAGTTGCCGGTGTGACAGGTCTGGGCCTGGATGCAGCCCAGCGCGAACATGAACCCGCGCGCCGAATTGCACCAGTCCGCGCCCAGCGCGAGCATGCGTGCGATGTCGAAGGCGGTGATCACCTTGCCCGCGCAACCCAGCTTGATCCGGTCGCGCAGGTTCAGCCCGACGAGCGTGTTGTGCACCAGCAGCAGCCCTTCTTGCAGCGGTGCGCCGACGTGGTCGGTGAATTCGACCGGCGCGGCGCCCGTGCCGCCCTCGGCGCCGTCGACGACGATGAAGTCCGGCGTGATGCCGGTTTCCAGCATGGCTTTGGCCAGCGCGAACCACTCCCACGGATGGCCGATGCACAGCTTGAAGCCCGTCGGCTTGCCACCGCAGAGCCGGCGCAGCCGCTCGATGAAGTGCATCATTTCCAGCGGTGTCGAAAACGCGCTGTGGCTGGCCGGGGAGACGCAGTCGACCCACGGCGGCACGCCGCGCGCTTCGGCGATCTCCGGCGTGACCTTGGGCCCGGGCAGCACGCCGCCGTGTCCGGGCTTGGCCCCCTGACTGAGCTTGAGCTCGATCATCTTGACCTGCGGCTGCGTGGCGTTCTCGACGAAGCGCTCGTCGCTGAACGAGCCGTCGGCGTGGCGGCAGCCGAAATAGCCCGAACCGATCTCCCAGATCAGGTCGCCGCCGTTCTCCCGGTGATAGCGGCTGATCGAGCCCTCGCCGGTGTCGTGCGCGAAATTGCCCCGCTTGGCGCCGGCGTTGAGCGCGCGTATCGCATTGGCGCTGAGCGCACCGAAACTCATCGCCGAGATGTTGAAGATGCTGGCGCGGTAAGGCTGCGGTCGTCCCTGGCCGATCAGCACCCGAAAGTCATGCGAGGCGATCGTGGTGGGAACCAGCGAATGGTTGATCCACTCGTAGCCGACCGCGCCAACGTCCAGCTGGGTTCCGAACGGCCGCTTGTCCGACTCACCCTTGGCGCGCTGGTAGACGAGCGAGCGCTGGTGGCGCGAGAACGGCGCCGCTTCGTTGTCCGATTCGATGAAGTACTGGCGCAACTCCGGGCGGACGAACTCGAGCAGGAAGCGCAGGTGTCCCATGACCGGGTAGTTGCGCAGCACCGAATGGCGGGCCTGACGCGTGTCGCGCACGCCCAGCGCCGTGAGCGCCAAGAAGCCCAGCGCGAACCAGCCGCCCTTGCCGGTGGTCGACCACATCGCGGCCGACGCCACCATCGCCACCCCGCACGCCAGCCACACCGAATAGCGGACCGGAAAATGGCGATCGAGCTTCTTCAGCCAATTGAACATGGGCGCGCTCCGTCGGATTGGAGGCGATGTTAGTGCGCCCCGGCGTGCGCACGCAGGCCGGGAATGCCCGTAGGCGGCGCTGCGCCCGGCCGTGCTGGGCGGCCCGCTATACTGCCAGGCAGCGCCGATTTGTTCCGAATTGCGGGCGCTTAAGAAATGCCGCTAAAGAGGGACGCCGACCCGGTGTCCGCCTCAGCAGCGGCGCCGGGTTGTTTTCATTGGGGTGTGATGAGTTCGATCGGCCATGTGCAGCCTCAGTCCCTGCATTTTGCGCAAGCGCTGCCGCTGCGCAGCGGGGCACAGCTGCGCGACTACACGCTGGTGTACGAGACCTACGGTGAACTCAACGCCGAGCGCAGCAATGCGGTCCTGGTCTGCCATGCGCTCAACGCGAGCCACCACGTGGCCGGAACCTACGACACGGGTGAGCGCAGCGTGGGCTGGTGGGACAACTTGGTCGGCCCGGGCAAGCCGCTGGACACGAACCGGTTCTTCGTCATCGGCGTGAACAACCCGGGCTCGTGCTTCGGGTCCACCGGGCCGATGCAGACCAACCCCGACACCGGGCGGCCGTACGGCGCGGATTTCCCGGTCGTCACCGTCGAGGACTGGGTCGATGCGCAGGCCCGGCTGCTCGACGCGCTCGCCATCGAGCGGCTGGCGGCGGTGCTCGGGGGCAGCCTGGGCGGGATGCAGGCGCTGAGCTGGTCGCTGCGCCACCCGCAGCGCTTGGCTCATTGCATCGCGGTGGCCACGGCGCCCAATCTGTCGGCCCAGAACATCGCGTTCAACGAAGTGGCGCGCCGTGCCATCGTCACCGACCCCGAGTTCTACGGGGGTCACTACTACGAGCACGGGACGGTACCGCGTCGCGGGCTGCGCGTGGCCCGCATGATCGGGCACATCACCTACCTGTCGGACGACGCCATGGAGGCCAAGTTCGGACGCGAGCTGCAGCAAGGGGCGCTGCGCTACAGCACCCAGGACATCGAATTCCAGATCGAGAGCTATCTGCGCCACCAGGCCGACAAGTTCAGCGAGTATTTCGACGCGAACACGTACTTGCTGATCACGCGGGCGCTGGACTATTTCGACCCGGCGCGCGATTTCGGCGGCGACCTCACCGCGGCGTTCGCGGCCGCGCGCTGCAAATTTCAGATCGTCAGCTTCACCACCGACTGGCGGTTCGCACCGGCCCGTTCGCGCGAGATCGTCAAGGCGCTGGTGGACCACAAGCGCGACGTCAGCTACGCCGAGATCGCCGCGCCGCACGGACACGACGCGTTCTTGCTCGACGACCCCCGCTACCACGCGCTGCTGGGCGCGCGGTTCAACAACATCTGGGCGGAGCTGGCCGATGTCTGAGCGCCAGGACATGGAGATCATCGCCAGTCTCGTGGCGCCGGGCTCGCGGGTGCTGGACCTGGGGTGCGGCCATGGCGAGTTCCTCGCGCAGCTGCGAGATCGGCGCCAGTGCACCGGCTACGGCATCGAGATCGACGACACGAACGTGTTGGCCTGCACCCGGCGCGGCGTCAATGTCATCCAGCTCAACCTGGAAGAGGGCCTGGCGCTGTTCGCGGACCAGAGCTTTGACGTGGTGCTGCAGCTGGACACCTTGCAGAACCTGCGCAATACGCGCCACATGCTGCGCGAGACGGCCCGCGTGGGCCGGCTGGGGATCGTCAGCTTCCCGAATTTCGCGCACTGGCCCAACCGGCTGCGTGTGCTCGGCGGGCGCATGCCGGTGACGCGCGCCTTGCCTTACCAGTGGTATGACACGCCCAACATCCGGGTCGCCACCTACGCTGACTTCCAGGTGCTCGCACGCCAGGAAGGCCTGCGGATCCTGGACGGATTCGGCATCCAGGCCGGGCGGCCGGTGCGGCATGCGCCGAACCTGCTGGCCAGTGTGGCCGTGTTCAAGTTCGACCGGGCCTGACGTCCGCCCGGGCAGGTGGCCGCCCTGCGTACGCGGCGCCCCCGCTGGCGCTCGAGTTCGACGCCGATGGCGCGGGTGCAGCGGTTCGGCGTCGAGGTGGTGGATGAAGCAGCGGGACGTGCAGCGCGTATGGGCGCTGGTCGGGCGATTGACCAGAGCGCAGCGCGCGGAACTCATCGACAGGCTGACGACGCGGACAGCGGCCAGCGAGTCGGTTGAACTGCTGGAGGCCGCCGGAAGTCGGCACAAGCGCTGCCCTCACTGCGCCGTCGAGCGCATCGTGCGCAATGGCAGCGCCGACGGATTGCAACGCGACAAGTGCCGGGGCTGCGGCACGACGTTCAATGCGCTGACCGGCTCGCCCTTGGCTCGTTTGCGCCTTAAGGGGGTAAGTGGCTCGACCAGACTCGGGCGCTGGCAGACGGCCGGACGGTCCACCGAGCAGCTGAGCGCCTGGATGTGGCCCCCAGCGCCGCCTTCCGCTGGCGCACGCAGGTCTCGTCACTCTCGGCGACACCGGACAAGACCGCTGATTTGACGCGCCTGGGAATGACCAGGAACCGGATGGGAATCTGCTCCGGAGACA
>Ga0182021_10007115_pt1 | contig 13245 bp, 8 predicted proteins | sample 612E3MmetaG_FD_120493 | JGI IMG/M metagenome (GOLD analysis project Ga0182021, IMG submission 120493) | Permafrost microbial communities from Stordalen Mire, Sweden - 612E3M metaG (Illumina Assembly) | ecosystem: Environmental > Terrestrial > Soil > Wetlands > Permafrost | place: Sweden...
GACAGGATTGCCTCCCGGAACGGAGAAGGAGGTTTTCGCGGCGTTCTTCAAGGTGCCTGAAAGCCGGGGTGCGGGCATAGGGCTTTCAATAGTCGAGCGGATAGTCAGAGCTTGCAATGGTGAGATACGGGCATATAACGACGGAGGGGCCTGTTTCGAGTTCACCCTGCGCGATACAGAAAACCGATAGCCCGCACCACCCATATGGCGGATGGCAGTAGCAACCGCAGGTGTGAACCTGGTCAATGAAAAGCGTTACTAAAGGGGCGCGGTCTTCGTTAACATATATAGTTGGGGCCGCGGCGACTTTCATAACTCCGTTGAAGAGGATGACGAGGTGAATCAATGAACGTCAAAATGAAGCAAGCACACCGAAGGCGCACCGCCGCCGTCGGAGCGTTGCTGAGCCTCCTGCTCGCCATCTCTCTCGCGGCATTCACGGGGTCTTATGCGCTGGCCGCCATGCCGACGTGTAGCTACAATGTCGCTGCCTCTGCCGTTGGCGGGCACGGGTCGGTGAGCCCCACCAGGCAGTCGGTATCCAGGGGTAAGACCGCTACCATCAATATCTCTCCGGACGCCGGTTATCACACAAGACAGATAGTAGATAACTGCAGGACGATGCCTATCGCAAACCCGTATACCATCCCGAACGTGCGCGACAGGCACGAGGTCTATGTCACTTTTGCCATCAATGAGTACGCGGTGACCGCGTCGGTCAGCGGGGGCCACGGGACGGTCAGCCCGGCAACGCAGACTGCGGTCTCTGGCGGGACCGCTTCGATTGACCTGACGCCGGATCCCGGCTACCACGCCGCGACGATTACGGACACCGGCGTCTCCAAGCCGGTGTCTGACCCTTACGTGATACACAACGTTTCGGCTGTGCACAATGTGGTCGTGACGTTTGCCGCAAATGGCTACATCGTGACAGCGTCCGTTCACGGGGGGCATGGCACGTCGACTCCAGCGAGCCAGACGGTAGCCTCGGGAGGGACCGCCGCGATCACGATAACGCCTGAAGCCGGGTACGAGATCGCGACGATCTCGGATAACGGCTCCGAGGTGCCACCATCGAAGCCATACGTTATCAACAACGTCACGGCCGCGCACGATGTGGTTGTAACGTTCAACATTGGACAGTACACGGTGGTCGCGACAGCCGCGGGAGGCCATGGCTCTGTGACGCCTTCCACGCAGACGGTTGCATACGGGGGCACGGCGTCCATCGATCTGACGCCGGATCCCGGTTATCACGCCGCGACGATTACGGACACCGGCGTCTCCAAGCCGGTGTCCGACCCTTACGTGATTGACAACGTGACCTCCGCTCGCAACGTGGTTGTCACTTTTGAGGCAAATCAGTATACGGTCACCGCTACGGTCGACGGCGCAAATGGAACGGCTCTGCCCGCCACGCAGACTGTGACCCAAGGCGGAACCGCCTCGATAACCATCACGCCAGGCAGCGGCTATCACACGGCGACAATCACGGATAACGGGACATCGATGTCCATCTCCAGCCCGTACGTGATAACCAACGTGACCGCCGACCATACCGTGGTGGTGACTTTCGCGGATACGAACTACATGGTCGCCGCGACTGTGGCGGGGGGCCATGGGACTGTGAGTCCCACATCGCAACTGGTCCCATCCGCAGGCAACGCTACGGTGAACATCAACCCTGAACCGGGTTACCACATACTCTCGATAACCGATAACAGTACGCCGCAGACGATCTCTTCACCGTACCAACTGGCGGGTGTCCTCCAGGACCACTCCGTGGTCGTCTCTTTCGAGCCGAACAATTACTCGGTGGAGGCTTCGGTTGCAGGCCCCGGCGGCACGGTCGACCCCGCCAGTCAGGGAGTGGTGTCTGGTGGCACAGCCGCCGTTAACATCCACCCGGCCACCGGGTACCATATCGAGGCCATCATCGACGGTGGCCAGTTCCAGCCCATCAGCAATCCCTTTGTGATAACGAACGTCACGGTGGATCACGACGTTGTGGTCGTCTTCGACACGGATGAGTTCGACGTGAACGCGACGGTGGCCGGTGGGCACGGAGCCGTCAACCCTACGACACAGAAAACGCAGTATGGCCAGATTGCGAACATCGACATAACGCCGGACCCTGGCTACCGCGCGGCCGCCATAGTCGACAACGGTACGCCGGTGAGTGTTGTCGACCCGTATGTCATCGATAATGTTACCGGCAATCACAATGTTGTCGTGACCTTCGCGGTGAACCAGTACGATGTGGACGCATCGGTAGACGGGGGCCACGGGTCCGTTTCGCCTGCAGGCCAGACCGCGACTTCGGGTGGAACGGCCGCCATTGATATAACAGCGAATACCGGGTATCACATCGAGACCATCACCGACAACGGTGAGTTTGCCGAGGTCTCAAGCATCTACATCATAAAGAACATCACGGCCGACCACGACGTCGTGGTCGCGTTCGCGATAAACGAGTATACGGCGAACGCGACCGTCGCCGGTGGCAACGGCCTGGTGGACCCGGCGCAGCAACGCATAACCTACGGAGATACCGCCGCGATCGACCTGCTTCCCGATACGGGCTACCACCCCGCGTCCATTGTAGACAACGGCAGTCACATGGCGGCGACAAACCCGTACTTCATCGATGATACGACGGAAAACCATCACGTGACCGTCGCTTACTCTTACGACCAGTCTCCCACCTATTACCTCGCGGAGGGTTCGACAGACCATGGTTTCTCTTCGTACATCTCGGTCGAAAACCCGAACACCGAGGCCGTGAACGCGAAGCTCACCTATATGCTCTCAGATGGTTCAACCAAGTCGCGAACGGTCGGTCTCCCCGGACTTTCCCAGGTGACTGTGAACCCTGCTGAGACCATTGGGGCCGCCGACTTCTCCACGCAGGTAACGTGCCTGCAGGGAAAGACCATATCCGTTGACCGTACCATGTCCTGGACCGGGCCCGGGGCGCCTTCCCCCGAGGCTCACAATTCGGTGGGAGTGCCCTCGCCGGAGACGACGTGGTACCTGCCCGAGGGATGCTCCGGTTATGGGTTCGAGACATGGACCCTGATTGTGAATCCTAACAACGCGAGAACGAACGTAACGCTGACCTACATGGTAGAGGGAGTCGGCCCCAGGCAGTTCAACAGGGTTGTGCCAGCCCACGCAAGGGCAACGTACTCGATGCAGGCTGACATCGGGCAGAATAACGCATCGATAGAGGTTGTCTCGAGCCTGCCGGTAGTCGCCGAGAGGAGCATGTATCGCTACAACCGCAGGGAGGGCTCGGACTCCATCGGGGCTAGCGAGCCAGCAAGAACCTTCTACCTCGCCGAGGGTTCGACCGCCTGGGGCTTTACGACCTACGTGCTCGTTCAGAATCCCAACGCCGGCAAGAAGGCGACCGTTACCCTGACGTGCATGACCCCAACAGGCCCGAGGACCCTTGCGCCGTTTACCATGGCGCCTGGCACTCGGCTGACGGTCTTCATGAACAGCCTCATACCCAACACGGATTTCTCCACCAGGGTGACGTCCAACGTGCCGATTATCGCGGAAAGAGCCATGTATTGGGGCGCTGGGACCTCGCTGGGGGAGGCGTGCCACGACTCGATCGGGCTTGATTCGCCTCACGGTGACTTCTTCCTTCCCGACGGACAGACGTCGGACGGCTGGGAGACGTTCACTCTTGTGCAAAACCCCAACAACAGTGCCGTGAAGGTGATGGTCTCATACCTGCTTAGTAACGGCACCACGTCTGGCAGCTTCATCACGACTGTCCCGGCCAATTCCCGATCGACGTTCAATATGGGCTCGCAGCTTCCGTCCGGCAGGGCGTCAATCGCTGTCTCCTGCATCACCCCGGGAAAGCAGATCCTGGCCGAGCGTTCCATGTACGGCAACAATCGCGGAATCGGGACCGACACCGTTGGTACCTGGGCTCACTGAGCCTTGAGTATCACTTGCGTCTGAAGGTCGCCTTCGCGGGTTGTAGCCCCGAAGCAGACGCGGGAGCATGCGGGGTCGGCACCGAGCAGGCTTCGGCAAGCGCTATCTACACGGCCGGACTAATCGGTTGACGGAAAACGGTCTCAATAAGGCGTATGACCCTGTTAGTGGATGCCAGGCCATACTTCGTCACGATTGTGCCCTGGCTGTCCCACGGTGTTTTCTTCACCTTGAGAGAGCTCGCCCGCATTGCAGGATACGTTGATGCAATCTAGAAGAAAATCTTAAGCGCTGCGGACCGCGGCGGACTGTTGTCGCGGTGCTGACGCGATCATAAGAAATTGCCAGGGGTGGAACGTCGACTTGAACGCCAACACTAAACTAAGGGTTCTCCTCGTGGAGGATGACGAAGAGATGGCTACGCAAGTGAAGCGCCTGCTGGTCAAACACTTCTCCGCGGAGATCCAATTTACACTGCTTGCCGAAAAAGCTTTGCAGATGTTCGAGACAGGTCAGTTCGATCTCGTGCTCCTCGACTACCAGCTCTCCGATGGAGACGGCTTATCCATCCTCAGGGAGATAACTTCGAGAGAGGGTCATCCTCCCGCCGTCATGGTTACGGGGCATGGAGACGAGGAAACCGCGGTGCAGGCGTTCCGCGCGGGGGCGGCCGGCTACGTTGTCAAAGACCAGCGCCTGCCCACGATGCTGCCGGATGTCATAAATAAGGCGTTAGCCGTCGTGAAGTACGAGAGTGCGAAGGTTGACCTCGAAGCAGCACGCGAGCGTATTGCTCTCGTAACCGAGAGCCTCCCCATTCCGTTCGCCTGCATTGACAGGGAACTGCGTTACGTCAATGCAAACGGGCCGTATGCCGAGTTCTTTTCCTCGGTACCTGAGCAGATGCTTGGCCTCAACATGCGCCATTTCCTCGGCGAGGAAGCGTTCTCTCGGGCACTCCCGAATATCGAGGCTGTGCTCGATGGGACGATGGTCACTTTCGACCAGATGCTCGAGATCGAAGGTGTCCTTCACTATTTCAAAGTCAAACTGGTGCCTGAGCAGCCGACCACCGGCCGGATTGGAGGATTCTACTCGTTCGTGATAGACGTAACCGATGAGAGGGCTGCGTTAGCGGCGTTGAGGGCGAGCGAGCGCGAGTATCGAGAGCTCGTCGAGACCGCGAACAGCATAATACTGAAAGCTGACCGCGATGGCCGAATAACCTACATGAACGATTTCGGGCTCAAGTTTTTCGGTTACGAACCTGAGGAGATAATAGGAAAGCACGCCGTCGGAACGATCGTGCCCGAGTCCGTTCGGGCTGGAACTGAGGAGGAAATCGTGAAAAGCAACAGCCAGGCTTCGGGTGGCCAACCGGATTGTTACACGGCGGGTTGTCCGGAGGGTGGGGAGTCTCCATGGCCCCGAGGCACATCGTACATAACCACAGCTCTATTTCAGGCACCCGCGCTCCTCGGTGCCTGGGCATTACTCAAGAAAGCTCCCCTGCGGCTCCCGGTGTTCGGCGCCATCTGGGTCGCGATCGCGACAGTGGTCCGCAAGGTGATCTGCTGCAGGTGTGAGTACTACGGAAAAGACTGCTCGACGATCATGGGCAAGTGGACCGCAATGCTCTACGAGAAAGACGAGGAGCACCCTCTCACCACCGAGGCGTTCTACCTCGACTTCGGCCTGGTGGCTGCCAGCATCCTTTTCCCTCTGCCCCAGGTGCGGAAGATGGGAATCCGCTACCTGGCACTTTACCTTGCTGTTGCTCTTGCCAGCACGGCCGGTATCCGTCATTTCGGATGCCGTTACTGCCCCAATACCGTATGCTTCATGAATCCCGATCACAGGTCATGACCAGATACTTGAGGGCGTTCTCTCCAGGCCGCCCGGAGCCGAGCCCGAGAGACCCGGCTAAAGAGACAAAGCCCGGCATTCACCTCGCGTCGGAGGACCAAGCGTGAGCTTTGAAGAGATGATCGAGCGCCATATTGACATTGTGATGCGAGAGAAGATCAGCAGCGGACGTCCTGTCATAGGCACCCTGTGCTCCTATGTCCCGGTGGAGATTCTTCACTCGCTTGGCGTGATCCCGATGAGGCTCTGGGGTCAGGCTGACGATTTACACGAGGCCGATGCTTTACTCCAGTCCTATATCTGCCCGCCGGTCCGGCACCTGATGGCGATGGGCCTGGAGGGGCGTTACGATTTTCTAGATGGCATCGTTCACTGCTATACGTGCGACGCGACGTGCGGGCTTTTCAACATATGGGTAAGGAACCTCGAGCCCGGGTTCTCACACATGGTAAGCATTCCTTATGTCTCCATCGACGAGGCTCTCGAGTACGCCGTTGCCGAGTTCAGAATCCTGATCGACAAGCTTGAATCGTTTACTCAAAACGAGTTCTCCGGGGATGCACTGGAGAACGCTATCGCGTTATACGGAGAGGTCAGGTCTCACATGTTGGAGGTCTATGGCCTCAAGGCTGGGGGTCTGCCCATAAGCTACTCCGAAGTCTATTCGATGAACGTATGCAGCCAGGTGCTTCCAGTTGAGATGATGGTGAAGCATCTCGAAGAATACCTCGAGGAAGCAAAGCGGAAGGAGCCGGATGGCGGCCGCGGACGGCGAATACTGCTCACGGGGAGCGTCATTACCGACATACCTCTCATGGCTTTCATAGAAGACGCGGGCTGTAATATCGTCGCCGATGACACGTGCCTGGGGCTGCGCCTGCTCGGTGAGCCAATGCCTGGTGGGGGAGACCCGCTTGAGCGCCTGGCTTCCTGGTACATGGCGAGGCCACCTTGCGCAAGCCGGGCGGATTTCCCATCGCGAAAGCGTTACATGCTCGATACGCTTGAGGCATTCGAGATTACCGCCGTGGTGTTCGCGCACCAGAAGTTCTGCGACCCTCATCTCTCCGACTACCCGTTCCTCAAGGGAGTGCTCGAGGAGGCAGGGGTTCCGAGCCTGCACCTGGAGATGGAGGAGGAGGGGTTCGCCGGCCGGGCTCAGACGCGCCTGGAGAGTTTCTTTGAGATGCTGGAGACGGGATGAGCGGGGAAAACGCCACTCCCACCCCGGCGCTCCCCCCTCGAGAGGGAAGGGGGAAGACGGCCAAGAGGCTCAAGGCGAATGCTGCTCTGCGACAGATAATCGCGGACTTTTACGCCGACGGGCACAGGGCAAAGGCCGAGGGGCGACCTGTAGGTTGGATACCACCCATGAACGGCCTGATAGAGCTCTTCTACGCGATGGACATCCACCCCATATTCCCCGAGAACTGGGCTCCGATCTGTGCCGCTATCGGTACGAATTCGCGGAACTTCGCAAGCGCCGCGCAAAGGGGTTACTCGAGCGATCTTTGCGGTTACTTCAGGAACAACATCGGCTACGCTCTTGACGGGATCGACGAGGAGAACCAGCCGCTCGGCGGTCTGCCGGAACCGGATTTTCTTATATCTTTCGGCGCGGGCTGCATCCCCACGATGAAGACGTTCCAGGTACTGTGCGACCACTTCGACGTGCCTGTGTTCCGCGCCGACCTGCCGCAGGTGGCATTGGAGGACATCGGGGAGCACCACATCCGCTACGGGGTTACGCAGATCAAGCGCCTGATCGGGTTTCTCGAGGACCTGACCGGCAGAAAGCTCGATATGGACAGGCTGAGCGAGGCGGTCGCATACACCGACGAGGCGTGCCGGATATGGGACGACATAATGGAAACCCGCAAGGTGGTGCCGGCCCCGTTCTCGGCCGCCGAGATAGGGATCATGTTCGTGATGGTAACCAGGCACGGGACAAAGGTAGCCGTCGATTTCCTGAGCGACGTTCTCGACGAGGTCAGGGGCAAGGTCGAGCGGGGTGAGGGTGTCATTCCGAACGAGAAGATACGCCTCTTCTGGGACAACATTCCCCTCTGGCACAACATCGGGCTGTTCAACTACTTCGAGAAGTGGGACGCGGTAGTCGTCGCTGAGACGTACAGCTCGGCATGGACCATGCGTATGGACCCCGAAAAGCCGCTCGAAAGTATCGCATACAAGTCACTCGTATCGTACCCGCTCGTTTCCTGCGTATCGCTCAACAAGCGGATCGAGCTGGTAAAGAAAGCCGTACGGGATTATCACGTCGACGGCGCCGTCCTGCACTCGAACATGAGCTGTAAGCCCATATCAATGGGGCAGATGGATATCCAGCGAGTCCTTCACGACGAGCTTTCGATTCCAAGCATCATGTTCGACGGTGATCATATGGACGGCGACAAGTTCTCCCTGGCGCAGTTCCAGACGCGTGTCGATGCCTTCATGGAGTTGCTGCTGGACCGCGCGTGATTCCCGGTGGCTACGGGTATGGCGGTATCCTCATCAGAGTAAGCGCCTATCGTATCCGTTCCGGCGGTACGCTCCAGTACGTACGTCGACTTCTCGACCATTATCTTGCCCCCGGTTGTGAGGCTCTTCACGATGATCCCACTCGCGGTGGGAGCCGTGCTGAAATGGTCGGCCATGTTGAAGGTCTTTCTTGTGTTCGCGGGGATCGACACTGTCGAGGACACGTCCTGGTCGATATAGGATATCTGGACTTTCACGGGAAAGCCATTCGGGTTCTGGACGAGCGTCCATGTCTCGATACCCAACTCGGCATTGTCGGGGTCGTATGGCTCGCTTTCACCATCAGGGAGATAGAACGTGGTGTGTGGAGCGGAGAGGCCGATCGAGTCATGGCATGCTTCTCCAGTCTCGGTGGACCAGTACATGGCTCTCTCCGCGATGATCGGCCTCGAGCCGTGCACGTGCGTCGAGAGGTCTTTGCCTGGGTGGACGTCGTTGGCAGCAATGGTCGTCCTGCTGTTGGCTGCCATGGTAAACGGATTGTCCCGGATGGGACCTTCAGGTGTCATGTATGTAACAGTGACATGTGTAGGCTGGGGGTTCGGGTTCTGGACGAGGATGTACGTCGTGAATCCCCAGTCGGTCGTGCCTTCGGCGAGGTAGTAGTCTGACGCCGGGGCTGTCGTTCCTATACTTCCCGACCCCTCCCTGCGACCGTTCCTGTACATGGCGCGTTCCGGAATCACGGGAACATCCGCGCTGACTCGCACCGAGGCATCCGCGGAGCCGATGTCATCGGCCATGAAAAAAGAACGCCTGCTCTTGGCCGGGACGATTTTGTCTACGACCTTTGGGCCTGCGCCTTCTATCATGTAGGTGAGCTGCACGTGAGCCTGCTTCTTATTGGGGTTCTGGACGAGGATCCAGCATTCGAATCCCCACTTCGACGAACCTTCAGCTAGGTACCAAGTCTTTGAGGGCGCGGTTACCCCGATAGAGGAGTGCCCCTCGAAATAGTCTCCCGAGTTCTCAGGCCAGGCCATTGTACGTTCGACCGCGATTCCCTGGCCGGTCAGGCACTGGACTTTTGTGGAGAAGTCGGCCTCCCCGAGGGTGGTAGACGGGTCAACACTAACCGTGCTCATTGCGGTCATCACGAAGTCGGGCTTCTGAACGGGCCCGTTCGGGGTCATGAACGTCATCCTCACCTTGCACGACGTATCATTCGGATTCTCCACGAATATGTTCGTCTGGAAACCCCAGTCCGTCGAGCCCTCGGCGAGGTACCAGGTGCTCGACAGCGAACTGCTCTCCGCGTGGGCGGCGGGCGCCGGCGCAAGAAGCATTGCGCATATGAAAAGTAACGCAATAAGAAGTAACCGGACGGAAGAAGTTGCTGAGCCGCATTTTTTGCCTCCCCCGAATAAGAGATCCGACTTTCCCCAATCCGGGCAGATTCTATCAGAATTCGGGGAATGGTTCTACTGCTTGAGGCAGAAAAGCATGACGGTACCGAAGAGTCTTGTGTTTGAACAGGGGAATGCGGTCGATAAATATCATCGTACGCAGAGGCCCGCGTTCATTCGCGGCTTGAGAGTCCCGTTCCGGTCCCAGATCGGGTAGACGTTCATGACGACCACGTTGCACGCCGCGACGACTCTGGGATGCGCGAGAAGCTCGTCATACGTCTGGCTGGTGGTCGTCGGAACACCGGTTGTCTTCACCTTGTTCATGTACTGGATAAGCTTGCTCTCGCTCAGGCCGCTTCCGCTGAGCGTCTCATCGCCCACTACCGCAAGGTCCACCTTGCGATTTCTGCAGAGTGAGATAAGTGTTTACCTACTCGGCAATCTTCATCAGGGGAAGCGCGATGCTCGATTGGTGACTCTCATCGTGCGAGATCCTGTACTGCGACGGCTTGAGCGACGGGAACACGAACAAGGGGTCGGACGCGCACAGCACTAGCTTCGCCCTGTGACCGGGTTTGAAACGGTGCGCGCATGCGATCAGCTCAAAAGCGAATTCCTCGACCGCGCCGGCGTCGATATCGCTTTTCATCATCGCCGAGTGCGTTACGAGGCGGCAGAAACCTTTCGGAGCGACATCGTAGAGCAGCGCGTTCAACTGGCATTCCGTTGTGGAGGACGTCGCGAATATCCTGGCCTTGGATATGCCGACCAGTGCCGTTTCCCTTTTGAAAGGTCCAGTGGTAAACGCGATGCTGTCGCCGGGTATCGTCCATGGGATTCCCGGGATGGGCAAGTTCCAGAGAACGTTGGGGCGGAACATCGGCGGGCCCGACGACTGCAGGTTGCTTACGGTATTGTTGATGAGCAGTTCGGTGGGCTGGTCGCCCTCCGGGATCGCCCGTGACAGGGTTCCGGTATTCTCCGCCGCCACGCCGCCAAGGTAATAGGTGACGTCGGCGAACCCCTCCGGGGGCCAGTGCCTGGCGGTGCCCATCTTCCTGTTCCAGGGCTGGAAGAACGTGACCTCGGGCTCTTGAGTGATGCCGTTGTCGCGGTCGTCCTTGAGCCAGTAGTCGAACCAGCGCCTCGTCTCGGCCCATATCTGGTTCGGAACTGGCACGTCGCCCCGTGCGGGGTCGAACCCGTGCAGTCCGTTGGAGATGTGCAGTTTCTTTGGAACCTGGAGTTTCTCGTAGAACTTGAGCACCTGGTTCGGCTCGAAAAGGTCGTCGTTCCAGGAGTGCACGATGAACACCGGGCACTTCACCTTGTCCACGTCGAATATCGCGGACCTGGTGTCCAGATCGTCCTTGAGCTTGCCGGGTTTCATCTCGATGATGGCCGTCTTGAGCCATCGTACGAGGTCGTTCTTAGGCCTGAAGCGGTGTGCCCAGATTCCACTGACGAACAATCCGATGCTCCAGGCGGGCTTCCAGCAGCCGTTTGGAACGAGAGATTGAAAGAGGTCGGTCCAGCCGTTCATCGGCACCGCGGCCTTGATCCGCGGGTCACGTGTCGTGGCGAGGTAGGAGTGCCCTCCTCCGTAGGAGATGCCGGTAATACCCAGCCGGTTGGCGTCAACGGGGAAGCCCTGCTCCCCGGCGACCAGCCAGTCAATAACGTCCTCGAGGTCGCAAAGCTCTTTGTCGGGTGCGGCGCAGTGAACCTGGTCCTCGGAGGTGCCCCATCCGCGGCACGTGTAAGTGACCACTATGTAGCCGCGGCGGGCGAATGAGGCAGCATAGAGGAGGTCGCACTGCCAGCGGGAAAACATCCACGAGTGGACCATGATGACCGCCGGGAACGGACCCTCGCCTTCGGGGATCCATACGCTGGCGTTCAGCCGGGTGCCGTCGCGCGAGGTGATCTTGTGCGTCACCCTCTCATACGGTATGCGCATTATGCCCTCTTGCTCGAGCTGCTTCACCTCTTCTCCCTGGAGCGCTTTCCACGCGTCGTAAAGTGCCCTGGACAGCAAGAACAAAGGGAAGAATACGAATGCCACCCAGCGCCAGGTCGACCTCTTTTTCTTCACCTATTCACCTCCATGTCTACCTCCTTGGATTAGAAGTCTATAACAACCGGCCTCCGACAAGAAGTACCTCATATTCCAGTTTGCAGGTGAGGCGCATGAGTCATAGAAGATGTGGTACTGCTGGAAGAAAAGGGCGCGCAGCGCGAAGCAAGCAGAGGAAGGGTGGTCGGCGATGCACGAGACACTGAAACTGATCAAGCGCAGAAGGAGCATAAGGCAGTACAAAGCCGAGCAGGTTCCAGAGGCGGAGCTAAAAGAGATAATGTCCGCCGCCCTGCTCGCGCCAAACGCCCGCAGCATGCAGGCATGGCATTTCTCCGTGATACAGCAGCCTTACCTGCTCGACAGGATGGTCCACGTCATACGCGAAAACCTGATCGTCTCGGGAATCGAGTTCCTCGTCGAGCGTGCGAGCACTCCCGGGTACAATACCTTCTACGGTGCTCCAACCGTCATCATGATATCCGCCGACGAGAACTCGGCGTTCGCCCAGATAGATTGCGGGGCGGCTGCAGAGAACATCGCGCTGGCGGCTACTTCCATGGGCCTCGGCTCGTGCGTCATGACGTCACCGGCCTTTCTTTTCATGTCGGAAGAAGGAAACGCGCTCAGGGAGGCAATCGGGATTCCTGACGGCTACAAATACGTGTGTTCCGTCACTATTGGATATGCCGATGGGGAACACCCCGAGACTCCCGACAGGAACGCGGACGTCATCAACTACGTCAGATGATGCCACCCGTGGACCAGGAGGCGCTCCTGGGTTTCTTACCAATGATGCCTGTTATTACGGTATCGATGGTAAAGTTGGCAAGAGGTATATGCCGGGTTGGGCGGATCCAGGGGGGCTGTGATGAGCGATACCAGGGGCGATGTCACCATCTACGGGGCGGGAATGTCGGGGCTTGTCGCAGCGATCAACCTTGCCCGCGGCGGCTTTCACGTGACGGTGCACGAGAAAGAGCCGGGCTACGGCGGCTCGAGGCTCTTCAACCCATCGACGCACGTCACGCCGATGGACCCGGTCAAGACCTCCGACTATATCGGCATAGATGTGACGAGCGCCTTCCACCCCGTGGTGGAGTGCCCGGCGTACTTTCACGAGACGAGGTTTCTGATGCCGGTCGAAGGGGTCTACGCCATCGAGCGCGGAGACAGGCCTCCGAGCCTCGACACCCTTCTCTACGGGGAGTGTGAGGGACTGGATATAGAGTTCGCCTTCGGGTCGAGCCTGAAGAAAGCCGACCTCGACAACCTTCCCGAAAATACGATTATCGCGTGTGGCCTGAACGCGCCTGCCTACGATATGCTCGATATACCTTACCTGAAATGGCAAGGCTGGGTATCGAGAGGGGAGCTTGCCGTCGGCGACATGGAGAGGATGTGGTGGGACGAGTGTATCAACGAGTACGGTTACTTCTCCGCCGTGAACGGTTA
>Ga0182021_10007116_pt1 | contig 13245 bp, 9 predicted proteins | sample 612E3MmetaG_FD_120493 | JGI IMG/M metagenome (GOLD analysis project Ga0182021, IMG submission 120493) | Permafrost microbial communities from Stordalen Mire, Sweden - 612E3M metaG (Illumina Assembly) | ecosystem: Environmental > Terrestrial > Soil > Wetlands > Permafrost | place: Sweden...
CGAAGCGTAGCCCATCATGAAGCGCTGGAACCCGCGTTCGTAGAGGTAGGTCACGATCGTGAGCGCCGAGTGCAGGACCCCCCCCACGTATTCCGTGCCTTGGGTCAAAATGTAGACCTGGTCGAAGACCTGGAAAGACGAGATGACGGACATCAAGACGACGAAGACCATCACGGGGCGCAGGAGCGGCAGGGTGATGTGCCAGAAGTTCTGCCACCGGGAGACCCCGTCGATCTCCGCGGCCTCGTAGACCGTCCGCGGAATGCCCTGAAGGCCCGCCAGGAAGATGATGAAATTCTGCCCCAGCCCCCCCCAGATGCTCATGATCATGATGGCGGGCAGGGTGGTTTTCGGGTTGGTGAGCCAGTCCACCGGCTGGAAACCCATCTTCATAATGGCGAAGTTGACGAGGCCGTATTTCTCGCCCGCGTAAAGCCACTTCCAAATGACGGAAATCGCGACGACGGCGGTGATGGTGGGAAGGAAGTAAACGGTGCGGGTGAAATACTTGAAGAACCTGTTCCTGATTTGATCCACGGCCACGGCCAGCAGGAGGGCCAGCACGATCCCCGTGGGCACCGTTCCCAAGACGAAGACGACGGTGTTTTGCACCGCCTTCCAGAAGAGGGGATCGTCGAAGATCAGCGTCGTGAAGTTCCTGAGGCCCACCCAGCGGGGAGCCGACAGCACGTCATACTCCGTGAAGCTCAAGTAGAGCGACGCGAAAATGGGAATGAACACGAAGACCGTGATGATCAGAAGCGCGGGGGCGATGAACAGATACCCCGCCTTCATCTCGTTGAGCCGTTTGAAAATGGATTTTCTATTTTCCATGCTAATCTGGGACCTTTTCAATCCGCTCGTTCATGGCCGCGGCCGCTCGCGCGAGGGCTCGGGGCGCGTCTTCCCCCTCCAGAATGACCTTCTGGATGGATTCCACGACAAAACGGGTGCTGTCGTTCCACCCCAGCACAGGAGGCGGGGCCTTGGCATCCCTCGCCTGGGCCAGGAGCACCCTCTTGAACTCGGGTTTGATGGAAAGCCGGTCCCAGGCCTTGACGTTGGGCGGCATGTAGATGTTGTGGCTCTTGGCCACCTCTTCATAGATGGCGCTCTGAACATCCTCCCGGGACAGGAATTGGATGAAGGCCCAGGCCTCCTTCCGCATTTTGGACCCGGAGAAAATGCCGATGGAGCGGCCGCCGATGAAAGCGGTGTGCTTTCCGGTAGGCCCCGCGGGGAGCAGGGCGATGGACCATTTTCCGTCGAGCTCGGGAGCGTCCGCCGGCAGGCTGTTGATCAGCCAATGGCCCGAAATACCGAGCGGCGACTGGCCGGAACGAAGGCCCTGGGCGATCGAGACGCCGGATTTTGGCACTTGGTACTTGTTGTAGAGATCGGCGAAAAACGTGAGCGCCCGGACGGCCTCGGGGCTGTCCAAAGCGGACTTCGTCCGATCGGCGTTGTAGTAGGACCCGCCCGCCTGCCAAAGGAAGGGCGAGAAACCGATCCAGTCCAAGGACCCCCAGTCGATGATCATGTTCTTGCCGTCTTTGTTCAGCTTCTCCAGCGCCTGCGTGAGCTCGGGCCACGTCTTCGGCGGATGGGCGATGACGTCCGAGCGATAGTACATGACCTGCAAGGTCATATCAAAGGGGACGGCGTAGACGGCGTTATGGTATTCGGTCGCCTCCCAAATCGAGGGAAAGACGTTCTTTTTGATGTCCTCCAGCTCGGCGGGGAAATCCTTGCGCAAGTCCGCCATCTGGCTCTTGGCCCCGAACTCCGTTCCCCAAGTCAGCCCCATGGTGCCCACGTCCGGGGTGACGTCGCCGGCCATGGCGGTGAGGTACTTGCTGTGGGCCTCCGACCAGGCCAGGGACTCGCACTGCACCGCGATTTTGGACTCTGGCGTGAACCGCTCGGCGGCCAAACGGGAGATGATCTGGGCCTCCTCCTCGGAACCCACGTGCCAGACGCGAAGCGGGGCGGGCCCGGGAGCCTTCCGGGAACAGGAATTCAAGGAAAGGAGGAGGGCGGCCGCGGCGGCGAGAGTTCCGAAAAACGGGAAGGACGGTCTTTTCACGGACATTGTCTCCACATAAATTCACAGGGGCCGGGCCCCCGGTCCGGGGACCCGGCCCTTCGGCGAAATACCGAAATTCTAGAAAACGAGGGCGAGGACGAGGGTCAAATTGGTGCCGAACCCGGAGTTGCGCCCCTTGAAAAGTTGCCCATACAGGAGGGTGAGAGAAACGCTCTTGTACCGCTGGCTGCGCATGACGGCGTTGGTGCCTTCCGAGGTCAAGCCGACGCCGACGTTCCACTGCATGAAGGATTCGCCGTCCGGCTGGGCCGGCAAATCTTTCCGTCCCACCAGGTAGAATTTAGTAAATAGCCACGGCAACGGCAAATGGATCAAATCGGCGTAGTAAGGCATGCCGGATCGGTCCTTGGCCACTTCGCCGTTCAGGAAGAGGCGCCCGTTCCATAGATTGAAATCCTTGCTCACGAAAAGCCGCCCCTCGACGTTCCCCCGGGCGTCCCCCAGGGGGAGGGGATGGCCGCGGTTGTAGCCCGTCGGGAAGGACGGGCTCACGGCGAAGCTCACCACGACGGGGTCGCTCAGCCACCAGTACTTCACGCCGACTTTCAGGTCTTGGAAGCCTCCGTTGCCCATGTCGTTGTAATCGTTCACGTAATGGGACCGCCGGTACGGCAACGTCACGAGAAGGTTCCAGCCGTTGGCCACCCCGTATTCCATGTAGCTCTTGAACGCCCTCTCCGTGTAAACGCCGTTGGAATCCTTTTTTCTTTTCTCGCCGTTCTTATCGAAGTCCGTATCGGTCTGGAACGAGGAGACCGTCTCTTCGACGTACCAGCCGCCCTCGGGCAAGGTCCAAGCCCCCGCGTGGAGGGCTCCCGCCGTCCCCGCCAGGAACCCCAAAACCAGAACGAGTCGCCTCATGGCGTCACCGCCACGTCGTCCACGTACACCCAGCCTGTATAGGTGCAAGCGCCCTGAGGAACGGTGGAAGGATCGCCGGGAGGGGCCACCTTCACACCCACCAAGGCCACGGCTCTCGCATCAAAACCAGCATCGGTATAGGCATTGCCCCCTCCCCCCACGCCCATCGTCACCTGAAAGGGAAATGGATCGTCGTGCATGGACGTCCAGGGCCCGTATTGACTTCGGTAGAAAACGTCCTTCACGAATAATTGAACCCCGAAGTTGCCGTAGTTGGTAGGGCCGTCTTTGCACACGCCCTTGCCGACGGCGTAAGGGGCCACGATCCATGCCGAGAGCGTCTTCCCCGTCATGTCCTGGAAATTGACCGACACGCCGTCGCCGGCCTTGTCGTCGGCCCCGGCGGATTCCAGATACATTTCTCCCTTGCCCAAATGGGGGTCGGAGGCCACCAAATCAAAATCCATCTTAAGGCAATAAGGCAAGGAATGCGCGTTGGCGGTGTTCACAATTTCCGAGCCTATCACGCCCCGGCTGTCCGTGTACGTTTGAATGGTCCAGTACATGGTCTGATTATCAAAAGTGTCGTCGAACCGGTGATAACTTCCCGGCGCCACCCCCGATGGGAACGTGCGGAAGGTTTGATCGTAGCTGTAAACGGTGTTCCCGGGATCGTCCAAGGATTTCACCCGGCAATGGAGAAACGAGGAAGCCGATAGGCCCGACAACGGAACCCGGTGGAACTGGACCCGCTCGGCCGGGTTCCCGGCCGACGATCCATACCGTTCATCCGGCCCGTATTCGACGAGGGAAGAAGCGGGGGAGTCGGTGCGCCAGGCGATGATGGCGCTCGTTGCGCCGATGTCCCCGTGGTAGGAATAGGGCGTCGTCGGCGGGGAGCCGAGAAACCGGTCTTTCGAATGGCACCCGGCCAGAAAGACGGAGACCGCCAAAGAAAAGACGATCGCACCCGGCTGGAAACCCGCGCCACAACGACCTCTTCTCATTAGGGACTGTTGCAAAATGGGAAAAACCGCTCGTGCTGAGCTTGTCGAATCACGTGCCTCCGTCGGAGGAAGTGTCTCATCCTTCGACAGGCTCAGGATGAGCGGGTCTTTTGCAACAGTCTCCATTAGAACCTCACGTTCCACGCGACCTGGACCGAACCTTTTTCTCCGACGGAAGCCGTCACTCCCTGAGGCGGCGCGCCGAGGTAGGCGTCCAAGACGCTGTATCCCCACGTAACGGCGGCGGCGATGAGGAGGAAGTTGGCTTGGTCCACTTTCCGCGTGTGGCGGGAATAGGGGGCCCGCCCGCCCCGAAAATCGTTCATCGCCTCGCGCGAGCGATGGAAGCTGTAGGCGGATCCGGCCAGGAACCCCGCCTCAAGGGTCCAGATGGCGACGGCCCGGCCCTTGTCCTGCTTGTACCATTGTCCCCACCCCGGGGCGATGAACGACCTCTGCGCGGCGGCGGTGTTCAGGCGCAGGACGTCGACTTTGGCGACGATCTCCGCGCGGGCCGGGGCGAGCCCCAGCGCGGCGGCCGCCAGGAACAGGGCGAAGCCCGCCCTCCGCCGGGGGCGGGCACGAAGCCCGCCCCCGCGGAGGTCCGGCGATTTCTTCGAATCCGAAACGCGTCGCTTCATTTCTTCTTGAAGGACCCCAGCCGGATGTTGTCGATGTATACGGGGCCCTTATACTCGGGCGAGCTCGAGGAGACCCGCACGCCCAGCTTGCGGACGTCGCTGGCGAGGTCGCTCGTCAACCGAACCTTCCAATCCGTCCCGTCGGGCGTGACGTCGGCCTTGACGGTCGTCCACTGTCCCGGGGTCAGCATGACCGGCTGGCGCATCTCGGTCCAGGCCCAGTTCTCGCCGACCGTCAGGATGATTTCGCCTTTGAGCTTGGGCGCCTCGGGCGGGAGGAACACGTCCACGAGGAGATACTGGTGGCCGGTGAAGTCCATGAAGTTGCCGGATTCCCGCTCGATTTCGACGTAGGCCCCGCTCCACATCTTCGGGGGAAAGTTGCAGTTCATCTTGAGGGACTTCTTGCCGTTCGAGGACTGATCCTCGGCCAGGGACACGTCCACGGCCGCGTTGTCCTTCTTGGCGAAGGCCCAGTCGGGGATCCTCCAGCCGTCCAGGTCGGTCTCGAAGTCGAAGAGGCGCATGACCTGGAGGGTCTCCTTGGAGGCGGCGGTGGCGGCCGCCGCTTTGGGCGCCGGCTTGATGCTCTTTCTCTTCCGGACCGGGGCGGCCCCCGCGGGAGCTGTGATCAACGCCGCCGACAGCAAGAAGAGAACCGTTTTCATCATGGATGACGTTCTCATTTTTGGGATTCTCCTTTATTCTTTGAGAGTTTCTTGAACCAATTCGTCAAGACTTCCTCGGACAGCTTCCCGCGGATGGTCAAATCCTCCACGATAGGCCGGTCCCTCGGAAAATAGTGCCACCAATAGAACCCGCGGAACCAGGGGCGCTTGGAGAGGACCTCGAAGGCGGCCGAGAAACAGTCGGCCTGCCCCCGCCGGTCCGGAACATCCGAAATCTCCACCCACGGCTGGACGTTCGCCCCTTTGACGCTGGGGTAGCCCACCTCCGTGAAAATGACGGGGGACTTGAGCCCCTTCTTCTGGAGCCACGCCTCGATTTCATCGGCCCGGACTTTCCAGCCCGACTCGAGGGCGGGCAACTGAGCGTCGTAATTATCCGTCAATGGGAAGTAGGCGTCAATACCGATATAGTCCAGGGCGTCCCACCAGGCGATGTTGTAATACTCGTCCCAGTTGGAGGCGTAGGTGAGAGGGCCGGGATAGATCTTGCGGACGTCATGGATCAACTCCCGCCAATTCTTCTCCTGCTCCCAGGTCGTCGCCCCTTTCAACTCCACGCCGACGCAGAACATCTCCACGTTGAAATCCTTGGCCATCCGCGCGTAGAGCTTGATGAACTTCGCGTAGGACGAGAACCAGCCCTTCTTGGGGAAGAGGTCCCCCCGATAGGTGCCGTCCTCCAAGTCCAAGTGAGGCTTCAACATCACTTTGAGCCCCAACGAGTGGGCCATGTTGATGGAGTGCCTCAGGGCGTTGTCGGTGGGGGTCCCTCCCCGGGGGCCCTCCGGCCGGAGCGGATGGATGTCGGTGGAGTCCGTGTCCGTTTGGAACCACGTGACGAGGATCGCGACGTGGCCCACGCCCTTGTCTTTCAAATAGCGAAGGATCTGGTCGGAAGCCGGCATGCCCAGCTCCGTTTCGTGCCAAGAAGTGTAGTTCACGCCCCGCTGAAACTCCGTCGGGGCGATGGGGCCCGGAGACGGGAGGGGTTTCTCCGCACTGATCACCACGGTCTCCTGTTCCATGGGAGAGCTCCGCCAGGGGAAGACCTCGCTCAAAGGCTTGTCGCCGGGGTTCTTGTCGGCGGGCCCGTACGGCTCCACCTCCCAAAGGGACACTCCCCATTGCTCGTTGCCCCGCTTCAGCACGTAGACCCTCATGGTGGCGGCCGTCGTCGGCTTGAAGGTCGCCCGTTCCGTCCCCCCTTGACCCTGTTTCTTCTCATAGACCCGCTTCCATGCTCTCCCGTCGTTGGAAAAATCCAGGGCGTAGGACAACGCGAAGGCTCGTTCCCAGTGCAGGACCACGGAGGAAACGACTTTGGGGCGCCCGAAATTGAAGACGACCCATTGCCCGTTTTCCGCCTTTGAGGACCAGCGGGTTTTCAAATCCCCGTCCGCCAGGGCCTGGGGGTTGGCGGGGGGCGCCCAGCCGCCCGGAGAATCGTCGAAGGAGGAAACGCGGACGTCTTGAACCTTAAGGTAAACGAGTCCTCCGGTCTGGGCCTTGGCGCAGGAGGCGCTTGTCACCGCGGCGGCACAGACCAAAAGAACAACTCCCCGGCGCAGGCGTTGACCCGCCGTGGCGGGTCGTGGATCGTTTGTCATCGTGCAGGCTTCTCCTGAAGGTGAGTTAACCCGAAAAGTTCCGTTGACTCTTTTTCCCTCCCCTTTGTAAGGGGAGGGGGAGGGTGGGGTAGAGGTTCTGGTCCGACGGGGACAACTCTACCTCCCCTGAATCCCCTCCTTACAAAGGAGGGGGGAAAAACCCGGGTTAGCGTCGCGATGTTTCGAAGGGCCATTCTCTAAAAATCACTCGCAAAACACAAAGGAAACCGGGGAAGCCTGTTCGGTCCCCGCCTTCCCTTCTTCGGGGATCACCCGGTTTCCGGAAATGCCCCGCGCCACGAAGTAGCCCGCGATGGTCCTCGCCCGCTGGGCGGACAGGTGGCGCTTGTCGTCCGGGCCTTCCTCGGCCGGACCCACAACGACGCGCATGCGCAAGTTGGGATATTTTCTAAGAATTCGGACGACCCGGTCCAGGGTGACGAGCGAATCCGTCACGACTCGGGAGCTGTCGTAAATGAAGCGGATGGGGTTCAGGCGCCGGTCCCGGACCATTTCTTGGAGCCCGTCGATCTCGCCCTGGGCCTGGCGGACGATGCCCGGCGCGGTTCCCCCGGTCGACGCGGTCGCGCCGCCCTTCGCCGGAGTCCCCGTCCCGACTTCCTCCTCGACATAGCCGCTGCTCGACGAGAAGCTGGCCGGCTCTTTCTCTCCGGGACCGCCGAACCGGGTCGAGACGGACAGCCGGTGCGCCCCGGTCCCCTGGTCGCCCAGGCTGATCGGCACCTGGTAGGTGTAGTCGAAAGCCAGTTCCCACGAGCCCGGCATGGTCATGCGGTAGCCGAACCCGAAAGACATCGCGCGGTTGTTCCAGCCGGCCCGGAAAGCCGCCCGGCGCTCGAAGAACCAGTTCTCCCATCCGATGTGGAGCCGCTTGTCCGAGGCGCGGCTGGAATACTCCGCAGACAAGGTCGCGTCCTCGAAAAAGAGGAGGTTTTGGCGGTAGGCCGACCCGAGCCGCCACGCCGTCGGCACCCGGTCCGCGGTCTGAAACCCGACGTTGGGTCGATTCACGTTTTCCGCGGCGGCGCCGAAGGAGAACCGGTCGAAGAATCCCAAGAGGCCCAAATCGGCCGAGGCCGCCCCTTTGGAGGACCCGCCCGCGAAAACGGGGTCCGAAGCGGAGCGCTGGTCCACCGTGAAAGACGAGCGCAGGTATTTTAGGTTGAGCCCGCCGTACAGGTAGGGACGGGAGCCCTCTTCCGAAACGGTGAAGGGATACAGGCCCCGCGAATAGGAAAGCACGGCGGCGTCCTCGCGGTAGATGCTGGAGGCCGTGAGGTTGGTCCATCCCAGGCCCAGGGCGCCCGAGCTCTGGTTCAAGAAGGGATGGGCGTAGGAAAAGCTGTTCAAACCGATCTGAACGGATTCCAGGCCGGAGAAAGGCATGGCGTGCATGAAGCTGTACTGGGAAAGCTCCAAACGGGCGGGGGCCGCCGGGTTCCAGAGGAACCCGTCGGAGTCGTCGGCGACGGCGGTGTAGGCCCCGCCCATGGCCGCCCCGCGGGCGCCCCAGCCGTCGTCGTTGAACGCGGCGAAAGCCGGCGCGGACAAGAGGAGGACCGCCAACCCGGCGGCCAGGATCGGCCCCCCTCGGCTTTTCAAGTCCTTCGCGATGACTGTCCGTGTGTTCATTGTGTGTCCGCCGTTACGCCGATGGTGATGGTCTGCGACTGCTTCGCGTCATTGCCGGAAAAGCTGAGGGGCCGGAACTCGAGCCACAAATGTCTCACATCGCCCGGCTGCAAATTGGTGCCGAAACACTGGTTCCCGTCGATCCCGCAATTGTTCCCCGCGAATTCAGTCGAGCTCGCCTTCACGCCCATGGGGTTGCCCGCCATGACCTCGGTGACCAAGGCATGGGTCGCCGGAATGAACTGGCCGGAGCTGATCGGGGTGTTGTTGAATACGCCGTTCAGGAGGAAGCTCTCGGCGGGGAACGTCGTCGACGACAACGAAGGCGTCCAACCGGATGGAGACGCGTTGGCGGTTTTCAACCAAAAAGTGAATGGCTTGTTGCCCGTATTTTGGAAATCCAGCGAGGTGGCGGTGCAGCTGCTCGTTTTGACGTTGACCAGCCAGAAGTAGGTCGTATTCAAGGAGAGTCCCGTGGCCGGCACCGTGCTTCGCGCCACCACGTCGTCGACGTAGAGGGTGGACGGGGATCCTCCCGCCGACGCGCCGTAGACTTTCACCCCGATCCGGCGGATGTCCTGGGTATTGGGGATGGAGGTGTACGTCTGTTTCTTCGTGACGCCGTCGATGCACTTGGCGGACTGGAAGTCCATGCTCACTTCCCGCCATTGGCCCCAGCTCAGGTTCCGGGGCGTGCTGCTCTCGCACCAATCGTAGCCCGTGCCCGTCTGGAGCACCATGGAGACTTGAAGAGGGTAGGTGCCCTCGTTGGAAACGACATTGCTCGGCAGATATACGTAGGCTTTGATCCCTTTGTAGCCGCTCAAATCCTTGCGGATCGCGGGCTCGATGTAGCCGTAGTCGTTGACCGGCGACGGGCTGAAAGTGGCGAGGCTGTAAGAGAGCGAATGGGAACTGGCGCCGTGCCCGACGCTTGAATAGGCCGGCGACGCCAGGTAATGGGGAACGGTGGTGGAAGGATCCACGATCCAGGCATAGGTGGAACCCGAATAATCGAAAATGGAGGTTTCAAAATCATAGTGGAAATTGCCCGCGACGCTCTCCCCGCCGTAGGCCTGGGTGATCGTCTGGAGGACCGGCTTGTCGTTGGGGACGTAATAGTTGTTGTGTCTTCCCCCGCCGTTGGGATTGGGGTCCCAGTGCCACCAGAAGAGGCCCTGGACCCAGGATTTGCGATGGTTCCAGGCGGCGAAACCGGCCTTATAAATGTTGTCCTGCTCCGATAATCCGCCGTCGGTGACGGGGATTTTGAGGTCCGACGTGGGATCTATGTTGGCGCCGTCCTGGCTCCGGCTCCCCAGCTCGGTGATGACGACGGGCAAGCCCGTGAACGCGTGCCAGTCGACGGCGGACTGGAGGGGATCGAAACCCTCCCGGTTCATGGACCAGGCCTTTTCGAGAGCCAGGAGCGACGGGTCCGCCACGTTCGTCAGCTTCCACCAGGCGTCCAAGCCCACGTAGTTGAGCCCCTGATAGGTCCCGGAGGAATTCCAGAACTCGATCTGGGCGAACTCGTCCTGGGGATGGACCGCGTTGGCCGCGTACACCAACAAAATGGAAGGATCGGCGCCGGTCAGTCTCGTGCGCACCTCGTTGATAAGGAATTTCCAATGATCCGAAATGAACGCGGTCGGGCGCGACGTGCTCATCCACTTTTTGTTGTCGGTCATGGTCTTCAGCTCGGTCCCCACGCAGAACATCTCAACCTTCTTCCTCTTGGCGATGTCGGCGTAGTGGTCGATGAATGTTTGGTAGCTGGCGAACCAAGCCGCCGGATCGGACGGGAGGATGTCCCCGCGCCAAGTGCCGTCCTTCACGTCCACGTGGGGCTTGAGCAGGACCTTCATCCCCCGGGCATGGATGTCGTCGATGGCCCGCTCCACGGACCCATGACCGCTGGGGTCGGTCAGGTCATCGGTGGGGGTTTTCGTCGAGGCTTGGATCACCGTATCGTAGGAGTGGTCCATGTATTGGGTCACAATGAGAGACACGTAGTCGGCCCCTGTGCTCATCAGGTCGTCCAGAGAGCTTTGGGAATCATGGGAATCAAAGGATCCGTCGGGATTCGCGGCGCCATAGGCCCCCGTGGACCATCCCACGTAGCTCATGCCCTTGCTCGAAAACTCGTAGGCCGCCGGCGCCGAAAGATCGGAGGGCGTCGCCGAATTGCCGACGGGGGCGCTTTCGTTGCCGGCCTTGTCCACAGCGGCCACTTCGTAGTAGTACGGCACCCCGTCCACGACGGCCGCGTCGGGAAGGGAAGTCTGCCCCGCCGGAACGGCCGTCACAAACGTGTTCGTGGAGAGGGAGAACGCGGACCCTGTGGGGGAGCGATAGACATTGTAATGGTCCAGGTCGGAGGCCGAGACCGCCGGCCATTGCAAGTTGACCAGGTTCCCCGCCGTGGCGTCCGGAACGGCCGAAAGAGAACCGGGCGCCGAAGGAGCCGACGTGTTGTCCGGGACGCCCCCGACCTCGTGCTGAACCTCGTCCAGCCAAACGGTGGTCGTGCCGCGGTCGTAGTCGGCGCCGACGAATTGGACCCCGGCGTCATACATCAAGTTTAAATTTGGAACAGCCATGGGCCCCGCCCCGCTGGCGTTGTAGGCGGCGGTAAAATCGATTCTCAACCGGGTCCACTGGTTGGGCTTGATATTCACGGTTTCCCCGTTATACCACTCGTACGTGTTGCCCGTCTTGACGAAAAACTTACCCTTAAGGGGATAGGCGGGGTTCCCGCTTGTCGGCGTCCCTGCCACGTACACGTAAATGGCGAGGCCGGTGTAGGATAAAAAACTATAAGGCGGCATGGTGAAAAAGACCGCGTCGTTCACGCCCCAGTAAGGCACCCCGCTGCCGGGATACGAGGGGTTGAGGGGGGTGGGCGCCCGGTTGTCGTAGTTCAAGCCGACCCGAAGCGCTCCCGTCCCGGAATACGTGTAGGTGGTGGGTTGGATCAATTCCGTTTCCTGCAAACCATCGGTCCGGAGGGTGTAGAAATTGTCCTTGAAGAAGGCGCCTGTGTCGATCGCCATCATGGAAAAGAGCGTCGACGGCTCGAAATTCATCCAGGTGGTGGCCCGCAAAGGCGCGGCCGCGAGCAGGAGCAGAAGCGGGAGAAAGCGCGCGCGTTTCATTTGGCCACCCCGATCATGCCGCTGATCCAGTCGCTCGAGTTGTCCGCCCGGAATTGGTAGACGTAAGCGCCGTTTTCAACCGTTTTTCCATTGTCATCCTTGCCGTCCCATACGTCGATGTCGTTGATGGTCCGCACCCGGCGGCCCGTCGCGTCGAAGATCCTGATTTCAAATCCCGTCGTGCTCAACAGGCCCGAAAACTTGACCGAATCGTTCTTGCCGTCCCCGTTGGGGGTGAAGACCTTCTCCAGCGGGCGATAGGCCGCGGCGGCGGGAGGGGCCCCCGTGGTCGGGAAAAGCGCGTAGACGGAGAAGTGGGCCGTTTTGGCGGTCACGGCATGGTGGACGAGATCCACTTCGCCGCCCACGAGGCGCCACACGAACCCGTCCCACCAAAAAACGCGCAGGGTGCCCGCGTCGATGGTCGTTCCGTCCACGACACCATCGGGGGTTCCATTTGGCCCCCCGGTAACGTCGAGATAGCGAAGGGTCAGCTCGATGGGCTTGTTGAACCGCCGGACGCTTCCGTCAAAATCATAGGCGGCCACGGGAGCCGACATTCCGTTCGGCCGCGGGACCCGTGCCGTGTCGGCGGGGTCCAACTGCTCGATATAAACGGCGGAATTGCCCGACACGGCCCCATCGGGGAAGGTGACCCGCGTGGCGCTTCCCGCCGGGCCGCCGTCCGCCAAGGCCACGACGCCGCCCGTCGAAGTGACCGTGGCCATGGGACGGGGATTAAACGTAGTGGAAAACGGAGTCAATCCAATGGGGTCATCGGAATCCACCATCACGCCGCCGTTAAGACCCACGTACTTATGCGTGCCGTCGTGCAGGTCCACCCGCATGAAGTAGTTGACCCCTCCGTTCCGGTAGGCCACGGCGGGCACGATGATGTTGCCTTTATAGTAGTAATTGCCCGCCACCAGCGGAGGAGAAGAAGTCCCCGTGGAAACGAACTGGCCAAAGTTCGAAGCCGTAATGATTGGGGCGAGTAGCCGCGGCGCGCCGCCGCTGACCCCCGGTGTGGTTTGCGTATCGTAGAAGATGGTCGCGCCATCGATCGTCTGGCCTTGCCCGTCCAGGGTGACGGGAATCGTCATGTAGTCCAGGGAAGCCACTTCCGGGGGCGCGGAGATATAGTCCGGGGGAGGGGGCGTCGTCGAATTGGTATCAACCACTACCACATACAAACCGATGGTCACCGAGTTGTCGGCCAAGAGGGGGGCGCGCAAAATGAGGCAAAAAAGGACCGCCGCCGGAACCCCCGAGATGATTCTCAGGAGTTTCGCCGTCACCGTCCTTTGAGCCGCGCGGCCTATTCCCCTCATCGGGGTCCTCCCTCTTTCTTTTCCTACTTAACCGTAAGCACGAACAGGCCCCCGAACTTCGTCACGGGAGCCCTTTTGTCTTCGTTCTCAACGGCGATAAAATAACCGTATTTCTTGTTCTTGTTCCCGCCGACGTCGGGCAACAAAAGAGAGCCCTTGACCTCTTTGGCGCGGTGAGGAGGAATGACGAG
>Ga0182021_10007118_pt1 | contig 13242 bp, 15 predicted proteins | sample 612E3MmetaG_FD_120493 | JGI IMG/M metagenome (GOLD analysis project Ga0182021, IMG submission 120493) | Permafrost microbial communities from Stordalen Mire, Sweden - 612E3M metaG (Illumina Assembly) | ecosystem: Environmental > Terrestrial > Soil > Wetlands > Permafrost | place: Sweden...
CGACCGCCTCTATGCGGCCCGTTCCCCGCAGCACCGGCCCAACGACCCGCTTTCTTCTGCCACCGCTACAGCGATCCGGCCGATCAGGAGGTAGCCGCAGTTATCGCTTCAGCCTTTGCCTACGGAGGCATCAAGGTCATTCTGCGCACCCTGGAGTCCATCTTCGACGTACTGGGCCCATCGCCTCGCAGCTACGTGGAGACCTTCTGCCCCGAGCGGTCTCTGAAGGCATTCAGCGGGTTCAAGCACCGCTTCAACGATGGCCGCGACCTGGTGGCGCTCTTGTGGGGCATTCGCCTGATGCGGGAGGATGCCGGCAGTATCAACGCATTCTTCCTCCGTTTTCATGACACATCCGCGAAGGACGTAACCGCAGCACTGAACGGCTATACATCCGCTGCCCTGGCACTGGATTACCGGCCGGTATTCGGACAGACCGCTGCGCCTGCGGGTTCCTGCTTTCCGTTCCTCTTTCCGGCGCCGGCCGCCGGCAGCGCCTGCAAACGATTGTGCATGTTCCTGCGCTGGGTGGTGCGCCCCGCGGATGGCATTGACCTGGGGATCTGGAGCGGGGTTTCCCCATCCCAGCTGGTGATACCGGTCGACACCCATATCAGCCGCATCTGCTCGTATCTCGGCTTTACCGGTCGCACAAGCGCCGACTGGCGCATGGCACAGGAGATCACCACCGCCCTGCGGCGTCTTGACCCGGTCGATCCGGTCAAATATGACTTCTCGCTGGCCCACCTGGGGATATCCGAAGGGTGCAATGGCGCGGACCCTCAGCGCTGCCTCTCCTGCGCAATCAACGGCATCTGCACGCAAGTGATAGCGGCAACAACATGAACACCACTTTAATAAATTGACACTCTTTTACCTTTCTGTTATAGAGCTAGCGTTGTTTCAGGCAGTTCCGCCCTTCGATACACCCAATTCCAATCGTCACCGGGGAGTTGCAGATGATTATCCAGTGTGAACAGTGCCAGACAAAGTTCAAGCTCGACGATTCCAAGGTTGCCGATAAGAGCATCAAGGTTCGTTGCGCAAAATGTAGGCATGTGTTTTCTGTTGCCGGGACGCAGGACTCCGCTTTTTCCGAGCAGAATGCGCCCGTATTCCAGATCGAAGAGGATCTGGAGGTTACTGCAGAACCGGCATTGGGCTTCGAGCCCGCTACGCCCTCCTCTGCCGACAAGGATTCCGACTTTTCCTTCCCGTCTGCGGACAGCCCGGTCACCCGCGCTCAGGTGGCGGCGCAGAAAGAACCGGATGATCTGGATTTCGGCGCCTTTGATTTCGGCGATGAAAGCGGCGATGCCGGCAAGCCGGCAGCTGCAGCCCCGGTCGTGGGTTCCGCAGATAAAACCGTGAAACAGGGGCGAGCCGCCAGTCCGCCGAAAGAAGAATTCGGAGGTCTGGATTTCTCCGGAGACGATATGTTCGGCGATGTCGTTTCAACGGCACCGGAGGAAGAGACATCAGAATCAATATCATTTGATATGGGAATGGATGGTTTTGCCGATTCCATGGGTGTCGAGAGTCGCCCGGCCGCCCAGGGCACCCCACGAGACAGCCAGGTTCAGGCACCTGAGAACCCCTTTAGCATGGACGACTTCGACTTTGGTGACGAATTAACCTCGATCGCTGTCCAGCAGGTCAGTACCGAAGAACTCAAACCAAGTCAGGAGCTGCTTTTTGCTCCTTTGGCCAAGGCCCAGACACAGCCCGTGATTGATACTGGTGCCGACACCCTTGGAAAAGCACCGGCACAATCGGCTCAGGAGGAACTTCCTCCGCTTTCGATCACCTCGCGTCGCAAGGAAAGCCCGCGCGTAAGCGGCATGCTCGTGTTTATGGGGATTATCATCGCCGCGTTAGTGGTCTTCTACAGTTACTGGGGTTATGTGACGCTGACTGAAAGCAAGGGTGAAATAACAACCCAGGAAACGGGCCGGATCACTGTTCGATCGGTGGAGGCATCTTTCATCAAGAACAAAACTGCCGGCGATCTGCTCATAATCAGCGGCGAGGCCGTCAATGAGTACAACAAGCCACGGGCGGCAATCCAGATTAAAGGGATTGTATTCGGGGCTGACGGGAATGAACTGTCCAGCAAGAGCGCTTTCTGCGGAAACCCGCTTACCGAAGAGCAACTGAAAACCATGACAATGGACAAGATCGAGGCAGCCATGGCCAACCAGTTCGGCGATTCCCTCGCCAACATGGAGGTTGCGACCGGCACTGCAATACCGTTTGTGATTGTACTGCCCAAACCGTCAGCCGGTGCCACCGATTACGGTGTAGAGCCGGTCGGTTCGACCCTTGCGACAGACAAGGAAAAGTAACGCTCCTTCATTGAACTCAACAAAGGCCGCTGACAGAAATGTCAGCGGCCTTTGTTGCACCTGAAACATTACTCGGTTGGCGTCAGACGATCTCCACCAGCCGGATGTCAAAGGTCAGATCCATACCGGCCAGGGGGTGGTTGGCATCCAGTGTGATCGTGGTTTCCGTTACATCGGTCACCATAACCGGCATCGGTGTGTTGTCCTGCATGATGACCTCAAGGTGGTCCCCGACCTGCGGTTTCATGGCAGCCGGGATTTCACTGCGTTCGATTACGGCTACCATCCCCTCGGCGCGCTGGCCGTAAGCCTCATCAGCCGCGATCCGGACCTTGACGCTCTTTCCCGGTTCAAGCCCGATGACCGCTGACTCGAATTTGGGGATCAGGTTACCCTGCCCGATAACGAATTCCATCGGGCCACCGGCGTTCCCGCCGCAACCGCAGTCGTGGTCTCCGCAGTCGTTATCATGGTCGCCACAATCATCGCCGCAATCGTCTCCGCATCCGGTCTCTGTTTCTTCCGATGAATCGAATATGCTGCCGTCATCCAGCGTGCCGGTATAGTGGACCCGGACTTTGTCGCCGTTTTTTGCCTGTGCCATTGGTATTTCCTCTCGTGGTGTATTTCAGCCTGCCAACAGATACCTCCGGAGAATGCTCAGAGGGGATGTAATCCGTAAGGGCCGATATATGGATAGTATAAAGGTTATGTCGTGATGCTGTCTACAATCTGTTGGAGTCTGGCGGTGTCGCCGGCTGTGATTTTGACCCGCTTGTGGCGCGAGGTCTCTCCCGAGATGATCTCCACCGCCGATTTCGGCACATGGAACAGTTCGGCCAGAAACTCGCGACAGAGCTTGTTGGCGGCTCCATCCACCGGCGGCGAGGTGAGCCGGATCTTCAGGGCATCGCCCTGAACACCGCAGACCTCGCTCTTTGACGCCCGCGGCTGAATGTGGAGATTGAGGACGATGCCGTCCCCGTTAACGGTGCAGAGGGGGAGATCAGACCGGCTCATCGCCGGAGAGCTGACGGGCAAAACTATCCAGAAGTGCCTTGAGGCTCATCTCAAACTGGATCTTCTGGCGACGGACATCTTCGATGCGGGCCTTGAGCTCGCCCAACTGTCGCTCGGAATCCGCCACGATGCGCTCGGCCTTGAGCTCGGCCTCGGAGACGATCAGATCGGCTTCCTTGCGGGCATTGGTCTTCATGTCTTCGGTAATGCGCTGGGCGCCCAGCATGACCTGGCGGAGCTCTTTTTCCTTCTCGGCGATATCCAGCATATCCCGGCTCTGGCGGGCCTGCTGCTCCTTGAGCTCATTGTTTTCCCGGACAAGGTTTTCCATCTCGGCCGCCACACTCTGCAGGAAGGAATCGACATCCTCCTGGTCAAGCCCGCCGAACATCTTGCCTTTGAACTGCTGTTGCTGGATATCAATCGGGGTTATCTTCATTGCGGCTCAACCTCTCATGGGTGAATTATGCACATCGGTGTCATTACCACAGGGCATATCTGACAATGGCCGACTGGATCAGCTGGATGGCAAAGAACGCCACCAGGGGCGACAGATCCAGCATGCCGGTGTCCGGCATGAACTGCCGTATCCTGCCCAGCAACGGCTCGGTGATGCTGCGTACGAATCGTACGATCGGGTTGTAGGGGTCGGCATTCACCCACGAAATAATCACGCTCCCCAGCAGGATGTATTTATAGATGCTGAGCAGTTCGTAAACAAGCTTTGCCACGATATACACGGTTAATGCTCCATTTTGGATAGATAAATTTGGAATATGCCTTAAAGCGGCCTCAATGTCAAAGCACAATCAGGGGGCGCTTGCCACGACGCGGCTGTTCTGCTATAGGTGAGCTTAAACAAGGCGTCTCTGTGACGCCTCAACTGTTGGAGGAGTTCATGCCCATATGGCAGCAGTTTCTTGACACAGCCGTAAAAGCGGCCCGGATTGCCGGAAGATTCCAGCAGTACCGGTTTGCATCATCCATGAATGTCACCCTGAAGGGAGACAAGAACCTGGTGACCGAGGTAGATCAGGAGTCCGAGCGATTGATCGTCGGGCATCTGCTCGGATCATTCCCTGATCACAACATCGTTGCCGAAGAAGGGGAATATCCGCAGGGCGATGCCCCCTTTCGCTGGATCATCGACCCGTTGGACGGCACCACCAATTATGCACACGGCTTCCCCTGGTTCTGCGTCTCGATCGGCCTGGAATCGGCAGGAGAACTGGTGGCCGGCGTGATCTACAGCCCAATGCACGATGAGCTTTTTATGGCAACCAAAGGGAGCGGGGCGTTCCTTAACGGTCAGCGGCTGCATGTCTCCATGCGCGCTCCCCTTCAGGACACCCTGCTGGGGACCGGTTTCCCCTACGATTGCGCCAGCGACCCGGCCAACAACTTCGATAACTTCATCGCCTTTCAAAAGGCTGCCCGCGGCATCCGCCGGGCCGGTGCAGCCGCATTGGATCTGGCCTATGTTGCTGCCGGGAGACTGGACGGATTCTGGGAGCTGAAGCTGAAGCCGTGGGATGTGGCGGCAGGTGTACTGCTGGTCCGCGAGGCCGGCGGGACCGTAACCACCTTTGACGGCACGGAGTACGATGTCTTTAACCACCGCATCGTGGCCAGCAACGGGTTGATCCACGAAGAAATGACCGTGATGTTGACAACATTGGACCAGAGAGGCCACAATGAACCGTAAGAGAACCGCCCTGCTGCTCAATGCCCTGGTACTGCCCGGCCTGGGTCAACTCTACCTGGGACGCAAGGCAACCGGCGTCGCCGTCATCATGCTGGTCAATCTGCTCCTGCTGCTGGCGTTGTTCGTCCTGATGAAAGGGCTGGCGCCGGTCATTGCGGCACAGGCCGTATCCGGCGCTGTCAGCGCCCGGGAGGTACATGCCGCGCTGCACGGGGTAGCCGGCCTTGGCAGGGCACTGCTGGCCGGACTCGCCCTGCTGTGGCTTTTTTCGATCATTGATATCTTGAAGGCACATGACGTTTCTGAACCACCCGCAGCCAACTGATCGGGAACCGGAATCAGGCCCCCTGCATCACTGCCGGCAGCATTGACAGCGGCAGAATGCCGATGTATACAGTGATACTTCCAGCACCGCACCCTACCTGTTCAATCAAGGAGATACCCCATCATGGTCACACATATCGTTCTGTTCAAGTTGTCCGATCCGTCTGCAGAAAACCTTGCGGCAACACACGCCAAGCTTTTGAGCATGCAGGGCAAGATTGCTCAGCTGCGCCACCTGGAAGCGGGCATCGATGTTATCCGTTCAGAACGTTCCTACGATATCGCCCTCGTAACCAGATTTGACTCCCTGGCCGATCTTCAGGAGTATCAGGTGCATCCCTACCATGCCGGAGAAGTGGTGCCGCATATGAAAGCGGTCTGTTCCTCCATTGTGGCCGCTGACTTCGAGTGTTGAAATACCCCCTCTATCCCGTATACATTTTAACTTGACTAAACAGAGCCGGATGAGTAAAATCCGGTTTTACTTGCTTACCGCGTGAAACATGTCATCATAACCTTCTTGAATTATTAGCTTTTTTTGCCTTATATTTTGTTAGCGTATCAGTGCTTTTAAGACGGATTCTGCATGTAGACACCACAAACAAACGAGGAGGTAGGAGATGCCACACACAAAGAATTACGGTACGCTGCAGGACCGCGTACGCCACAAGTCCCTTTTGAGCAAGGTCATGACCGCCGAGGAGACGGTCCAGTTCTTCAAACCGGGCATGAACCTGGGCTGGTCCGGCTTTACACCGGCCGGTTACCCGAAAGTAGTTCCTATCGCCGTTGCCGAGCACGTGGAAAAGAACAATCTGCAGGGGAAGTGGAAGTTCAACCTGTTTATCGGGGCTTCTGTAGGTGCCGAGACCGAGAACCGTTGGGCTGAAAACGACATGATTGACCGCCGCTGGCCCTACCAGACCGGCAAGAACATCGCTGCCGGCATCAATGAAGGCCGCATCCGCATGGGGGACAAGCATCTCTCCCTGTTCGCCCAGGACCTGGGTTACGGTTTCTACACCAAGGACTCACCAACCGGCAAGCTTGACCTGGCCATCATCGAAGTATCCGCCATCACCGAAGACGGCAGCCTGGTTCCGACCTCCTCCTGCGGCGTCATCCCGGAGATCCTGATGCAGTGCGACCAGATCATCATCGAGGTCAACACCGGCCAGCCCTCTTTTGAAGGCATCCACGACCTGGTCTCCCCCGGCACCCCGCCGAACCGGCAGGTGTTCAATATTACCAAGGCCGGATCCCGCATCGGCTCCACCTCGATTCCCTGCGACCCGAAGAAGATCATCGCCGTGGTCGAATCCAAACTCCGTGACCAGGGCCGCGCCTTCGCCGAGCAGGATGACACCTCAGAGGCGATCGCCAACCACATCATCGATTTCTTTACCCACGAAGTGAAGATGGGCCGTCTGCCTGACAACCTTTTGCCGCTCCAGTCGGGCGTCGGCTCCATCGCCAACGCTGTTATCGGCGGCCTGGCCAAGGGACCGTTCTACAACCTTTCCGTCTACACCGAGGTTCTGCAGGATACCATGCTCGACCTGTTCGACTCGGGCAAGCTGGACCACGCCTCTTCTTGCTCGCTCTCGCTTTCTGCTGAGCCGGGCTTCCCGAAATTCTTCGCTAACATGGACAAGTATTTCGACAAGATCACCCTGCGTCCGCTCTCCATCTCCAACGCACCGGAGCCGATTCGCCGTCTGGGGTGTATCGCCATGAACACCCCGGTCGAGATCGACATCTACGCCCATGCCAACTCGACCCTGGTGGGCGGCACCCGCATGATCAACGGCCTGGGCGGTTCCGGCGACTTCCTGCGCAACGGCTACCTGAAGATGATGCACACCCCGTCAAGCCGCCCGAGTAAGACCGACCCGACCGGTATCTCCTGCGTTGTTCCGCACTGCTCACACATCTACCACACCGAGCACGACCTGGACTGCGTGATCACCGAGCAGGGCCTGGCCGACCTGCGCGGCCTCTGCCCGCGTGACCGCGCCAAGGTCATCATCGAGAAGTGCGCACACCCGGACTACAAGCCGATCCTGACCGAGTACTACGAGATGGCCCTGTCTGAATGCCTGCGTCGCAAGGTAGCCCACGAGCCGCAACTGTGGGACCGCGCCTTCAAGATGCATCTCAACCTCGAGAAGAACGGCACCATGAAAATCAAGAACTGGGACATCAAGCTGGATCTCTGCGAATAGCCTATTTTCCTCAACTAAGAGGTTTGGACCCCGCCGGGATACCGGCGGGGGTTTTTTATGAGCTATTTCCCATTTCATGCTTGAACTTATTGAGCAGTTATGGTTTATATATCATGCTTTGCTCACCACAGTTGGTGCGCATAATCCGACAACAGGCTGGCACAGATGGCTGACAACGTAAACGGATTTCAAGGTGCGGTAGCTGGGCTCTCCCTCACTGACGTCATCCAGCTTAAAGGTCATAATAAATACACCGGCTGCATCACTGTCATTTACGGCAACAGCGAGGGTGTCATCTACTTCGCCGATGGCGAGATCATTCACGCCGTTCAGGGCAACGAGACCGGTGAAGAGGCCATCTACCAGATCATCAAATGGCCCGGTGGCAACTTCAACATCCACCCGGAGATGACCTCCAACGTCTGTACGATTCATTACCGCACAGACTTTCTGCTGATGGAGGCACTGCGCCGTCTGGATGAGGAACGTGCCGGCGGAACGGATTCAGGAGCGGGCGGGGCTTCGGTGACCCCGCGGCGCACCATGAGCAAGATTGCCGCCCGCCTGCAGGAGATTAATGGCGTCACCTACGCTGTACTTCTGGACAAAGAGGGCACCCCGCTTCAGGACACCAGCATGGAAGCGGCCGCCCTGGCAACCAAGGGACATTTCCTGGCCACGACCGGCAACAAACTGGGTGAACTGATGGGACTGGGCGACATCAAGGCAGCCGCTGTCCATACCCGCGAATTTCACCTGTTGATGTATGACTCCAAGCAGCACTACTTGAGTATAGCCGTCAAACCCGAGTTCAACCTGGAAAATGTGGAAGGCGAGATCAAGTCTGCCTTGATACCCGGGAAATAGGAGGATGGACTAATGCAGGACATCCTGCGCTACATAAACAGTGTTGAAGGGGTTATCGGAAGTGCCGTTTTCAATGATCACGGGGTAGTTGTAGATCATGCATTTCCCCCGATTATAGATGCCAATTCGATCAAAACAGCCGTCGGACTAGTGCTGGAATGTTCCCACGGCCTCCAGATTGCCCAGACTGTCGATATCCTTGATCTTCGCTACGCCGAGGGGCGCATCATCATCAAGGCCTTCCCCGGTGCCATGCTGTATCTGTTGTGTGCCAAAAACGTCAACCTGCAGGTGCTGACCATCACCCTCAACCTGGCGGTGAAGAAGCTTGAGGCATTGCTACAGATCTCCGTTGAACCTGCAGAAACAGCAGCCCCTGCGGAAGAAGCGGTCGACGACAGCATTCTCCGGCTCAGCATCAGCCATCTGGCCAACCGGGATGCCAGCAAAAGTTTTGACTCCCTCGGCATGATCGCCATCAGCCAGCCTACCTCGGCCTACATTAACGAATTCTACAAGACTGCATTCAAAAAGCTGACCCTCACCAACACGACAGCCGGCACAAGCGGGACCTTCCCGGTGATGGTCATGAAAGATATCGACCAGCAGTTTGACGGCACGATCATCGTCGGGCCGGGGATCGAGAAAAAACTGCAGGTGAACGAAGGGGACAAGGTTGAGATCAAGATCGGATAAGCGGTCTGTCATACAGAGCAGGAAGAGGGGTGATTTAGATCACCCCTCTTTTTTTGTGTGCGCCTTGGGGTGGGCCTTGTCGTAAACCTCCATCAGGCGGTCGATACCGACATGGGTGTATTTCTGGGTGGTGGAAAGCGAGGCGTGGCCAAGAAGCTCCTGAATGGCGCGCAGATCGGCACCCCCCTCCAGCATATGGGTGGCAAAGGTGTGCCGCAGGATATGTGGTGAGATGCGCTTGAAGGCAGCGATACGCAACACATGCACATCAACGATGCGCGCCACACTGCGGCGGTTGATGCGCTGACCGCGCGTGTTCAGAAAGAGCGGTTCACTCTCGCCCGGGCAGCCCCGCCCCGCCAGGTACTTCCGGACAGCCTCCAGGGCGCGGCTTCCCACCGGCACGATGCGTTCCTTGCCGCCTTTACCCAGCACACGAACCATCCCACCCGACAGCTCCAGGTCACCGATAGCCAGGCCGGTCAGTTCCGATACCCGCAGACCGCAGGAATACAGCAGCTCCAGGATGGCCCGGTCACGCAGGGCGTGTTTATCGGCATCCTGCGGTGCCTCAACCAGGGTGGTAACCTGGTCGATATCCAGATGAAACGGCAGGCGGTTTTCCTTCTTGGGGGTGGCAATCAGTTCGGCCGGATTTTTGGCAACCACACCGAGCCTGACCAGGAAGCGGAAAAAGCTCCGTATGGCAGCCAGTTTTCTGCCGACGGAGCTCTTTTTTGCACGTTGCCCCAACTGCGCCAAATAGCGGCGCAGCAGCAGATGATCAACATCCCCGATCCGGGCAACCGCATCGGTTTCGCGGGCGACGAAGAGCGCCAACTGCTCCAGGTCCAGGCGATAGGCGGCCAGGGTGTGGGGTGACACATTACGTTCCGTATCGAGATACCTGCAAAAAACAGTAATCTGTTCAGACAATCCTGTCATTGACGGCTAGTCGAAGGATGGCAGAGCGGATTTCAGCTGCCAGCCTTTCTTTTCCTCCGTGTCGAGATAGGTCCAGTTCTGGCGATAGGTCAGGGTCTTGATGCGGTTGGAGGGGAGCGCGTAGTAATCGAACTCCGCCACCACCTCGCCGGTCTTCTTCTCCGGGGTGCACTCCGAGGTCAGGATGCGGTAGTCGGTGATGGTAACCCCTCGCTTCTTGATCTCTCCGGCCGTCTTCATGAAGGCCTCCCGCAACTCCGGAGCCGCGTAGATCATGCCGGCACTCTCAATATCACGCCAGCGCAGCAGCTTGTTGTAGCCCTTCATGCTCTGGTCAAACTCCTCGCGGATGCTGGCATGTTTTGCCTGCAGTGCATATGCGCACGAACAGAGCATCAAGACCACGAAAATCATCACATACCGATAGTATTGTTTCATGTCAGTCACTTCCTCTCAAGCGAGTGTATATAGTCGATCAGTTCCAGGGCCAGCTCGTATTTCCCGAAGGGGGGGATCAGGTAGAACCCTCCGGCAACAGCAAAGGTCGCCTGGATAAACTCCCTGGCAATCGCCAGTCCTTCCCGGACGCCGGCCTCTTTTTCCAGGCCTTTCATGCGCCTGCGTATGGCGTCCGGCACCGAGATGCCCGGCACCTCGTTGTGCAGATACTCGGCATTGCGCTCGCTGACCAGCGGCATGACCCCCGGTAACAGCGGGATGCCGCAGTCACGGGTCAGCTCCAGAGTCTCAAAGAACAGGGCCGGGTCATAGATCGGCTGGCACTGGGCAAAGACCGCGCCATTGGCCACTTTCTTGCGCAAACGCTGGGCCTGCAGCGCCGTATTCTTTGTGTTGGGATTGAAGGCCGCCCCGATGGTGAAGCCGGTCCCGCTGCCGATGGGGTTGCCGATGGCGTTAACGCCGCTGTTCAGGTCGGCAAGCAGCTTGATCAGGGTAAAGGAGTGCAGGTCAAAGACCGATTTTGCGCCGGCATGGTCTCCCATGGTGGCCGGGTCACCGGTCACCGCCAGGATCGAACGGAGCCCCAGCAGGCTGGCGCCCATCAGGTCGGATTGCATGCCGATCAGATTGCGGTCACGACCGGTGACATGGATGATCACCTCCAGGCCGACCTCCCTCTGGATCAGGCTTCCCAGGGCGATGTTGCCCATGCGGGGTCGCGCCAGCGGGTTTTCGGCCAGGTTGATGGCGTCGGCACCGGCCTCTTTCAGCCGGCGGCACCCTTCGAGAACCCTGGCGCAGTCCAGCCCCTTGGGCGGATCGAGTTCCACGGTGATAACCTTGCGCAGGCCCCAGTTATCCAGGAACGACGTTCGGGCGGGCGGTTCCTTTTCAGCAGGCTCGCTGATGCTGACTACAGGTATCTGCTTCCGTGGTTGCGGCCGGGAGCCTGCCAAACCACGGGCTATGGCGGCGATATGTTCGGGGGTTGTACCGCAACAACCGCCGATCAGGTTGGCGCCGGCAGCGGCCATCTCCCGGGCCATGGCGGCAAAATAGTCAGGGGTTGTGCGGTAGATGTAACGCCCGTCATGGTACTCGGGAAAACCGCTGTTGGCATAGGCGGCGATCGGCTTGGCCGTCAGCCCCGCCAGCCTGCGGACGACCTTGACCAGCTCCAAAGGTCCGGCACCGCAATTGGCCCCGACCATATCAGCGCCGGCCTGTTCCATGGCATGGCAGAAGGCCTCCACCGAGGTGCCGTCACCGCTGCGCCCCCCCTCCAGAAACGCCATGCAGGCACACACCGGCAGCCCGGCTTCACGGGCGGCCCGGACCGCAGCCAACAGCTGCGGCAGCGCGGCAAAGGTTTCCAGCAGGAAAAAGTCTATACCCGCCGCTGCCAGCGCCCGGCACTGCTCATTGAACACCGCTTCCATCTCCGCGCCGGTCAGCTCACGCTCGTCGCCTTTGACCAGCACCAGCGGCCCAACCGAGCCGGCCACCAGGACACCACTCTCCTGCGCTGCTGCCTGGCGGGCGATGCGGGCCCCGGCGGCATTGATTTCAGCCACCTTGTGGCCAAGGCCGATGGCCGCCAGCTTGCTGCGATTGGCACCGAAGGTGTTGGTCTCGATCACCTGCGCACCGGCGGCCACATATTCCCCGGCCAGTTCCAGGACCAGGGAGGGACGCACAAGGTTCAGGTGTTCGAAATTGCTGGCGAGGCTGACTCCTTTGGCATACAGCATGGTGCCCACGGCACCGTCACCGGTCAGGATCTCTGTTTTCAGTCTCTCGAGGATCGTCATGGTTACTTTCAGTTGCCGGAATTCCCGCCCTGGGGTATAAGAGTTGTTCCTGTCTTCACCTTCACACGGAGATCTCAATGCACACAATCATTCAATGGCTGCTGGATACCATCGGCGCCATGGGCTATCCCGGCATCTTCCTGCTGATGGCCATGGAAAGCTCCGTCATCCCGGTACCAAGCGAACTTGTCATGCCCCCGGCCGGCTATCTGGCCTTTCAGGGCAAGATGAGCATGGGCGTCGCCATCCTGTGCGGAACATTCGGCAGCCTGGTCGGGGCCTACGCCAACTACTTGGTATCCCACTACCTGGGCAGGCCGCTGATCCTCAAGTACGGCAGGTATGTGCTGATACCGCCGCACAAGTTCGAGCGCGTAGAGCAATTTTTCCTGCGCCACGGCGAGATCTCGACATTCATCGGCAGGCTTCTGCCGGTTGTGCGCCATCTCATCTCGATCCCGGCCGGCCTTTCCGGCATGAATCATCTCAAGTTCTCGCTCTATACCCTGGCAGGCGCCGGTCTCTGGTGTACCATCCTGACCTTGATCGGCTACGCCATCGGCGAAAACCAGAATCTGATCATGCAGTACTCCCACAGGGCACTTGTCTGGGTGGTGCTGTTCAGCGGCATCCTGGTGGCGGTCTATGTCTGGTGGCAGCGGCGACGACAGACACATTAAAGCGTAAAGGGCAGCAGAAGGCAAAGGTATTTTTAGTACGATATATCCGCCTTCCGGGATTCCACAGACGCAAACAACCTTATTGACACACTTGTCCCGCTTGGCGGAATGGAGAGGAATTTATCATGCAGATGAAACGATTGGGACGCATACACTATATCG
>Ga0182021_10007119_pt1 | contig 13242 bp, 16 predicted proteins | sample 612E3MmetaG_FD_120493 | JGI IMG/M metagenome (GOLD analysis project Ga0182021, IMG submission 120493) | Permafrost microbial communities from Stordalen Mire, Sweden - 612E3M metaG (Illumina Assembly) | ecosystem: Environmental > Terrestrial > Soil > Wetlands > Permafrost | place: Sweden...
ATCTCCAATCCCCTGACTTGCCCCTCAATAATCTTCAGCCGACGTATTAATTTTTGTTTATCTTTTAACATGTAAAAGAGTATATACCCCCTAGGGGTATATGTCAATACTTTTCCACTATGACCCCAATTAGCCATTTTAAGTCAATTGGTGGTAAAATAGTATCCATGGAATCAATTTTAAGGTCGGATATATTTTTCTTTATTACATCTATTTCTGTAATTATTATTACTGTAGTTTTCTTAATCGCAGGTTTCTATTTTATAAAAATGATAAGAAATTTTTATAAAATATCGGCTATCGTAAAAAACTACGCGGAAAATACGGAAACAGAACTTAAAGATATAGGGCACCATGTCAGACAAAGTCCCCTATTCACTTTTATTTTCGGTAAAGAGAAAAATAAAAGAGAACCTGAGAGAAATTCAAAAAAAATATAAATTATTAGCTAACAAGAAGCTACACAAATTATATTCTGAAAAAACTGGACAAGGGAGAAAAGACAGACATTTTTTCATAAAATAATTTGTTTCGCTTCAAAGATTATATGGAAAAGAAGACAGTAGGGAAAAAAGGTTTGAGCGCAAAAACAGCTATCGGTATCGGTGCAGGAGTTGCCGCATTAACAGCCGCCGCTTATGTTCTTTTTGGCCCGGAAGGAAAAAAGAATCAGAAAGCAATACGCAGTTGGGCGGTAAAAATGAAGGGTGAGATAATAGAAAAATTCGAAGAGGCGAAAGAACTTACCGAGCCGATATATCATAAAATCATCGATGAGGCAGAAGCTAAGTATGCCAAACTAAAAAATGTCGACAAGGATGAGCTTACTGAAACAATTAAGGAAATAAGGAAACACTGGGATTCTCTTAAAAAGGAAGCCAGTGGTAAAAAAACAACACCTGCCCGCAAGACTTCAGCAACCAAGAAAAAGAAATAAACGTGGTACAATATATTTATGGATGAGATTAAAATAAATACAATAGAGTGGTCAGCGCCGGAATACAATCACAAAGAACGTGGACCGGACTGGTTTTGGACGCTCGGTCTTATCACAATCGTTGCTTGCGGAATTGCCCTATGGACGCATAACACTATTTTTGCTATTTTTCTTGCTATCTCCGGCGCTTGTTTGATCATGTTTACTCTGCGTCATCCCCCGGAAGTAACTTATATTGTTGAGACGAAAGGTCTTTCCATGGGTAAAGATTTATACGGGTGGAAAAGTATTAAAAGTTTCAACATCAAGAATACCGAGACCGACCCATATGCAAAGCTGTTAATCGAAACAAGCAAACATTTCCTCCCGGTCTATACTATTCCCTTACCGAAAGAAAAAATGGATGAAATGAAAGAAACCCTTCTGAAACTAATCCCTCGTTCGGAAATAGACGAGTCAGGGTCAATGCTTTTCATGGAGAAATTGGGGTTTTAGTTGTTACAAAATGAAGAGGCTGGATTTCAGCCTCTTTTTTGTTTTTTAGTGACCGATTTTTATTTTAACCGGCCAACAGGGGAGCAGTAGTTATTAATTTTATACTACTGATTTCTTTTTTAGAGATTTTCAAAGCACTTTTATCATAAAACTTAGGCGAAAAAGAGACAATGTCTCCATCATAATGATGAAAACGAAAATTCGTTCCTATCATTTTCATCAATTGATTAAAAAGAGTTGGCCCCAATTCGTTCATCTGATGATACACAATCCCCTTCTCGTCTTTTAGATAGACTGGCTCGGTCAATCCCTTGCTCTCCTTGATTAGAGCAATGCACGCTTTTTTTGTTTCCTCTTTTGCTACTGAACAAAAAATAAAGTGTTCTAAGGCATCAATTTGCCCTTTACTGATACTGATAAATAACTTTGTTTTCATATCTTGGGAATATTAGTTTAACAATCTTTTCTTCAAAATATCACCTAATGACTTTATAGTCAAATTAGATTTTTACTTCTCTTTTGAAGCCCAATCTTTCTAAATATAACTGTGTGACATCCGAAATATATGGTAAATTTTTGATATCTTCGATAGACAGGAACAATTGTTGTTTGTGCTTTAATGGTTCCATATTTTTCATTTCACCGGAGTATTTCAAAACCTCAAATACATGGCTTACAACCTTCACATCATTGCCATTCCTTTTGTAAAAAAGGTCCTTGGTGATAACTTCTCTGTATTCTTCTATTTGTAAATTACATTCTTCCATCATTTCTTCTTTAAGACCATCAATGATATCCTGATTGTCTTTTACTTTTCCAACAGGAAAAGTCCAAAACCCATATTTCACATGTTCTTGCATCAAGATTCCCCCAGCCACATTTTTAATAACCCCGGCGACTGAGTGATGATTAACTATGTCTTCGTTGGTATAAGGGATTTTCATGGGTGTTAATCAACCAATTATAAACCCAAAGCGAGTATTCGGCAAAACAATTGCTTGCGACAACGTGTTATTTGGTGTAGATTTAAAGCATTATGGCCCCGTCGTTCAATGGATAGGACGCAACTTTGCGGAAGTTGCGATGCAGGTTCGATTCCTACCGGGGTCACATTTATAAAAAGCACTTTGAATAGTGCTTTTTATAAATGTGACGGCCGGAGCGCGACGGTGTGAGGCGGGGTCGCGGAAATTTTCAGCAGAAAATTATCTGTGACCACAAGTAATTTTGCATGCGGAGCATACCAGATTTTGCTATAATCATTCCATGAAAAAGATATTTCAATATGAGGCTTTAAGGTGGAGCAATTTATTTTTCTTAATACCTCTTATCGTTGCAGTCGTCTATGGCTTATATTGGTATGTAATTATTCTATTGGTGGTTTTTATTGTTTCTTATGATTTTCATTTCTTTCGAGAAGCTAAAGAATTATATTACCTTGATGTAATTTTTTCGAGTATTCTAATGATTTCTAATTTCATTTTACTTTTTATGGGACATCTTGTTCTGCCTTTCAGTTTTATTGCTATTGTCTTTGCCCTCATTGCCATCTTTTTCTATTTCAGAAGGTCAAAGCACGACTATTATATCAACCATAGCTTGTGGCATGTTTTTTCATCTGGAGTTTGCTTGTTTTGTTTACTGACATTTCTCTCTTTTATTTAAAAAATCAAGTTTTTTAAATATGCTATACTGTAGTAGTCGGGATTTAAAATTTTAATTACTTAATATTATGGAGGAAAATAAAGATAAAAAGGGTTGCGAACATGGGTCATGTGAGAATTGTAAGGATAAAAAAGAGGGTTTTTGCTGCCATCATCATTGTCACCGAAGAGGTTTGGTTAGGATACTCTTATTGATAATTCTGATCGCTGTCGCTGTTCATATAGGTATTGCAATCGGTACTCATGGATTTTGGGGTTTTGGAGAAAGGGGTAATTACAGACCAATGATGAATTATAATTATAGTCTAGGAACAGATTTAAACAGTAATGCAGGTAGCGTTACGGTCAAAGTTCTACCTCCGACAACGACAAACGGAACAACGACAACCCCTCCGGTCACTCAGTAGACCTAAACTAAAAATAGCTAGGACTTATCTCGGGAGCACTTGAGAAAAGACCTAGCTATTTTTTATTTTGTTTATTTTGTTATTTTTGAAAGTCTGGATTTTTTGCGTGAAGCGGTATTTTTCTTGATGACTCCCCTTTTGGCCGCTTTGTCTATAACGCTGTAAGCTTCCGGAAGTAATTTCTTGGCTTCGGCTTTTTTCTTTTCTTTGACTAACTTTTCAATCTTCTTAACGGCTTCTTTGATATCTTTTTTGTTGCGGTCATTCATCGCTTTCTTGGTGAACGATCCACGTAGGGCTTTTTTGGCTGATTGGGTAATTGGCATAGTATATGTATATATTTAATAATGTTTTTGACTGAGACTTCTAAACAATAGCAGAAATAGCCGAAAAGAGCAATATTTGCTATTATTTAGTTATGATTGCAAGATTGGAAGGAATTATAGTTCATACAGCCGAAAAGTTTTTAATTATCGACGTTTCCGGGGTGGGATATAAACTTTATGTCACAACCGAAACTCTTTCGGCTACAAAACTTGGCGACCATGCGTTTTTCTGGGTATATACCTCTGTCCGCGAAAATTCCATAGACTTGTACGGTTTCAAGAATACAAATGAAATGTCTTTTTTTGAACTTCTTCTTGATGTTTCGGGAATCGGACCACGTTCGGCTCTTTCAATTCTTGCTATTGCTCCGATTGATACTTTAAAGAGAGCCATTGCCACCGGCGACACCGGCTACCTCAATAAAGTTTCCGGTATTGGCAAAAAGACTGCCGAGAAAATTATTGTTGAACTCCGTGATAAATTACAAGATTTTAAAAGTGATGGCGATACTCCGGGACTTCTTCGTGATGAGAGTGATATTATCGAAGCCCTTAAATCTCTCGGCTATTCCCAGAATGAAGCTCGCGATGCCTTGAAAAAAGTCCCTGTGACAACGGTTGGCACAAATGCCAGGATCAAAGAAGCCCTTCAAGTCCTCGGCAAGCGTTAATTAATTCATACTTATTTTTTTAATTCGTAATTCGTAATTATTAATTCTTAATTATTTTCAAATGCCAGAGTTACCGGAAGTCACAACAACAGTCAAAGGATTGCAAAAAGTCCTGCCGGGACTTGTTTTTGTCGATGTCTGGACAGACTTGGCTAAAAAAAATCAGACAATTAAACAATATAGAGACACAATTAAGAATAAAACTTTTTTTAAGACGTTCAAGAAGAAAATTATCGGGAAGAAAGTATTAAATGTAAAAAGGAGAGCAAAAAACATTTTAATAAATATCGCTCCCACCCCCTCGGCTTCCAGCCACTCCCCCTCAGGCAGGGGGAGATATACCATTCTTATTCATTTAAAAATGACGGGGCATCTTCTATTCGGTAAGTATATTTATAATAAAAAGGAAAATAAATGGTTGCCGGATAAAAAAGAAGGAAAAGCATTATCCGACCCTTATAATAGATTTATTCATGTCGTCTTTTCATTCTCAAATGGTAAACATTTGGCTTTTTGTGATTCAAGAAAGTTTGGAAAAGTTACAATTATTAAAAAAAAAGACCTGGAAAACACTCCCCATTTGAAAGATATCGGGCCGGAACCACTGGAAAAATCTTTTACATTTCTAAAATTCAAAAATTGCCTGTTGTTGAAGCCAAATTGGAAAATAAAAACTGTTTTGATGAACCAGTCGGTAATCGCCGGCATTGGAAACATTTATTCGGACGAAATGCTTTGGCTCTCCGGTATTCACCCAGAATCAAATCCTAAAAATATCCTAAACATACAATTATTAAAACTATATAAGTCGATGACTGAAGTTCTTAAAAAAGGTATTGATTTTGGGGGTGATTCAATGTCGGATTACAGAAATATCCACGGGGAAAGAGGTAATTTCCAAAAAGAGCATAATGTTTACCAAAAAAAAGGCGAAGAGTGTATGAAAAAAAATTGTAAAGGTGTTATAATGAGAAAAGTTATAAATGGTCGCAGTGCGCATTTTTGTAATGTTCATCAAAAATTATTTAATTAAAAAAAATTATGGCGGAAAAACCAAAAAATGGTGTAGAAAAACATAGTTATCATAGCGGTGGTGAAATGCATTTCGGAGTTGAAGTTATTTTATTTGTTGTTGCTGTCTTTATTATCTGGCTTCTTGCCGGTGGGGCCAAGAAACCCGCAGACCAGCAAAAACCTTTTATTACTCCCCTCAATGACCAAGTAAATCCCGGGGCGACATATGGTCCCACAAAAGTAAAAAATTAGGGTCTAAGTATCCGAAAAAGTGCCACTCCACAAGCAACCGAAACGTTGAGGGATTCTTTTTTCCCGTGCATCGGTATATCGGCGATAATATTGCACTTTTCCAAGATTTTCTTTGAAAGTCCCAGAACTTCCGGACCCATGATAATTGCAACTTTATTTTTGATTTTTATTTTACGATAATCGACTGCTTTTTCATCCTGTTCAATAGCAATAATAGTGTAACCATCAAGTTTTAACTTTCGGATAACTGCTAATAAATTTTTTTTATATTCCCAAGGAACAAAAACCTGCGCCCCTAATGCGCTTTTTCCAATATCTTTTTGAATTCGGCCGAATTTATCCGTCGGTCTTGGGGTATAACCAGTCAAATATATTTTTGAAATTCCTACCGCATCCGCCGTACGAAACATCGCCCCGACATTTATAGCCGAACGGATATCGGGAAGAATAAGGATAGAATCTTTTATAATCATAATTAGATAAATGTGATATGGACAATTTCACAATCGGAGCCGACTCGAATCGGCGGACCCCAGCCTCCTGTTCCGCTTGATATATATATCTGCATCAAACCATAATTCTTTAATCCATAACTATAGCCCTTGGTAATCAAATCCGTCAGGTAATTGAATGGCCACTGCTGACCATCGTGCGTATGCCCGGATATCTGGAAAGATATCCTCTCTCCGGCCGCAATGTCGAGGTCCTTCGGTTCGTGTTTCAAAAGAATTGATGCTTTAGAGCGGTCGAATATAATACTTTCAAGATTTTTTTTGAAGTTTTCTTTTTTTGCGTTGTTCGAATAATCGACTCCAATTATTTGCAAGCCCTCGATGTTAATCATTTCGTCATCCAGAATTTTAATACGGAGTAGTTTAACAGCATCAAAGAATTGCTCGGCATCGCCAAATTCTTCGTGGTTACCGGAAATATAAAATACTCCGAATCGGGTTGAAAGTTTTTCGAGCGGCTCCGCAATTACAACCGGGTTCGGTGCCCGAGTTCCGTCGTACAAATCCCCTCCGATAAAAACAACATCAGGCGACAGAGAATTCGAAATTTGCATGACTTTTTCCGCAAACTGTTCTCCTCGTACCGAGCCCAGATGTAGATCGCTCATCCAAACGGCTGTCCTTCCTTTCCAATTCTCCGGCATTCCGGGAATAGCAACATTTATTTTTTTTACCGCAATTTTTCTCCCGTGAATCAAACCATAGATACCGATAACAAGAGCGGCGGCAAACAGCGGGAAGCCGATTATTTGCGGATTTTTCATAAACAAATTCAAAACATCATAAATAGCCGCGGCCATAAAAAAATATACAAACATACCGGTCCAGATGGATGTAATGGTATAAAAAAAACGAACAAAAATACCGGTTGAATATTTTTCGATAATAAGCATCACTATAAAGCCACTGGACATTATCGCCAATATTACCCCAATTATAAATCTGTAATCAATATTGGTGATAGTAAAAATATCGACAATTGCCCAATAGAATAAGACATTGGCTTCGACAAGTAAAGCCGAAACAACCGCTACAAAACTTATGAATATCGAAATGGGAATGTTTCTTTTTTTCGTCATAATATAGAAAGTCTATACAATAAGTTAATTTTTATCAAGAAGGACAACGGAAACTTCTTTAAAAAGTATCATGAAGTTGATTTTACGGCTTAAATATGGTATTTTTTAGGATATCCGCTCGTAGCTCAGTCGGTAGAGCAGCTCCCTTTTAAGGAGATGGTCGAGGGTTCGATTCCCCCCGAGCGGACAATAATTATAAGGTGAAAATCAAGTTATCCCCACCTCTATTGCTTGCTTTGTTTACAAGTTGTATAATGTAAGCAAGTTATCTTTGTTATAATCTTTTCAACGTTCGCCCTGCGGATAGGGTTTCAAAATCAGAAAAGATTTTTTGACATTATTTAGTTCATTTTACTCACGTTTATTTGTGAGTCAGTTCTTTGTTTTCAAAAAGCTCAAAAGGCTTGGAAGCCGGTTCTCAAATCTTGAGGTTCGACTTCCAAGCCTTTTCTTTTTGCATTTTTAAATTTTACCTGCCTGCCGGTAGGCAGGTTTACTTAAGGTTGAAAGGATAAATTGTTCAAGCCCGATTGTGAAATCACATTCTCCACGGTGCGCCTTATGATATAAAGAGACGAGTTCACTGGATATTTTCTTTAATTCATCGGCTGAAAAAAATTTTGCACCATTTAATAACATTGTCTTTATCTTCCAGAAAATAATTCCCGAAACTTCTTCCGGTTGTATACCTTTTGAGATGGCATTCCGATACAAAATCCAGGTACCAATCTTGTCTTTACGTGAAAATGCCTCGGCAATATCAAAAACATTCATTTTGGGTATTTGTTTGGTTGTTGGACGGCCAAACTCTTCAACTATTCCATATTTCCTGTACTTTTTGACGTCAGGTGCAAGCAATTTCTCTTCAATAAAAACAAATGTCGTAAGCGAATCTTTCAAGGCCGATAAATCTTCGGCTCCGAGAGTAATATTCCCTTCTTTAATCAGACCTTCAAGAACAATAATTGGGGACTCGCCGAAAAGACTAACACTCGTTGCATAATCCAAAAGTATTTCCTTGCTGAGGCTTTCTCGTGGAATAAAAACCGGCAAGTTGCCTTTATATAACTTTTTTAGGTAAGCATTTTTCTTTTTGATGTCATTGCCAGGGAGAATGTAAATCATATCCAATTTTTGACTTTCTTTTTGTATTCAATGTAAGGTTCGCCATATTTCTTTGTCAGTAATTCTTCCTCCTTTTTGAGGAAAAAAAACTTGGTGATGAGATACGCGACAATTGTGAAAATAATACTGAATAGTGAATTTAATATTAGGGCGAGTCCTAGTGCCATGATGAAAAGACCAAAGTGAGTCGGACTACGGAGATATTTATATGGACCATGTTCAAAGTGAGAATCGAATTCATTTTTCTTTTCTTTTTCTTTGTAATTTGATGATGTTGACTGGGCCCAATATATAATTATGGAACTGATTATTAACATTAGAAAACCGGTATATTGGTAAATGCCATGAGAAAATATCCTCACATTAAAAATGGTGTCAAAAAATACACCCAAAACAACAGCGAACAAGAAAATAAGATAGGAATGTAGTAAAATAAAATGTACTGTTCCCCGACGAGGTTCTTTAAATCCATTTTTTTGTTCAGTTATTGCTTGATTATCCATATACTTTATTAATCCTATCACTAGAAAGTAATTTTTGCCACTATTTTAAATCTCCCCATGTTTTGCCTGAAACCACCGTGACCAGAAGTGGCACTTTCTCTTTGTCTTTCAAAAATTCCTCCGGAATGACGTTTTCCATGGCAGTTTCGATGATTTTAGTAGCTTCTTCAAGCTTTTCTTTTTTAATCTCATATACCAGCTCGTCATGCACTTGTAATACAAGCCTTACTTCTTTTATCAGACCGGCATTTCTTAGGGAGTCATCAGCTTTCTTCATCCCGATTTTTATAATGTCGGCTGTGGCTGTTCCTTGAATGGGAGCATTAGTAGCCATCCGCTCAGCCATAGCCCGGATGAAAGGAATCGGTGATTTGATTCCTGGGAAATAACGTTTGCGACCGAACAAGGTTTCAGTATATCCATTTTGTCTCGCAAAATTTTTAATACTTAAGAGATATGCAGCGATTGTCGGGAATTGGGCAAAATAATTATCGTAAAATATTTGGGCATCGGCTCGAGTGACCGTTTCTTTTTCTTTGTCGAAATCCGATTCCGGTTTCGTTAGATTTTCTCTCAAAGCATTGACTCCCATGCCGTATAAAATACCAAAATTTATAACTTTGGCTCGGCGTCTCATGTCATGGGTCACATCTTCTTCTTCAACGCCAAAAACTTTCATCGCCACCGCCGAGTGGATATCCTGTCCGTCCCTGAAAGCTTTTATAAAATACGGGTCCTGAGACATCAAAGCGGCGACCCGAAGTTCGATCTGGGAATAGTCGAACGATGAGAGAACATAGCCTGGGGGAGAAACAAAAGCTTTGCGAATATTTTTCCCACGTTCAGATTTTATTGGAATATTCTGCAAGTTCGGATTATTCGATGAAAATCGCCCGGTTGTCGTTCCAGTTTGGATAAAACGCGCATGTAGCCGACTGTCAGACCCGACCGACGAAGGAATGGTATCAATGTAAGTTGAGAGTAATTTCTGAAGTTCGCGGTGTTTCAATATTTCACCGACAACCGGATGCAAACCACGAAGTTTTTCCAATTCGCTTTCTCTAGTGGACATTGCTCCACCAGCACTTTTTTTAATTCCTTTTGGGGAAATTCCCAATTTAGTAAAAAGAATTTCGCCTATTTGTTTGGGAGAATTGATATTAAACTCAACCCCGGCTTTGTCCCAAATATTTTTCTCAATAACTTCCAAATCTTTATGATATTCACCGGATATTTTTTCTAAATACGGGACATCAACCAAAATTCCGGTTTTTTCCATCTCGTCGATTATCGGGATAATCGGTATTTCGATATTTTCATAAACATAAGTAAGATTTTCTTTCTTTATATCATTCTTGAGCTTTTTTATCGCTTCGTCGAGAGTTGTACTTCCTTTATAGTGTATTACTTCGTCCTCATCAGGATCGGTTCTCTCCGAATTCAAAAGCCAATATGCAATTTTAGCTTTGGTAATTTTTTCTTTATCGATATCATTTTCGGTGGAAGTTCCCAAAGTCGTCTGAGCAATGGTCTGGCCGAGCTTTCCAAAAGAATTAGGCGAGGAGATCCGAGGACCTTGCGAAGGCGAGCTTTGGGAACTTCCACCGTCTAGTATATTCAAAAATCTATTCTGTAAACTTTTAAATTCCATTTCCCTAAAAAAATCGGCTACATTATTTTTATCGACTGTATCTTTCCAATTATTTTTCGGTAGTTCAAATTTTATCGGCGCGTCCAGGCGAATAGTTGCCAGTGTTTTGGAAAAAAGCGCTTCTTCTTCCCCTTCTTTCAATAAAGTTAGTACTCTGTCTGTTATTCCCAATTTTTTAAAATCTTCTTTTTTATTTATGGCCTTGTAAATATTCTCGACAGTTCCATATTTGGAGATAAGAATCGTGGCTGTTTTTTCGCCGATGCCTTTAATCCCGATGATATTATCCGACGGGTCACCACGAAGTCCTTTGTAGTCCGGCAAATTTTTCGGGGAAAAACCGAAACGCTCTTCGACTTTTTTCTGGTTGTATAAAATAGTGTCGTTGATACCTTTTTTTAGGGTATAAACTGTGACCGTATCGTCATCGACAAGCTGGAGTGTATCCATATCGCCGGAAGCGATGACAATATCCATTTTTTCCTTTTTATTTTTCAACTCTTCGGCAATGGTTCCGAGTAAATCGTCAGCTTCGAAACCTTCGCATTCGTAAATCGGTACCGATAGCGCTTTAAAAAAAACGCGAGAACTAATAAGCTGAGCAACTAGTGCCTCATCGGCCTTGGCCCGTCCGGCTTTGTATTCATTGTAGGCCTCGTGCCGGAAAGTTTTTTTCGGCAAGTCAAAGCAAGCGATAATATAGTCCGGTTTCAAATCGGTAATTATCTTGAATAGCATAGTCGCTAGTCCATATATCGCCCCGGTCGGCTCGCCTTTTGAATTCATAAATTCAGGCAAGGCATGATAAGCCCGGTGGATAATTGCGTGCGAATCAAGTAATATAACCTTTTTTTTTGTTTCTTTCTTTGTCACACTCTGATTATACCAGAAATTCAACGGCTCTAGTTTGGTCATCAACGTGACCCAATTTTACCCAGCAAGTGGCTTTATCAAGACAATTTTTTACGTTCTCTGGCCACTCGATAATAATAAGATTATCTTTGTCTTTCTTTAATTCTTCCCAGCCGATTTTTAATAATTCAAGATATGAATCCAAGCGATAAGCATCAATATGAATTAAATTTTTAAAAGAAGAATAATATTTAGAGCTAGGATTTATTTCATATATTTTCATAATAATATAAGTCGGTGATATGACATTTTCATTTATACCAATTTGCTTCGCTATTTCTTGAGTCAATGTTGTCTTCCCCGCCCCAAGTTCACCCGAAAGAGCCACCACTTTGGCTTTATTATTTTTCATTTTTAATATTCTTTCCAGTAGTTTTTGTGATATTTTTGGGATTTCTTTTTTACTAAATTTAACTTTCATATGTATATACTAACATACCCCAATAAAAGTTGGGGTATGTTTTTGTATTAATTACAATATTTTGGTATTCGTTTTAATCGTTTACTATCTTACGACGACCAAATAGGGATCGGGCAATAAGAATCAGCAAAAGAAGAATAACAATAATAATTAGCCACCCGATTAAACCTATTCCAAGAATTTTTCCAGATATGCTGGAAACCGCGGAAACTGCGGAGGCCCCAAGGGCATTACCGGCCTTAGGTTTGTTGAGAACATAAGCCATTGCATTTTCTTGCGCCCCGTTTGGATTTGTATAGACGAGAATTGTGGTTGTAACTATTTGAGCTAAATTAGGGTCGATAGAATCAACTCTTGCTTGTAAATATATAGTCCCTTCAGTATTAGGCTCTAAATCTTCAATTGGGGCAGAGAGAGTTCTATCATCTTCTGAATATGTCCCGCTAGAAGTATTTGTCGCCGTTATCCCTTTTGGAACATACACTTGAATCATCGGTTTAGTTAATTTAGAAGTGCTGATATTTTTATAAGAAACAGTGTAGTCAACAATATCTCCTTTGCCAATTGCTTGATAATGATTTTCGATTTTAAGCATGATTGGAGATTCCGAAGATGTCATTGTCGTACCTTGGGTTATTGGTTGTTTTTCTGTCTGATTATTACTTGGGTTAGTAGTATTAGTCGTACTTACGGCGCTTCCAGTAGTTGTATTTGCTTTTTTGTTTGAAGTTGGGTTTGAAGTGGAAATGATTATGGGTTTAAGTGTCTGAAAGACTTCAATCGCCCCACGAGAAATACCATTTGGTCCTTCGGATACAGCTTGGAAAAAATAAATTGTTTTGGGATTTAAATTCGTGACAAATTCACTGAAACTTACATTACCACTTGTGGAACGGGAAACTGTCAGCGAACCGAGATTAACGGTTGTTCCATACTCAAAGTGCGTATTTGAATTGGCATAATTTGAATTTGTAATCAATCCATTTAATTGTGCTCCGGTTTGGGAAACATTTGTTGCCACGGTGGTAACTACATTGGTATTATATATCGGCACAGACGTGGTTTGATTATAATTATTGTTACTATTAACACTCACCCGAATAGATTGTGAATCGCTGTTATTACCATTGCCGTAAACCCTTAAAATATAAGCGGTCGCATTGGAAGGATAAATAGTTTGACTTCCATCAAGAGAAACATTGCCAATATTTGAAATATTCGCAGAATCACAATCGGTAGTATTCCATCTTAAGGTGACAGGGTCGCCACTTTG
>Ga0182021_10007120_pt1 | contig 13242 bp, 9 predicted proteins | sample 612E3MmetaG_FD_120493 | JGI IMG/M metagenome (GOLD analysis project Ga0182021, IMG submission 120493) | Permafrost microbial communities from Stordalen Mire, Sweden - 612E3M metaG (Illumina Assembly) | ecosystem: Environmental > Terrestrial > Soil > Wetlands > Permafrost | place: Sweden...
GTGCAGACGATCGTGTTTGCGCGGGCGCGCCTGACCACCGAAGTACTGCTCACTTACTTGCGTGAAAGCATCGCGTCGGAAGGGCGCGATGCGACGCAAATCCACGGCTATCGCGGCGGTTACTTGCCTGAAGAACGCCGCGCCATCGAACAGGGCTTGCGGGAAGGATCGATTCGCGGCGTGGTGTCCACTAATGCGTTGGAGTTGGGCGTCGACATCGGGCAGCTGGATGCTGCCGTGCTGGCGGGCTATCCGGGCACGATCGCCTCGGCGCTGCAACAAGCCGGTCGGGCTGGCCGGCGTTCCAATGTTTCGGCGGCCATCATGGTCGGCAGCGCCAATCCGCTCGATCAATTCATCATCACGCATCCGCGTTACTTCTTTGAACGATCGCCCGAATACGGCCTCGTCGCGCCCGATAATCTCGTCATCCTCAGCAATCACCTCAAATGCGCCACGTTCGAACTGCCGTTTGACGCGGGCGAACAGTTCGGGCGGTTTGAGCAGACGGATGAGTTGCTGGACGCGTTGGTGGAGGAAGGCATTCTAAACAAACAACCCGCGTCGCGTCCCAACTTGCCCGATCGCTATTTCTGGCTGGCCGATCAATATCCGGCCAGCGGCATTTCGCTCCGCACGGGCACGGCGGATACGATCGTGATCATGTCGCTCGAGGCGGATGATAATCCGCCGGTATCGCCGGACTTTCGTCCGGCTCGAGCAGCCGCGCGGTCGATCGGCCAGATCGATCGGGATTCGGCGGGCACGCTGGTGCATACCGGCGCCATCTACATTCACGAAGGGCAATCGTTCATCGTCAACCGGCTGGACTGGGATCACGGGCAGGCCTTTGTAACACCCGCGCAGGTCGATTACTATACCGAGGCCAGCACGACGACGGATGTAGCCGTTGAAAATGAAACACAGCGCGTCGAAGCGGCTACGACGATTAAGAGCCTGGGCGAGGTGCGCATCACTTCGCAGACCACAGGCTTTCGCAAGATCAAACTCTACACACACGAAACGCTGGGCTGGGGCGAGATTCAATTGCCTGAACAGGAGATGCACACCACAGCTTACTGGTTCTGCATCGCGCCAGACACGGCCGATGATCTCATCGCGCAGGGCGTGCTGTTTACGCCCAACGACTACGGCCCCGACTGGGACAAAGTCCGCGCTGACATTCTTGAGCGCGATGGGCAACGCTGCCGCAAATGTGGCGCAGTCGCCTGCGCGGGCGTCCGCGCGGGCGAGCCGCCAGGCCGATCGCACGATGTGCACCACATCCGACCCTTTCGCGAGTTTGGATATGTGCGGGGTGTCAACCAGAACGATCGGTTGGCGAACGCCCCGGAGAATTTGATCACGCTGTGCCGCGCGTGTCATCATCGGGTGGAAGCGGCGATGGGGCTGCGTGGTGCGTTGAGCGGGTTGGGCCACGTGCTGGGTGAGATCGCGCCGTTGTACCTCATGTGCGATCCACGTGACATCGGCGTGATTGCCGAAGCCCGATCGGCTTTCACGGAATTGCCGACGATCACCATTTACGATCGCGTCCCGGCGGGCATCGGCCTGAGTGACGAGCTCTTTGAGCTGCACGATCAATTGCTGCGGGCGGCGCATGACGTGGTAGCGCGTTGCCCATGCGAAACTGGCTGTCCGGGTTGTGTGGGGCCGATCGGGCCGGAGACGGCCCAACGGGATGATCTGAACGTCAAACAGTTGACTTTGAAGGTGCTAAAAGCGATCTCGACCCCAGTGAACTGGGCGTAATAAACGGCCAGCCCCCACCACAGCGGGGGATGTGGTGGGGGCGGCAGCCAAGGGAGGAGACTCGTCTTATGCACTGACCCGGGAGGGTCAATGCGATAAACCCAATTATAGTTGCTTCGGGGGTAATAATACTCTTAACATCATCTGTAACCTAGTGACAAAGGTAATAAAACCTACATGACACTTAGCAACTGCATGGATGATAATGAAGAGTCTCATTTTTCAAATTAAACAGCGCTGGGGGAGGTCAGCGGGTCTTTTTGACTCGATCAGGTTAGCGCGCCAAACCGATTATAGCATTGAAGGGAATGATTCGGCATCACAAAAACGAAGTCCGATCTCGCTTCCTCCAAGATCGGACTTCGCCATCCCGTTTTCCGTCTCACGCTTTCCGTCTCACGCTTTACGCAGCAGTTGCCTTCAACTTCTGCTCCAACCACAGGTTGATCAGGCTCTCCGTCTGAAGCCCTTTCTGCTTTGCGACCGTTCGCACCCGTGCCAGCACGTCGGGATCGATTGCAACCAGATAACGGCGCCGCGCCTGCGGATCGAACTCAAACTCAGCCGGTTCAGTTTGATCCCAGTAGTCGGCCAGGCTGTGCGTGTCCTAAAACTCGGCAATCGCATCCAGGCTATCAGTTGGTGGAGTTGGCTTATCGGCGTTCATCGTTTTCAGATTGATCAGGCCAGCCAGTTCTCGACCGACAGCCCCATGATTCGCCCGAAATGCTTTGTATTCTGCGTCACGACTGTATATCCGCCTGCCAGTGCGATGCCCGCAATCAGAATATCGGCGTCGGGGATTAGATCGCCGCGCCGTTTCAGATCGGCATAAATGCGAGCTGCCGCTTGGCAGGCCGCTCGATCCAGCGGCAAAACGCGGTTCAAATTACAAAACTCCTCAAACACTCTTTGACGGTCGCGCGCTCGCGTAAACTCATGCCCTTTCATCACTTCGTAATAGGTAACAATCGTGATGTTGAGAAATCCATATTCATTTTGCTGCTGACGCGCGCGTTCCCATACCGCTGCTACGCCCTTGAACAATGGCATTAAAACATCGGTGTCCAAAATGCACGGACTCACTGCGCCGGCTCCGTATCGAGTTCACGGCCAGTGAAGTATCCGGCACGTTCTTCCATGATCGCCTGAAAAGCTTGATCTTCTTCAGGTGTCATGTCGGCCCACATGCCGATAAATCGCTCAAGGTTATCTTCACCTGACACAACTGTCCCTTGCCGAATTTCTTCGACAAAGGTGACTTCGACGCGATAGGGCCGATCGACGTTGACCGGCTCTAGCAAACGTACCACTTTGCCGTCATACACGCCTTTGACTGCCAGCATGATCGCACCTCCTCACGGCTCGATATCTGGATTATACGTGACATTCGATCACGGGGCAATAGATAAGGAACAAAACAGCGAAGTCCGATCTCAAGTTCCCTCAAGATCGGACTTCGCCTTTACGCATTACTCGTTACTTGTTACTCATTACGTCGCTCGTACTTCACTCTTCACTCATCACTTTCCAATCACAAACTGCTCCCCGTCCCCCCGCCCAAACACCTCCGGGAAGTACATCTGCTGCGCGAACGCAGGCAGCACGTTGTACGTGCCATCCAATCCCGCGCGGATTTGATACGTGTACTCATACGTGCCCCTGGGCAGATACGACGCGAACAGCGCCACTTTCTCGTCGCGGAGTTCGGTGTGCGTGAACCACCACCAGCCCCAACCGCCGTAATACGAATACGGTTGATTCGTTGCGTTGAAGTCCGGCCCTGCGGCTTGCTGCGTCGTCGTCTTCAGACTCGTGTCCACCGCTTCCGCACCGGCGGGCAGCGGACTTTCGACCAGCACGTAATACAGATCGGTCGGCGCAACGATGTTCAACTTCACCACCAGCGTATCGCCCACCTTCGCCTGTGTCACCGGGGTGCAGGGGATGGCCTTCTCGCCCGGCTTCAATGGCTTGAAGCAGACGTCGCCTTGATCGTAATACTGCCGCCCGATGACGATGCCGCGCGCCATCGACTGCACGCCCGTCACCGGCTGATAGGCTTGCAGATAGGCCGAGTAGTACATCATCCCGTCGCCCGTTTGGCCTTCCACCGCCTTGCGCTCTAATGTCAACATATTCACCTGCGGATCCAGCGCGCTGATCGGCTGCGTGATCACATTCGATTGCTGCACGTTGGCCTTCGTCGCCGTGCCCGTGCCGATCACATCGTCGTTCAACTTCAGGCCCCACGAGTAATCGGGCGTGAGTTCGCCGGTCGCCTTCATCCAATCGGTGAACGCGATCAACGACCAGGCTGTTTCCTGTGTCGAGGGCCAGTGCCCGCCTTCGCGCACACTCATCAACCAGCGCACCACATTCGGCGCGAGTGTGTTCTTGGAATCGAGGATCGCCAAGGCGTCCAACACCATCGCCGTCGAGCGCACATCGCTATCCCACGCTCCCCAGTACCACTGCTTCTCTTCCCAATGCGCGCCGGTTGCGCTGACCTTCACCGAGCTCGTCAGATCGCTCATCAGCGCATCAACGCGTGTCTTCTCATTAGGCTGCGCCGAATGCAGGCCCAACGCCAGCAGCGCCTTGCCATAGTTATCCAGCAACGGCCGCTTGCTGTCATACAGCGACACCAGCGCGCTCGTCTGCGGCTTGCCCGCGTCGGCCAACACATACAACAGATACGCTTGTTGATCCGCTTTATCGGGCGTATCGATCTGCGTCGCCGGCATGACGTTGCTGGTCAGATACGCGATGCCCTTAGCAAGCACCGCCGGATCGATCGGGAAGCCCGCCTGCTGGGCTTTGACCAGACCAAACACCACATAGATCGAAGTGGTCACATTCGATTTTTCGTTGACCCACCAGCCCCAACCGCCATCGGTATGCTGCTGATTGTTGAGGCGCTGCAAGCCGACATTCACTTGCTCTTTCAACTTCGCTTCCAGATCGGGCTGCACCAGATTGAGTTCCTTCAACGCCCGATAAGTCATCACGTTCGGCAGGAAGCGGCTTACCGTCTGCTCCGTGCATTCATACGGATAGTGCTCCAGATACTTCAAGCCCTCCGTCGATCCGGCTGCCAGCGACGGATCGATCTGCACCGTCAATTGGCCCTGTGTCACATCGATGTTCTTGGGCAGGATGATGGCTTCATTCCGCACCGGGTCTTCCTTCGTCACATTGCCGCTCGTCGCCGTCACGTCCGGCGTGCTGTATTTATAGATCGGCAGATATTGTTCGGGCGGCAGACCCGCGGTGGGCTTGCTCGCATCGCTCAGGCCGCCGCTCGTCGTACCCGACGCACGAACCGTGAACGTGAGATCGGCAAAGGGCGCATCGAGCACCGTCACCGGCCAGTTCACGCGCACCGAACCGTTGGCCGGAACCGTCACGCTTTGCTTCACCTGTCCATTGTCGATGGTGAGGCCCGTGCCTTCCAGCGTCACCTCCACCGGCAGATCCTTCGCCGTGTTGTTGTTGATCACGGCGCCCATGTTGAACTTATCGCCGACGATCATGAAGCGCGGCGTCACCGGTCGGATGAGCAGATCCTTCGTGCTTCTCACATCCGATTGGCCCTCGCCCACGAGCCCGTCCTTCGTGATCGCAATCGCGGACATGCGCCACGTCGTCAAGTTGTCGGGCAGCGGGAACGAGACGCTGGCCGTGCCATCGGCCTTCGTCGTGACATTCGCTTTCCAGTAAGCCGTATCCTGGAAGTTGCCGCGCACGGTCAGGCCGCCGCCTTCGGCTTCTGCGCCGCCGCCGCCGCCTTTGGCCTCCGCTGCCAGCTTCACGTTGATGCGATCGACCGAGTAGACCAGCGACACACCCGTGCGAATGCCCAGGCCGCGCTCGCCGTAGAATTGATCCGCGATCGGCAGGTTCAACCGATCGAGCAGGGAGAGCACCGCCAGATCGACCATCGCTAAAGACGTTTCCGCTTCCACCGGCTTGCCCGCGTAATCGGCAATCTTCACCGTGTACGTTACCGTATCGCGCGGTGAGTAATGATCGGTCTTGGGATCCCGATCGGGGATGAGCTGCACAGCGAGCTCTTGCTGCGCGCGATTCACTTTGAATGACGCATAGCCCGTCTTGAACGACGGCGCGAGATCGTTTTGATCGACGCCCTTGACGATGACGACGGACACGAACGCATTGGGCGCCATCGCCGCCGTGATCGGCACTTCGATCACTTCGCTGTTGGTCTTGAGATCGATCACCTTGGCGTCGAGGATGCGGCCGCGCTCGGTGGTGACCAACGCGCGCACCTGTCCCTGATACGGCGACGGGATCAGAATCTTCGCCACATCGCCCGGCTTGTATTCTTTCTTGTCGGCCACCAGCGCGATGCGATCGTTGTTGTCCTGCCGCCACGACACATACGCTTCGCTCGACACCCACACATACGTAGACGACGAAATCTTGTTGCCCTTATCATCCGTGCCGCGCGCCACCACGCGATACTGACCGCCGCTGGGCGGTGTGAATGAAGTCTTGCCGGTGCCATCTGTTGCTGTGGTCGTGGTAGAGGTGAACACCGCCGTGTCGCTGTACGACCACGTCCACTGGACATTGCCGAAGTCGTCCTTCTCTTGCACGTTGAACCATTCGCGCTGATAGAACGTGGTCTCGACATTCTTGTTGCCCGCCGGCTGGCCGTGCCAGTCGACCGTGAGCAGATTGAAGTCCATCGGTTTGCCCATGGTGCCCACGTAATCGACGGGCGCGATGCCGATGTAGTATTGCCCTTGATGCACGATCACGCTCACGCGGCCCGCCACCTGCTGATCGTTGAGATCGGTGATCGCCGCTTCGATATTGAACGTCTGGCTTCCGGCCTTTTCGTCCAGTTTCGCGGGCAGTGTGATCTTGAACTTTCCGGACTTATCGGTCTTGCCCTCGCCCGACGCGATCAAACCACCGCGTCCCGAACCGCTCGTGCTGCTGTAATCGATATCGTTCCAGCCGTAATAGCCTTGCCCCTGATAACGATCGAAAGTGTAATCGTTCGCCGTCGCCGACCACGACACCGGCGCATCACTCACCGCGCCGCCAAAGAAGTACGTGGCTTCGGCTTCCACTTCGATCGTATCGCCTTGCAGCACTTCTTCCTGCGGAGCCGTCACCGTCACTTGAAACTCTGGCCGTCGATATTCCGACACCACGAACGTGCCGTTGTAATACTGCACCTGCGGCACATCCTGGCCCGGATACTTCACCGGAATCTGCGCCTGCACCGAGTACTGCCCCAACGCCGCTTCCTGATCCAGCGCGAAGTCGAAGTTGAACGTGCCGTAATCATTGAGCGGCAGCGTGCCGGTGTAGACCTGCTTGCCTTGTCCGTCAAAGATCAGCACATCGATCGCTTTCAAGTTGGGATCGATCGCATAACGCGCATCGTCGTCCGTGCGCACGATGCCTTTGATATGCACGGATTGGCCCGGTCGATAAATCGGTTTATCGGTGTAGATATAGGCGTTGTAGGCGCTGGCATAGTAATTGGCATACACGCCAAAGTCCCACGGCGCAATGCCATCGTTCCAATCGCTCACCGCCACACCGAACGGGCCGCCGTAGTCGCCGACCACCACCATCAGGCTCACGTTCGGATCGCGCGCATCCTTGACATCGTATTTGAACAGGCCGGATTGATCGGTCGTACCCGTGGCAAGTTTATTGGAATCGGGATCGTAAATGTTGATCGGCGCATTCGGTGTCTCTCGCCCCGATTGAAGATCGGTGGCCCACACCAGCCCTTCCTTATCACCGGCTTTGAGCGTGACGTTGTTGTTCGCCACCACCATCAAGTGGCGCGTCGTGCCGCTAAAGTCATTCTGCGCTTGTTCGGGCGAAGAGATGCGCAAGAGATAGACGCCCGTCGGCAGCACGCCACCGGTATCACTATCCACCGGGATGCGGATCAAGCCCGCTTCATTCAACGGCTTATTGACCGGTATACTCCACGATCGTACCGGTTGGCCCGATACCGGCACGGCTGTATCCCACCGCTGATAGGAGTTTGGTCCGATCAAACTGGCGAATTCGGGCAGCGACACTTGATAGAGATCGAGGTTGAGTTGTGAGACATTGCGATAGCGCGCGTAGACCACCGTGTCGGTGTAGGCGCTGTACACGCCAAAGCGACCCGGCACGTCAAACCATTGCTCAGGTTCCAACTTGCGCGTGCGGAAATTGATCACCTGATCGTTGCCGAGCTTCTGCCCCCACCGATCGGCCACCTGCGCCCCGATGGTGACGGCGTAATCCCCCGACGGGCCCGGCCCGAAACCGTACACGTAGCGTTTATCGTAATCGCTATAGTAGGTGTACACATTCGTCGGTGAAATCTGCGCCGAAGTCGAGATATGCGTTAACGTCGCTTCGTCCACCGGCGCAGAGAAATAGATGTCCATTGCCGCGTAAGCCGCCGCATTGCCGCCATTCGCCGGATCGGTGCGCACGACGGTGAATGGTTTGATCGTCGTGAACGACCACTGGTAATCGACCGGCGTCGGCATGCCGCCGCTTTCGCTTTCCACGCCTTGCGCCACTTTGGCGTAATACGTCGTGTCACGTTCCAGCAGCTGCGTCGGCGTGAAGACCATCATCTCGCCGATTAACATGACAGTCGATCCGCCGCCCGTACCCGGGCCGCCGCCTTGACCGCCCTTCACCGGCGCGGCCAATTTGCCGTAGGTGATACCTTCACCCACCCCCTGCGACACCGTCGTGGTAATCCAACTGAAAGTGCCCACTACCGGCGGCCCATCTGCTGATCCCTGCCGCAGCGAGAAAGCCTGCTCGGCGCTGGCATGCTTCATCGGCTGGCTGAAGGTCACCATGACCGCGCGATCGAGCCAGATGTCGGATTCGCCATCGTTCGGCTGCATCGCCACGACATAGGGATTCGTCGTGGTGAATGACCACACAAAATCTTTCTGCAACACCGCGCCGGTGGGATCTTGCAAGCCCGCGGGAATTTTCGCCGTGTACTTGATGCCGGCTTGCATCCGTTCGCTGGGATGGAACGCATAGATCGAGGTGTTGACCCATTCGCCCTTTCCTTTAACAGGCGGATCGAGCGCCAGGGGCTGCGGCAAGTTCGCCTGATCCTGCGCGGACACCAGCGGCACGACGGGCCGATTGAACATCACCGTGATGTCCGCGGCGGGATCGATGTCTGTAGCGCCATCGGCGGGCAGCACCTGCGAAACGTCTAAGAACCCGACCGCTTTGAACGCGAACTCCACGGGCTGCCCCAACAGTTGACCGCTGGTCGATTGGGCGGTGGTCAGCACGTTGACGCTGTATAGCTCGCCGCGCGAGAAACCTTGCCCCGTCGGCACAAATTGCACCTGCGTGTCATCGGCGTTCCATTTGAATGCGCCGCTGACCTTGGGCGTGATCTGAAACGCCGACTCGACGGAGGCGCGATTCATCGGCTTGTCGAAGGCGATCGTGATCGGCGCTTCCGTGGCTTGCTCTTCACCACGCGCCGGGGCGCGATCGATCACGAAGGGCGGCAGATTGGCCGCCACATTCTTCTTGGGCTGATTGCGCGTCAGCAAAAAGACGCCGCCCGCGATCAACCCCACCACCGCCACGAGCGCGATGATGATCAAAGGAAGACGATTGGAGGAACGAGGAGGATTTGCGGTTGTCATGTGAACTCCTTGACGAGTGATGAGTGAAAAGTGAAAAGTGAATTGAGTCGTCCAAATTACGTTTCACTCATCACTCGTCACTCTTCATGGTACAAGATTGACTTCGACTGAACTGAGATGCTCCGTTTGTCCGTCGCGCGGATTGAGCGCGTAAACCAACACCCGCCCCGGCTGCGCGGCGGAAACTCGAATGGGAACTTCAACCAACACTTGCGCCGGCTGGCCGGCGATCTGATCGACTTGCTGCTCTACGCGGCCTACGGTCTGGTCGTTCGCATCGCGCACTTCGACGATCACCTTGGGGCCGAGCAGCGTGGCCGCAGCCACTTTGACGACGCCCTTCACTTGCGCGCCGGGATTCGGGAACGCGATCGTGATCCCTTCGGGCGTATTGGGATCGATCGGGGCGGCGGGTTGCGCGTCGCCGTTCAGCTGCACCTCCACCGAGGCCACATGCGTGAGACCGCTATCACGCGGCGAAATGGCATAGACGATCACTCGCCCGGCTTGTGACGGCAGGCTCGCGGGCAGGGGCACATCGGCGCTAAATTTTCCACGGTGGCCCGCCTGCGTTTGAAGCGTCGGGCGGGCGGTAGCGATGACGGTGCCCTTCGCATCGCGCACCAACACATACAACTGCTGCTCAAAAGCCGGATCGGCCAGCCCTTCGATATGCAACGAGCCGCGCAGTCCTTGACCGCCCGACGGCACGGTGATCAAGATGCTTTCCGCCGCTCCGCCCGACTCAGGCGCAGCGGCGGCCGCGCTTGGTGTCACGCCGATCAACGCGGTTTCGGGGGTCGCCGAAGATTGAGGCGCACCACCATTGCTCACCATCGGCACCAAGACCTGGTTGCCCGTGGGCGGTAGCGGCGTAGAGCCAAAGGCGCCGCCCTGAAAGCCACAGGCCAAGGTCGCCAACAACAAGCCGGCCACGGCCATCAACACTAACCACGATCGCTGGGAAGAAACAGTCGAGTGTCGCATGTGGATTCTCCTATGATAACGCTGTGTCCAGAGTTTAAGTTCCTCGCCAGCCTACGCCCGAACAACGCTTGGCTGACGTTTGGTCAACGATTTTGGATGGAGAGCAATGCGCTAGGTGAAGCACTGAAGATTATACTCCAAGTTAGGATTGAGTTACCGTTCAGTTACGCCTATTGCGTCCCGTCAGTACCCGCCCTTGTAATGAAGAGAAACTTGCTTCCACACAAGATTACTCATGGCAGAACTGACTCGCAAAGAATTGTTGCTGGCCTTGGTCAGCGCCGGCGGTCGCCCGCGGTTAAGCGGGCTTGATTTAGCGGAGATTGATCTACGCGGAGCCAACTTGATCAACACGAAGTTGTGATTTTTCCAACGCGAACCTCAGCGGAGCCGATTTGAGTGGGGCTGATCTACGACACAGCGATCTACGCGGGGCCGATCTGTCTTACGCCAACCTAAGCAACGCCGATATCAGTCACACGCTCATCGAAACCGCCAACTTCACAGGCGCCAACCTGCGGAGCCTCTTCACCAGTGATCTCGACTTACACAGAGTCCAATTGGAAAACGCGATTATGCCGGATGGCGCCCGCTATGGACAAGAAGTCGTAACGACGATTCGTTGACCTGGTTGGTTGGAGACTTTACAAATGCCAGACTTCGACGCCCCCCAGTAACAAATCGGGGGCGTTTGGTCGTCTCCCTCTCTTGTGATGAAAGACATTCACCGATACCGGCCGCAGCACCTCCCCGCTCCACGGATCGCGCGCGAGGAACGTGTCCAGCGTCGGCTGTATGTAGCGGGCGCACAGGTAAATCAAGCCCGTCGTGTCGAGCGCCTCGCTGGTGTAGTTGAACTGCATCGTCGCACCGCCCAGCGTAGTGCTGACCAAGCGACGAGCGCAGGACGTTGTTTACTTCGTGGCGATCTGAACCGCCGGCCGTGAGCGCCAGAGTGCGTAGAGGGCATAGGCCCACGGCAGCGCCATGACCAATGGACCGAACCAGAGTTCAAGCGAATTATTGACTGGCATATGCAAGACCCAAAGCGCCACCGGCGTGATGACAAAGAACTTGGCTATAGCCGCAATGCTAAACACGACTGCCAGCCGGACTGAGCGACCGGGTGCCAACAGCGCGGCCAAGGGTAGCATCCAAACAGCATACCAGTGCTGGTACCAGGGGCCGGTGAACATCAGCCAGAACATCAGAATATAGAAAGCCGATCGGGTGAAGCTCAGCGCCGAACGATCGTGCTGCGCGCGCAGGGCCTGCCCCAGTGCAAAGATCACCGTGAGACCGACGGCCAGCCCACTCACGACCTGGGCCGCTGTCTCTTCACTCAACAAGGATTGTAGCCCGACGTAGATCGCAGCCGGCAAGGAGGACGAAAATAATCGGTTCTGCAGATCGAGCGTTAAAGTGCCGGGACCATGCCAAAATGGCGCATACGCCAGCAGGATCAGCAGACTCGACCCGGCAATCACCCCGACTAAAAAGCGCCGCCGATCACGGACCGTGATGAGATCGCGCCATGCGATCAAGCCGGCTGCGGGTAACATCAACACCGGAACATATTTGAACAATGCACCCACGACCAGGGCCAGAACGGCCAGCGTGTAATGGCGCTTGAGCAGCCACCAAATGGCCAGTAACACCCAGAAGATCATGACGATATCGTTATGCCCATTGCCGATCGCTTCGTGAAGAACGAGCGGATTCCACGCCAGGAACACGATACCCGCCAAGGCCCGGTCGGGAGCGATGCGACGCAAGATCGCGGCCAGCGTTGTTACACTGCCAGCCAGGAACGCGACCAACACTAATTTGAACGCCAGCACAGTGGCGACCACGTCAGTGGCGACCACGTCAGTGGCGACCACGTCAGCGCCGACAAACCGCGCCGTCAAGCCAGCCAGCAATTCCCAGCCCGGACCATACATCGACGTTGTGTACCGCCACGCCATATATGGGTAAAAAGGATCGGTCGAGAAGTGTTCAGGGGTGTCTTGAAATGGATTGAAACCGTAGACACCGGTGATTCGCCCCCGTAGAATATTGTCGAACACATCGGCAGCATCGTACGGAAACACGAACAGCAGCAGGCCGCTAAACAGCAGCGCGCCGCCGATGACGACGAACCAGGCCACGCGGCCGGACGCCCGTTGCGCGGCCCGCCAAGCCAGCCAGTACAACACGCCCAGCGCTACAAAAGCCGCTACCACTTTCCATACGATTAATGGATCGCTCTTTGAGACCTGATATAAATCGAGGAGTGGTTGGTTGTACAACCGCCTAAGATTGAAGGAGCGCACAAAGACCAACAGATAGATCAACGCGCTCAGTCCGGCTGCGCCAGCCAGGGTGGCAACTGGGTAATGGTCAGTAAGCGGATGTTGAAGCCAAGCCCATAAGTTGTGAAGTCTTAGAAGGAGCTGTGATAACCGCACGGGCATTGCCACCAACGTGTAGGTAATAACCCCAGTATAACATATCGAATAAGACCGCTCACGTGTACACGCTGCCTGAAGGCGCTGCTTTCAGCTCTTCGCTAAACGAAATCGAGTAGAGGGGGTGGGTCGTCTCCCAGTTTGATGGATGAGGCGCGCATGACATACGTTACGTTAGGATCACGTCGAATGCACGCCGCAATTCATCAAAAAGTGACTTAAATCCTAAAGATATTCTGTCGCGATAGTGGTATATTACAATGTGTAAAGAATGTTTCAATCGAAACGAACAAGGGTTCTGAGTTTACGGTCAAGATAATAGGCAGGCTGCTGTGAAAACGCAC
>Ga0182021_10007121_pt1 | contig 13242 bp, 11 predicted proteins | sample 612E3MmetaG_FD_120493 | JGI IMG/M metagenome (GOLD analysis project Ga0182021, IMG submission 120493) | Permafrost microbial communities from Stordalen Mire, Sweden - 612E3M metaG (Illumina Assembly) | ecosystem: Environmental > Terrestrial > Soil > Wetlands > Permafrost | place: Sweden...
GCACTGGAAGATGCACAGAGCCTTCCAGAAATGTATACGCTCTACAACGATTGGCTGGCGCGGTTGCGTGCACTTTCGGATAATAGCTTGTTTATGAACTTTACGTTTGCATCTCCCAAAAATGGGAGGTACGGCAGCTGGGGAGCACTGGAGTATATCGGCCAGAATATAGACAACGCACCGAAATATCATGCACTTATCGATAATCTTTGCAGCGCTTCGTCCGCAGTAACGGATAAAAAGAGTTTAGCGCCCACATCTATTCTCTTAGAACAGAACTATCCGAATCCGTTTAATCCGGCTACAACGATTCAATATGAGTTGCCGGCAAAGAGTCATGTCTCAATGAAGATATTTGATCTGATGGGAAGAGAGATTGTAACTCTTGTCAACGAAGTGAAATCAGCAGGAACATATAATATTCAATTCAATGCAAGAAATCTTTCGAGCGGCATGTATTTCTGCCGGCTTCAATCCGGTACTTCAGTCGCAGTCAGCAAGCTTATGTTAGTTAAATAGCTTCCGGAATATTGAAACTGCCGGAAAATCCCATTACCTTGAAAACGATGGATGGCAACTTCTATAGAAATATCCAGCCGGAACGTTTCCTTAAACGGATTGCTCAGAAAGCGGCAAAAAATAAAAGACGCACATTGATATTCATTGTTTTATTTATCCTCTTTCTCTACCTCTTGTTGGACAATAAAGGAATTATTGCTCGTCTCCGTCTCGAAGCGCAGCAACGTGAGTGGATGGAGAAAGTAAAATCCGACAGCGTAGAAACCAAGCACTTGCAAGACCAGGTCAAGGCGTTAGAGGGTGACAGGAAGACAATAGAAAAAACTGCCCGCGAAAAATACGGCATGGCACGCGAAGGTGAAACCGTATATCATGTGAAGAAAGAAAAATAAATTTCACTTATCAGCTGTCGTAGTTAGTTGGCGGAAATAAAAAATGAATTGATCGTGCAATCATCAAATCTAAAATCATAAATTTCCAAAATGTCTGATTTATTTTCCAAAGAAGAGCCTCGCACTATGCGTTCGCCGGCGGCGCCTCTGGCGGAGCGTATCCGCCCAAAAACACTTAAGGAGTTTGTCGGGCAAGATCACCTGACGCAGTCGGATAAACCTCTTCGGTTGATGTTAGAGAATGGTGAAATTCAATCGATGATTTTCTGGGGGCCGCCGGGAGTCGGCAAGACGACGCTTGCGCGGCTTATCGCCAATCATGTAGAGGCTGAGTTTTATCAGCTCAACGCTGTCGCTGCCGGAGTGAAAGATGTCCGCGAAATTATTGCACGTGCTGAAAAGAATCTGAAACGTCTCGATAAACGCACCATCTTGTTTATTGATGAAATCCATCGTTTCAACAAGGCTCAGCAGGATGCGCTGTTGCATTCTGTTGAAGAAGGCATTATCACGCTTATCGGCGCGACGACGGAGAACCCATCGTTTGAAGTTATTTCTCCATTGCTTTCCCGCTGTCAAGTATATGTGCTGGAATCACTTGGCAGAAGCGCTCTTCATAAAATAATCGATCAGGCGTTGGCGAATGATTCTCTCCTGTCAAAAAGAAAAATTGAAATTGCCGACCGCGAATTTCTCATGCTCCTTTCCGGGGGCGATGCACGGAAATTATTGAACGGATTGGAAAACTCCATTCGTTTAACAAAACCAAATGCCGACGGTTCTGTTACTATCACCAAACAAAAAATTGAAGAGGCCTTCCAGCGGAAATTTACTCTCTACGATAAGGAAGGCGAACAACACTACGATATTATTTCTGCGTTTATTAAAAGTGTCCGCGGCAGCGATCCTGATGCAGCATTATACTGGGCGGCACGCATGCTCGACGGCGGTGAGGATCCGAAATTCATTGCCCGCCGCATGATCGTGCTTGCCTCAGAAGACATCGGCAACGCTGATCCGTACGCTCTCACACTGGCAACATCTTGTTTTACAGCCATCGATTATATTGGAATGCCCGAGGCGCGTATTGTTCTAGCACAAACGGCAGTATATCTTGCTTCAGCACCAAAGAGCAATGCATCATATCTTGCGGTTGACCAGGCGTTCGCTGACGTGCGGAATCTTCCCAATCTTCCTGTGCCTCTTCACATCCGAAATGCACCCACAAAATTGATGGATGCACTTGGGTATGGTAAAGAATATAAGTACAGCCATGATTTTCCCGGTCATTTTATTGAACAGCAATTTCTTCCAGATAATTTGAAGGACAAACTTTATTACAAGCCGACCGATCTCGGCAGAGAAAAAGATATTCGCGAGCGACTGAATACGTGGTGGAAAAAAAGACAAAGATAAAAAATGCCTGCGGCAAGTGCACTTACTCCTTATGCATCAAAATTAAAAGCGCTCTTGTCGAACGCAGATGATTCTGAGGTTCTTGGTCATGCAGATGAACTGCTTTTATTTCTTAATTGTCTGCATGATGTTCTTCTCCACGGTTCAAAATTACAAATTCCACTATCCTCCATCGACGACATTCTTCTCGGACTTGAATCTGACCCTGAGGTAACTCTTCAAGATAAAAGCGTTCGCGCTCGTTTGCTCACTCTTTTTATGAAGTTGTCATTGTACTGACAACAAATAAATTGAATGAAAACGGCTTTCTCAAGAAACGCACTCTGCTTGACATTAATCTGAAAAATCTCGACCATTCATTTAGAAAAACGGGGTAACCTATCAGAAAAATCCTATAATAATTCCGTTGCATGCTAAATTTCGTTTTTTAAAATTATACCTTCTTGATTACTTATGTAATGAACAAGGATGGTTAATTTTAACACTTGACACGTAACACATGATCTTTCTGCAATAATCGTTACTATAGAAAGTGGAACATGAAGAAGGGGTTTGTAATGGAACGAAGAATTGTTCTCTGTATATGGCTGGTCGTCACTATAGCCGCATCGATCTCCACTGCGCAGCAGGCTCGACCGAGTTCATTGAACGCCGGCGAGCAGGAATTATATGTAGAGCAGATTCAATCTGTCGATGCCGTTAAAAGTTCTATTGATCTCTGTGTCGTTTCATTGAAAGCGAAATTGCTTGGAATTCTTTCGTCAGATGGTGTCGTCAAACTCTACGATATTCCGACACTCAAAGAGAAAACGATACTCCCTCCTGTACCGGTCCATGTGAATACGTTATCGTTTTCTAAATCGGGACAAACATTGGTACTCGGATGTGCTGATGGAAATGCATACTTGTATAATACATCTGTGCCGACAGAGCCCAAAAAATTATCGCCTCATTCATTTGGAATTACATCGATAGCTTTTCAGGGCGAGAATTCGATGTTTTCCGCAGGGTTTGACAAGAGGGTGGTCGTTACAGAAACTGCGAGCGGTGATGTGATTGGATCGTTGCCTGATTTTCAGGAAGATATCACTGCGCTGGCCATTCATCCAAGTGCAAAATATTTTGCAGTTGGATTATCTACCGGCAAAATTCAAATTTATGCTATTGCGAAATTAGAGCTGCAAAAAACTTATATCGACAGCAAGGATAAAATTTCAACGCTTTGTTATAGTGCTGATGGAAATTTTCTTGCCGCCGGCACTATTGAAGGAAGTGTCTACCTTTGGAATACACAAACCGGCGATTTAAAAATAAAGTACAATCAGAGAGGTATGATTGGCTCCGTGTCGTTCGATCCAAAAACGCGGTGGCTCATTTCTACGGCGGCAGATAGTACGCTCAAGTTCTATGATCTCACAACACTCTCTTCTGTCAAGACAATGATGGAGCACGATGGCCGTACTACGTATGCATCTTTCTTGAATGATGAAACACTCCTGACTAGCACAAGCAGGGGTAAATTAAAAAGCTGGAAAATTGCCTTAGCCCCGCCAGATACAACCAATCCGGGTATTGTTTTGGAGAATATGAACGACAGTTCAGCTATAGCCAAAGTGTTTGGCAGAGAGTATGAAATCCGCGGCATAGCGTATGACGATGTCGAACTGAAAGAGGCAACGTTCAATGGAAAGCCGTTGGTGCTGTCAGCTATCACTGCAAAAGATACATTCAAGGTTCCAGCAGGGATGAAAGCCGTCAAGCACTTCGGCACTATATTGAAATTGGATTCGATAGGTTTCATTCCGTTTGAAATCAAAGTTTCAGACAATGCAAAACATGCCGTCAGCGTGAGCAGGGTCGTTCAGCGCCTTTCAAACGACCAGGCGGTGGAAATTGAATCTCCGCTTGTTAATTCAGAAACAGAATTGATGTCCGTACCGGTAAAATTCCGGACATGGTTTGACGTTGCATCATACTCGATCTCTGTGAATATGGTCGATATTGTGAATGGGCAGGTGCCGGAGTTTAAAGTAGCGGGTGATGTTATTGCAGACGAAGTGCCTCTGGTTGCAGGATATAATCAGATTCAACTTTCCATCATGAGTAAAGGCGGTAATAAATTTTCTAAAACAATCGGCATCAATAGAAAAGCATCGATTCTTGGAACGACACCGTTCGCTTCTACCGGTGCGAAGAAAGTACGTATTGCGGGTTCAGGTCCGCAGTCGTGGGCTGTGGTGGTGGGTGTTTCAGAATACAAGAGCGCTGGAATTCCAAGTTTGAAATATGCCGATAAGGATGCTGAAGCACTCGCAAACTTTCTACGCCGGCCGGAAGGCGGCGGCTACGATTCTGACCACCTCCATTTATTGTTAAACAAAGACGCGACACTTGCAAATGTAAGAGACAATCTGATCAATTTTCTCAACCAGGCAATCGATATGGATCTTGTTATCATCTACTTCGCAGGACATGGTGCGCCAGAACCAGCACGTCCTTCTAATACATATCTGCTCACCTATGATAGTGATCCAAACTCACTTGGTACAACAGCTTTTCATATGGGGGATATTCAAGCTGTCTTGGCGCGGTACATCAGTGCAAAGCGTGTTGTTGTGTTCAGCGATGCCTGCCATAGCGGCGGTATCAGCGTGAACTTTGCCACACGCGGATTGGGAAGCGCAGAACCAAATTTGGTAAATCAATATCTCGCAGACCTGTCGAAAACGAAAGAAGGTATCGTAGTATTTACTGCGAGCGCTGCAGGTGAAGTATCGCAGGAATTTCCGGATATGGGTCATGGTGTCTTCACGTATTATATGCTGGAAGGGTTGGAAGGAAAGGCAGATTATAACAACGATTACACAGTAACAATCAATGAATTGATGCAGTATGTGGAAGAACAAACGAAACGGAAAACACATGGCGCTCAAAATCCAACGCGAAGTCAGACGGAATACGATAAAGAAATGACTATTTCAATCGTCCCTCATTGAAAAATTGAAGAAAGGATCCTCATTATGCGTTACTTAATACTTCTTACAGTTTTGTTAAGTTGTTTCGCCATTGGATTTCGATTTAGTGAACAACCGCCCCCCCCGGCCGTTCCGATGGTTCAACAAAATGAAGCCAACATCGGTTTTGACTGGGCCTTTGGCGCGCTTGTCGGTAAAGGTAAGACCATGGTCGCCATTACACATGACACGACACTGATGAGCGGTGAAGAAATAAAAATGTTGGTGAAGCTGAGAAAAGATTGTTTTGTTTATTTGGTTCATCAAGATTCAAAAGGCGAAATAGAATTACTCTTCCCCTCCAAGATACAACAATTCCAGACAGACTATACGGTTGATAAAAATTACTTCATCCCCAAAGGCCGCGGCTGGAGTGCTTTTGATAAAAACACAGGCAAAGAAGTTTTCTTTCTCATCGCCTCAACGGAACGGCTGCTTGACCTCGAAGTAAAACTCGGCAATTACTTTTCTGCCGATATGTCAAAGAAGCAGGCACTGGCTGATGATATTGTATCGGAAATTCGCAATGTGAGGAAGCACTACACAACATTTTCGACGATTGCTGAAAAGCCTGTGTCAATCGGTGGAAACATACGCGGAACAGAAAAGGTGGAGGGTGCACGCCGTCCGGATGTATCGACACTTGCCACACAGATCAGTGCAAAAAATTTCTACAGCAAAACGATTACCATTGACCACCAGTAAAAAACGAACTGTGAAGGATACGATGATCATCATCGTGTCCTCTTTTTTGTTTGGACATCTTCTCTTTTGGATACTGCCGAATGTCTTTGAAGTATGGAACTCACAGGCGTTCGACCAGATGTTTGTACTTCGATCAAAGTATTTTCCTTCCCGCGTTCCATACGACAGCACCATAATACATGTCAGTGAAACGGATAGCAGCAATGAAGTGTTATCAGGTGGAGCGTATATTTCACGCCGACAGTATGGACACATAGTACGGTGCATTGGTGAAATGCAGGCGGCCGCCCAAATCTGGGACTATCTTTTTCTTGCACCGAAGCAAACAGAGGAAGACTCATTCTTTATTGCGTGTAATCATGCGGCAGGAAATGCTTATTATGGGATGCGATTTGTCCTCAAAGATAAACCGTCATTACAAAAGCTGGTGCGTCCGGCTTCGTACTGGCAATATCTTTCAAAAACAAAATGGAATGTTCGAGTGGATGGCGATATAAGCAAAATGTATTTCGGTGAAAATCCGATCATGTTTCCAGAACTTGCATCGACGGTCCGGGGATTGGGTTATCTCAACACGAATGCTGATCCTGATGGTATTTTCCGTCGTGCTCCACTCCTTGTTCGGTACGAAGACAGTTTCTATCCGAGTTTTCCATTTCGTACCATTTGCGACTATCTAAATGTAAAACCGGAACAAATCACTATCCGGCCGGGAAAAGACATTACGCTGACAGGAGCTTTCAGACCGGGGCAGCAGCCTCATGATATAATGATCCCTGTAGATGATCGCTGTAATATGATCGTGAATTTTGTCGGCCCTTGGGGCACGATGACGGATTATAAGATGGTCCAAATCTATAATGTATCCCAAGATCACGATATGATGGAGTACGATTGGAAACCCTTGTTTAAAGGCAAACTTGTCGTTGTGAATGAAGCTTCGGCGGGAGCAACGGATGTTCAATCAGTACCGACAGATAAGTATTATCCGCTTGGAGGATTACATGCGAACGTTATGCATACTATCCTGACTGAAAATTTCCTAAAAGAAGCCAGCCCTGTAGAAAAGGTTGGCGTCGAGATTTTCCTTCTCTTGATCATCAGTGTTTTGGCTGTAAGCTTTTCATCGCGCGGATTGTGGATTGGTGCCCTTGTTCTTTTGGGTGGATATATTTTCTTCATTATCGGGTTCTTTCTTTATGACAATCTTATAATTAATCTTGTGCGGCCTGTTCTCATCACCGTAACGGCAGTATTCGTCGTTCTCGTGTATCGGTTTATTAACGAGGAGCGGGAAAAGGAAGTGACGCTCCGATCGTTCGAATCTTATCTTCCTCCATCAGTTGTCAAGCGTCAGATTGCACATCCTGAGTCGATTTTCGAAGTTCAGAAAAAAGAACTGACGATTATGTTCACCGATATCAAAAGTTTCACAACGTATTCTTCTACCATGACGCCGGATCAAATCCAAAACTTCCTGGCAGAGTATTTCGATGCGATGGTCCAGATAGTTTTTAAGTACGAAGGTACCGTAGACAAATATATCGGGGATGGGTTGATGGTATTCTTTGGCGCCCCCGAACCGCAACCCGATCATGCCATCCGGTGTGTGAACGCTGCTATTGAGATGCAAAAGAAATGTCGTGAGTTAAAAGAAAAATGGGTGAAGGAGGGGTTGTTTCCCTTAAAAATTCGTGTCGGTATTAATACGGGCGAGGTTGTAGTAGGGAATATGGGGACGAGGAAAAAGCTTGCCTATACTGTGCTCGGCTCGGATGTCAATCTTGCTAACCGTCTTGAATCGAATGCACCAGTGGAAGGGATTATGATATCCCGCCGAACGTATGATTTAGTCAAAAACGACATTCATGCTCTTCCGCATGAACCTGTTCTCGTCAAAGGACTTGACACGCCGATTGAAGTGTACACTGTCCCGGTGGATGAAGTAAGTACACCAACTGCTTGATTTTCCAACTGCCATTCTTCATATTGATTCATCAGGCGTGAACAATCTGGGCGTTTCATCAATCCCTAAAATGAGCAACCCCAAACTTCATATCAAACATAAATATTGGTCAGCGGAAGATGGATTCCGGTACTGTGAAACAATCGCCCGCAGCCACTACGAAAATTTTCCTGTTGCATCCCGCTTCATTCCGAAAGAAATGCGCAGGTATGTCTGGACAATCTATGCATTCGCCCGTATTGCAGATGATTATGCCGACGAGCCGGGATTCACACTCGCCGAACGAATAGATAACCTGAATCAATGGGAACAGTATCTGGATGAATGTTATAACGGCAATCCAACGCACCGCGTGTTTGCCGCGCTTGCTGAAACAGTGGAACGATTTCAAATTCCATGTGAGCTCCTCCAGAATCTTCTTGCCGCTTTCCGCGCAGATGTAACAGTGAGACGGTACGAAACATATGAAGATATACTTGCGTACTGCCGCAATTCCGCCAATCCTATCGGAAGAATACTTTTGCTGTTGCTCAACTATCGCAGTGAAGTGATGATGCAGCTTTCCGATTCAATTTGTACTGCATTGCAACTGACAAATTTTTGGCAGGATGTCTCTGTGGACTTGCGGAAAGATCGTATTTATCTTCCCTTAGAAGACATGGAAGAATTTGAGTATCGCGAAGAGGATTTATTGAATCAAAACGTGAATGATCACTTTTACAGTTTGATGGCGTTTCAAGTACAGCGCACGGCAGAGCTTTTTGTAAAAGGAAAGCCGCTCTTAACTCTGGTTGGCAAAGATTTATCGAGGGAACTGAAGCTGACATGGAACGGTGGTACCAGAATTCTTCAAAAGATTCATGATCTGAATTATGATGTCCTGACGAAACGTCCAACACTTACGAGATTGGATAAACTGAGGCTTCTCTTTCGTTCATTTTTATCGTAACTTAGTATCATGCAAACAGCAACATCCATCATACCGGATTCCTCGCAGAATCGGAGGAGTAGTTTCTACTATTCATTCCTGATTTTGCCTCGCCCTAAACGCGACGCCATCGAAACTATTTATGCCTTTTGCCGGTTCACCGACGACATTGTAGATGAAGCCGGAGACGAGAAAGAAAAATATGCGCTGCTCTCGCAATGGACGGAAGAATTACGACGCTCGCTCTACGGAATTTCACATTATTCACTCCTCAACAAGCTTGCTGCTATTATTCAACATTTCCATATTCCTATAGAACATTTTTATGAGTTGATTAAGGGAATGGAAATGGATCTGTTGCATAAGCGCTACACGACATTTTCCGAATTAGAACAATACTGCTACCGCGCCGCATCCACGGTAGGATTGATTTGCGCGGAGGTGTTCGGCTATACGAATGAGAAGACGAAGCAGTACGCGATCAACCTTGGCATTGCCTTACAGTTGACAAATATACTGCGAGATATTAAAGCTGACGCTAAACGCGGGCGTATTTATCTGCCACTTGAAGATTTAAGAAAGTTCGATTACTCTGAAACTGATTTGTTGAACTGTACCTACAACGAACAATTTGTTGAATTGATGAGGTATGAGTGCACACGCGCTCATGAATATTTCCGCCGAGCGAAAGCTTGCCTCGCCGAAGAAGACAAGCCGCTCTTTACCGCGGCTCGCACAATGGGGAATATATACTATTTGCTTCTCCTCAGGATTGAACGTGCACAGTATGATGTGTTTTCCAAGCGCATTCGCTTATCGTCCCCGCTCAAGATTCTGATAGCGGTTGCCCTGCAGATTCGTAAAAACTTTCCCAAAAACTTTCATCGTTTTGTTCATACTGAGCTGCCTGCATAAATAGAAGTGAGAACTTTTTGAGAGTTCTTTTGAAGTCGATGTTAGATGGCTTTCGTACTGTGTCAAGATTGCAACTCAATGCAACATTTACTACTTTTCAATCATCAACCGACCTATGAACGAGGCATCAATGAAAAGTACTAGTATTAAAAAACTTTACTATTCCATTAGCGAGGTCAGCAGAATTACGGGATTAGAGCAATATGTTTTGCGCTACTGGGAAACCGAATTTCCCGAACTGAAGCCGGCGAAGAATCGCGCCGGGAACCGCATTTACACAAACAAAGATATTAAGCTTATCATGCACATCAAGCAATTATTGCGGGACGAGAAGTACACAATAGAAGGTGCGAAACAGGTGATGAAAGAGTTCACACCGGAGCCGGATAATGGAGAGCAACTCGAACTTCTTAACGTACCACAAAAGAAAAAAATTCAGGATGATGAGATAAAGGGTGAATTAGTAGAGGTGAAGGAATTCTTGCAGGAGATTCTGGAAAAACTGGAGAAGTAAAGAATTTGCACGATCTGCGAGAACGGCACGGAGTGCGGGCAGGTACATGAAGGAGGCGAGAGCGTGCAACGCGTTATCTATGTAATTATCCTGGTTGTATTTTCATTGCTCGTGAAGTTTGCCCAAGCAGAAAACAGCTCGCTTCAATGGCATGGGTGGGAAGAAGGTGTTAATGCGACCCAGGCTTCAGGGAAGTACATGCTGGTTGATGTTTATGCCGACTGGTGTGGGTGGTGTAAAAAAATGGATCGAGAAGTGTATGCTCATCCTCAGGTTCAACAATTACTTGCAGCGAATTTTTGTTGTTCTCAAACTCAATGCTGAATCGACTAATTTGATAACAAATGGCTCGAATCAGTACACAGAACAAGAGTTTGCAAAAATGCTAGATGTGAAGGGCTATCCGACAATATTATTCTATAATAAACAATTTCAACTCGTCTCTCGATTCAGCGGATATTCTGAGCCGGGGGAATTTATTCGTTATCTGAAATACATTAGCGGAAAACATTATATTCAGTATACCTTCCAAGAGTATCTCCAAAAAGTTCATGACGATTAATAACGGGGCGCCATCGAGCACGAGCATCTATTCCCGTTGTCTACGGATGAACCAAGATGCTTTATCGGTTTGGTGCCGCGCGTGAAATGATTGATTACAATCTGCAATCAGCAAAAGGTAAATAGGTTGAGAAATTAACTCCGTGTTAGCCTCTTGTACTTAATCCTATGCGGCTGATCGGCTGCAATACCAAGCTGTTTCTTGCGGTGCTCTTCGTACTCGGAATAATTTCCGTCAAACCATACGACACTACTATCACCTTCAAATGCGAGAATATGTGTTGCGACGCGGTCAAGGAACCAGCGGTCATGCGAAATGACAAATGCACATCCGGCGAAATCACCAAGCGCTTCTTCCAACGCGCGCAATGTGTTCACATCGAGATCGTTCGTTGGTTCGTCCAGCAAAAGCACGTTTGCGCCTTCTTTGAGTACTTTTGCAAGATGTACGCGATTGCGCTCTCCACCGGAGAGTTTGCCAACGGGTTTCTGTTGATCGGTGCCGCTGAAATTGAACCGTGCCACATACCCGCGCGAATTCACCTCGCGACTACCGAGCGTGATGAGATCTTCTCCGCCAGAAATTTCCTGCCAGATTGTTTTATCGGGATCGAGCGGCCTCATTTGATCAACGTAAGCAAGCTTTACCGTATCGCCAATTTTGATCGTGCCCGTATCTGCTTTTTCTTGTCCGGTGACCAGTTTGAAAAGTGTTGTCTTGCCGGCGCCATTTGGACCAATGACGCCTATAATACCGCCTGGCGGAAGAGCAAATTCCAAGTTTTCAAATAGTAATCTCTCACCAAATGCTTTTGACACGCCCAGCGCTTCGATAACAACATCGCCTAAACGCGGACCGGGTGGAATATAAATTTCCATTTCATCATCACGTTTATCGGTTTGTTCGGCAAGCATTTTTTCATACGAAGCAATGCGCGCCTTGCTTTTGGCATGACGTCCTTTCGGATTCAACCGCACCCATTCTAATTCACGTTGGAGCACTCGCTGACGCTTGGATTCCTGTTTTTCTTCTACTTCCAACCGGCGCTTTTTTTGATCCAGCCACGATGAGTAGTTTCCTTCAAAAGGAATGCCTTCGCCGCGGTCGAGTTCCAATATCCATCCTGCTACGTTGTCAAGGAAGTAGCGATCATGTGTTACCGCGATGACGGTTCCTTTGTACAAACCCAAATGATGTTCCAGCCATGCCACTGATTCGGCATCCAGATGATTGGTTGGCTCGTCGAGCAGCAAGACATCTGGTTCCTGCAATAAGAGACGGCAAAGCGCCACCCGCCGTCGTTCACCGCCAGAAAGGATATTCACGGGCGTTTCCGGGGGCGGACAACGCATTGCATCCATTGCCTGTTCCAGTTTGCTGTCTAAATCCCAGGCGTTGAGATGGTCAATTTTTTCTTGAAGTTTGCTCTGTTTTTCCAATAATGGTTCATAATCAGCGTCCGGTTCTGCAAGCTGAAGATTTACGGCTTCGTATTCTTTTACGAGATTCACAATTTCGTGAACCCCTTCTTCTACAATATCCTTCACTGTTTTTGTTGGATCAAGCTCCGGTTCCTGCGAAAGAAAACCAAAAGTAATTCCTTTTTGTGCGGTGATCTCTCCAAGATAGTCTTTATCGAGTCCCGCGATGATGCGCAGAAGAGTGCTCTTGCCGGCGCCGTTCAATCCAAGCACGCCGATCTTCGCACCATAGAAAAAGGAGAGATAGATGTCTTTCAAAATCTGGCGATTTGGTTTGACTACTTTGCCGACACCGATCATAGAAAAAATAATTTTGTTATCACTCATGGTACCAACATGCGAGGTGTGAGAAAAAAGCTTCAAGCTTGTGCTTATCAAGATGACCGTTAGTGCGCACACCGCTGCAGACATCAAGAGCATAAGGATGAACCTGCTCGATTGCGTTGTGTACGTTTTCCGGTTTCAATCCGCCCGCAAGGTAAATTGGCACGTCAACACTATCACGGATACGCCTGCTCATAGACCAATCATGGATGCGGCCGGTGCCGCCAAGCTCTTTCACCGTTAAAGAAGGATTACCGGAATCTAAAAGAATCGCATCTACATAGGGCGCAATCGCCTCGGCGTCTTGTAGTGATGTATTTCCAATGACATGGATCACCTGGACCATTCGAATACCCGGCAATGCCTGTCGAAGAACTGTATATCCGGAAATTGGAAATGCATCTACCAATTGAATAGTGTTTACGCGTGTTTTTTGCTGTTGCGCAATAACCTCTTCCGGGTTTTGCTTGCTGGTAAGAAGAAATGTGTCTATCCCGACGGGGACA
>Ga0182021_10007122_pt1 | contig 13241 bp, 7 predicted proteins | sample 612E3MmetaG_FD_120493 | JGI IMG/M metagenome (GOLD analysis project Ga0182021, IMG submission 120493) | Permafrost microbial communities from Stordalen Mire, Sweden - 612E3M metaG (Illumina Assembly) | ecosystem: Environmental > Terrestrial > Soil > Wetlands > Permafrost | place: Sweden...
ATGGCCGGGCTATGATGCAAGCCCGCCGCCGCGCCGGCTCACGCCGGGTCGATTGCAGTGTATAGTAGCTGGGAGAAGTTGGCAAACCGCTGAGGATTTCGAGCGGCGCGGCTCCTTCCGCCGCCATGGAGGGAAAATGAGACACCTGAGAATCGCAGTCTGCAGTGCCGTGCTGGCCGTTGGAATCGCCTCCGCGGCCGAGTTTCGGGTCAACGACTATGGCGCGAAGGGCGACGGCAAGACCGTCAATACGGTTGCCATCCAAAGCGCCATCGATGCGGCGGCCAAGGCCCACGGCACCATCGTGTTCGCGCCCGGGACCTACCGGACCGGATCGCTGTTCCTGAAATCGGGAACGCATCTGCGGGTTGACAAAGGCGTCGAAATCCTGGGAGTGCAGGACCAATCGGCCTACCCGGTCATGCCGACGCGCGTGGCCGGCATCGAGATGCAGTGGCCGGCCGCCCTGATCAACGTCTACGAACAGTCGGACGTGAAGATTTCCGGCGCCGGCGTCATCGACGGCGACGGCAAGATGTGGTGGGACGCGTACTGGAAGATGCGCGCGGAGTACGAACCGAAAGGTCTGCGCTGGGCCTCGGACTACGACTGCCAGCGGCCCCGGCTGATTCAGGTCTTCAAGGCGGCCAACGTCGAAATCCAGGGGCTGACTCTGAGACGTTCCGGATTCTGGACGGTGCACATCTGCTATTCGACCGGCGTGAAAGTGGGCGGGCTGACCATCCGCAACAACATCGGCGGCGTGGGTCCGAGCACCGACGGGGTTGACGTCGACTCCTCCTCGAACGTTCTGGTCGAGAACTGCGATATCGAGAACAACGACGACGCCATCGTGTTGAAGTCCGGAAGGGATGCCGACGGCTTGCGCGTGAATCGCCCGACCGAGAACGTCGTCGTCCGCGACATCACGGTCCGAAAGGGCACCGCCGGGATCACCTTCGGCAGCGAGACTTCGGGAGGAATCCGGCACATTGAGGCATACCGGATTCATGTGCTGCCTGGGGTGAGTTACGGCATCTTCTTCAAATCGGCGCGCAACCGCGGCGGAACGGTGGAAGATATTTCGCTCCATGACATCGATGTGCAGGGCGTGAACGCAGCCTTCCGGATCGAGTTCAACTGGTATCCGAATTACAGCTACGCCCGGATACCGCCAGGAACCGCCAATGTGCCGGCCTACTGGCGGGTTCTGGCCGAGCCCGTCCCGCCCGAGAAGGGACTCCCGCATCTGCGCAACGTGCGGCTTTCCAATTTCACCGTGACATCGGCAAAGGAGGCATTCTCCGTCGATGCGTACCGGGAAGCGCCTTTGCTGGATGTCGCGTTCCAGAACATCGACATTCGGGCGGACAAGGCCGGGACGATCGCGAATGCCGAGAACTGGAAGTTCGTCAACACGCGCGTCCAGGCTGCCGACGGCAGCCGGGTGACAGTGAAGGATTCCCGCGGGGTCACTGGATTGCCGGCGAACTGACAAGACCGGGGTGGGGCAGGCCGTTTGGCCCGCCCAGGCAGGCGGAACCGCCTGCCCCACGGTACCGCTGCTGAGGGAGACGATGCGATGAAGATCAGAGCCTGCCTGCTGGCCCTGCCGCTAGCCTGCGCCGCCTGCGCCGCCGGCGCCGAGACGCCCGCGGTGAAGTTCCGGTTTGACCTCGGTCCAGCGAAGACCGCGGACGGCTTCACGAAAGTCGAGGCGGGAACCCCGTACGACGCCAAGCTCGGATACGGGTTCGAAGAGCGCTCCGGCGATACGGCCCCGCTGTACTTCTCGGTTCGAGTGCCGGAAGAGGGCAACTACCGGGTCACGGTCACGTTCGGCGATCGCGACAGAGCGGCGGTCACCACGGTCAAAGCGGAACTGCGCCGTCTCATGATCGAGAAGGTCGAGACCCAGCCGGGCGAGTTCGTAACGCGCACCTTCATCGTGAACGTGCGCACGCCCCGGATCCCGGGCGGCGAAACGGTGGCTCTGAAGGAGCGGGAAAAGACCTTCGAGTCCTGGGCGTGGGACGACAAACTCACGCTGGAATTCGCGGGCGCGCGCGCGGCCGTAAGCCGGATCGAGATCGAGAAGGCGGATTCGGTCCCCACCATCTACATCGCGGGCGACTCGACTTCGACCGATCAGCCGCGGGAACCGTTCAACAGTTGGGGCCAGATGCTGCCCCGCTTTTTCAAGCCGGAGGTGGCCGTCGCCAATCACGGCGAATCGGGCGAGTCGCTGCGCGGCTTCATCGACGAGCGCCGGCTGGCCAAGCTGATGAGCCTGATCCGGCCCGGCGATTTCCTGCTGATCCAGATGGGGCACAACGATCAGAAGGAAAAGGGCGAGGGGGTGGGAGCGTTCACCACCTACAAAGCGGACCTCAAGAGCTTCGTGGCCCAAGCCCGCGAGCACGGCGCCACGCCTATTCTGGTGACGTCCGTGAACAGGTTGACCTTTGCGCCGGACGGCACGATCGTAAACAGCCTCGGCGACTATCCGGAGGCGGTCCGCCAGACGGCGCGCGAAGAGAACGCGGCGCTGATCGATCTGAACGCGATGAGCAAGGCGTTCTACGAGGCGCTGGGGCCCGAAAACGCCCCCGTGGCCTTCGCGGGCAAAGACCACACCCATCATTCCGACTACGGAAGTTATGAACTGGCCAGGTGCATCGTGGACGCGATCGAGCGGCAGCATCTTCCGCTGGCGCGGTATCTGGTCTCGACGCCGCCCTTCGACCCGGCGCACCCCGATCCCCCGGCCCTGTTTGACGTGCCCGCGGAGCCACCGCCCATCCGGCCCGCGGAAACGCCCTACGCCGCCAAGTAGTTCCCGTAGCCCACGATGATGGTCGAAGCCACCAGGAGCGCCAGGCTGATCCCCAGCAGGACTCGGGTGCGGCGGCTGGTGCCGCGCCATTCGTGCAAAGCGATGCCCCACAGGCTGCTGAAGATGATGATGGAAGCCATCTGCATCGTCCAGCACGAGAACTTGTAGGACCCCATCTGGGCCTCGCCCATCGTGTAGAAGAAGAACTGCATGTACCAGGCAGTCCCCGCCAGCGCACAGAGGAGGTAATTCCGGACCAGCGGCGCCTGCGCCTGTTCGCCCCGCACCTGCGCAGTGAAGTACTGATAGCCGGTCCGGTTCTTGACGTTCAGCATCAGGCACCACAGGAAGTTCGTGGTGAAGCCGCCCAGCAGGATGATCACCAGCTTCGGCAGCCCCTGCCACAAGGCCGGCGTGCCATGCGCCAGCGTGATCTTGGTGATTGGATTCCCCGCGTCGAGGCCGAAGGAGAAGCACGCGCTCATCACGCCGGAGAAGATGGCCACCATCAGCCCTCTCTTGAAGTTGAACTCCTTGATCGACTCCGTCTTCTGCTCCGCCGACATCTCCTTTTCTTTCGACATGCCGGCGATCCCGGCGAACGTGATACCCACCAGGCAGACGCCGATTCCCAGCAGAATCACCAGGCCCGACTGCGTGCCCAGCACCTTGGAGGCAAACTCGCCCTTGAAGGCCGGCGGTATCAGGGTTCCGAAGGCGGCGCACAAGCCCATCACCACCGCCATGCCCAGCGACATGCCGAGGTAGCGCATCGTCAGGCCGAAGGTGAGGCCGCCGAATCCCCACAGAAAGCCGAAGAAGTAAACCCAGAAGAGCGTGCTGCCGGGGGTTTCGCGAACCGCGGCCAGCAGGCCGTGGGTCAGGAGAAGGGCGAAAAACCAAGGGGCCAGGATCCAGCTAAAGATCCCGCCGGCCAGCCAATACGTTTCCCACGACCAGTGTTTTACTTTGCGGTAGGGAACGTAAAAGCTCCCGGCCGCCAGACCTCCCAGCCAGTGAAAGCCCACGCCAAGCGGAGGATTCGGAGTCATAGTATTCAGAGCCTCATCATTCTGTTGTCAGGTGCTTCTGTATCGTCAAAGCGCTTTTGGCGGCGGCAAGGCTTCCCCGGTCCGGCGGGCTTTCCGCCTGCGGCGCTGCCTGCCAGAGCGCCTTCAACGCAGCAACGCCGTGGCGGTCCACAGAATCGGCGCCTGGCCGTGCAGGTCGCCGGTGTTGCGCGGACGGTCCAGGTAATACTGCAAATCGTTTTTCTTGTTCGTGCCCGCGCAGACGTTACTGACGTCGCCTTGGGCGTCGATGTACTTGACGAGTCCCAGCCAGGCCTTGCGCGCCGCTTCGCCGTACGTCTTCTTGTCCAGCCAGCCTTGCTTCACGCCCGTGACCATGGCAAAGGCAAACATGCCCGTCGAGGACGTCTCCGCCCAGGATTCCGGATGGTCGATAAGCTGCCGCCACATGCCATCGGGCCCCTGGAACCGCAACAGGGACTGCATCATCGTGCGATAGCCGACCAGGATGCGGGCGCGGTTGGGATGGGTCGGCGGGAGGGAGCGCAGGAGTTCCGTCATGCCCGCCGCCACCCAACCATTGCCCCGGCCCCAGAAGAAGGGCACGTCCGCCGCATGGAAGAACAGCCCGTTCGGTTGTTGCAGCTTGTCCAGATACGCCGCCATTTCGAGCGCCGCCCGATCGACGTACTTGGCGTCGCCCGTCGCCCGGTAAGCTTGCACCTGGACGGCGGTGATCATATACATGTCGTCGATCCAAAAGCGCGTTTCGCTGGTGAGCCCATCCGGCGTCGGCGTTTCCCACTGCCGGTCGGCAAACGTGAGGCCGAGGTCCAGGTACTTGCGCTCTTTGGTTTGCATGTAGATTTCGAGCGGAACCGTCCCAAACACCGAGTAGTCGACGTGCCTCTCGGTAGGAACCATCGCGGCCTCGGCCGGCGTCATCAGCGGATCGAAGCGCTTGACGAGGCGCGCGGCCAGATCCCGGTCGCCGGTGACCTGCGCAAAGGTCAGCGCCCCGTACCAGGCGCAGACCTCGGGATACACGATGGTCTTGAAATGCCTCGCGTGTGCGCTCGGTACAAAGCGTTCAGCGACGCGTTTGCCGATTTCGACCGGCCCTGTTCCGGCCGGCCAGTTGGTGAACTCCTTCGGCTGGGCCGCCAGGACGGCGACCGGAAGGCTCAATGCGAACAGCAATGTCTTGGTTTTCATGTCTTCCTCTCCAGGCGCCGCCCACCGCGGCGCGAAACGGGCCGCGCCCGGCCGTGGGGCAGGCCGTTTGGCCTGCCCTGGCAGGCGGAACCGCCCGCCCCACGCGTCTTCAGCCGGGCGTCAATCCAGGTGGAACACCTCTTCCAGGCGGATGAAGCTCTCGTCCGGACGGCGGCCTTCGAGCGCGACGAAGAAGGACTTCATCTCCTCCTGCCAGCGGGCGTTGACGTCGCGGCCGGCCATGCCATCCTGGGCCTTCTGATAATCCGGGGTCTCCAGGTAGCCGACCATCAGGCCGTCGTCGCGCAGGTACAGCGAATAATTGTGCCAGCCCGTCTCGCGAAGGGCTTGTAACATCTCCGGCCAGACCTCACGGTGCCGGCGCTTATACTCCTCCAGTCGGTCCGGCTGGACCCTGGCCAGGAAGCAGACTCTCTCCATTGGACTCTCCTATGTGAAGAGAGGCGCCCGCGTGGGCGCCTCTCTCCGAGCTACGAATCATCTTAGCGCGACGCCGACTCAGAATGTGATTCTGGCGTTGAACTGCAATTTGCGCGGCTGGTTGGCCATCGCGGTCAGCGTGCCGAAACTCGTCGCGTCCGGGTTCATTCCAGGCGCGGCGAAGCAGACCTGATTGAATACGTTGAAGGCGGAAGCCTCGAGGGCGACCTTGATGCTCTCCCGGATCGGGATCTCGCGGCGCACGCTGATGTCGGTGTCCATCACGGCCGGCGCCGTCAGGCCGTAGGGAGCGTTCCTGGGCGCGGTGCCCCAGGTATAGGGCAAGGGATCCAGGAACGCGGTCTTGTCCAAATAGGGAGTCTGGGTGGCCCCATAGACGCTGCCGTCCTCCCCCCAACCGCCGTTGATGCGTATGTTACCGCTGAAGGCGGGGTTGTAGTTGGAGAAACAGCTACCCAGAATGCCGCCGGCGGTGCAATTGCCGGTCGCCAGCGCCAAGGGCGCGCCCGTGGCGTAGCTGACGATTCCGGAAAGCGTCCAGTTGCTGATCACGGCCCGCAACAGGACATCGTCCGGGTTGAAGCTGCGTTTTGCGCCGAAGGGCAACTGGTAGGTCACGATGCCCGTGAACACGTTGGTGTGGTCGATCGCGCCGCGCGCTTTTTCCAGGTCCCAATTGAAGGGGTCGCGGGGCGTCGCAAGCAGGTTGTCCAACTCCTTGCTGCGGGTGTAACCCAGCGAGAAGGTCAAGCCGCTGGACATCCGGCGAGTGATCTTGAACTGGCCTCCCTGGTAGTTGGACTGGCCGTAGTCGGACCACGGAGAGCTGATGGTGCCGTATTGCGGGAAGGGCTTCAGCATCTGGCCGATCGTTCCCGAGTAGTTGGAAAACGGCAGCACAATTCCCGGGACGATGGCTTGCGCCTGCGCCAGCGTGGTGGCAGTTTCCTTCGCCGCCAGCAGCGAGCCCAGCGCCAGATACTTCAGCGGGGTCTGATTGATCAGCGCGCCGCTGCCGTTGCCGGGCCCGGCCAGGTACTTGCCCAGACTGGCCGAATACGCGAGACTGATCGTCAGGTTTTTCGGAAGCGAGCGCTCGAGACTGATGCTCCAGTCCTCGTAATACGCCGGCTTGCCACCAGTGTTGGGGTCCCCGTAAGTGGGGTTCTGTGCGGTCACATTCTGGGTGATGTTGCCGGTCCCGTAAGTGGGGTCCGTTACCGGCGGCACCTGGGTGAGGGTGAAGGGGATACCGCCGTCCCAGTAGTACGCCGGAGCGTTGTTGGTGACGGTGGGTGAGTTGTTGGTGGCGTTGAAACCGAGCTGGCTGAGTCCCTGGCGCGAGTTGTTGCGCCCGCCAACACCGCCGACGTGCGAGTAGAAGATCCCATAGCCCGCCCGCAGGACGGTCTTGTCGTCAAGAGAGTACGCCAGTCCCACGCGAGGGCCGAAGTTCTTGTAATGGCTGTTGACCGGATCCGTGCAGTTGCAACTGTCGGTCCCGTTGCCAACATATTCCAGTGCGCCCACTCCGTACCCTTGGGCCGGATTGAGCAGGGCCGGGTTGGCCAGAGTCGGATTGAAGAAGGTCATGCGGTTGACCACTTCGGCAAAGGGTCCCATGAAGTCCCACCGCATTCCGAGGTTCACCGTCAGACGCGAACTGACCTTCCAGTCGTCCTGGACATACGCGGCGTAGTCCTTGTAACGGCCGCCGGTTTCGTTCACGGCGTTGTCGATGTAGCCGCTGCTGCTCACCGCGCCGAGCAGGTAACTGGCGTAAGCGTTGCCGGTTGTGCTCAGGATGGTTCCCGCGGAATTGTAGCCCGCAGTTTGGGTATTGGCGAAGGTGAAGGTGGCGTACAACGTGGAACCGTAGTTATCCTGCAACTGCTGGGCCTGGAAACCGAAGACCACCGAATGGCGCCCCTTGACCCACAGTATGTTGTCTTGCAGCGTAAACGTGTTGGCGGATTCGGGATAGAAGTGCGCGTTGGTTCCCTGCCAGCCGCCGGGCGCATTGTTGCCGCTGAAAGTGAAGTCGGGGAAGGTCTCATCGACCACGGTGTTCGGCAGACCCTTCAAACCGGCCTGCTGCGGATAGTTCCCAGCCGTGGTGGGGTTCTGCAGCGGAATCCTGATGCGGTTGAACGAGTAGCTGAATTGGTTCAAAAGGTTGGGCTTGATGGTGAAGGTATCGTGCAACTGAGACATGGTGACGGTTTCCTGCACGATGCGGCCCTGCGTGTAGGGCTCGGGCAGAACGCCGGCTCCCGCCGTGTTGAGGCTGCCGGTGAAATTGGTGGCGTAATTCCCTCTGGCGATGAACCCAAAGAGCCGATGTCTGTCGGAGAGGTTGACATCCACCTTCCCGACCGTGTTCCACGTGCTCAGATCGATGGGCAGACTGGCCACGTAATTGTTCTGGATGTTCGAGTTCGAAGGCGTGGGCAGATAGGACTGAAACTTCTGCGAGACCGGAGAGATCACGCTGGCGGGAAGGATCTGTCCGGGGAATGTCGTCCGCGTGCAGACTCCGGAAGCATTGCAAGTCTGGCTGCGCGGGTCGTAAATCAACTGCGAGGACGGAAGCTGGCTGAAGTTGCCCGACTGCTCGAGGGTCGTCGGAATCGACTGCAGCACGGCGGGCGATCCCGACGCATACTTATACGCGTCGTAGTTGCCGAAGAAGAAAATCTTGTCCTTCTTGATGGGGCCGCCCACGAAGCCGCCGAATTCGTTCTGGTGCTCGGGGGCTCTGGTAGCGGAGAAGAAGTTCCGCGCGTCGAGGTCCGTGTTGCGGAAGAACTCGAAGGCCGCGCCATGGAACCCGTTGGTTCCAGATTTCAAGACGTAGTTCTCGACGCCCTGCCCTTGGAACTGGGCCTTGGCGCCGTTGGTCTGGACCTGGAACTGATCTACCGCGTCCACCGAGACGGCAAACGCCAGATAGCGCGTGTCGCCTTCGGTTCCCGCGCTGGTCAGCGGCATCCCTTCGAGATAGACTTCGTTCTGATAGGTCTGGCCGCCGTTGAAAGCCGCCGTCGAGGGGCCCGCAGCCTGCACACTGGCGTTATTGACGCCGGGCACCAAGCCGACAAACTGCGTGGGATCGCGCGGGACTCCGTTCATGGGGAGCGGAAGCGCGGCATAGACGTTGTTGTCGATGGACGAACCGAGCGTCGCATCGTCGGTATGCAGCACCGGTGGGGCGCCTTCCACGGTGACGGTTTCCGTCGGCGTTCCCAGGTGCAACTGCAGCTTCAAGCCGACGGTTGCCAGGGCGTCAACGACAATGTGTTCCTGGTTGAGGGCTTCAAAGCCCCCCGCTCTGACCATGACCGAGTACTCACCCGGCTGAAGCGGAGTGAGCACGAAAAACCCGGCATCGGTCGTCTGGCGGCTGGTTTGTACGCCAGTCGACACGTTGGTCGCGGTGACGGAAGCGCCGGGCACGCTTGCTCCCGAAGGGTCCGTGATCGTTCCTTCGATCGTTCCACTACCGGCCACCTGTGCAGACGCAGTCGCGACCACCAGTAGCGCTGCTAACAAGCACAAAAATACTCGCATGTTTGATCCTCCATAGTCCCTGTTTGACAAACTAACCTCTGCGCAACCTCTTGCGCAACCCTCAGGACCTGTACACCTCGAATGAAGAGGCTAACGGTCGCTGAGGCCCCCTAACCTCAATTATTTGCGTCGTTTGCGCCGATTACCAACGGCGCTTTCGCGCATGCACACTCCCACCCAACTGTGGAGTTTTGTGCTTCGTGCCACGGGTCAGCATGGCAGAAGCTGGCTTCCGAAGTCAAGGCTATTTTTGGCCCCAATTCTCGCCCCCAACCCGGCGGCGATGTCCTCACGGCTCCGATCTTCGGGCCAGCGGCGCCCGCACTCAAACGGAGGCCATCGAATGGCCCGCGATGACGGTCCTGTGCAGCCGGAACCGCAACAGGCCTCCGGGCCGGGCTCCGCGCAGGCCAGGGAGGTCTGCCCCACCAGCTAGCCGGCATTTCCGATGCGTGCCCCGCGCTGGCCACCGTCATCGATCCTCATGTGGCGCCTGGGGTTGCGCCGGCGCGGCCTCGACGAGAGGCCGCCCGCCCCCGCTTCCCATTGCCTCCGCGATCAGGCGGACCGGCCCGAGCAGGCCGGATGGCAACGGCTGGAGGTCGCGCATATCCTGCGGGTCAAACCGCCTCCCGTACTTGCCTTCCAATGCGCTGTAGTCCGGAGGCGGGCTCCCGGCCAGTTTGTTGATGGCGAGATTGGCCACGACGATCTCCAGGCTGTTCTCCCCAGGACGCAGAAAATGCGTGACATCCGTCCGGTAGGGCGGACGCCAGACCGAACCGGCGCGCTGGCCGTTTACATACACGATGGCGGCCTCGCGGACCGGCGACTCCAGCCAGGCCCGCATCCCCGAGCTCCTCCGGGCGGTTGCGGCAACCGGCGTGCCCTCTCCGAAGTCGAGATAGAGACTGATTCCAGGCCGTACAAGGTCCGGGGGCACCGCTACGGTTCTCTGGTATACGGCGTTTCCGGAGTAGAACTTGGTGTCCGGATCGTCGGCCCAGGAGTGAAGCTTGGCGAACTCCACGGGCCGGAAGTTCGTGCCGAAGCTGACCCTCCAGCCAGTGCTGAGGTCCACCGGATCGGGCAACGGCGAGGGCGCGGGCGGAAAGGGCGCGCTCGGCGGCAGGCCCTTCGAGAACACCAGGATTCGGGATTCGTAGGGCTCGAGATCGAGCGGAACGGTTACTGCGCCGTCCGCGCCAAGCTTGAACGCAACGCGCGAGGCCATCCCCGAGGTAGCGTCCCACCATTCCGGCTCGAGACCTCGCACGCGGAAGGTCGCCGCCGTGTGTTGCGCCGTGTTCCCCGTGTTGGCCAGGAAGTAGATCTCGGCGAAACCGGTGCTGCGGTGCACGAAGCCGATCTGAGGCGCCGCGGGTGAGAGCGCGACGTCCGGAGTCCGCGCCTTCGCGAGCGCCGCCGCCAGGCCCGCTGCCCCATCCTTCAGCAGGAGCGCACGGGCGGCGGGTCCGTCGAACAACCGCTGCGAGATGGCTTTCACTTCCGCGGCCTGCGGCTGTTCCTGGAGGCCCGGCGGCAGGGACGGCTCCCGGCCCGTAGCAATCAGGCTGCCCCCGGCCCGGACGAAAGCCTCCAGCGCCTGGTAGGTCTTGAGCGGCACGCGCTCGACATTGGGCAGCACCACCACCGAATAGCGGTTCCCGCCGATCTCAAGCGCGCCGCTGCCGATGTGCGCGGAATCCTGGACAACCCTGTCGTCCACAAAATCGCAGTTGAATCCGGCCTCGAAGACTTGGGGGACCACTCCCGAGACCTCGAGCATCCGCTGCAGAGTATCCCGGAGACCCACGCGGCCGGCCATGAAGGAAGCGCGGGCATCGCTCGACGGCAGATACACCGCCACATCGTTGGCCGGCTTGCCCTGGCGCAGGAGAAAGCTCACGCGCTGAAGATAGGCGGCAACGTCCGGCATTACGATCCACCAGGGGTTGTGATAGTTCAAGGCCGCCGAGGCGTAGAATCGCCAGCCGGGCTCCGCGGCGATCTCCGGGGAATACGGCCATCCGTGTCCGATGAGTTGAGTTATGCCCTGAAGGAAGTGCAGGTCGGCTTCGGCCTTCACGTCGAGAGGCGTGGCGCGAAAAGCCGGCGAGTGCAGCCACGTCCAGGTCTCCGACGAGACTACCGGCCGGCCGTACAGATGGGCGGCCGACGAGGCCGAACGCGTAGCAGTGAACCGGTTCCAGGCAGAGCCTTCGCCCTCGGGCAGATCCACCAGCCGGTTACTCGAGAGGGCAACGGGCGGCATCCCGTAGACCTGGGCCCGGAAACGGGTTCCGTGCGCGGCCGCCCACTGGTTGAGCGGAGCCAGAAAATGGTCCTCGGCCAGTTCCGTCAGCGTCAGCCCCCAGTCGTTGCGGATGGCGCCGGTGTTCGGTCCGATATCTCCAACCAGGGCGGGCAGATACGGTTTGAGATCGTAGCCGCGCCGCTTTTGGAATTCGGCCAGAAGGTCGCCCGTCCAGTCCGAACCGAACACCTCCAGACTGTCGCAGAAGATGGCATACGGCGGATTGGCCCCGAACGCTTTCAGCAGGGGTTCGCCAACGTCGGCCAGGTAGCGGTCCAGGGCGGCGCGGTCATAGTGATCGAGCACGTAGCCCTCGGCGCCGGCGGCGGCCCTCTTCACCATCATGCCGGTGCGGCTCGAGAAGAAGAACAGCGCCACCTGAGGCGCGGACGATTCGGACACGGCAAAGGGGCCTGGGCCGTTCACCGCGATCTCGCGAATGTTCTCGGGCGAGAGATTCCCCGCGTCACCTTTCGCCAGGAAAGCTGCAATCAGCTTCTCGCCTTCCTTCCCCTCTGGTGGCACAACCTCACGGCTCCCTGGGGTGACCGCAACCCGCTCGTAACGCAGCCGGCCCGCGGCCAGGGTAATCGGGGTCTGCGGGCCACCATACGGCCAGCCGCTGCCAAGCGTCAGGTCGGCTCGAAGACCCAGCTCGCGGGCCTTAACCGATGTAAATCGCAGCGCATCCAGAAACTCCGGAGACAGGAAGAGCAGGTTGTGGATTCCTCGATCCGCGTTGTCCAGTTCGAGCGGGTAGACCGGCTGGACCTCAAAGCCGCCGATGCCGGCATCTTTCATTGCACGCATCTCCCGCTCGAGCTCGGGCTTGGTGACGGCTGGGCCGAACCACCACCAGCGCACCATGATTCGGGAGTCGTCGGGAGGGTGACTGAACTGCCGCTTGAGGGAGTCGAGATCCCCTCCCCCCGATGGCACGTTGAATGCCGCGACGGAAGCAGCGAATAACGCCAACCAACCTATCCTGCCTAGCGTCATAGAGGGACTCCGATCAGACGTGAATCTCGTTAGCGGAAACCAGGATGGGCCAGATGGAGGGGTCCCTCAAGGGGCCAGGGTTGAAAAAAAACTAAAAAAGGTCTAAGATCGGCGTTGCCCCTTGAAAACACGTAAGATCTTCAGATTCGGTCCTTTCAGCCTCGACGCCGCCCCAAAAGTGCTTCTAAGGGACGACCAGCCCGTGCGCCTGGCCAGGAAGTCGGTCGAGACACTGCTGGCCCTGCTCGAGAACGCAGGGCAGGTGGTCACAAAAGAGGACCTCATGGCGACGGTCTGGCCGGACCGGATCGTCGACGAGGCGAACCTCGCACAGAACATCGCCGTGATTCGAAAGGCGCTCGCCGCGCCGCACGGAGAGCCTGGTCATATAGAGACGTTTGCCGGAAGAGGGTACCGCATCCTGGGACCCATCACGGTCTCGGAAGAGGCCGGCGAGCTTCCGCGGGAATCGTCGAGCGAACCGGAGGGTCACCCACCTCCGGCCCGCCGCCCCATCCTTCGCCCGTTCCTTCGCCCGATCCTGCTCGTTGCGCTGGCCGGTCTTCTCGCGCTTCTCGCGGTCGGCGCTCTGCTGCTCCTGCGCCGGGTCTCCCAGTCGTCTCCGGCGGAACTGCACCGCACCCCGGTCACCCGTCTGGCCGGCAAGGAATTCCAGCCTGCCGTCACAGCCGACGGCTCCAATGTCGCTTTCGCATGGGAGCAGGAGGATGCAGCAACGATCGGTATCTGGACCCAGGCCGTCGGCGAGAACTCACCACGCCGGGTCAGCACCGAGGACGCGGTCCACAGC
>Ga0182021_10007123_pt1 | contig 13241 bp, 12 predicted proteins | sample 612E3MmetaG_FD_120493 | JGI IMG/M metagenome (GOLD analysis project Ga0182021, IMG submission 120493) | Permafrost microbial communities from Stordalen Mire, Sweden - 612E3M metaG (Illumina Assembly) | ecosystem: Environmental > Terrestrial > Soil > Wetlands > Permafrost | place: Sweden...
AACCGCCAGGTTGGGCGGCAGGTGCTCGGGCAAGATGCGATCGGCCTCGTTGAGGACGAGAGCGCGCTCGATCGCGTTCTTCAGCTCGCGCACGTTGCCCGGCCACTCGTAGCTCTCGAGGCGCGCGATGGCCTCGCGACCGAGCTCGAGAGCAGGGCGGCCTGCCTCGGCGCACGCCTTCGCGAGGAGATCCTTCGCGATCGCCTCGATCTCCGGCTGGCGCTCGCGGAGCGGCGGGATCTCGATGGTGATGCCGTTGAGGCGGAAGTAGAGGTCCTCGCGAAAGCCGCCCTCGGCGACGAGCGCGCGGAGGTCACGGTTGGTGGAGGCGATGAAGCGAACGTCGACCTCGCGCGCCTGCGCGGTGCCGATGCGCTGCACTTCACGACGCTCGAGGACGCGAACGAGCTTGGCCTGGATGCCGAGGGGAAGCTCCGCGACCTCGTCGAGGAAGAACGTACCGCCGTCCGCCGTCTCGAAGAGACCGGGCTTGTCGCCCTCTCCGAAGAGCTCGCGCTCGAGGAGCGGCTCGGTGAGCGATGCACCGTCGACGCGGACGAACGGTCCGGCGGCGCGGCGCGAGGCGCGGTGAATGCGGTCGGCGATGACCTCTTTGCCCGTGCCGGTCTCGCCGAGGACGAGGACGTGGATGTTGCCGGCCGCGACGAGGCGCACGAGGCGCTCGACGCGCTGCATCGGTGACTCGTTGGGACGCGCGCCCGGAGGCGCGATGGTCTGCGAAGGAGCCGAGGCCGGCTTCTGCGCGATCATCGGATTGGTCGACTGGAACGCACTCCGCGGAGCCGGCATGGCGGCGGCTCGCATGCCCGAGGCGCGGCCGGCCGTGGTGGCGGTCGCGTCTCCGCCCTGGATGACGAGAACGACCTGCCCGAGCTCGATGACCTCGCCGGGCGCGACCGGCACCGGCGCACCGGAGACCGCCATGCGGCCGGCGACCCGGGTGCCGTTCTGGCTGCCGGCGTCCTCGACCTTGGGGACGGCACCGAGATGAAGGATCGCGTGCTTACGGGACACCGACGCATGGTCGATGCGCACGTCGCAGGAAGTGCTGCGCCCGATGGTCAGCGTGCCGCTTGCCGGCAGCGGTCGGGTGAGCGAGCCGCCCTCCCAGAAGGCGGAGATGCGCGGCTGGTTCTCTTGCTCCTTGCCGGAGCCGAGATCGGCTGTGAGCTCCGTACGCCCATCCCGATCCGTTCCTTCGCGATCACCGGACGACATGTTTCCCTTGAGTAGAGCATACGCCATGGCCAACCTCTCCTGTCCTGACCCAGAGAGCATGTGCACCTACCCTGCCGTCTCGCGGGCTGCGCACGGCGTGTCGATCTGCGCGGAGGCTTGCGCAATCCGAGCTGTGGAGCGCGCTTGAGGCGAAGAAAGCACACGCGGTCTGCGCGTTGTCCGGTGCGCAACCACGCCACGAGATGGATCCTCGACGCCCTCCCGACCCTGGGGCGTCCCGAAGGCGAGTCCGGCCGGGACCACGCTCGAAGGCGCCCCGGTCGGGAAGCGTGGATCGGAGGGCCACCTATTTTCGATGACTTGGGGGTGATCGGTTTCGATAAACCCTGAATTTTCCACGCATCTACAGTGGCACACATGTAGCAGGGCATGCGTGCCATGGACGGGCGTAAGCTTCTCGGTCTTCTCGGCCTCTCGGGCGGCGCACTGGTGCTGGGCATCCTGTCGGCGTGCGCGACGCCGCCGGTCGAGGCCACGCAGGGCAGCTCGTCGAGCGTCACCGCACGCGCCTTCGATCGCAACGCCGTCATCGACGACATCTCGATGCGCGACTCCACGGCGACGACCGCCGCCGATCTCCAGACGTTCCTCGAGAAGACGCCCTGGGGCACCGCGTCGGCCCTCGCCACGTACACCGAGGCCGGCAAGACGGCCGCCGAGATCATGGTCGACGCGGCGAAGACGTACGGCATCAACCCGATCGAAATGGTCGTGCGCGTGCAGATGGAGCAGGGCCTCGTCAGCAAGACGACGGCGACGGCCGCGACCTTCGCGAAGGCGTTCGGCTGCGGCTGCGCCGACGGCGCGGCATGCACCGCCAAGTACAGCGGCTTCGCGGCTCAGGCCGACTGCGCGGCAGGCACGATGAGCCGCTCGATGACGAAGGCGCTCACGACGACCGGCACGGTGAGCGGCTGGAGCCGCGGTAAGTCGAAGGACAGCCTCGACGGTCTGACCATCGTTCCCAAGAACGCGGCGACAGCTGCACTCTACACGTACACGCCGTGGGTCGGAGAGGCCGGCGGCGGCAAGGCGGGCGTCGGCGGCGTCAGCCTGCATGCGCAGGTCTGGGATCGCTTCGCGACCGCGATGAGCTACGGCGCATGGGCCGCCGCGCCGTCCGCGAGCAACGCGAACGCGACGCAGAGCGCGACGGATCCGGATGCGGGTACGGCCGATCCCGCGACGCCGGATCCGACTACCGACCCGACGACGGACCCCACCACGCCGCCCACCGATCCGAGCACCGACCCGCCGGCGGACCCGAGCACCGACCCGTCGACCGACCCCGATGCAGGCACTCCCACCGATCCCGGCGCGACCGGCGACGGCACGCCGACTGGCGCCGATGCAGGCGCGGACGCGGGAGCGGGCCCGAAGAAGCCGAGCACGAAGGGCCCGCCCGCGGACGGCTCCGACGACGGCGCGATCCTCGGCGAGGGCAGCGCGCCCCCCGCCTCCAATGCGCCGCCCATCGGCAAGAACAACATCCCGACACACCCCGCGGAGCTTCCCGAGGCGAGCGAAGCCGACCTGGCCGGCAAGCAGAAGGCCGCCGCCGGCTGCTCGACGACCGGCCACCAGAACGGTTCGTCGAACGGCCTCCTCATCGCCGGCGCCGCCGCTCTCGCGATCGTCGGCGCACGCCGCCGCAACAAGCGTCGCTGAGCTGACAGCCTAGGCGCCGGCACCCGCGCCCGCGCCCAGCCCGCGCAGCGCCGCCTCAGCGTCGACCTTTCCACGGACGAGGCGCGCTCCTTTGCCTTCGAAGGCGACGAGGCCCTTCTCGATGCCGTCGTACATCTCGCGGAAGAGCCCGGCGATGTTCGCGCTGATACCGAAGCTCGTGAACGTCGGCACGACCGCCTCGAGCGGGGCCTGTGCGACCAGGACCGGCTTGCCGAGGATCTTGGTGAGCACGGCGGCGATGTCGCGCGAGGAGTAGTCGCGCGGCCCCGCGAGCTCGATGATCTCGCTCTTGCCGGCGGGCGGCTCGAGGAGCGCCTTCACGACGACGAGCCCGATGTCCTTCGTCGCCACCATCGGGACGACGAGGTCGGGCGGCAAGAACGTCGGCAGCTGTCCCTGCGCCGCAGCGCCGAGCACGCTCGCCCAGTTCTCGAAGAAGTACGAGGCGCGGACGAACGTGGTCTTCGCCGGCGTCTTCGCGAGGCGCTGCTCGGCGAAGTGGACCGTGCGGATCGGCCCGGTGCCCGCCTCGTGCTGCGCGCCCGTCGAGGACAGAAAGACCACGTGCGGCACCTTGCTCTTCTCGACGGCGCGGCCGATCGTCTCGGCCGAAGCGCGTCGCTGCGCGATGAAGTCGGTCGCGCCCATGTCCGGCGGCGAGAGGAGATACGCCCCGCTTGCGCCCTCGAGCGCCTTCGTGAGCGCGGCCTCGTCGTCGACGTCCGCAATGGCAACCTCGGCGCCGCGCGCCTTCCAGGGCTCACCTTTCTTCGCGTCGCGAACGATGACGCGGACCTTCTTGCCTTGCTCGAGCAGGGCGTTGGCGACGATCGAGCCCGTATTTCCAGACACTCCAGCGATGACGAACATGGGGAAGACCTCCTGGGTCACCGCTCAAGCTAGGGCCGCCCAGAGCATGCGCCCAATCGATGATAAGTATAGTCATCATGCAGGACGTGCATATAGAAGGCCTCGATCTGAACCTGCTCGTGGCGCTGCGTGCGCTGCTCACCGAGCGACACGTCACGAGGGCGGCGGCGCGGGTCGGGCTCTCGCAACCTGCGATGAGCCACGCGCTGTCGCGCCTCCGCGAGCTCCTCGACGATCCGCTGCTCGTACGGACGCCGAACGGCATGCGACCGACACCCCGCGCAGAAGCGATGACGGCACCGCTCGAGCGCGCGCTCGAGGACATCGGGCGTCTCCTCTCGTCGCCGGCGCCGTTCGACCCGCGGCTCTCCACGCGCAAGTTCCGGATCGCCAGCAACGACTACATGGAGCTCGTGCTCTTCCCTCGCCTCCTCCGGCGGCTCTGGACGGAGGCGCCGAACGTCGACGTCCGGATCATCAACCTCGCCGGTGGCGTCAACGAGGACCTCGCCGAGGGTCGGCTCGATCTCGCGATGGGCGTCGTCGGTCAATTCGCGAACGTCGACGCGCCGCGCGGGCTCCGTTCGCGAGACCTCGTGTCCGACGGGTTCGTGTGCGTGGTGCGAGAGGATCATCCCGTCGTGAAGAAGCGGCTCTCGCTCGACGACTTCGTCGCGCTACCTCACGCGCTCGTGGCACCGCGCGGCGAAGGCGGAAGCGTCGTCGACTCGGCGCTGGCCCGCATCGGCAAGAAGCGGCGCGTGGCCGTGGAGATCCCGCACTTCCTGGTCGCGCCGCACGTGGTGCGCGAGACCGATCTGATCCTCACGCTCGCCGCTCGAGTCGCGGTCAGCCTCGCGCCGTTGCTCGGGCTGCGTCAGATCGCGCCTCCGCTCGAGCTGCCCGGCTTCACCATGACGATGGTGTGGCACGAGCGGCAGCACGTCGATCCGGCGCACGTCTGGCTGCGCGACACGATCGCGACGGTGGCGAAGGATCTGTGAGCCGGCGCGCGCCTACGATGTGACGACGCTGCGCGCAAACGGGACGAGGTGCTGGTTCACCGCGTCGGGGTCCTCGAGCGTCGACATGTGGCCGACGTCGTCGAGCATCACGAGGCGTGACCCGGTGATGGCCCGTGCGATGTTCTCGCTGTTCTGCGGCGGCGTCGCGCGGTCCTCGCGACCACACATCACCAGCGTGGGCACGCGGATGCGATCGAGCTTCTCGAGGACGCTCGTGCGATGCACGACGACCGCGAGCGACGCCCGCGCCACGCCTTCACGATCGAAGCCCATCGTGCGCCGATAGGAGGTCTCGAGGAGATCGGGACGCTCGCGCAGCGTGTGGGGCGCGAACATCAGGGGCGCCACGTCGTTCATGAACATCCCGTACGGAAAGCCGACCCGCCGGTGCATCGCGACGAAGGCGCGGTAGCGGAGGCGCTTCTTGAGCTCCTCTTTCTCGGCGCTCGTGTCGAGCAGCGCGAGCCCCGCGACGCGCGCCGGGTGCTGGAGCGCGAGGCGCATGGCCACCATGCCGCCCCACGAAAGACCGACGAGCAGCGCGCGCGGAATGTCGAGATCGCCGAGCGTGTCGAGGAGCGCGTCGGCGTGCTCCTCCATCGTGAACTTCGGCGGCGGCTCGCTCTTTCCGTGACCGGGACCGTCGATGATGATCACGCGACCGAGCGCGGACAGGGGTTCGACCTGCCCGCGCCACATGCCGCCGTCGAAGAGGAGCCCGTGCAGGAGGACGATCGCAGGATCGCCTCCGCGACGGGCTTCGCCGCGTTCTTCGTAGAAAAGGCGGCCTAGCCGCGTGCGGACGTAAGGCAACTCACTTCTCCTTCTTGGCGGCCGTCTCGGCAACGAACGTCACCGGAACGTGGAGCACAGTGCTCTTCGTGCCCGATCGCGCTCCGAAGCGGGCGCCCGCCACCACATGGAGCAGACAGGCTTCGACCGGGTCGGAGAGCCCTTCTCGTACGACCGTTCGTGCCGATTCGACCACGCCGTCGCTCGCCACCACGGTGCGTACGACGACACATCCCTGCATGGCCGGATCTTCCGCGAGGCCGTTCTGGTAGCAGCTCCGGAAGCGCGGACGGAGCGTCGCGATGACGGCTTCGGCGTCGTCGACACGGCTGCCGCCTCCCTCTCCTGCGACGATCCCCGCATCGCGGACGACGTCGTCGTCCTTCATCCGGTCCAGGCAGGCCCGGAAGGGTCGCGGCGTCGGCAGAGGCGGAGGCTTCCGCCGACAGCCGACCGCCGTCGTTGCGAGGAGACATCCAAACGCCAGCGCACCAGCGGCTCGCAGGTGCGCGGCGCCTGTCACGGGAAGATCTCGCGCTCCTTGTACACCGCCTCGATGCGCGCCAGCGCGATGGCGTAGGCCGCGATGCGGCGGTCCACCTTGTTCTGGCGGGCGAAGTCGGCGACCTCGCGGTAGCTCCGGGTCATCGCCTTCTCGAGCTTCGCGTCGACCTCTTCCTCGGTCCAGCTCTCCGAGCGCTTGTTCTGCACCCACTCGTAGTAGCTGACGGTGACGCCGCCCGAGTTGGCGAGGACGTCGGGGAGGATGTCGATGCCGCGGTCGAGGAGGATCTTCTCGCCGGCCGGATTGCAGGGACCGTTGGCGCCTTCGACGACGACCTTGCAATCGATGGAGCGGGCCTCGCTCTCGCCGATCTGATTCTCGAGGGCGCAGGGCGCGAAGATGTCGACCTTCTGCTTGAAGAACTCCTCGCGCGTGACGGGCTTGCCTCCGGGATAACCGGCGATCGACCCGTGCTCCTCGACCCAGTCCTGGAGCTTGTGCGCGTTGAAGCCTTCCGGATTCACCATGTAGCCGGAGTGATCGCCGACCGCGACCGTCGAGACGCCGAGGCGCGAGAGGATGACGGCGAGGTGCGAGCCGACGTTTCCGAAGCCCTGGACGGACATCGTCGAGCCTTCGAGCTCGAACGCCTTCTCCTTCGCCCACTCGACGGTGCAGAAGACAGCGCCCTGGCCGGTGGCCTTGGCGCGACCGAGCGTGCCGCCGCTCGCGACGGGCTTGCCGGTGACGACGCCCTTGACGGTCTGCTTGTTCGCAGCGCCGACCATGTTCGAATACGTGTCCATCATCCACGCCATCGTCTGGCTGTTCGTGCCGACGTCCGGCGCGGGGATGTCGTACTCGGGTCCGATGTTCTCGCCGAGCGCGTGCGTGAAGCGGCGCGTGATGCGCTGCAGCTCCGACTTCGAGACCGAGTGCGGATCGAACTTGATGCCGCCCTTGCCGCCGCCGAACGGGATGCGCATCAGCGCGCACTTCCACGTCATCATCGCGGCGAGCGCCTTGACGTCGTCGAGCGTGACGGACGGGTGGAAGCGCATGCCGCCCTTGAACGGGCCGAGCATGTTGCTGTGCTGGACGCGATAGCCCTTGAAGAGACGGACCTCGCCGCTGTCCATCTTGACGGGGAAGTTGATGATCAGCTCGTTCTTGGGCTGGCTCAGGATCGTGCGCACGAACTCCTGGAGGTTGATCGTGCGAGCCGCGCGATCGAGGTAGTCCTGAACGACCTTGAAGAAGTCGTACTCCTTCACGATCGTGCGCGACGAACCGGGCGGCAGCGGCACGGAGCTGTTCGTCGGAGGCGTGGAGCGCGTAACGCCGGTGAGCGTTTCGGACGGGGTATCGGACGGTGTCATCGCCGCCTTGTTTAGCTCATTTGGCGGTCGGGGCCGCGCGAAAACCTCTCGCCGCGGCGCGTCGTTACGACTGATTTATAGACCGAAGAGTTCGTCACTCAGACATGAGTGACGACACGTCAAAGTCCGCGTCAGTGTGCCCCCGGTCGAGGCAGGAACCAGATCGAATAAAGGAACGTCACGGCGCTCGTCACGAGGAGCGCGTCGACGCGGTCGAGGATCCCGCCGTGACCGGGGACGATCGCGCCGGAGTCCTTCACGCCGGTGGAGCGCTTGAGCGCCGACTCGCCGAGGTCGCCGGCCTGGCCCAGCGCGCCTGCGACGAGCGCCAGGACGATGCCGTGGACCAGCGAGAGCGACGGCAGGAACCAGAAATGGGCGAGCAACGCGCCGAGGACGCTCCCCGCGAGACCGCCGATCGAGCCCTCGATGATCTTCTTGGCCTAGACGGCCTCGTACAGCTTGTGGCGGCCGAGGAAGCGCCCCGCGAAGTAGCCGCCGGTGTCACCGAACCACGCGAACATGATGGTGAGGACGACGTAGGCCGGCCCGTCACCGCCCAGATCGCGGCGCATGATGGCGAGCAGCGTGAGCGGTACCCCGAGATACAGTGGGCCGAAGCCCATCGCGCACGCGCGGAGCGCCGCCGTCTTCATGTCGCCGAGGCGGACGAGCGTGAGCAGCGGACCAGCGAGCGGCACCACGACGATCATCGTCGCGAGGACGCGCGTGTCGCCGTCGGACGTGTACAGCGCGAGCGATGCCGCCGCCGACATGCCGACGCCCATCGCTTGCGACAGCCGGTCGCCGGGATGGGTCATGTTGAACAGCTCCCACGCGCCGATGAGGGCGGCGGGCAGGACGAGCAAGTAGAAGCACCACGGCGGCCCCTTGTAGAGAAGCGCGATGATGAGCGGCGCGCCGACCAGCGCCGTTGCGATTCGAACGGCGAGGTTCGAGTTCGCCTTCTTCGTTTCCTCCTTCGCGGACTTCGCGGAGGGACGCGCTTCGGCGGTCGTCACACTGGCTGCTTTAGCATGCGTTAGCCGACCAGACGAAGCACGGGCGGCGAGCTGCCGTCGGTGGGCGGCACGGCAGGCTTGCCGACGAGCCCGAAGCGACGCTCGCGACGCTGGTAGCTCGCGATCGCCTCGTAGAGGTCCGCCTCGGAAAAATCGGGCCAGAGCACGTCCGCAAAGTGGAGCTCGGCGTAGGCGAGACCGTAGAGCAGGAAGTTCGAGATGCGCCGCTCACCGCCGGTGCGGATCACGAGATCGGGATCGCCGACCCGCAGGCTCGGCATGCGGCCGTGCAGCGCCTCGGCGGTGACGTCCTCGGGGCGCAGCTTGCCGCTTGCGACGTCCGTGGCCAGCTCACGCGCAGCGGTGGCGATCTCTTCGCGGCCGCCGTAGCTCAGCGCGAGCGTGAGCGTCATCTGGTCGTGCGAGGCGCTCTCCTTGCGGAGCGGATCGAGGACCGCGCGGACGATCCCGGGAAGGCGGCCGAGGTTACCGACGGCATTGAGGCGGATGCCGTTGTGGAGGAGCTCGTCGCGCTCGGAGAGAAGGAAGTCGCGGAGGAGAAGCATGAGCGTCTCCACCTCTTCCTCGGGACGCTCCCAGTTCTGCTCGCTGAACGCGTAGAGCGTGAGCGCCTTCAGGCCGAGGCGGCGCGCGGCGCGGACGATCCGGCGCACGGCGCGGGAGCCCTCCCGGTGCCCTTCGACGCGAGGACTGCCACGGAGCTGAGCCCAGCGTCCGTTGCCGTCCATGATGATTCCGACGTGGGAAGGAAGATTGCGCGCTTCGACGAGCGTGTTCACGGAGGTGGCGTTGGGTACCATGATGGGCTTTCGCTCGCAAAGACGTCCGACCGGTCCGCCGCATTCGACCGCTCGGCAGCACGCCTCGACCGCTCGCGGTCGGTGGATCCAAAGACTGGTCCTACATTTCCCCACCTAGGCACGCGAGCCGGGTCTCCAAGCGTCACTTCGGATGTGATTTCGACGTGTTAGCCCATGCATTGACAGCGGCGCGCCACGTGCGTGGAGGGCCTCCGAATGGCTCGCCTCCTCTCGTCCATGCTTCCGGCGCTGATCGCCGGGGTGAGCTTGGCCCTTTCGGGCTGCGCGGCCGATCCCGCGGGTGACGAGGCGTCGTCGGACGCTCCCTCCGCGCTCGGCTCCGACGCCTACCGGATCTACGCCGACCTCGCGATCGAGGGCGGCGCGGCTCCGGCGCCCGGCACCGTGACGGTCATCGGCCTCCGCGGGCTCTCCGCCGAAGGCGTCGCGCACGACACGAAGTACGGACATGCGTTCGACGACACGTTCGTCGTCCTGCGACCCGACGGCACCGTCGCCCGCTTCGCCGGTTCGACGCATCCCTTCGAGCTGCACGGCGTTCCCGGCGTTCCCGACGTCGACGGCGATCGCGTCCCCGACGTCGGCATGATCCGCCCCGGCGTCTACGACGTCGACGGTCGCGATCGCACCATCGCCGGACAGCCGTCCTATGCCGTCGCGCAGCAAGGCGACGGCAAGCTCCCGGGCTGGCGCGACACCGATCACGACGGCATCCTCAGCGACGACGAGCGCGCTGCCTCGGAGCGCCGAAACGACGGCCTCACCGACGTCCTCTTCCACCAGGGAGAAGGCGGCGCGCCCGCGGCCGTCGGTTGCCAGGTCCTCCCGGCATCGGCCATCCGCGCCTTCGTCACCGCCGTCGGCGGCGCGCGAGCGCACTTTCGCTACGTGCTCGTGGACATGGCCGGCAAGGACGGCAGCAGCCTGCCGCGCTGATTCCTCGGACTGACCGCGCCTCTTCGCCCCTTCGCGCCACTCTGGTACGAAGACCCTCATGATCGGCACCAAGGTCACGATCCGGCTCCGCATGGGCGCTCACGACGCGCACTACGCCGGCGAGCTCGTCGACGGCGCGCGTATGCTCGCGCTCTTCGGCGACGTCGCCACCGAGCTGCTCATCCGCCTCGACGGCGACGAAGGCCTCTTCCGCGCCTACGAGAGCATCGAGTTCCTCGCGCCGGTCTTCAGCGGCGATTACATCGAGGCGACCGGCGAGCTCGTCAAGGTCGGCAACACCAGCCGGCAGATCCGCTTCGAAGCACGAAAGGTGATCGCCAACATCCGCGAGCGCGGCATGGCGCCGAGCGCGGCCGACGTGCTCCCCACGCCGGTCGTCGTGTGTCGGGCGCTCGGCACCTGCGTCACGCCCGCCGACATGCAGCGCAAGCCGAAGGGCATGTACCTGACCGCGCTCCCCATCGGCGAGCCGCCGGTGCCGGGACCGATCGTGACGCCGAGCTCGGAAGGCGGCGGGCCGCGCACGCTGCCGACCCTCGAGAAGCACGCGCCCGAGGTGATCCTCACCGCCGCCATCGTCGGAGCCGAGCTCACGCGCGAGCAGACCCCGCATCTCCCCATCACACCGCAGGAGATCGCCGACGAGGCCGCGCGCTGCCGCGAGGCCGGCGCCGCCGTCATCCACCTCCACGTCCGCAACGACGACGGCAGCAACACGCAATCGAAGGAGCGCTTCGGCGAGGCCATCGAGCGCATCCGCGCCAAGACCGACTGCATCATCCAGGTGACCACGGGCGGCGCCGTCGGCATGTCGATCGAGGAGCGCGTCGGGCCGCTCGCATGCAAGCCGGAGATGGCGACGCTGAACTGCGGCTCGCTGAACTTCGGCGACGACGTCTTCATCAACACGCGACCGCAGATCAAGGACATCGCCGCGCGGCTCAATGCGTCGGGCGCGGTCGCCGAGCTCGAGTGCTACGAGGTCGGTCACGTCGAGGAGGCGCTCGCCCTCGTGGAGAAGGGCATCGTGCAGCGCCCGCTCCACTTCCAGTTCGTGCTCGGCGTGCCGGGCGGCATCAGCGCCACCGAGCGAACCATCCGCTACATGGCGGCCCTCATCCCCGACGACGCGTCGTGGGCGGTGGCGGCGGTCGGACGCTTCCAGCAGCCGATGACCGAGTTCGCGATGCGCCTCGGCGGACACGCGCGGCTCGGCCTCGAGGACAACATCTACATCTCGAAGGGCGTGCTCTCCGAAGGCAGCGCGCCGCTGGTCGCGCGCGCCGCCGCGTACGCGCGCAGCATCGGCCGCACCCCCGTCGACCCGACGCGCGCGCGCGCGATGCTGCTCACGAAGGCGCACGCTTGATCGCGACGCGTACGCTCGTCGCCGACGGCCTGACGCCGGTAGGGGCCTACGCGGCGCTGCGCGCGGCCGATCCGGAAGGCGCATCGTTCCTGCTCGAGAGCGTGGTGGGCGGTGAACGCTGGGGGCGCTTCTCGATCCTCGGCTACAGGCCCTGGTACGAGGCCATCCTCGATCGCACGGGCTGGAAGCTGCGTCCCGGCTCCGGGGCGCGTCCCGACTCGCTGCCGCCCCAGGTGAAGATGCCCGGCAGCGGTACCTCGTCGCTCTCCCTGGCCGACGCGCAGGACGCGCTGCGCGCGATCGAGCCGCTCTTCCGTCCGCTCGGCGGAAAGGAGGGCGAAGAGGCCCGGCGCGGAAACCAGGCGGCGCGATTCGCCGCGGCACACGTGGGCTATCTTGCGTGGGACGTCGTGCACCTCATCGAGAAGGTGCCGCCCGGCGATCAGGCGACGTGGGACAAGCACTTCCTGCCGCTGGCGCGCTTCCTCGGCGGCGCCACCATCGTCGTCTTCGATGCCCTCGCGCAGACGGTGACCATCGCTGCGCTCGACGAGTCGGCGATCGACCGCGCGCTCCAGGATCTCGCGCGCACGCCGAAGCTCTCGGCTCTCGAGCCGCCCGATCGCACGCGCATCGCCGGCGACGTCTCGGTCGACCTCGACGACGAGGCCTACAAGACCCGGGTGAAGCAGGCGCAGGAGTACATCGCGGCCGGCGACGCTTTCCAGATCGTGCTCGCGCGGACCTTCTCGGTGCCGCGGGCAGGGCGCGACGCGTTCGACGTCTATCGCGCGATGCGGCTGCTCAATCCGTCGCCGTACATGTACTTCCTGGATCTGCCGCCGGCGCCCGGCGAGACGCATCGAACGCGCATCGCGGGCGCGAGCCCCGAGACGATGGTCCGCCTCGAGGACGGCACGATGACGGTGCGCCCCCTCGCCGGAACGCGGCGCCGCGGCAAAACGCCCGAAGAGGACCTCGCGCTCGAGAAGGAGCTCCTCGCCGATCCCAAGGAGCGCGCCGAGCACGTCATGCTCATCGACCTCGGACGAAACGACGTGGGCCGCGTGGCGGAGATCGGCTCGGTCGACCTCGTGAAGAAGATGGAGATCGAGCGCTTCTCGCACGTGATGCACATCGTCAGCGAGGTGCGCGGCAAGATCCCGGAAGGAACGCCGCCGCTCGAGGTGGTGCGCGCCGCCTTCCCTGCCGGGACACTGTCGGGCGCACCGAAGATCCGCGCCATGCAGATCATCCGCGAGCTCGAGTCACGGCCGCGCGGCATCTACGGCGGCGCCATCGGCTACGTCGCGACCACCTCCGACCTCGACTTCGCCATCGCCATCCGCACGATGGTCGAGAAGGGCGACACGTTCGAGGTCACCGCCGGCGCGGGGATCGTCGAGGCGAGCGATCCCCAGGCCGAGGCCGACGAGACGCGCACCAAGGCACGCGCCGTTCTGTGCGCGATCGAAGCGGCGCCGAAGAACGCTTCGTAGCGCCGCTCCGTTCGCGTTCGCGTTCGCGTTCG
>Ga0182021_10007128_pt1 | contig 13236 bp, 10 predicted proteins | sample 612E3MmetaG_FD_120493 | JGI IMG/M metagenome (GOLD analysis project Ga0182021, IMG submission 120493) | Permafrost microbial communities from Stordalen Mire, Sweden - 612E3M metaG (Illumina Assembly) | ecosystem: Environmental > Terrestrial > Soil > Wetlands > Permafrost | place: Sweden...
AAATCGGGGGCGTTAGTGGTATTGGATGCAAAAAACGGGGAAATCCTGGCGGCCGTTAATCAGCCCTCTTTCAATCCGAACACCAAAAGCAGCATGACGAAAGACTCACATAGGAACCGGGCGGTTACCGATATATTTGAACCGGGATCAACGGTTAAGCCCTTTGTGGTCGCAGCGGCTTTAGACGGCGGGTATGTCAGTCCTAATGCGATATTTGCCACGCATGGAACGCTTCAAATCGGACGCAATACGGTTAAAGATGTACATAATTACGGCACACTGGACTTGACACATGTTATAAAAAAATCCAGTAATGTCGGGGTCAGTATGATGGCATTGAAAATGCCGCCGAAATATTTTTGGGGAATTTATCATCGGCTGGGTTTCGGTACGTCAGCGGGCTCGGGTTTTCCGGGTGAAGCCAGCGGTACTTTGCTGGATTATAAAAAGTGGCACGATTTTGACCGGGCGATTTTGTCATTCGGTTATGGATTGAGCAGTTCGGCATTGCAACTGGCAAGGGCTTATACGGCGTTGGCGGATGACGGTATCCTGCATTCAGTGAGCTTGCTGAAACGTGAAGAAGATGACGATGAAGTTCGGGTATTTTCAGCCAAAACGGCCAAAAGCGTCAGGAAAATGATGGAAACCGTGTTGATGAAAGACGGTACGGCTTATGAAGCAAGGGTCGACGGCTATACGGCCGCCGGTAAAACCGGAACCGTAAAAAAGGCCGGTTCTCATGGTTATACCGAGAAGAATTATTTTGCCGTTTTTGCAGGCATGGCGCCGGCGACTGATCCACGGTTGATTATTGTGGTCATGATAGATGAGCCTTCCGCAGGTCAGTATTACGGCGGACTGGTTTCGGCGCCGGTGTTTTCCAAGGTGATGGCGGGCGCTTTGAGAATATTGGAAGTGGCTCCCGATCAGGAAGAAACGATGCCCATTTTGTTAACTCAGAAAAGTCATTGATTGTGGGCATGAGGCTAAAAGATCTGTTAACAGGTCATGTTGCAAATTCAAGCTTGGCAGCGGTAGAAGATAGGCCGATTAAGGGATTGGCTTTGGATAGCCGGAAGGTGGTTGCGGGCGATGTGTTTATTGCCCTGGCGGGCGCCAGGCAGCATGGCTTGATATATATGGAACAGGCGCTGAACAACGGCGCGTGCGCTGTTGTATTCGACCCCGCCGGGGACGGCAAACAATTTGCCGGGCAGAGCTATTCTGTACCGATGATTGCAGTAGACGATCTGGGCTTGAAGCTGGGTGAAATAGCCGCCCGTTTTTATGGCAATCCTTCCGGGTTTATGACGATAGTCGGTATTACGGGAACTAACGGAAAAACCTCATGCAGCCAGTTTTTAAGCCAGGTGCTGGAGGACTGCGGAATAATTGGCACACTGGGTTGGGGTGAGTGGGGTAGCTTAAGTGCAACGCTTAACACTACGCCCGATGCCCTGGAAACGCAAAGAATACTGGCCGAGTTGCAAAAAGATAACAAGAAAATAGTCGCGATGGAGGTTTCGTCGCATGGTTTGGAGCAGGGCAGGGTTAATGGAGTTACCTTTAAAGGCGCCGTGTTCACCAATATCAGCCGCGATCATTTGGATTATCACGGCACGATGGACGCCTACTTGCAGGCTAAATTGTCGTTACTCGACAATCCGGGTCTAGGTTTTGCCGTAGTGAATCTTGATGATCCCTATAGCGACCGGATTATTGCCGCAGTGCCTAAAGCGGTTGTTATCTGGGGCGTCAGTGTTCAAGGGAAGTCACGAGCTACCTGCGAATGTGTCAATGCCGAAAATGTAGAACATAAAGCGAATGGCATTGAATTTGATGTGCGTTGGCGGGGGGATAGGCTACGGGTAAGTGTGCCGCTTTATGGCGATTTTAATATCGAGAATGTATTAACCGTTTTGGCGGTGGTGTTGGCGATGGGTGTTGCCCTGCCTGAGGCGGTAAAAAAATTGCAGTCTATAAAGCCGGTTACGGGACGCATGGAGCGTTTCGGCGGCGATGGACAGCCGCTGGTTTTTGTCGATTATGCGCATACACCGGATGCGCTGGATAAGGTTTTAGCTAGCGTAAGAAAACATTGTCAGCAAGACTTATGGGTAGTGTTCGGTTGTGGCGGTAACAGGGATCAGGGTAAACGTCCACAAATGGGGCGTATTGCAGAGCAGTGGGCAGATTATATGATTATTACCGATGACAATCCGCGCTTTGAAAATGGACTGGATATTGTGAATGACATACTGGGCGGTTGTAATTTGACGGAGCATCCGGCTAAGGTGGAAGTGATTCAAAACAGAGCGCAGGCCATACAAAGCGCGCTGAAAAGAGCAGCTAAACAGGATTGTATTGTGGTTGCGGGCAAGGGCCATGAACACTATCAGGAAAGCAATGGGGTGCAAACAGCATTCAGCGATAGTCAAGTTGTAATTGACGCCTTAAAAATAAGAGCAGGGTTTCAATGAAAATGATGCTGAGTGACTGTGCCGACGCTGTGCAAGGCAAGCTCATCGGGGACGATGTGGCTGTCACGTCTGTCAGCATAGATACGCGGGCCATTAAGCCAGGGCAACTTTATATTGCCGTTAAAGGACACAACTTTGATGGCAATGCCTTTGTGGCTCAAGCTGAACAGGCCGGAGCAATCGCGGCTATTGTGCATAAAGGCGTTAACCCAAGCTTGCCGCATATAGTTGTTGATGATACGCGCTTAGCCTTAGCCGAGCTGGCTGGATTTTGGCGGCGCTCCTTCGCCGCGCACGGGAATGAGGCGCTTTCGGTGGTCGGCGTTACCGGCAGTAACGGCAAAACCACCGTCAAGGAAATGGTGGCGTCTATATTAGCCGTTAACGATCCCGTCTTGTTTACGCAAGGCAACTTGAATAATGACATAGGCGTACCGTTGACGTTATTGCGCCTGGATAAACAGCATCGCTATGCGGTGATTGAATTGGGCGCCAATCATGCCGGAGAAATCGCCTACACCAGTCGTTATGCACAGGCAGATGTGGCGATTATTACCAATGCAGGCGCGGCGCATATAGAAGGTTTCGGCAGTCTGGACGGCGTTGCCAAAGCGAAAGGCGAGATTATTGAAACGCTTAAAAAAGACGGTATTGCGGTTATTAATCATGATGACGATTATTTCGGCTATTGGCGGTCAGTCGCCGGAAATAGACAAATTCTGTCATTTGGTTTGCATAGCGGCGCCGACGTAACTGCTAAAGCGATTACAACACAAATCCGTAATAACACGTTTGTCACTACATTCGAGTTGATTACCGCGCAGGGCGTAGTTGACATCAGCTTGAAACTGGCAGGTTTGCATAACGTTGTTAATGCTTTGGCGGCTACCGCTGCAAGTTTGGCTTTAGGGTTAGGCCTCAAACAGATTAAACAAGGCCTGGAAAGTGTAAAGCCGGTAACCGGCCGCTTGCAGCCGTTGGTCAGCCGTAGCGGGGCCATCGTCATTGACGATACTTATAACGCAAATTCGGCCTCATTAAAAGCCGGTCTTGATGTGCTGGCTAATTGTAAGGGCAAGTCCTGGTTGGTGATTGGGGCGTTCGGTGAGTTGGGCCCTGATAGCGCTAAAATGCACGCAGAAATGGGGGCGCTGATTAAAGCCAGCGGCGTTGTAAGATTGTTGGCGGTAGGCGAAGATAGCAGGAAGACGGTGCAAGCTTTTGGTATTGGGGCGACTTTTTTTGAACAACAACAAGATTTGATTACTGAGCTGCAACAAGAGCTGGAAGGCGATGAAACGGTTTTGATTAAAGGTTCCAGGGCGCAGCACATGGAAAATGTAGTGGCTGCTTTGGTTGAGAATTTCAGGAACTAAACAATGTTACTTTATTTTGCAGATTATTTAATGACCTTTGATGGCGGCTTTCGGGTATTTCATTACCTGACCTTTCGCGCCATACTCGGCGCATTAACCTCATTGTTGATTTCCTTTATTATTGGCCCGGTAATGATCAGGAAATTAAGCCATAAAAAAATCGGGCAAAGTATCCGTGAATTAGGCCCGCAGTCACATTACGAAAAATCGGGGACGCCCACCATGGGCGGAACCTTGATACTGGTTGCGATTGCCATCAGCACGTTGCTCTGGGCTGATCTGGGCAACCGCTATATATGGGTCATCTTACTGGTGACGATGGGCTACGGGGTTATTGGTTTTATTGATGATTATCGGAAAGTCATCAAGCGCAATAGTGATGGCTTATCGGCTAAAGCCAAGTATTTGGCGCAATCAATCATCGGCTTGACGGCGGCGATATTTCTGTACAAAACAGCGATATTGCCCGCAGAAACCCAATTTATCGTGCCTTTCTTCAAGGACTTCATGTTGGATATGGGCTGGATGTATGTGGTTTTGACCTATTTTGTCATCGTCGGTACCAGCAACGCCGTTAACTTGACCGATGGCCTGGATGGTTTGGCCATTATGCCGACGGTAATGGTTGCCGCAGGCCTGGGTATTTTTGCCTATCTATCCGGGCATGTGACTTTTTCAAGCTATTTGGCTATTCCTTATTTGCCTAATGCAGGAGAACTCATTGTATTTTGTGCGGCTTTAGTCGGCGCCGGACTCGGTTTTTTATGGTTTAACGCCTATCCCGCGATGGTGTTTATGGGCGATGTTGGCGCGCTGGCGTTGGGCGCGGCTTTAGGCGTACTGGCGGTGCTGGTCAGGCAAGAAATTGTTTTGATGATTATGGGCGGTGTTTTTGTCATGGAAACGGTTTCCGTGATAATTCAGGTCGTGTCTTTTAAGCTGACCGGAAAACGGGTTTTTCGTATGGCGCCTATCCATCATCATTTTGAATTGAAAGGATGGCCGGAGCCACGGGTTATCGTGCGCTTCTGGATTATTACCGTCATCCTGGTGCTGATTGGACTGGCGACATTAAAACTGAGATGAAGATGGATAACGCGGCGATCTTAAACGCATTAAAAAAGCATTTTGCACTGGAGCCGCATAGCGCCAAGATTTTGGTGGTGGGGTTGGGCAATACCGGTATCTCGGTTGCCCATTTTCTACAAAAACTCGGGTTTAACTTTGCCATCACTGATAGCCGTGATAAGCCGCCATTAATCGATAACTTTTTTCAAGTAATGCCTGACACGCCGGTTTTTACCGGCGGTTTTGATGAGGCGGCTTTTAAAGTTGCAACCCATCTGGTGGTTAGTCCGGGCGTGTCGCTGACTGAAAAGTCGATCGTCAAAGCCATCGCTAACGGCTCGAAAATGGTCAGCGACATTGATTTGTTTGCTTGTTCTGTAGATGCTCCAATTATTGCCATTACCGGTTCTAATGGTAAAAGCACGGTTACCACCATGCTGGGCGAAATGACTAAGAGCGCCGGAAAAAAAGCGGGCGTGGGCGGCAACCTGGGCACGCCTGCTCTGGATTTGCTGGAACAGGGGGCAGATGTCTATGTGTTGGAGCTTTCAAGTTTTCAGTTGGAAAGAACCTCCGTACTTAATGCCGCCGCTGCCACCGTGCTTAATGTTTCAGCCGACCATCTTGACCGGCATGCGGATATGGCCGAATACGCGCGGGAAAAACAGCATGTTTTTAGCGGTGACGGCATCATGGTCATTAATGTTGATGATCCTGTCGTCGATGCCATGCAGGAAGCGGGCAGGCGCATCGTAACCTTCTCAATTAAAAAAGACGCTGATTTTTACATAGCCCGTCAAGGCGATACGGAGTATTTGATGCACCATCAACAATGCTTAATGCCGCTAGCGCTTGTGCCGCTTGAAGGCAGGCATAATGCGGCCAATGCACTGGCTGCATTAGCGTTGGGAGCGTCTATAGGTTTAGATGAACTAGCGATGTGTAATGCGTTGAAAACGTTCAAAGGCTTGGATCACCGTATGCAGCGGGTCGCAGAAATACGCGGCGTTACCTGGGTTAACGATTCAAAGGCAACCAATATTGGCGCCTGTGTTGCGGCATTAGAGGGCTATGAGCGTAAAGTCATACTGATAGCCGGCGGTGATGCCAAAGGCGCGGATATGAATGAATTGACGCCTGTTATTAAAGAAAAAGCAAAAAGCGTCGTGTTAATGGGTAAGGATGCGGGCCTGATAAAACAGGCGTTGAATGATTGTGTCCCTGTTTATGCCGCCGAAAACATGGCACAAGCGGTACACATTTCTGCCGGTCTCGCGCAGGCCGGAGATAGTGTGTTGTTGTCCCCGGCCTGTGCCAGTCTTGATCAATATAAAAATTATCAGGATAGGGGCAATCAATTTGCCAAAGCTGTATTGGGCTTGCTCACATGACCACGCGAAGGAAGCCGTCGCGGATCGGACGGTTTCATTTTGATCCGTTGCTGGTAGTCGTATGCCTGAGTTTATTACTCATCGGTTATGTCATGGTGGCGTCAGCTTCTTTGCATCTGGGCGCAAAAATGGATGGCGACAGTTTTCACTATCCGGTCAGGCAGTCGCTACATATAGGCCTGGGGCTGTTTTTAGGGTCTTGTGTTGCGCTGACCCCCCTCCATGTTTGGGCAAAATCGGGGCAAGGCTTGTTTATAATGGGATTGTTATTGCTGGTGATCGTTTTGATACCGGGTCTTGGCGTAAAAGTTAACGGCAGTACCCGCTGGCTGTCATTAGGCGGCATGAGAATACAGGTGTCAGAAGTAGTCAAGTATTTTGCCGTCATTTATATGGCTGGCTATGTGACCCGGCATCAACAATCGATACGTGAATCCGCTTTTGGCTTGATCAAACCGTTAATCTTGTTTTCAGTGGCCAGCTTATTGTTGTTAATGGAGCCTGATTTCGGTTCGGCAGTGGTGATAGTGATTATTGCCATAGGGATTATGTTTTTGGCAGGCGCACGCTTGTCGCAATTTATCATATCGATGACCATTTTGGCGTTACTGGCCGCATTGCTGGTGTATTTTGAGCCTTATCGCATGAAACGTGTCACCAGTTTTATGAATCCGTGGGCTGATGCTAAAGATACTGGGTATCAATTAGTCCATGCCCTTATTTCATTCGGGCGCGGAGAATGGGCGGGCGTGGGCTTGGGTAGCGGTATCCAAAAACTGTTTTATTTGCCTGAAGCGCATACCGATTTTTTATTTTCAGTAATCGCTGAAGAGCTGGGACTATTGGGCGTACTGACGGTCATCGCTTTATTTGCCTTATTGGTCTGGCGTACTTTCGAGATAGGCGTGGCGGCAGAGAAAGCCGGAGAACGGTTTGCCGCTTTTATTGCTTATGGATTGGGCATCTGGTTTGGTTTCCAATCATTTGTGAATATGGGGGTCAATATGGGCATTTTGCCTACCAAAGGATTGACGTTGCCGCTCATGAGTTATGGCGGCGGCAGTATGATGATTATGTGTTGCGCCGTTGCCTTGTTATTCCGTGTATATAGCGAAGTCGCCGAGATCAATGCCAATATGCCAAAAGAAAGGTCGAAATGGGTAAACGTATAGTCATTATGGCCGGAGGCACCGGCGGACATGTGTTTCCGGCGTTGGCGGTTGCAGAACTGTTGAAGGAACAGGGCTGGCAGGTCAGCTGGTTAGGTACTCGGAAGGGCTTGGAAAGCCGGGTGGTTCCTGAGCAGGGTATTGAAATCGACTGGCTGTCCGTTGCCGGGGTGCGCGGTAAGGGTTTTACGTCGAAAATTACCGCCGTCTTCATGTTGCTCAAGGCCTGTGTACAGGCGATGAGCATATTGCGCAAGCGCAAGCCGGATGTGGTGCTGGGGATGGGCGGATTTGTCGCAGGCCCCGGCGGCTTGATGGCGAAGCTCTTAAGATTACCCTTGATTATCCATGAGCAAAACCGGATTCCAGGCACCACTAATCGCTTGCTTGCACGCATGGCTAATCAGGTGTTGGAGGCATTTCCCAGCAGTTTTAGTGGAAAAATTAACGCAAAAAGCACTGGAAACCCGTTAAGAAAACGTTTTCTTAACGCGCTGGAAAATGAACATCGGCAGTTGGAAAATGAAGTCAGGATTTTAATTGTTGGGGGTAGTCAGGGCGCTCAAATATTGAATGAAATAGTGCCTGAGGCCATAGCTGAATTGCAAAAGACCGGTTTGGCGGGACTATCGGTGCAAGTAACCCATCAAACGGGGGCGGCTATGTTGTCCCAGGTTGAAAGCCGGTATCAGGTTTTAGGCATTAATGCAAAGACGCATGCTTTTATTGAGGATATGGCCGCAGCTTATCAATGGGCTGATTTGGTGATTTGCAGGGCAGGCGCGATGACCGTGAGTGAAGTTGCAGCCATGGGTACTCCGGCTATTTTTATACCGTTACCGACCGCTATTGATGATCATCAGACGGCTAACGCACGCTATTTAACCGATGCCGGGGCAGGACTATTATTGATGCAAAACGAGTTGACTCCGGTAACACTAGCGGAATATATAACAAAGGCACTTAAAAATTTGGCTGTTATGCGCGTTGCCACGCAACACTGTGCGCGTTTGGATGCAACAGCCGTTGTTGCAGGTTATTGTGTGGCTGAGGCGGTATTATGAAGGTTCCAAGCACTGAGCATATCGCATCTACATTAGCCAATATCAAGCGTATACATTTTGTGGGTATAGGTGGCACCGGCATGAGCGGCATCGCCGAGGTTTTATCAAACCTGGGTTATAAAGTTTCGGGTTCCGATATAAAGGAAAGTGCAGTTACGCAACGGCTCGCCGATTTAGGCGTGACGATTACTATCGGACATAAGCGGGAAAATATCACCGATGCCGATGTGGTGGTGGCGTCAACGGCTATAGACCGCAGTAATGAAGAAATCGACCAGGCGTACCTTAATAGGGTACCGGTTATTCCGCGTGCGGAAATGCTGGCCGAATTGATGCGTTTTCGATTTGGCATAGCCGTTGCCGGGACGCATGGCAAAACCACGACCACCAGTTTGACAGCCAGCATGCTGGCGGAAGGCGGACTGGATCCTACTTTTGTGATTGGCGGCCGGTTAAATAGTGCGGGCAGTAACGCCAAATTGGGCTTAGGGAATTATTTGGTTGCTGAAGCGGATGAAAGCGACGCATCGTTTTTATATCTTCAACCCATGATCGCAGTGGTCACGAATATAGACCAGGATCACATGGAAACTTATCAAAATAGTTATCAGCGACTTAAAGATACATTTTTAGAATTTTTACATCATTTGCCTTTTTATGGCTTGGCGGTGATGTGTCTGGATGATGAAGGTGTCAGGGAAATTTTGCCGCAGCTGTCCAAGCCGGTAATCACTTATGGCGTGCATGAAGATGCCGATATACGTGCGGTAGACATTAATCAAAACGGTATGCACACGTCTTTTAGCGTCATACGCCGGGGTGATTACCCATTGTTGCAAGTGACGCTGAATATGCCAGGTTGGCACAATATGCTCAATTCATTGGCGGCTATTGCCGTCGCCACCAAGTTGGCGGTTGCTGACGAAGCGATTATAAAAAGTCTGGGTGCATTTAAGGGGATAGGCAGACGTTTCCAGCTACAAGGGGATTTAGCCCTGGACGGTGGCAAGCTGACTCTGGTTGATGATTACGGACATCATCCCCGTGAAATTGCCGCAACCCTGGAGGCCTTGCGTCAAGCCTGGCCGACCCGGCGTTCAGTGATTGTTTTTCAGCCGCACCGCTATACGCGCACGCGCGATTTATTTGAAGATTTTGTACAGGTATTGTCGACGGTCGATGTGTTGATTTTAATGGATGTTTATTCGGCGGGCGAGGCGGTTATCGCTGCTGCGGATGGCAGAACATTAAGCCGCGCCATTCGTATGCGCGGTCAAGTCGATCCGGTATTTGTCGATGACTGGCAGGAATTGCCGACAATATTGGCGGGCATAGTAAGAGCGGATGATGTGATCCTGACCATGGGGGCCGGTAATGTCGGGCATATTGCTACCCAGTTACCTGAATTATTGGCTGAAGCATTGGCGAGCAGGGTTGCGTCACCGCAAACCCGATCGGCATGAAAGGCAAATTATTAGTCAATGAAAAACTGGCTAAATATACCAGCTGGCGGGTAGGCGGCCCAGCTGACCGGCTATATATTCCGTTCGATCGGCAGGATTTGTGTGAGTTTATCGCGGCTTTGTCGGATTCGGAACCGGTGTTTTGGATAGGTTTAGGTAGCAATTTATTAATCAGGGATGGCGGCATACGCGGCACAGTGATTAACACCAAGGGCCGCTTGAAAGAAATGAAGCTCGCCGAAGACGGATTGGTTTATGTGGAAGCGGGTGTTCCGTGCGCCCATGTGGCCCGTTTTTGTGCAGAACACGGTTTGATAGGCGCCGAGTTTTTGGCAGGCATCCCCGGAACCTTGGGTGGTGCGTTGAAAATGAATGCGGGCGCCTTTGGCGGAGAAACCTGGGGCATTGTTAAGCAGGTAGAAATGATTGATGGCGCGGGCAATATAGCCTATCGATACCCGACTGATTTTAACGTGAGCTACCGTTCTGTAAAAGGATTTGAGCATGAATGGTTTCTGAGCTGCCGCTTACAATTGCAAGTCGGGGACACTATAGCAAGTCAGCAAAAAATAAAAGGTTTATTGGAGCAGCGGGCAAAAACACAACCGACTAACCAGCCTAGTTGCGGATCGGTATTTAAAAATCCCAATGGCGACTATGCGGCAAGATTGATAGAGCTGACAGGGTTGAAAGGTGTTGCGATAGGCGGCGCTTGCGTATCGGAAAAACATGCCAATTTTATAGTTAATACCGGACATGCCAGCGCAGCCGATATCGAAAACTTGATTCATTATGTACAACACAAGGTAAAGGAGCAGCAAGGTGTGGAATTGCAGACTGAGGTTTGTATGGTAGGTGAGATAGACAAGGCATCTAACCCGGAAAAATTTGGCCGTGTTGCGGTCTTGATGGGCGGGTCGGCAGCAGAACGGGCCGTTTCGTTACGCAGCGGCGCCGCCGTTTATGACGCGTTAATACGTAAAGGAGTGGATGCCGTCGCCATTGACGTGACAGGCAGCCCTATCAATGAGTTGACCGGCATAAAAGTCGACCGGGTTTTTAACATTATTCATGGGCGCGGCGGTGAAGACGGCGTGCTACAAGGCGTTTTGCAGGTGATGGGCATTCCTTACACCGGCAGCGGCGTCATGGCTTCGGCCTTAACCATGGATAAGCTCAGAACCAAATTATGTTGGCAGGGCTACGGTTTGGTGACGCCACAGTGGTATTTGTTGCAGGATGAAACCGATCTGGATGCCTGCATTGAAAAACTGGGCTTTCCGGTTATCGTCAAGCCTGCACAGGAAGGCTCCAGCATCGGTATGAGTAAGGCCAACTCACGGGATGAGTTACAAAAAGCGCTACAAACAGCGTTGGCCTATCGCTGTGATGTTTATGCCGAAAGCTGGGTGACGGGTAAGGAATACACGGTTGCCGTGTTAAACGGCGAGGCCTTACCGGTCATCCGCCTGGAAACGCCGAATGCCTTTTATGATTACGAAGCCAAATACAACGCCACGACCACTCAATACCATTGCCCTGCCGGCTTGAATCAGGAACAGGAGCTGTTTTTGGGAGATCTGGCGGTAACGTCCAGCAAAGTTGTGGGCGTAAAGGGATGGGCACGGGTTGATATTTTTATTGATGATGCCGGGCAATATCAATTGATTGAAATCAACACTGTGCCCGGCATGACCGATCACAGTCTGGTGCCGATGGCGGCCAAGCAGGCAGGCATCGATTTTGACGAATTAGTGTGGCAGGTGTTGGAAACCAGTTTAGGGTAATGAGCAGTGTAGGCGCTAAAACCTGGATGCTCAGACTGTTGTTAATGGGTCTGATCGGAATAACAGGATATGAATTGACTAAAGGGCATTTCAAATCGTTACCGATTAAAAGCGCGTCTTTACCTATTAAATACGTACGTACCGAAGGCGTATTCCAACACCTCAGTAAAGATGAGGTTAAGGCTGTTTTACAGCCCTTGGTGATGACCGGTTTTTTGACACGGATATGCAGGCGATACATACGGCGGTTTCGACATTGCCCTGGGTGGACACGGTGACGGTGAAGCGCATATGGCCTGATGCCATCGATATAAAAGTACGCGAGAAAAAGCCATACGCGCGTTGGGGTGCAAATAGCCTGATTACCGAGCAGGGCGTGATATTTACCCCCAATAATACCGGACAGTTTCAGAATTTGACGGCAGTGACAGGCCCTGAACTGCAACAAGTCAAGGTCTTGGAAATAATGAAGGGCATTAAAACCGCTCTTGCCGATCAATCCATGGAATTGGCGGAGTTTAATGTGAGCGACCGGTGGGCATGGAAAATAAAATTGGCAACGGGTCTGGAAATACTGTTGGGGCGCACTGAACAATTAAAAAAATTACAGCGTTTTTTAAAAACGTTGACGGTATTAAAACAAGAGCACATTGATGCAATGGCAATCGTTGATTTGAGGTATCCCAATGGCTATGCCGTTTCATGGAAGCCTGGAACCGCGGAGATTGATTGGAAGGCCATTGTAAACCCCGATAATGAAAAACTAGCACACAATAAGGCGTTACAGAGTAGATAAAATGGCAAAAAAAACAGAGCGTAATTTAATAGTCGGACTGGATATAGGCACGTCAAAGGTTGCGGCTATTGTTGGCGAGCTCAGCAGTGACGGCAACATAGAAATAATAGGCATAGGCACTACGCCATCGCGCGGCCTAAAAAAAGGCGTTGTAGTTAATCTGGAATCGACTGTTCAGTCCATACAAAAAGCCATAGAAGAGGCTGAGTTGATGGCGGGATGTCAAATTAAATCGGTTTTTGCAGGCATTGCGGGCAGTCATATCCGCAGCCTTAATTCTCACGGCATAGTGGCAATCAAGGATAAAGAAGTCACTCAGTACGATATAGATCGGGTCATTGATTCCGCGCGTGCGGTTGCCATTCCCGCCGACCAGAAAATTTTACATATTTTGCCGCAGGAATTTGTTATCGACCTTCAAGATGGGATTAAAGAGCCTATCGGAATGTCGGGCATACGCCTGGAAGCCAAAGTACACATGGTCACCGGTAGTGTCAGCGCATCCCAGAATATTATCAAATGTATCCGCCGTTGCGGGCTTGAAGTTGAAGACATTGTGCTGGAGCAGTTGGCGTCTTGTAACTCAGTGCTGACCGAAGACGAAAAAGAATTAGGGGTTTGTTTAATCGACATAGGCGG
>Ga0182021_10007129_pt1 | contig 13236 bp, 15 predicted proteins | sample 612E3MmetaG_FD_120493 | JGI IMG/M metagenome (GOLD analysis project Ga0182021, IMG submission 120493) | Permafrost microbial communities from Stordalen Mire, Sweden - 612E3M metaG (Illumina Assembly) | ecosystem: Environmental > Terrestrial > Soil > Wetlands > Permafrost | place: Sweden...
CGTTGGCACTCGGGATGAAGGTGCGTTTCGTCAAGCGGCTGATGGGCAAATCGATCAACCTGACGAACGTTTGAAATAGCCACATCCCTTGCCGGGTCGCGGCCATGTTGAGAATTATCCGGCGCAAACGTACTGTAATGGACATGTTGACTACAATAATTGGCTAATTTGGTAAGACCTCTACGGTTCGCCAATAATACCATTATCCAGCCACCATTTTTTCTGGTGAAGAATTTCAGTTTGGATCCGCCTGCATAGCCGGGTCGTAATCGGGCAAATCAATTTCCACCCCTAAAAGCTGTGGGATGCCCAGGGCAATCAGGGTGGTTATCACATTGATTGACCCACCACGCTGATCAGCCCGCTGGTCCCCCGGCTGGAACCAACGCCAATGATCGGCCCCAGCACGATCGCCAGCGCGCCGCCCGTTGCCATGGCAGGCTTGAAAATGAAATCGGCCGGGGGCGCCGCCAGCAGCCCCAGGCGGGTCACGATGTAATCCTAGCCGAAGCGCATTTCCTTCCACAGCGAGTTCTTTCTCTGCGTCTCCTGGACAGTCCCGGCCGCGTCCGGGATGCGCACGAACAGCAGCATTAACACCATCGCGAAAACGTACGAAGCACAGTCGCGCAAAGCCATGTTGCCAATCTTGATGGTCACATATAGCATGCCCGCTATTGCCGGCCCGGCAATGGCTGGCAGGGCTTCGCCCAGTTGGGTGAAACCGCTGGCGCGCCCGTAATGCTGCCTGGGTACCAGCAGCGTGGTGGCGGCGGAAAAGGACGGCCACATCAGGGTTTGGAAAGCAGCCATCCATAGATTGATCGGGATTACCATCCAGACCTGCAGGTGCTGGGTGATGAAGAGGACAGCCACCGCCAGCACCGACAGACCGGCCCCGAAATCGCTCATGATCATGGCGCTGCGGCGGTTCTTACGGTCGGCAAAGACACCCGCCAGCGGCGAAAGCAGCACAAAGGGCACCTGCATGGCCACCTGTACCAACGCCAGCATCGATACCGAGCGGGTCTGGTTGTAGACCCATACACCCAGGGCGAAGCCGGTCAACTGGCTGCCAAGCAGCGAAACCAGCTGTCCGGACCAGATGGTGAAGAAGGTGCGCAAGCCATCGCAGGCTTGGATTGGTCTCTGGTACCCATTTTTCTCTCATTCCTTCATTGACTGTCCCTTATAAATCGGAAGGGCCTTATTTCAATTAGAAAACCGTCCTGGGTCTGGATGATTTACCTGGTCTCCATCCGAAAATTAAGGAGCGACTCCCGGTTTCGAGTCGCTCCTTATGAATTCATTCTTTATTGTGTTGGGATATCTTTCCCGGGTCGCACGCCAAAATAAATCAGCACCAGGCCGCCGGCGATCAGGGCGACTGTGATGCCATAGGTGGTCAATGACCCGATCACCACCAGGAGCGCTGCCAGGACTCCGCAGACCAAGGCCGGAATGCGCGCCCAGGCGGTCGGGGATTTTTCGCGCTGGCGCCACAGCCAGCCGAAGGTGGCTGCCCAACCCAGGAACATGATCCCGGTTGGGATGGTCGATTGGGCGAAGCTGCCTAGCAGCGGGACGGTCAGCAGGGCATTGACTCCGATGGAGGCCAGGATGCCTGTCGGAATGAGCGCCCACCAGCGCCCTTGCTTGAAATACACATAGCCAAATGGCAAAGCGATCAAGCAGAGCACGGTGCCGCCCATCCACTGGTTGAGGAAACTACCCAGCAGGGTGATTGCCCCGACAGCCAGCATGATAAAGCCCGGGATAAGCGCCCACCCATACCTTCGGTTGACGAAATAAATGGTCAGGAAGGGGATGGCGATGGCAAACATGAATCCGGCTCCGATCACTTCCCCCGGCAGCCGGTCGCCGAAGATGACCACCACGCCAAATAGGATGAAAGCGAAAGCCGGGATGAGTGCCCACCAATTCTTGCGGAAATCGATGGCAAAGGCCACCAGGAACGGGACGGCAATGGCGCCGAAAAACGGTGCGGCGATCGTAGCATCTCGATAGTTGTGGGAAGTGGCCAACCAGACCATACTGGAAATTGTCAGGAAAATACATACCGGGAAGAGCCAGCCCCACAAGCGCACCCCCGCCAGCAGATAACGGATAAAGAACACCAGCGACAGCCCTGCGAAGGCCAGCGCCCAGAATTGCGGGGTGAATTTTCCCGTCAACCCCTGCTGCTGCGCCAGGGTCAGGCCGGCTGCCAGGATTAGTAGGATACCCCAGAAGATATTATCGTATCGGTTTTTCATCGTCCTCTCCTTTTGTATTTTTCGGATGATCTACAATTTCCATTATAGGAATACCTGGGAAAAAACACCCCTTCCAATAGGCGGGTTTTAGCCTGTCCATCCGGCTAGGGATTAACACGACCAGTGGCAGGTGCAGTCCTTTTGCACTCCTACTACAATGGAAACAATTCAATTCTCGGAGGCAGGCATGGCCATAGCAGTTGCAAAACCAATCAGTAGCCCGATGAAACGGGTCTTCGGTATTCGCGATTTTTCCCTGCTCTTTGCAGGACAAACCACCTCCCTGCTGGGCGATCAATTCTATAGCATCGCCGGGGCCTGGCTGGTGCTCCGTCTGACCGGCGACCCGCTGGCGCTCGGACTGGTGATTGCCCTGGGCACCATTCCCAGGGCGGTATTCACTTTGATCGGTGGCGCCATCACCGACCGGGTCTCACCGCGCCAGGTGATGCTGCTCGCGGATATCATCCGGCTGTTCCTGACGGCCCTGATGGCCGTGCAGATCTTCACCGGCAGCCTGCAAGTCTGGATGATCTATGCTTACAGCCTGGTGTTCGGGGTCGTCGGCGGCGTTTTCGCTCCCGCCTCCATGTCCATGGCACCCACCCTGGTCCAACCCGAAGACCTGCAGGCCGGCAATTCGGTCATGCAGGGCAGCATGCAGCTGATCGGCTTCGTCGGCCCGGCCGTGGCAGGTGCGCTGATTGCCGCCTTCCCGCGCCAGAACATAGGCGTGGGACTCGCCATCGCCTTTGATGCGCTTACCTTCATTGTTTCCGTGATGACCTTGTGGATGATGCAGGCAGGGCGGAAGGTGACCACTTCCGCTCCGGCGGCTCCCAGGGCGGGCGTTTGGGCCTCCATCCGGGAGGGACTCGGGTATATGCTCAAGGATCCGGCCCTGCGGATCATGTTCATCCTGATCGCCATCGCCAACTTTGCTTTCGGCGGGCCGGTTCTGGTCGGCATCCCCTACCTGGCGGACACGCGCTTCCCGCAAGGAGCGGCAGCTTATGGCCTGATCATCTCCGGCTACGCCGGCGGCAACCTGCTTGGAATCATCCTGTGCGGGGCGCTGCCAAAACTGAAACAAGCGTTGTTGAAAGTTTTCCTGGTGGGCATGTTCCTGCTCTTCGCCGCTGGGACTGCCAGCCTGGCCTGGATCGGTCAGAGTTGGCTAGCCTTTGCCGTGATGCTTGCCATGGGTATTCTGAACGGCTATTTGTCAATCATGTTGATCACCGGCCTGCAGCGCAGTACTCCCCGGGAAATGCTCGGGCGCATCATGAGCATGATCCTACTGGCGAACCTGGTATTCATGCCGCTTTCCCAAACCATCGCCGGGGCCGTCCTGCGTTGGAATGTCCCGCTCCTGTTCGTGGGAGCCGGCATGCTGATGGCCCTGTGTGCGGTATATCTGGTCGTTCCCAAGGTCGGGGCCCTGCTAAGCGAGAAGCTGGCATCTGACCAGACCAACCCTGCAAAAACAGAATAAGAAAATAAACCATAACACTATGGAAGGTCAGATCATGAATATAAAACAGTCGTGGTTTCAAAAACATGCTCTATTGGGATACTTTCTTTTAGCGTATTCCATATCATGGGCAATTGGCATCCCACTGGCGTTGATCGCTCAAGGGAAAGTAAACTGGCATCTGCCTTTTTATTTGCACTATTTCTATTCTTATGGACCAATGTTGGCCGCCTTGATCATGACCGGATTTACCAAAGGCAAATCCGGCATTAAAGATCTTTTTAAGCGATTGATTAACTGGCATATGCGCCCGATCTGGTGGATTGTCGCTTTTTCTCCAGTGGTGGGCTACTTAATCATCGTGACCATCCAGCGGTTTATTCAAGGAACATGGGCAGACTTCAGCCTTTTGGGAGAGGTCAGCTTTCTGCCCAATTTAGGCATTGGAGCGCTTTTTCTTTGGATCCTTACTTCCGGCGTTGGTGAAGAGACTGGCTGGCGCGGATATGCCCTACCTAGATTGCAGCGAAAAATGAATGCCTTAGCTGCGACGGTCATATTGGGCCTTCTCTGGGCATTATGGCATTTACCCCTTTTTTTCTACGCGTTTGACCCAAGTATTGCTGTTGGATGGTTTTTTGGCCTGCTCTGCGCTGCGATCGTGTTCACCTGGATCTATAACAGTACGAAAGGGTCCCTTTTGGCTGTTGCACTCTGGCATGCCACCTTCAACTATATTACCTCCTCCAAGGCAGGAGCTGGTTTGGGTGCCATTATCTTAAGTGTCCTGGTCATGGTTTGGGCCGTTGTGCTTATTTTTTTCTACAAACCCACAAATTTGTCAATGCAGGAAAAACAAACGATCGCCTGAAAGAGGAGTTAGAAATGAATAAGGCAGTGATTATATACAATAGTAAGACCGGTACAACGAAGAAATATGCAGAAGAGATCGGCGAATATATAAAAGCCAAAGGATTTGATGTACGATTATCATCCATTCAGGAATATCGGGAAGAACTACTGGATAAAGCTGACTATGTACTGTTGGGATGCTGGACAAGTGGGCTTATTTTCTTTCTACAGCATCCCCAAAAGGATTGGAATGATTTCGCGATCAAGCTCCCCAATATGCCAGACACAAAAATGGCTTTGTTCACTACCTACAAAATTCTTACCGGCAGCATGTTTAGCAATATGTACCATCAATTGAATGGAAAGTTACCCTTTCCTTCCTTAAAATTGAAATCACGTAACAGAATGCTTTCGGAGAATGATAGGAAAGCTTTGGATAGTTTCATTGGATAATTCTTACCTGGGCCAGGCAGAAAATTCAATATCAAGAATAAAAAGCATGCAAATCATTTCTCCCAAACCCGTCACACCCTGGCTGATGCTCATATCACGCTCGCTGCTCTTCCGGCTTTTCCAGGGCCTGCTTGCGATGATATTCCTCCTGGCCGGCATTCTCTTTACGGGGTGGAATCTGAAGCACTCCATTTCAGCTTATTTGCAAAGGGCAATCAAAAAATTCATTCACACCCGGTTGTCAGGCGATATCTTTGATCAGCTTTTTAGCGTGCGTATAAATAAACGGCATTGTGATCCAATATGCGACCGCAATAAATAGCAAAATATAAGAAAATGCATTCTTTGCAAGCCAGAGTTGAATAACAAAGGCACCCATGGAAACTGCTATTGCAAAATAAATGTAGATGCGGGTTCGATGAAGCCATGCATATGGGAGGAAATGAATGCCGCCCAATGAAGCCAGTGCAAGGGGTATGCCGAGCGGATTAAGGCTGTAAACAAGAATCAAGACTGGCAGTCCGAGGGCTTGTGACATGGCCATCTGAACCGAAAGAGACCGTAATGGATTGTCAGGTGTCATGCGTTTTATACCCATTTTTTGTTCCAGCCAGAACGCGATAGGCAAAGCTATGCCGCCCTGAAACAATGCAATCAGCGCGGCCGTAGCCCTGGGGATAAAAAAGGATAGGATAGCCGTGATAAGGAAGGTAGCACCATAGGAAATCAAGAATGGTGCACCGCCCATCGAACTTGCACTGACTTCATTGAAAGCCTTCGTAAGGTCATTCGAAGAATTATTCATTGTGTATTGTTTCCTGATTTTTATTTTCTATGAGGCCAGGAATGGCTGTGCTCTTTTTGAATCATGCATAACGGGAATGACCTAATTTTTTATGAATTTGTAGATACCGAGTGCCACTAACATAAGAACCGATATGGCCGCAGAGATACGCGCATCCCACATTGCGCTGAATAGGACAAGCAACGCGGCGATTATTGCGATAGTACCTTCAGTTTTAGCATTCATTTTGATCTCCTTTACAATTGATAAGATTCTTGCTAATAGCCCAGCATGCTCGCGCGGGCCAATGTGCCCAGAGAATGTAAACGAGTATGCCAAGATCAAGCGCGACGCCTATCGCCCACCCCGGCTGCCAGCAGGGCCATTGGAACGATCAAAAGCCCCAGAAGAAGGATGGTTTTGCTTGTTTTCATGCGGGTAGCTCTTCCACTGTGTATCGAATGCCTGTCGAAAACAGCGATCAGATGGATAGATCGATGAACCAGAGCCCCATGGATGCAACCGTGATCGCGGTTCCCAGCCCGAAGTAAAAAATTTGCAGCGTTTGTGCAATCCCGGCTGGCGAACCGATCACAAGTACCTCGACAAACTCGAAGAACATGATGATGATTCCAGTGGTGACCGAAGCCAGGAGGGCGTACTTGCTTTTGCGCAGCAGCAGGATGGCTGCGAAGAGGGCGCTCCCGCCCACGATCAGGAAAAGACTCAGACCGGGGATCGTCCAATCCTTGAACAGGGAGCCTTCCAACTGGCTCACCGGCGGGGCGTTAAACTTTGCCAGCAGCCCGACACCACCGGCAAAACCGGACAGCGTCAGAAAGAGGGTTAAGCAGGTCAGGGTGATATGCAGGATTTTTATAAAGAGTTTCATCTCGGTTCTCCTTGAGGATTTTTCTTATTCCAATGATAGGTTTATTTACAACAAAACTCCCCCGTCGAAGGAGGAGTTTTTACTATCCGGGTGGACAGGTTTTTATTACAATATCAATAAGAGTCTGATATTACGCGAATAATCCCCACAGCACGTGCCAGACCATATCCGACCAGAAATGCACGCCAAAGGCGGCCACCAGGCCATCTTTCATATACCGCTGCCCTGTGACCACTCCGACGACGCCGTTGAGCAAAAAGACTTCCACCAGCAAGATGGGACTCAGTTCAGCCAGACTTTTCGCCCCGGTCAGGATGACAGCCGTCTCCAGGTGTCCGGCGGCAAATGCCAGGGCTGCCAGGATATTGGCGATCCATAGCGCCAGCGTCCGTCCCTTGAAGCGGCGCAAGACCCAGTTCAAAAGAAAGGCCCATAATCCAAACACCAGCCCTCGAAACAATATTTCCTCGCCTATTCCAGCGCTGAGTGAGGCATTGATGGAGAGCGGGAATGGCGGGTGCGGTAAATGCCCAACACCATTGATGGGTGCAAAAATGGTATCCCCCAGCACGACTAATAAGCCGCAGGCTATCCCTATTCCCAATGGGAGCACGAACCAGCTCTTCCAGTTGCCATCTTCGCTGTAGATTCCCGGCAGGCCCAGCTTGCGGGCAAACCAATACGCCGCCAGGCCGAGCAGACCATACCCCACAAGGACAACCCCGGCGTCGACCAGCCCGAGCACAAGGGGTGACATGCCTGTATCCGGCATTGGCATACCGGCCGCCGAAGCCATTTGCTTAAAAAAGAAGGCGTATGAAACAAAGGCGCATAGCGCATAAATAGCCAGCATGCTAAGGAAAACGGTCAATTGTTTGCGGTGCATCAGCATTTATCCTTTCATTCGATTGGCGCATATCCCAGTCTTTTTTGTTGAAATATCTTCTTTATCCAATTGGTTGTTCCCCGACCGGCTGGTAACCCAGCCTGCCGTGCGTCAGGATCAGGACCAGCACTGCCGGTACCGCAAAGGCGATGCACATGAACAGGTCTGTCTTGATCACACTCGCTGCAGTAAAGAGCGGCTGCACGATGCCAAAGGTATTGATGCTGGCATGCAGAAGAATCAGCATGAACAAACTGCCGTGGGTGTGGTTGGATACCCACGTGAAGATGACGGCCATCGCCATTACCATCAGGAAGAAAATAGGAAAGTTGATGGTAAATAAGGTGACAAAGTTGGTGCCGGGCCCGGACCTTTGGGCACTCGTCAGGAAGTCGGGCAGGTGCCAGCCAACCCACAAGACACCCAGGAGCAGAGTCCCCCGCAGCGCGCCATGGCGCGGTTGCAGGCGGGGCAGCGCAAAACCGCGCCAACCGGGTTCCTCGCCCAGCGGACCACCTCCAAAGAAGATCAGGATGAAGCTCACCAGGTAAGTCACTAAGAAGTTCGGCCGGAAACCCTGAAAACTCGCCAGCGCACCTGGCAGGACGGTGATCCCAACCAAGGCCAGCGCCGGAATGCCTAGCAGGATGAACAGATACCACTGCCAGCCGGCGCGCACCTGCCGGATGCTCTGCCGCCAGCGCTGCAAGCCGGCTTGCCCATCGATTAGACGGATCATGATGTAGGCAGCCAGGAATGGTCCAAACGATTTGATCGTGAAGAAAATCATGGTAACCAAATCACTGTTGGACAGGATGCCCCACTGTGAGAGAATGACGGGGATCGACAGTATCCAGGAGATGGCATACGCCATGACAAAGAAGGCAAGCAAGGGATGCTTTCGCATAACGTGTTGCAGGCTACTCGAACCGGCTGTTGATTGAACGGACATTTTGGAGGTTTCCATGATAATCCTTTCTGAAAATGAGTTCGTGTTTTGGCTTGCCGGTTTTTTTAGCGGTATATGGGCCAAAATGTTGAATAAAGAAATCGGCTGTTCGGGCATAAGAAGGTTGTCAACAATCTTGTTGACAACCTTCAATTCATGCGGTTGTTAAACAGGTGGTATTGCCGCATTGTTCCATCTTACGGGGTTCTGCTTTTCGAGCAATGTCGAGCCATTCCTTGATCTTTTTCACCTGTACAACTCCTGCTTTCTTTCCTTCCTGAGCATGCCTGGATAGATCGAGAAATTGGGAATGGAAATCGGTCAGCTGCTCGATGTGAGCTTGCCACATCCAACCCGCTCCTGCACCACCGTGTACGAATACAAAGGCTGAGGAAGAATTTGAGCCTGTTTCTTGATAATTGAGTGCCATGGAATATTCTCCTTTCATTACCGAATGACAACTTTGTCTATAATAAACTGGATCGAGGAAAACTCCCCCTGCCGGAGGGAGAGTTTTGGACTGTCCAGTTGGATAGGCCTAAACTGCCGCGGTTTTCCGGCTGCCTCGATTAGATAATGGGGTAAAATCCTCTCTACTCTGCAAAGGTGATCCCTGTGCCCTCCAAAAAAACAAGCCTCAAACTTCCCGCTCCATCCATCGAAGAACTCAAACATTCCGAAGCCACTTTCCGGGCCATGTTCGAAACCGCCGCGGTCGGCATCGGCATCATGGGCCTGGATCACAAGATCATCGACGCCAACCCGGCCATCTGCCGCATGTTTGGCCGGACGCGTGAACAATTCATCGGGATATCGCCTGCGGTTGCAACCTTTCCGGAGGATTACCCCCAATCGAATGAAAAATTCCAGGAACTCCTGGACGGAAAAAGTGAATATTACTCGGACGAACGCCGTTATATTAGAACAAATGGCGAGGTCTTCTGGGCCCATATCACCATGAGCGTGGTGCGTGATGGCGCCGGCATACCGCTCTACATGGTCGGAATGGTCATCGACATCAGTGAACAAAAACGCATCCTGGCAGATTTACAGGATTCAGAAGCACGCTTCCGGGCCATGTTCGATAACGTGTCGGTCGGTATGTCAATGATGTCACTGGACCGGCGCGCCTTGTCGGTTAACCAGGCTGCCGCCCGCATTACGGGTTACACTGTCGAGGAGCTATCCGGGATTAATGCTGCCCTTTTGTCCTACCCGGCCGACCGCCAGATCGGTATGGCAGAGTTCCAGGAATTGGTGGCGGGCAAACGCGACAGCCTGCGCATGGAAAAACGCTATCTACGAAAAAATGGCGATGTTTTCTGGGCGCGCATAACCTATGCCCTGGTTAGAAATACGGATGGACAACCCCAATACCTGGTCGGTTCGATCGAAGATATCAACGAGCAGAAACTGGCCGCCGAAAAGCTGGCCGCCCAGGAGGCCGAATACACCCTCACCCTCGAACAGCGTGTTGCAGAACGCACCCGCGAGTTGAGCGAAATAAATCTGCGGCTTGTGAATGAGATCGAACACCGCCAGAAAGCGGAGGAAGCCCTGGCAGCCAAGGCGGTTGAGGATGCCATCACCGCCGAGCGTTCCCGGTTGGCGCGCGATTTGCACGACGCCGTCACCCAGACGCTTTTCTCCGCCAGCCTGATTGCCGAAGTGTTGCCCGAGATATGGGCCATGGATGAAGCCGAAGCCCGCAAGTCCACCGAGGAACTGCGCCAACTCACGCGCGGCGCACTGGCGGAGATGCGCACCCTGCTGCTCGAACTTCGCCCGGCCGCCCTCACCCAGGCCCGTTTCCCCGACCTGATCAAGCAGCTCAGCGAAGCCGTGATCGGGCGCGCCCGCCTGCCCGTCCGCCTGGACGTGACCGGCGATTATGAGATGCCTCCGAATGTCAAGGTCGCTTTTTATCGGGTGGCCCAGGAAAGCCTGAATAACATCATGAAATATGCCCGTGCCACCCAGGTGGAGATCCAGCTAATTATGGAATGCTGCGACGTTCACATGGAGATCAAAGACAACGGCATCGGTTTCGATCAGACCGCCATCCGGCCCACCAGCCTGGGCATGCGCATCATGCATGAGCGTGCGGATGCCATCCACGCTCATCTTGAGATATCCAGCCGGCCTGGCCAGGGTACTCTGGTCAGCTTGGAATGGAACGAAGATGAATTGATCCCCATTTCCAAAATAGAAACGCGAGGCGAAGCATGACAACCATTCGTATCCTTTTGGTGGACGATCACGCCGTTGTTCGCAGCGGCTTGAGCAAGTTCCTGATGGTCAATAAAGACCTGGAGCTGGTTGCCGAAGCTTCGGATGGCGCCGAAGCCGTCCAGATGGCCGGTTTGCACAAGCCGGATGTCATCCTGATGGATCTGATGATGCCTGGCATGGATGGTATCACTGCCACCCGTGAGATCCACCAGAAATACCCGCAGATCAAGATCATTGCCCTGACCAGCTTCTCCGAGCAGAACATGGTTCAGGGTGCTTTGCAAGCCGGCGCATATGGTTACCTGCAGAAAAATGTGACTGCTGCCGATCTGGGCAATGCCATCCGGTCAGCCTATGCCGGGCGCATAACCCTTTCCCCGGAAGCGCTCCAGGTGCTTGCCAATGCGGGCGCCCAACCGCATATCCAGGGCAACGAACTGACCGGACGCGAACGCGACGTCCTCAAGGGCATGGTGGCAGGGCTGAACAATAACGAAATTGCCGAAAAACTTTTCATCAGCCTGGGTACGGTCAAATTCCATATTTCTAATATTTTCCAGAAGCTGGGGGTTGACAGCCGGGTCGAAGCGGTCAAAATGGCCATCGAGCAAAAGCTGGTCTGACTTTTCCGCCTCTGTACAAAGAGCGGCGACCCGCATCGCCGTTTTTTGTTACCTGTCCATTCGGCTAGGCTAAAACCCGCCCTAAGGCAGGCGAATTATCCTACTGACAGGCGTAAACTGGGGGCGAGGTAAATATGAAACGAATCCTGATCGCAGACCCGGATCCGGCTTTCCGCAAGGCCCTGGCCCTGCTGCTTACTCGCAGGCTGGGTATTCAGACCATTGACGAAGCCGCCGATACTGGTAACCTGATCCAAAAACTGGCAGATACCCGCCCGGACCTGTTGCTGCTTAGCTGGTCCATCCACGGTGTCCCTGGACCAGAAACCTGCATTTTGCTCCGGAACACGTATCCGGATTTACAAGTAATTCTGCTCGGTCTGAATCCGGAGGATGCCGGGGCGGCGCATGCCGCCGGAGCCGGTTTTTTGTGCAAGTCCGCCCCACCGGAGCAAGCTCTTGTGGTGCTTAAGTCGTTTCTCTCACCGCCGGATTAACCGCTGGAATGAATCTTCCTCTTGGCTGCCCAACCGATTTGCTGATCCCGCAGCCTTCCCCGCAGGGGCTCGCGTAGTCTCCCCGTAAGAGCTCGCCTCGATCAGATCATCGGATCAGCTGGGCTTGTCCATTTCCCCCATCTCCATCGATTTCTCGTTTTCCGTCCAGGCAACCACCCGATTTCTGCCTTGCCGCTTGGCGCTGTACATGGCCTGGTCTGCACAGTTGATCAAGCCCTCCAGGGGAAACATTCGATCAGGATTCATCCACGCCACACCAAGGCTGATGGTCACGCCAGTGACTGCCTGTCCTATATGAAATGTCTGTTGCGCGACTGATTGGCGGATTCGTTCAGCGATCTTGAGACATTGTTTTAAAGATGCGCCACTCACCAGGACCACAAACTCTTCGCCACCGTAGCGTCCCGCCACGTCTCCCGGACGCAGGCACTGCTTGATGCTTGCCGCGACGGTTGACAGGACCTCATCCCCGGCCTTATGTCCGTATTGGTCATTCACATTCTTGAAATGGTCGATATCCAGCATCATGATCGCCAGCTGGCCCTGCTCGCTTTTCAAATGTTGTACGGCAGCTTCTGCGACTTCCAGAAATTGCCGCCGGTTCACGAGCTTGGTCAACGAATCGGTACCGGCTAATTCGCGATAAAGTTCTGCCTGCTTGCGGGCGCTCTCCACCTGATTAAGGATTTCGAGGTTCTTGATCCGCCGGTCGGATTTATCGTTGAATATCTTTTTATAAGCTGCGTGGAAGGCTTCGAAATGCTCCAGCGCCGATTTAAAATCCTGTCTTTCCTTATAAATTCCAATCAGCCGCTCGTGGATTAAAGAGACGTTGGTGAGAGAATTTATGCTTTCGGCGATTTGCAAAGCTTTGAGCAGTTCTTCTTCAGCCTTGTCCAGGCTGCCCTCGATCTGATGAACATGGCTTATTTCTGCAATAAAAGTCAACTCGAGTAGCTGGCTGTTGTTCTGGCGGGATAACTCGAGGCCCTCCTGCAAGTATTTCATGGCCATTGCATGGTTTCTGAGGGCGATATGGATTGCGCCCAACGAATGCAGAGTATGCAACTTCCCGACATAATTTCCTATCTGATTAAACAAACTGAGCGCCGTCCCGGCGTACTCCACCGCCTCCCGGTCGCGCCCTAGCAAGTGCAGGACATAGCCAATATTATTGTTTGCGTCCGCCCGGCCGGTGATATCATCTTCCGTCGCCTTTTCCAGGCAGGCTTTGAAATATCCCAGCGATTCGGCATAATTTTCCAGCCCATATTGAACCATCCCGAGGCCGTTGATC
>Ga0182021_10007130_pt1 | contig 13235 bp, 15 predicted proteins | sample 612E3MmetaG_FD_120493 | JGI IMG/M metagenome (GOLD analysis project Ga0182021, IMG submission 120493) | Permafrost microbial communities from Stordalen Mire, Sweden - 612E3M metaG (Illumina Assembly) | ecosystem: Environmental > Terrestrial > Soil > Wetlands > Permafrost | place: Sweden...
CGCTTCGCTGACCACGGACGTGTTCATACGAATCGTCCGGACCATCACGGAAAGCGACGCATCAGTTCGAAGCGAACCCGGCACATGCATCAAGAACATCGTGAACGATGCGGTTGTCTACACTCCGCCCACCGGCGAAGCGGTGATACGCGGCAAGCTGAGAGAACTTGAGGAGTTCATCCGCTCCAACGACGACATGGACCCTTCAATCAGCCTTACGTCAAGGCGCAGAACTTGGTGGACGCCGGGATCGCCCGGCGACAGACGGCGGCGGTCTATCTCAGGGAGCTTGAGCGTGTGGGGATCCTCAGGTTCGAAAAAGTGGGCCGAGAGAACCTGTATCTCAACATAGCCCTGCTTGCCCTGTTGTCGTCCAACGTGTCTACGGCGTCGACACGTCCCAGATATGCTTCGATGCACGGCGGTCTGGTCGACACGTCGTGAAGGGCGTAGTTGGCGATGATCGATTACGCGGTCACCAGGTCGCATGGTTTGGTCGCCAGCCAATGTGTCGATGATATCGACATGTTTTGGTGACATGTCGATGAATAGGTATTCTCTAGACATGTCGGCCCGCGCGGTCAGCAGTCCAGCAACTCCCGCCCCTGCCTTCGCAGCGCCTGCATCAGTAGGTCGAGGTGTTTGGCCGTGGTCAGCGGGTTGATGATCGTCACCCGAAGCGCGCCCACCCCCTCGTGCTTCGCCGGTACGATGTAGAACTCGCCCGACTCGATGAGGCGGCGGCGGAGTTCGAGCTGGAAGGCGCCGATCCGCTCCGGCGAGGCATCGCGGAGCGCGGCTGGGAGGTGGCGGAACACCACGATGTTGCACTGCGGCTCGTGGAGCGGGACGAAGTCCTCGGCGGCCGAAAGCTTCTCGTAGAAGCTGCGCCCCAGCGCGAAGGTCACATCGACCATGTCGGCGAACAGCCGGCGGCCGAACAGGGCCCACACGCCCCACAGGCCGAAGGCGGCCGCCCGCTTGGTGCACTCGACCGTCCGCACGCCGCTGTCGTATTCGGCCAGGCCGGGAGCTGCGGGGTCGAACAGGTAGGGGGCGTCTTGCTGGAACGCGTCGAAGCGGCGGTTCTTGTCGCGGTAGAGCACGAAGGCGCAGAGACCCGGCACGAAGAGCATCTTGTGGGCGTCCCAGACGACGCTGTCGGCCTGCTCGAGGCCGGCCAGCAGATGACGGTGCCGGTCGCTGAGCACGGCCGAGCCGCCGTGGGCTGCGTCGACATGCAGCCAGACCCCGTGGCGCCGGCAGACCTCGGCGATCTCCTCCAGCGGGTCGAAGGCCCCGATGGGGGTGGCGCAGGAACACGCCACGACTGCTACGACCGGGCGACCCTCCCCGTGCAGGCGAGCCAGTTCCTGCTCCAGTTGCCGCGGGTCCATGCGCCCCCTGGCGTCCAATCCCACGCGCACGATCTGGTGGCTGCCGAGGCCAAGAATGCCCGCGGCCCGAGCCACGCTGTAGTGGGCGTCGGCGTGAACCAGCAGAGCGGGCGGCGGCCCGGCGCCGGCTAGGCCGTGGTCCCAAGCGTCGCTCAAAGCGACGTTCCGAGCCGTCAGCAGGGCCGTGAGGTTGGCGAGGGAACCACCGTGAGTGACGGCCCCGGCGAAGGCGCCCGGCGCCCAACCGATGGCCTCGCCCAACTCCTGCACCATCGCCTGCTCGACGGCCGTGGCCCAGGGCCCCATCTCGTAGATGGCCATCACCTGGTTGGTGACCGACCCGACGGCGTCGAACAGTCCGGCGAGCGGGACCGGCGCCGGCACCTGGTGGCCGATGTAGCGGGGATCGTGGAGGTTGAGTCCCCGGTCGACCATGATCTGGACGAGTCGGGAGAAATGCTCGGCGACCGAAGCGTCGCTTGCGCCCGTTCCGCTGAGCGGAGAGGCCGCGTCAGGCACCGCGGCGGGGCCGCCCAGCAGGGCCCTTGCTTCCGCGATCGCCTCTGCCGGCTCGGCCCACGGCAACACCGCGCCCTCCGACCGTTGTGCCCGTGCCAGGTTGGCGGCCAGCAGATCAGCCAGCCGATGGCCGGCATCTTCGAGCAAGTGCGGGTCGTAGGCCGCGACGATGCGTTGCCGAGCCGCCGCGAGTTCGCCTGAGAAGCTGGACATGGCCGTCAAATGCCTCCGAGCGGTGTCTACAAGGACGGCTATTGTCCATCGCGACAGGGTTGCGCGCAATGCCCTGAGTCGGCACGGAGAGCGGCTCGGGCTCGCAGTTCAGACTCATAGTATGCGCGCTGGGCAGCGTCCAACCGCCCGGCGCCTGGTACCCTTTCAGGCAAAGAGCAACCGAAAGGCGGAGCGTCGCATGGGCAAGATGCCCCCTGAGAAACCGCTCACGCGGGAACAGATTTGGCGGAAGGTCGGCTTCTACCGGTTTCTCGTTCCGCTCATGACCCCGAATATGAAGGGACCGAAGAACCTCGAGGGCAAAGAGCTGTTCCTGGACACGGAGGCGGGCAAGGTCCGGGTGCTGGCCTACAAACTCGAAGCGCCCGAGAGGCTACCGGCATACGTCAATATCCACGGGAGCGGCTTCACCATCGGGCATGCCGAGATGGACGACCCCTTCATGATGAACATCGCCCGCAAGGCGAACGTGAAGGTACTCAGCATCGACTACAGCCTCGCCCCCGAAGCCAGGTTCCCCACGGCGCTGAACGAGTGCTACGCGGTTGTGAACTACGCGAGAGAGCACCCTGCTGAGTTGGGGATCGATCCCGAGAATATCGCGCTCGGCGGGCACAGTGCCGGGGGCAACTTGAGCGCGGCGGCTTTGCTTCTCGATGCCCAGAGACACGAGCTGGGAGTCAAATGCCTCATCCTGGACTACCCGCCGCTGGACATCCACACCGATCCGTTTCTCAAGCCCCGGCCGAGGAAAGCCCTGCCTCCGCGGATGTGCCGAGTGTTCGACATTGCATATGCCGGTGACAGGGAGGCGGCGAAGAATCCGCTTGTCTCGCCCTACTACGCCAGTACGGAGCAGCTGAAGTCCTTTCCTCCCACGCTGGTCATCACCGCAGGTCAGGACTCACTGGCTGCTGAGGCCGAGGCCTTCAAGGACAAGTTGGTGGAAGCCGGCGTTCTCGTCACCTTCAAGCGGTTCGAGGGCGCCCGGCACGGCTTCACGCACTCCGGCGACCCCGGGGCGGAGGAAGCGTGGCAGATGATGATCGACCACCTGACCCGGTACTTGGAGCACACCGGTCGGTAGGGCTACTGAGGGCTCCGCCCGTGTCCAGACCCTGCGCCTGCCCTATCCGCTCCACCTCCTCAGCCAACTCCGGTGGGTCGTCCTTCTGGAAGTGAACCACCGAGGTCACCGTCCCCTGGACTGGCGCCAGAGGCAGAAGCTCCCGCGGCGACCGGTAGAAGGCGTTCCGCAACACGTGGCTCTCCCCACGCTCGGTCTTGGACCGCCGTCGGCTTGCCCACAGACTCAGGCTGTTGAGAGTAGCCACCACTACGAGTCCGCCCGGCCTTGTGACTCTGAATAACTCGGCGACCGCGCGCCGGCCGTCCTCGATGAACTCGAGGGCCGTGATCGACACCGCCTTGTCGAAGGCGCAATCCACGAACGGAAGTGACAGCATGTCACCCCGGACGGCCACGAACGAATAGCCGACAGCTTTGCGGGTGGCGGCGGCCAGCATCGGCTCCGAGATGTCGAGCCCGACGACCATCGCCTCGGCCTCGAAGAAGTCGATTGTGAACACCCCACTGCCGCACCCCGCATCCAGGATCTTCTCACCTCTCGCAGGTCTCAGGAGGTCGAGAATCAGGCGGCTTTCGGTCTCTTTGACCAACCTGCCGATGGGCGTGGAAAACCATTGGTCGTAGCGTTCGGGCCAGTCGTCGAACAACTTCCCGTCGGTCATGGGCAAGACCTCCCACATTGCAGGGGGCTCTCAGCTTAGCTTGGGCGAGCATCGGGGACCAGGTTTTGAGGTGGACGAGCCGGGGTAGACGGGTGTGATCATGGAAGTAGTTTGCCAAGGACCGTTCGATCTCGAGCTGAGCATACGGGCCGCGCGCAGCTTCGTGAAGCCGTCGCCGGCCATGGGCGCCGAACACGGCCAGGACGCCGACGTCTCCGTGCTCCGGTTGGGTGTGTGGTTGGAGGACCGGCCCACGCTTGTCGAAGTCCGGCAGGCCAGCCTCGATCCTCCTCTCCTGTTGGCTGACGCCAGGCCGCCCGCTCCGGCGGCCCCCGTGGGACGAGTAGTCGCCTGGGTGGCCAATGCCGCGACGGAACTGGCTCCCTTCTACGACAGGGTCAAGGCCCATGAGGTGCTCGGACCGTTGACGCGCGAGCTTCATGGAATCAAGCCTTTCCGGCCCTCCAGTCTCTTCGACATGCTGGTCATGGCGGTCACCGAACAGCAGATCTCCCTGACCGCGGCGCACCACATCCAAACGCGACTGGTACAGCGGTTCGGGGTCGAAGTGGAGGGGGTTCCGGTCTTTCCTCGCGCAGAGACGCTTGCCGAGGTCTCCCTGGGCCAACTGGTCGCCTGCGGCCTCTCCCACCGCAAGGCGGAGTACGTGACTGGGGTGGCTGGGGCGGTCGCCACCGGCGCGCTTGACTTGGAGGCGTTGGCGACTGCCTCCGATGACGAGGTTCGTGCGCGCATCTCGGCGCTGCGCGGCTTCGGGTTGTGGTCGGCCAACTATGTGCTTGTTCGCGGACTGGGAAGAGTGGACACCGTGCCCTATGATGACTTAGGGGTGCGAAAGGCCCTGGGCCGGTTGCTCGGGGACGGCCGCGCGCTGACCTCGGTGGAGGCTGAAGAGGCGCTCGCGCCGTTCGCGCCCTACCGGGGGCTGGCCACCTTCTACCTGCTTGTCGGGATCAGGATGGGCTTCGGCGACGGCGGGGCCGGCAACTCCAGTCGGTGAGCCTTGGGGAAGTGAGCGCGCGACGGCGATCTATGTGAAGGAGCGCTTGGTGAGAACATCTTGGAGACTGATGAGCCTGCCTCTGGTGGCGGCCGTTATCGTACTGGGAGGCTGGCTGCTCGCCGGCTGTGGCGGGGCGCAGCAGACAACTACGACGCAGGCGCCGACCACGACCGTCGCCCAGACGACCACAAGCCTGCCGCAGCCCACGACCACGTTCTTGCAGACGACCACAAGCAGCGAGGCGCCGACCACCAGCAGCGAGGCGCCGACCACGAGCACCACGCTCGGGGAGATCATCCCCGGGGTGGCCTTGACTCACTACGAAGACAAGAAGTTCGGCTTCTCGCTGGTGCGGCCCGAGAGCACCCTCGTGGTCACGCATGGCTTCGAGGGCTTCCTGCCTCTCACGCAGACACCTGTGGTCGCCTTCACGCTTCCCGAGAAGCTTTTCGCCGGGACCAACCTAGGGGAGGCCGGAGTCTACATCGGGGCGAGCTCGTCGGCGGTCGCCACCTCCAAGTGGAACGTGCCTGTGGCCGACTCCGCGGAAGTCCTCGTCGGCACGGTCGAGATACGTGGGGTCACCTTCGTGGTGTTCACCTCCGAGGAGCCCGCCGCGGGCAACATCTACGAGGAGCGAGTCTATCGGACGCTGCACGCGGGCACCTGCTTCGAAGTGGTGGAACTCCTGCACTCGGGCAACATCGACAACTACCCACCGAACATCAAGCCGTTCGATCGGGCGAAGTTCGCAGGGTACCTGGAGGCGATGGTGCGAACCTTCGCCTTCACCACGAGTGGCTAGCGAAGGACCAGCGGCCTTGAGGGAGGCGCTCGACCTGCCCGTGCCCAGGCTCAGCATCCCATACCCGGTGGCCTGCTCGCTGGCCTATGCGGCCGAGCATCTGGCCCCGCGATAGAACTTCAACCGCTTCGCCGTCATCCGGACATGCGTCGACCACACCTACCGTCACAACCGCGCCGAGCCCTACTTCGGCTACCGTCCGCTCGTGTCGCGGGAGGAAGCTTTCCGGCACACGCTGGCCGACCTGGATGGGACGCGGAAGAGGCGACGTCCCAAGCGCAGCTTCGGAGTGTCCTGGGCGCCTGTGTTTACAGGACCCGCGTGCGGGTACATACGCGCCATGTGTCTACACCATGAAGGGACGATGCGATAAGACTCGTTCGCTCGGAGAGCGGCAACGTGGGTTCACCGCAAGAGTGGCTGGGCGACGCGGACTGATGACTGCGGTCCCGCTCGGAAGGAGTTGGCATTTGTTGGAGGCTGAAGAGCCCGCCGTCCGTTTGCTGAATCTGCCCCCAGATCTTGCCACGCTGGCAGAAGGACGCGGCTTCGTGGCGCAAGTGGCGCAGGAAGCAGGCTTCGCCGACGACCGCGTCTTCGACATCGCCCTAGCCTGTTCCGAAGCGATCGCGAACGCCATCGAGCATGGTCCGATAAAGGAGCCCGTTGGAGTGAGCACCCTTCTGTTCGGGGATAGATTGGAAATCCGGGTGGAAGGCTCGGGCGAGTTCCAGGCTCCCAACCGGCTCAAAGGACCTTCACACCGAGGGTTGGGCCTCCCGTTGATGGCGAAACTGGCAGACCATCTGACCCTCTCGTCCAGCCCCCGGGGCGGCACACTTGTCAGCCTGTGCTTCTATCGGCCCGATCTGTGAGGCTTCACTCTTCAGCAGCCTTCTAGCAGGCGAGTGAGCCTCCGCGCGCTTTGATGAGCGTGTCGGTGAATCCCGAGTGGAGCGAGCTGCTGAGGTCGGCTGCCCAGCGGCATAGTAACTCGAACATGGGCCGGGTGACCGCGAAGGCGAGCAACGCCGGTTCCAAGAATTTGCGCATGGCCTGGTCGGTGGCGCCGATCAGGGCCTGTGGCGCGTCCAGGTCGCCGAACAAAGAAATGAGCTGCATGCAGCCGGAGCCGAACGGTGCGACGACAGGCGGGATGTCGCCCGGACGGCTGTAGTAGCCGGCTCCGACGCACAGCACGGCCAGCTGGTCGGGGTTGACGTAGAAGGTCACCGTCCGCAGAAAGTCGTACTGGTCGGGGCGAAGTGGACCGATGAGCAAGTGATCGTGCGCCGGCTCGTAATGCCTGGCCGAATCGAGCCAGAGGCCCATCAACTCGTGGTCGGCGCGCAAGCCTTCTTCGTCGCAGAGGAACCTCACCAGGTCGTCACGGTCGCGCTCCACCTCCCCGAACAGGTGCATACCCCCACAACCGTGCTTCTCGCGGGTGAGGTGCAGGGTCTTGCCCTCGCGCCAATTCTTGAGCGACGCGAAGACGCACTGGCGGCCACCCGGCACAGTCAGGGGTTTGAAGGGCTCCGGATCGGGTGCGTCGTAGAAGCCGACGGGTGGTATGGCGATCGAGAGCCGGTTGAGGATCGTCGAGGCATCGGGCTGCATGTTCGCTCCTCTCGTTCGGGCCTGTGGTGGATGGTATCACCCCCCCGCGCGCTATAGACTGAGCCCATGGTCACCGCAAGCGAAAAGGCGCGCCAGGACAAGACGTATCAGCGCTTGTTCAGCGAATCGTTCAAGCGACTGAAACGCCGCGGTCTGGACGAGCAGCGAGCGGGCACCCTGGCGAGAGAGGTGGCCGCGCGCTCGCTCAAGAGGCTGGAGACCCCGGAATATCGCACCGAGCAGCAGTTCTCCGAGGCCGTGGGCCGGGTATGTGACAGGCTGAGCGAAGGCCTGAGCTCCTACGCGCTCATCGGCGAGATGCCCTTCCTTGTTACAGCACGGATCGACCGTGTGGTTGGGGTGGCCACGAGAACCAATCCTCCCGTTGACCTCCATATCGCGGCGGCGGCGAACCGCGCTATCCGGCTGGACAAGCTCTCGGGCAGCCTCGCGTTGCTCTTCGCCGGCCTTGCGCTGGGGGCTCTAGGGCTTTGGTACGCCATCGGTGTGGGATTCGTGCTTTCGATCCTCGGGGAGATCTACGTTCAGGCACTCATGGCGCCCGTGGTTCGAAAGACCATCGCCGACATGCGAGTCCCCGCGGTGATCAACGCCGCCGCGGCCGTGGCGATGCTCTACTTTATCTACCGTTGGCTCGTGGACTACCGTCCTCGCGCCCTCTTGATCTTCGTGGTCATCGCGGCGTTTCTCCTGATTCTGTTCATCTTTCCGGCGCTCACTCTTGCTTGGTTGGTGGCGAGACGCGAACGCAAGCGACGCAAAGAACTGGAGGAGAAGCTTCTCGCGGAGTGATGATGCATCGGGCAGGGCCCTCGCGGGTCTGTGATGAGCAGTGCCGCGCAGCTACACTGAGCGGTAGCACCGAGAATACGATTGGAGGTCGGGGCCATGATGTGGTGGTGGGGCAATGGCCATCTGGGAGCAGCGGGTTGGCTAGGAATGATATTCATGGCCATCATTTGGATCCTCATAGTGGCGGGGATCGTGTTTCTCATCCGTTCTTTGGTGCGCGGACCCGCCGGGCACCATCCGAGCTATTGGGATTGGAGGCACCACGCACCGCAAGGCCCGGGCGCGCCGACCGGCGCTTCCGAGGCGCTACGAGTGCTCGAGGAACGGTACGCGCGGGGCGAGATCGGCCGCGAAGAGTTCATGCAGAAGCGGGCGGACCTCACGGGGCAGCCGGGCGGTCCCGCGGGCTCGGGGGCCAGTCAGGCCACCGGACGGCCGACCGACCAGCCGCCCAGCCAACCGTACTGAGCGGCCACCTTCTTCGCTTGCATAGGGCTTGCCGCCCCGCGGTAGGGTGACCCATGATTGTCAAGGAGCTGCAGGCCAAGGCCATACTCTCAGCCTCGAAGATCTACGACTACGCCCTCAACCCCTACTCGGGCTGCCAGCATGCCTGCTCCTACTGCTACGCCCGCTTCATGAAGAGGTTCACCGGGCACAAGGAGCCCTGGGGAGAGTACGTCGATGTGAAGATCAACGCCCCGGATCTTCTGGCGATTGAGATACACCGCAAGAAGCGGGGCACCGTGTGGGTGAGCGGCGTCTGCGATGCGTACCAGCCTCTCGAGCGACGGTACCGGCTCACGCGAAGTTGCCTGGAGATCCTCGTCGGTGAGCAGTGGCCGGTTCGGGTCCAAACCCGGTCTCCTCTCGTGACCAGAGACATCGACATTCTCGCCAAAGGGGAAGACGTCGAGGTCGGTTTCAGCATCACCACGGCCGACGACCGGATAAGGGCTCTATTCGAACCCAAGGCTCCGTCCATCGAGTCACGCCTCCAGGCGCTCGACAAGCTTCACCAGGCGGGCATCCGTACCTTCGCCATGATCGCCCCGATGCTGCCCGGGGCCGAGGGTCTGGCTGAGCTCCTGGCCGGGCGCGCCGACTACATCCTCATCGACCGCATGAACTATCACTACGGCGACTGGGTCTATCGCACCCACGGCTTGCGGGGAGAGCGCTCCGACGAGTTCTTCCAGGACACCGCCCAGGCGCTGGCCGCGGCGTGCGAGGGGCTGGGGCTGGATTGCCGAGTGGTCTTCTGAATCCATGAATATCTCGGTCATCCTCGCCAACCCCGCGCCAGGCAGCTTCAACCACGCGCTCGCCGAGGCGGCGCTCTCCGAGCTGATCCAAAACGGCCATGCGGCGACTCTTCACGACCTCTATCAGGAGAGGTTCGATCCGGTGCTCCCGGCAGCCGAGATTCCCGCTGGTGCGCCACTTTCTGCCGTGGTCCAGGCGCACTGTGCCGAGATCGCCGTGGCCGAGGGTATCGTCATCGTGCATCCGAACTGGTGGGGCCAACCCCCGGCCATCCTGACCGGTTGGGTCGACCGGGTGCTGCGACCCCGTGTTGCCTACGACTTCCTCGAAGGCGATGGTGGCGAAGGTGTGCCGGTCGGCCTGCTCAAGGCAAAGACGGTCGTCGTCCTCAACACCTCCAACACTCCACCGGCAAGGGAGCAGCGAGCGTTCGGCGATCCTCTGGAGTCACTCTGGAAGAGGTGCATCTTCGGCCTGTGCGGCGTGGACGACGTTCGCAGACGCACGTTCGCCGTGATCGTCACCAGCTCCCGAGAGCAACGTCAGGCTTGGCTGGCCGAGGCGCGCCGGCTCATCGCCGAGTCGTTCCCATTGGCCTAAAACCCCTGCAATCCAACTAACGCGAACCTTACACGGCTCCGCTATACTCGAGGAAGCATAAGAGGACTAGGCGCCCCGGTAGCACGGTGGGGTGCCGTACTGAACAGGGGTGTGCCTATGTTCGGACATGGAATGATGAATCCCGGCAACTGGGGCGAGTTGGGCTCCCAGGGCGGCCGGGTGCTGCGTGCGGGAGGCCACCATCTGTGCGGGTTCGGCATCGCTGGCGCTGTTCTGGGGGCCATTCTCTGGGCCGCCTTGCTGATCGCGCTTATCTTGGCCATCATGACGCTCATCCGCAACTGGAGACGTCCGCAGGCGCTGCCGATGGCCACGGGTCCCGATGGTGGCGTCGTCGCGGCTGGTCCGGCCGGCGCGTCGCCGGAGGCGCAAAGGATCCTCGAAGAGCGGTACGCCAAGGGCGAGATCAACCACGACGAGTACCTCGAACGCAAGAAGGATTTGACCGGCAGCTAGCCGGGAACACCAAGTGACCACTTCTCGGGCTCCGTGAGGGTTAGGCAGGAACCTCACGGAGCCTGCTTTGCGTGCGGCGACGCCGGCAGCGGCTGGAGCCGGGCACGCCCGCGTCAGTAGCCGAGGCGCGAGACCACGGAGAGGCCGCCTAGGATCACCGCCGCGATCAGGACCGCGAGCCACCAGATCCCCACGAAGTACGGGAACACCATGAGGATCGCGCCGACTGCGATGTGGGGCACCCGTACCTCTTTGCGCCCGTACAGCAGCAACGCCGCGCCGATGAGGCCGATGAAGATGCTCACCACGATGTTGCCGAAGCTCAGATTCATGATCTATCTATCGGCGCACGGAGCCCTAGATATGAGGCCACCAGTGGTGAAGCGCCCGTCTCCGCATCATCCGGCTGACTCTGACCCGCCGCTTCCTCCTGATACTATCCCTCAGGACAGAGCAACCCGCCACCGTCAGCGGAGAAGCCTCCCGTGCTAAAGCGCCTGGCCTCCATCATCGTGAAGGAGTTCATCCAGATACGCCGCGACAGGCGCACCCTGGTGATGATGGTCGCCATTCCCGTCCTGTGGATCGTCATCTTCGGCTATGCGGCCACCTTCGACGTCAAGAACATACCCGCCGTGGTGGCAGTGCCGGCCGGATCGCCGACCGCGGCACTGGTGGCGAGCAGGCTGGACGCCTCCCCGTACTTCGACGTGGTGGAGGCCGGCCCCCTCTCCGATGCACAGCTCGAGGCCGCGGTCCGTGAGCACCGGGCTTCGGTGGCCATCCGTCCGCCCGGCCCGAACACGCCCGGACTGCTCATCGCCGACGGCTCCGATCTCTTCACAGCCCAGGCCGCCGCCCGCCAGATCCAGACCCTCGTCCAGAGTTTCGCTCAGCAGTCTGGCGCCGCCACCTACGTGCAGACGAAGGTCCTCTACAACCCCGACCTCCGCTCGGTGAACTACATGATCCCCGGGTTGGTGGGAGTGGTCATGGTGTTCATTGCCACGTTGATGACCGCGGTAGCCATCGTTCGGGAGCGGGAGCGGGGCACGCTCGAGCAGCTCCTGGTCACGCCCATCGGCCCCATGGAGCTCATGCTCGGCAAGATCGTCCCCTACATGGCGATCGCTTTCCTGGACTTCCTGCTGGTCATGGGCTGCGGCGTCCTTATCTTCCATGTGCCCTTTGCCGGCAACCCCGGCCTGCTGATGCTGCTGTCGTTCGCCTTCCTGTTTGTTTGCCTGGGTCTCGGACTTCTGGTCTCCACCGTCTCACAGACTCAGCAGCAGGCCATGCAGATGGCGGTCTTCACACTACTCCCGCAGATACTGCTCTCCGGCTTCATCTTCCCGCTGGCCGCAATCCCCTGGCCTGTGCGGTGGATAGCCTACGCGGCGCCGCTCACCTACTTCCTGCCCATAGCGCGCGGCACGTTCCTGAGGGGCGAGGGGATCGGGAGCCTCTGGTTATGGGCTGTGATACTCATCGCCTACGCGATTGTCATCGTGACCCTGGCTGCCTGGCGTTTCCGAAGGAAGCTGGTGTGAGCGCCGTGGGGGCGGCAAGGGACGAGCCCCTGCTCGAGCTGCGCGATGGCACCGTCCGCCTGGGCCGCGCGATCGCATTGGACGGAGCGAACCTCACCGTCTACTCGGGCGATACGGTCGCCGTCCTCGGTCCCGATGGCGCGGGCAAGTCCACCCTGCTCCGGGCGATGGCCGGCCTGGCTCGACTCACCTCGGGCTCCATCGACCGGCACCTTCCTCGGGCGGGGCTCGGATATGCCGGTTCTGCCTTCGACCTGTATGGGGATCTCACGGTTCTCGAAAATCTCTCGTTCTTCGGCCGCGTGCGGGGAATGGGGGAGGAAGAGTTGCGCGAGCGGGTGGAAGCCATGCTCTCGCTCACCGGGCTCCGAGATGCACGGGACAGGCTTGCGGGTCGCCTTTCCGGGGGGATGAAGAAGGGTCTCGCTCTTGGGTGCGCTCTCGTGCACAAGCCCACGTTGCTGCTCCTGGACGAGCCCACGGTCGGAGTCGATCCCGTGTCGAGGCAGAAGTTGTGGGACATCATGGCCGAGGCCATCGAAGCAGGCACCGCGCTCGTCTTCACCAGTTGCTATCTGGAGGAGGCCAAGCGTGCTGCCCGTCTCGTGGCTATGGCGGGCGGGCGCCTGGTGGAGACCACGGTCGACCAGGTGATGAGCGAGAGCGCGCAGTGGTCGGCCTGGATCCAGCCCGTTCCCGGCGCCCGCAACGAAGTGCGGGCTCGTTTGGCGGAGGTGGCTGGCGAACCGAGGGTGTACCTGCGGCCCGAAGGACTGACCGCCTTGGCCGAAGACGAGGCTGGAGCCCGCCGACTGCTGGCCGGAACGGTAGGCGAGGACTACGCGAGGGGCGGGCTTGCCCGGAGTACGCTCAGCTTCGAGGATGCGTTCGTGCTGCTGGAACGACGGACCGTCGGGGGGAGTGGCGCCGCCCGCGCAGCGGGCGGCGCGGAGCAGGGCGTGGGCTCGGGGGCGACAGCAGGATGACTCCCCCCGTCAGCAGCGCCTGTCCCTTCAGGTCGGTGGTCTTCGATTTCGACTACACGCTCGCCGACTCGACGACCGGCGTGGTCGACTGCGTCAACTACGCCCTTCAGAAGATGGGTCTGCCACCCGCGGAGGTGGGCGCCATCCAGGCTCTGATCGGCGTCTCGCTTCCCGAGACCTTCGCCCGATTGGC
>Ga0182021_10007131_pt1 | contig 13234 bp, 13 predicted proteins | sample 612E3MmetaG_FD_120493 | JGI IMG/M metagenome (GOLD analysis project Ga0182021, IMG submission 120493) | Permafrost microbial communities from Stordalen Mire, Sweden - 612E3M metaG (Illumina Assembly) | ecosystem: Environmental > Terrestrial > Soil > Wetlands > Permafrost | place: Sweden...
GGCTTGGTCCATTGAAGCTGGTGATAATTTTTTTTTGGTTTCTTCATCTGTAACAACTTTGATCTTCCATGGTTGTATGTTCAGTGCAGATGGTGCAAAACGTATCATGTCTAATATCTGTTCAAATTTATCATCATCAATTTTTTTACCATCAAACTTCTTAGTTGCGTACCTTGACATTAAAAGTTCTTTAAATTCCATTTACAATCAACTCCTTTACATATTAACTGTTTATTCATAATACTGTCTGTAATATTATCATACTCTTTAAAATCTACTTATTCTCAATGATCTATGGTACTACAAGTGGTTTTATAAATAATTTAAAAAAGATTAGAGGGATTAACAGAAATCTAATCTATACTCTAAAATTATTTACTCCATAATTTCTCTGTCAGATTAGTTTTTTTAATCCTCAGCTATTTCCTGATTTTCAAGGGTTTCTTCGATCCCTTCTAGTATCTCCTCGAGTTCGTGTTTACGCTCCTGGACTATTGAAAGTGTATCAAGTAAAACATCACGAAGGTCATTGGTTATTAGAACACTCCACATCTCATCTAAATAGTTATAGAGTGTAATCAAGTTATCCGGAGAGTTTTTATTACTTTCAACATTCTCTTTTACAAGTTGAACAAATACTTCGAGTTCATTGTCGAGATGATAAAGGTTTTCTACTGTAAATGCTATTCTTTCTTCAATTTCGTCCTGTAACTCTTCCTTCAACAGACCTTCAATTGGTATAATTAATTCACCTAAAGGATGTTCATCTTCCATTTCTGATCATCTCCAATAATTTTTATATTAATATACTATGTGTTCAATTGAATAATAATTTTCTGGTATTAAAGGTTTTTTTTATTTTTTAAAAAGAATAAAATTATAGCAAACTGATTTTTTGACTTTCTGAAGATTCCCTAAATTTGAATTGTAAACTTCACAAAGAATCTTGTAAATCATTTTATAAAATTGGTAATCATATTTTTCAGGATAATGGAAAGTTATTAAACCTTTTTAATAATGAAAATCAGATTTTTGTAAGGTTAGATCGTATGATCGCCATATCCAGAACCAATATATAATATTCATTGGAAAAAAACTTACATAATGAATTTTAGAGTATATTTAATATTGTAGATATTTCATATAATGAAATATTAGTTCGACAAAAATGATGGAGGAACTTTAAGATGGTGAATGAAAAAAATTTATTGCGCGGAATAGTGGGAATATTACTGGGTATAATAGTTATTGTGTTCCCTTTAATCAGTATTTTTACTGTTAATGCTATTGCAGGTATTGGAATAATATTTGTTGGTATATGGATTTTAATAAAGAGTTTAAGAAATGACAGTATGGCAGCAGGAGTTGCAGGATTGATAGTAGCTTTATTTGCTATTATGATGGGCATAGTATTTATTGGAGATATCAAAGCATTTCAATTCTTCTCATTTATAGCACTTTATGTGGTTGGATTCTTCTTGGCTTTAGCAGGATTAGAATCACTCATATCAGGTAAAGGTGCTAAAGCAAAAGGTATAGGTGCTTTAGGTATAATATTAGGAATTCTTTTTGTAATAATAGGTTCATATGTAGCCAATCCATTAGTATTAGCAGCCTTAATTGGTGCTTTCCTAATAATTGCTGGTTTAATAGAAATAATCGCCCCGGAAATGATCAATGCTCCTGACAAGAAAGACAAATAAAATCAGAATCTAATTAATATGATTTTGAAAATAATTTTAACTAATTTTTCTTTTTTTTCTTATTTTTTTTAGTTCTATTTGTAAGTATAAAAACAAATTTATGGTTCAAAGGAATTAAATAATAAACATGAAAGTAAAGAGCAAGAGGCCCGGCCTACTGTGGCAAGTCATGCTGGTTTTTCTTATAATAATGGACGGAATTTTGCTTGCTTTAACAGTAATTTCTCCCAATTTAAGAGTTACTACACTTCATAATATGGGATTATTCGATTTAGTAGTTTCTATTATCCTTTTAATTGTATTTATCTGGAGGATAAAAGTAAGCAAAATCAGTAATAGGGAGTATTTCAACGAAAACTGGACAGATCTCATTGCAATGATTCCGGTTTACTTCATAACTTTCCAATTTTTTGGTGTTGACCATCCAACCATCATTGTGAACCTCTTGATAATCATCAAAATTGTAGCCATGTATTGGTTTGCAAGGAAAATTGGTGAAACGGTCATAATCTACCAGGAAAAAACACGTTTCGTTTACGCTCTAGCTTTCTTTTTGGTTGTTTTCTTTTTTTGTTCATTCGTGTTTTACTGGGCAGAGCATGGTGTAAACCCCGAAGTTGTCAACTACGATGATTCCATCTGGTTTATACTTCAAACAATTACAACTGTTGGTTATGGAGACATAATCCCTGTAACAGGTATTGGTAGACTTATGGGTGTGATGTCCATGTTCAGTGCACTTGTACTCACTAGTATCGTAACTTCGGTTGCAACTTTCTCTTTAATTGAAAAATTCCGAAAAGGAACAGAGGAATTGGCTCAAAGAACCAGTAAAAAAGTAAAAAGCATTGATGAAAAACTTGATAATATAAACACACGTTTAGATGAACTAGAAAGGATCGATGAAATCCACAACAGTATAGATGATATTAAATCGGAAATTGAAGGTTTAAAAGAACTTATAAAAAATAGAAAGTGAGATAAAAAACATTGGGACTGAATTATCTCTAAAATACTTATATAATGATTATGTGATTTTTTAAAAAGAAATAGGGGGATTTGCATGTTATCTAATAAGAAAAACTTGGATGAGATGGATGAATCAGAAAGGGAACATACAACCACTTACGGAAGCCGTTATTTCACTAATAGTGTACCAAAGTATGAAATGCCCGAACAGGGTATGCCTGCTAGAGCAGCCTATCAAATAATACACGATGAATTGAATCTGGATGGTAATCCTGCCCTGAATCTGGCAAGTTTTGTTACGACTTGGATGGAACCAGAAGCAGATCAATTGATTATGGAGAGCATTGGAAAGAACTACGTTGACAACGATGAATACCCACAAACCCAAGTTATTCAAGACAGGGTTGTCAACATGCTCGCAAGACTTTTTAATGTGCCAAAAGATTGTCATTCAGTAGGAAGTGCAACTATAGGTTCTTCGGAATCTATTATGTTGGGACTTCTGGCACATAAATGGACGTGGAAGAAAAAAATGCAAGCAGAGGGCAAACCATTTGACAAACCCAACATTGTGATGGGGGCTGACGTTCATACTGTGTGGGAAAAATTTGCACGATACTTCGATGTGGAACTCAAACTCATACCCCTAAGGGAGGATATTTACACAATAACAGCGAAGGATGTAGTGGCAGAAATAGATGAAAACACCATTGCAGTAGGTGCTGTGGTTGGAACTACATTTACAGGACAAATGGATCCAATAGAAGATATTAACAATGCATTATTAGAGATTAAAAAAACTAAGGGATGGGACATACCCATACATGTTGATGGTGCTAGTGGCGGTTTCGTATTGCCTTTCCTTATTCCAGATTTGTTATGGGACTTCAGACTCGAACAAGTAAAATCTATTAATGTATCTGGTCACAAATACGGTCTTGTGTATCCTGGTATTGGATGGTTGATATTTAAAGACAAAACAGACTTGCCTGAAGAACTTATATTTAATATAAATTATCTGGGGGGTCTCATGCCCAACTACTCATTGAACTTCTCAAAGGGCAGCAGTACCATAATAGCACAGTACTATAACTTTATAAGGCTAGGAAAAGAAGGTTATACAGATATAATGAAGAATATGCAAGAAAACGCACGCTACCTTGCTTCTAAATTGGAATCAACTGGTATGTTCAAGATAATTAACAACCGGGTCATATTCCCTCTGGTAGCTGTGACACTTCAAAACTGTGAATTTAATGCATTACATCTTTCTGAAAAGCTCAGACAAAAGGGGTGGATTGTACCAGCCTATACACTTCCTGCAGATGCAGATAATATCTCTGTTTTGAGAATGGTAATAAAAGAAAGTTTCAGTAAAGATATGGTAGAGATGTTGTTTGCAGATATAATGGAATCCATTGAAAAACTGAATCTATCCCTTGAAGAAAGAAGAAAGATCATCAATGAAAAAGACAACCCTACCCTACTTTATTAGTTAAAATAATTTTTTTTAATCTTTTTTTTTATTTTTCTCCTTTTGAAATTTAGAGTTTAATCAATTTGTTTGCTAAAAGTTAATTCTTATTTGGATACTAGTATATCTGGATGTGTACGTTCCGGCATTAACAATATAGAAGCAATTAAGAAGCATATTCCCCCTATAAAAGTTCCCAGATTTACTAGGAATATATTTATTGACTGACCTGTAGGAAGTATAAAAGCAGCAATTGCTGAAACACCGAATGCAATTGACCCTAACAAGTTCAAAAATGCTATCTGCCACGATAAACTTCCTGTTTTCCAGGATAATAAGGAATGACCAACTTCGATCCACACTAGTCCACTAGCTATCAAGAAACAGATCGATCCATATGCATCAGGACTCCATACAAGGTGATCCATCATTATAGGGCTCATTATAAAGTTAATAGAGTAAAAAGTACTTAAATTAAAAAAAACTGTTCCAATCAACTGAACAACACTAGCAAGCCAATCAATTCTTCTAGGTTCCCATGTCAAAAATCGTATTTTTCCTTTATTAAAGCACCTTTAGGTGTTTGACGTGCATTAATAGTTTCTATGTACTGTAAGAAAGCTGCAGTGGTGAAAAAGATAGAGCCAACAAAAAATGTAAGGGCATCCTTTGGGAGTCCAACGAAATTCATGTAGTTTGGGATAGCACCAAATGCGAAACAACTTGCACCTATTGCAAATAGTACCCCTATCCACCATCCAATTGCTCCTGGAGCAAACCATGTAGATTTAGAGCCCATATCAAGGAGATTATGATGTTTACGATGGTCTCGAGAACTCCAAAGTACTCTAGATCCTAAAGGGTGTTTCAATACTGCCTTGGTTACAAATGGTCCTGTACCCCGAGTTTTTATACACGACCATCCATCAGGAAGAGTTAGTGAAGGTATATCTGAACAAACTTCTTTTGTTTCCTCCAATTTATCGCCTTTATTATTCATTATATCAAAATAGAACTTTTAAAACTGTTTTCTAAATTATTTTTATGGTAATTGGTACGTTTATATGCATGTTAAATAATCAGCTTTTTTCTATCTATATATATCTTATTTTTCTGAGTTAGCTTAATATAAAAGAATTAATTTAAAAATAGACATAAATCGTTTTTTAAAGATAGTCTATCATCTTTTGAAACTTTTATTTTGTGCTCTATCGAATCCCAGAAATAGGGTTATGTATAATAAATAAAATCCGCTTATCAATGCAATTGGAATTATCAGACTCATATTTTTCATCTTCATAATATTAAATTGTAATTAAATAATATCTTTGTTACTTTTAATTTAAAAGTTTAAATATATAAAACTTTCATTAAAGATTAAATTCACAAAAATTATCTAAAATTTTATTTCAATTTGAAAAAGAGAATTCTAATAATTTAAAGCTTAGAGTATTGAAGCAAATTATTGACTTATTTTTAAGTTTTAACGAAATATTTTAAGAATAATTTGTTTATCAATATCATTAATTTACATTTGTTTTAATCTTATACAATTAAACCAACGCTATTATTCATCTTTCTACCCTCAAAACCAACACTTCCACATCTACCTTCTCCTTCCTGTGGAAATTATATGTTCTTGGTATTGGAAAGTTGTAGTGGTACAAGTGAGATATAGTGGCTCCTTCTTTTTTAAAGAAATTAACAACAAATTCCTCTGTTTCCATTATGTGAAATGAGTAAACAACCGGTGCAATTTCAAGGGCTTTAACCATGAATAATCTGTCTGCCTCCTTTCTGCTAGCTTTCTGAGCTCCAAATGGAGGATTTTGTATTACTGTATCTGCTGATTCTTTGAAATCCTTTACATCACATGTAACAAATCTTGAACTATAATCTATTTTCATCTTCAATGCCTGTGCTTCAGCAATGGCAACTGCATCTCCATCAATATCTACACCCACACTCTCACTAGCACCCATCAAAACAGAACCTATTGCAAATATACCCGTTCCACATCCAAGATCTACTACTTTCATACCCTCGAGATCGCCGAGTGAATAAGCATTCCATAGAACATCAGCGGCAATAGAAGATGGTGTTGAATACTGTTCAAGATCTACTTTAGGACTTTGATGGAATGGAATATCTTGTAATGCAATTTCAAGCTGTCTTTTCTTAATAAACATTAAATCAGTCCTTCCATTGGAAGTTTATATGTTATAAATCCATTATTTAAGCATATGATTCAAATTTATGATTATGTGTTAAGACCCACTGATCAAAGTATTTTAGTTTCTAATAGAAATATTCATTACAACTGATTTATAAACAAGGTTCCATTGAAAAGATGTATAAAACTTATAATATATGCCAGATAAAAATAGATAATATAATAATTCGTGAGTTAAAAAATGATTTTGAAGATTATAACCTGTAATATGAGAAATAAAACATTTAAGGAAGGATATCATGTTTAAAAAGGTCTTAATAGCCAATCGTGGTGAAATAGCTATTCGTGTAATGAGAGCGTGCAGAGAACTGGATATTAATAGTGTTGCAGTTTACTCAGATGCGGATAAAAACTCTCTATTTGCAAAATACGCTGACAAAGCCTACAATATTGGAGAATCATCACCCGCTAAAAGTTATCTTAATATTGGCAAGATAATTGATGTAGCACTTAAGTCTGAGTCCGAAGCAATACATCCCGGCTACGGATTCCTTGCAGAAAACTCCCTTCTTGGTGAAGAATGTGAAAAACATGGCATTAAACTCATTGGACCAATTGGAAGGGTGATTGAGGAGATGGGAAGCAAAATCACGTCAAAAAAGCTCATGAAAAAAGCTGGAGTTCCTGTAATACCCGGTGCAAGCAAAGGAATAGAATCCACAGAAGAAGCTGCTAAAATGGCAGAAGCCATAGGATACCCTGTTATTATAAAGGCATCTGCAGGTGGTGGCGGAATAGGGATGAGAACTGTCTATGAAGAAGATGAACTTATAAGGGCTATAGAATCTACCCAATCAGTAGCAGCTTCTGCATTTGGTGATGCAACAGTATATGTAGAGAAGTATGTAGAAGAACCTAGACATATTGAATTCCAGATACTGGCAGATGAACACGGAAACACCATTCATGTTGCAGACAGGGAATGCTCAATCCAAAGAAGACATCAAAAACTTATTGAAGAGGCACCGTCACCTATTATGACAGATGAACTTAGAGATGAAATGGGAGGTGCAGCTGTGAAAGCTGCATCATCTATAGGATACACCAACGCTGGTACTGTTGAATTTATTTACTCAGATGGGAAATACTACTTCCTCGAGATGAACACCCGTATACAAGTGGAACATCCCATAACTGAGGCAATTACTGGTGTGGATCTCGTTAAAGAGCAGATTAAGATAGCAGCAGGCAGGGAACTCTGCTGTGGTCAAAACGAAATATCTGTAAGAGGTCATGCAATTGAATGTCGTATAAATGCTGAGGATCCACTGAATGATTTTGCACCAAATCCTGGAAAGATAACTGGTTACCGTTCGCCCGGTGGAAACGGTGTCCGGGTTGACAGTGGAGTTTACAATAACTACACAATTCCACCATTCTATGATTCAATGATATCCAAACTCATAGTTTGGGGAAGAACACGTAATGAGGCAATTGCGCGAATGCAGCGAGCTCTGTCTGAATATATCATACTGGGTGTTAAAACAACCATTCCATTCCACAAGTCAATAATGTCGAATCAACATTTCAAGGATGCAGGCCTCAACACACACTTCGTTGATCAGTACAAAAATGAGATAATCGAAAATATTGAAAAAGTTATTCAGAAAGATAAAGAAATGGAATCACGTCTTAAATCCACATTTTTACCTTCTAGAAAGGTTGCAGCAGTATCTGCTGCTGTATCAAGCTATATGGCAGAATCAATAAAAAAAACTGAATGATATGGATAAAGAGGCATCTAAATGACTAAAAAGAAAATATTAAAAACCCTTTACGAAAAAAAGGACGAATACGTTCCTTTAGAACAACTTTTAGATGAAACAGGTAAATCACAAGAAGAAGTTGAAAATGGATTTCTTACACTTGAAGACGAAGGCTACATCATCAATCATTCCAAATTGGGTTACAGACTAATTAAAACACCAAACCTTATATTACCCTATGAAGTTAAAAATGGTCTTAAAACAGAATTTATAGGGCAAGATATTCACTATTTCAAGGAAGTTGATTCAACCAACGACGTTGCAACATATCTGGCCGAGGAAGGTGCTGAAGAGGGTACTATAGTTGTAGCAGAAATTCAAAACAGGGGAAAGGGAAGGAGAGGAAAAACATGGATATCACCTCCAGGCGGAGTATGGATGAGCATCATACTCAGACCTGAAATACCGCCATCCAAGGCACCACAGTTAACACTGGTAACAGGAGTAGCAGTTGCAAGAACACTTAAAAAAGAATTAAAACTAGATGTGGGAATAAAATGGCCCAACGATATACTAATTGGAACAAAAAAAGTTTGTGGAATATTAACAGAAGTAAATGCAAGCTTTAATAAAGTGAATTATGTAATTGTAGGGGTAGGTATAGACATGAATGTGGATGTACCGTTATTTCCACCAAACCTTCAAACAGGTGCCACATCACTTAAAAAAGAATTGGATACCGAGATAAACGGTGCAATGCTTGTACAAAAATTTCTATTTGAATTTGAAAACTTATACAAAAAATTCATAGAAGGTAAATTTCCAGAGATACTCAATGAATGGCGTATGCTATCCAAAACGATCGGAAACAAGGTTGAAATCAGAACTAGGGGCAAAACTGTTCGGGGTGAAGCAGTGGGAATCAACAAAGAGGGTATTCTTATACTTGAACTTGATGATGGAAGTTTAAGAAAGATGATCTCTGGTGAGTGTTTACACATCAACAAATCCTAAACACTAAATTTATTAAGATTAATTTAAAAAAACTTTTTTTTAACCTTTATATATTTTTAATCAAAGTTTATGACTGCTGATTCACCTATGCTTCCATCAATATGGAACTTTTTATTAATAAATTTCTCAGCGATGGGTATATTGGTAATTGTATGTTTTGTAAGTTCGGCTATTTTTACACTTGAATTACCTGTTATTGCCATGTATGGTATAATCTGATCACACATGTACCTGTCTAAAGCTGATCCCTGTGAAATATGGTATAAAATTTGTTTTGCAGCTTCAGAACCCACTTTTTCTGCTCTTTTCCCAGGTTCTCCAACTGAACTGCCACTAACAGGAGTTAATCCATTCGTCCAGAGTACGATGCCTGAACCAGCACCTAAAGCTTTTTTAGAAGTTTTAATTTTAATTTTTGATGTGTAACCTTCATTTGTGAGGATCTTCTCTGCACTCCGGGCTTGTCTTTCTGCGACGTGTAATAGTAGATTAACTGCATGAGAAATTCCTTTAATAAATTCAAATTTTAGTTCGGATACGTTTAATGGTTTCAATTTTTTTACAGGTTCTACTTCAAGCTCTAAAATTCCACCTCCACGAGGATAATGTCCCCTCTGGATGATATTGGTTTTTGCGTTGTACCCCATTAATCTTAAAATTGGTACAGTAACATTCTCAAGGTAATCAACACTTGGAGACCATCTAACATCTGTACCTCCAATAACAGTTATATTAACCTTGCTATCAGCAAATACTGCAGGAATCATAAAAGCTTGAAGTATTAGGGTTATGCTTCCAGCTGTTGTAACATCAATTAAATAATTTCCACCCTTAATAGATCCTGGATAAAAAAAGATTTCAGTTGATCCTAACTCCAATCCATTTACAGAAGCGCTTGATAAGTCTGCAACACCTCTAACAGCATTTAGATGTTGGGGCATAAGTCCGGGTTTAGGTCTTCCAGAACGTATGTTGGTAATGTGGACTGGTTCAGAAGTAACTGCAGAAAGTGCTGTTGAAATACGGAGTACAGCACCACCACCCTCACCATAGGATCCGTCAATTTCGATCATAATTTTCCTCCACCAAAAATAATGATAAATTCGTTTATTGGTAAAGCACTGTATTGCAGGCTTCTATATCAGAAACTATGCAGATCAGTTGGGATAATGTATCCTTAAAATCTGTTACTATTTGTTGAGTTGATATTCGTTCTGCATCCTTTGATGCAAGGTCAATTCGTAATGTTGCAGAAGCACCGGGCATTCCCACTGCAGGAATGGTTATTATACCATGATTTCTGAGAAGTAACATTGCAAAGAGATATGCAAGATCATCTGGACACAGATCTGTTTTGATACTCTGATTATCCAATTCTAAGCTAAAAGCTTCAGGTTTTAGCATAACACCTGTAGGAGTTTCTTTGATATAGCTAAAATCATTTTTTAATGCATTGTATAGCTCGTGTTTCTTACTTAATGCTTCGAGAATTCTTTCGGGACTAAAATTTTCGAGTGCACGTACCATACCTGCCACAAGGGGTGGCTGTGCTTCCAATCCAAATTGATGGGCCTTTGATTTAATTGATAACATGATATGATTATTTCCAGACATCAATCCACCTCTTGGACCGTCCATTAGTTTGTCTGTACTTGTTATTGTAATATCTGCCCCTATATCCATTGCTCGGGGCTGTTTGTATACAATGGTACGCAACCTTGCACCTGAAGCATCATCTACAACAACTGGAATATCCTTTGACTTGGAGATTTCCACTACCCTTAAAAAATCATTTTTATCGATAACTTCATGATCCATGGTAGAACCTGTTATAAAGACAAGAGATGTCTTTTTACTCACATTAAATTTATCAATATCATCAAATTCCTGGTATGTGGCGCCAACAAGTTCTGCACTTCTGGGGATGGATGGATGGGCAGGTAATTTAGGCAGGTAGTGTACAATTTCATCACCCTTATGCACCAGTGCAAGCATAACAGCTAAAATGCCTGAACTGGTTCTGTTAAGGGCCAAAATCCTTTCACCACCTAGATGAATTTTTCCAAGTGTTTGAATTGCATCTTCAAAAACTGCGGGTCCTGCATAAGTTTCAAGAAGAGATTTATCTTCGGTTAATATCGGAAATCCACCGGCTAATCCTGTTAAATCATAGAAACCTTCTCTTCCATTTTTTTGAAGTAAGAATTTAATTATTCTTAAAGCAGCGTTTCTTCTATTAACTTCGTCAACTAAGGAACTTACAAGCATTTTAAACCCTATTCATGCTTTTTTTTGATTACTATCAGATTTTAGAATAATTGCACTATCTGCAGAGTTCTGTAAGGCTGCACTAAAACCAGGTTCAGCTCCTATAACAATAGTTTCCTTTCCATTTTCCTTAGCCTTGTTGATAATTGGTAAAAAATCAGCGTCACGAGTCATAAGAGCAATAATATCAATATTAGGATTATAAATAAGTTCCATAGCCTCAACAGCCATATAAACATCTGTGTCTCCAGCAACAACTATCGGTGTGAAACCCTGATTTACAATTGCCTCTATAAGCTTATCTGAAGCATATTGATTCAAAAGTACTTTACCTACCCTCATGTTACCATAATCAGCTATTACATCTCTTACAATATCAAGATTAAGGCTAAACTCCTTTCTTAACATGTTAGGGCCGTCTACTAAAAGACCTACATTTTTCCCTCCAGACTCACTCCTTTTAAGAGGAATGTAATCCTTCAAGGAACTTAACTTTTCAAAACTGCGCATTATAACTTTTCCTCCATGTACATTAATCGAAAAAATATATTGACGGTTGTAAATCAGGTATGAACTCATTGGCTGAGTTAAAATGTTTATTAAAATAAATAAACATATAACATCCCTGAATTTCTGTACATTTCTAAGAATTAATTCTACAATAGATTAATTCTAGGTTATTCAAAGGTAATATATGAATCTCATTGAATATAACTTTTACAAATTAACTTTTAAAATATTTTTTCCAAAATAACTAATATATAACCCCTTTTAAAGATGAAATTAAAAATGCAAAAAATTTGAGGAAAAATAAAAAAAAATATGAAAAAGATTTTAAAAAAAAATTAGATGAATCTTAAAGAATTAATTCAACTATTCTATTTCAAGTGAAAATGAATCTTTGAAGAGTTCTTTAACAACTTTTAAATTATTAGTTTTAAGTTTTGATACAGTTACGTTATCATCAGCTTTTATATAATACTCTGCATCGACAATATCCCCTGAATCATTCATATACAGGAAAAGGCCATCTGCAAAGGTCAAAGGATCCCTTGAAGGAAGGAAAACTTCAAACCTTATGAGTACTTCTGATCCATATATGCTGTCGTGAAGCTCAAGTTTTTTTTCCTCGCTTTTAAGGGCTTCTTTGAATAATTTCATCCTTGCTTTAAGTTCTTTATCAATTGTTACCGTATCCTTCTTCTTTGCTGCCATTAAATTTGCCACCATTTTATTTTTATTAGATTAAATTTTCAATCGTTGAATATTAATGATTTGCCAAACCCATATAAAAACCCATTGTTTGATAACATTTGTGTTTAATTACACTATTAAAATTTATAAAAAAAATTAACTAAAAAGGATTATAAAGTTTTTTGAATTATACAAACGAGTGATATTTTTAATATTGTAATTTGGGTTTGGGAGCAATTCATCAATTTTGTTATCTAAATTAATTCCTTCATGTCAGATGGAGAATTTTGGAAAAATACGAGTTCAATACTGTTAAATACTTCAATGTTCTGGTTGATGGCATTTTTCAAGAAGGATCTTAATCTCGATACCACTTAAGGTTTGTTTATGACATCTCAAATATTAATTCAACTTCTTTTTTTTACTTAAACCTTAAGAAAAAAATTCTCCAGTTCATTCTAATGTTACCCTAAAACAGTTAAATACACCATAATCTTTATAATTGGAATATAATTTTAACAAATTACATTTTAGCAGATATTATCACATCTGAGATGGTTCATTATTTCCAAGAATTCTTAAGGCAGTTTTATAATAAATAATTCTTTTAAGGTTCAATATAACCTCTTCATACCAATCACAAACATTATAACATTTTTTAAGGAGATATTCA
>Ga0182021_10007132_pt1 | contig 13231 bp, 13 predicted proteins | sample 612E3MmetaG_FD_120493 | JGI IMG/M metagenome (GOLD analysis project Ga0182021, IMG submission 120493) | Permafrost microbial communities from Stordalen Mire, Sweden - 612E3M metaG (Illumina Assembly) | ecosystem: Environmental > Terrestrial > Soil > Wetlands > Permafrost | place: Sweden...
CAATCCAACAGTCTGCTTGACCAATTCATTACTTCCACAAGCGACTCTGAAAAAGCAAGTTTGCTCAACCAATGGCAAAAACTATACTACGACGAAGTGCCAGCTTCACAAATAATGTATCAAGCAGCGCCTGCTGTAGTCAATCCAGTCATAGGAAACCTAGGCACACCTGCGACAGGAGGAGGGGAAGGATGGCTTTACTTCAACGCACAACCTTACCCACAATTGCTAACCCGCAGCGACGGCAAAACTTCAATAACCTACTGTGCCACCTCATCAATTGACGCTCTCAACCCGCCAGAATCCAATAGCTGGTATGACACAATCGTAACCACGCCAATTTTTGACGGTTTAGCTGAAGCATGGCCAACAATGAACGGTCTCAGCGATCTTGAAACTCCAGCTTTGCTATCTTCTTGGAGCCATAGTACCGACGGTTTCACGTGGACATTCAATTGCAGACAAAACGTCACATGGCAAGACAACAAACCATTCACAGCAGACGACGTTTTGTACTCTCTTTGGGCTTTGATGAATCCCGACACAGGTTCTCAATACGTGGGTTATTACCAGAGCGTTTATGGCGACAACGTAAAGTTCACTTACTCAGATGGCACATCAGCTACTTTGGGTACCGGCAATAGGACAGGCACTATTACTGCAACTGACAAATATACCGTGACAGCGACACTTCCAGTAGTAGCCAACGGAAAACCATACGGCGACTTTGAACCTTTCTTGCTATCCCTCGCCAACAACATTATACCCAAACACATCTTTGAGAACATAAAACCAGCAGACTGGTCTACATCACCATTTAACACAGGCACAGGATCAATGACAATAAACGGCATAACATACACCGGCCCAGTAGGCACTGGACCATACAAATGGGTAAGCTACGATCAAACAGCTCAAGTCATACACCTACAGAAATATGACAACTACTGGAACGCAACTGGCTTAGAAAGCATGGGATTATTCCAGATGAAAGACTACTACATTCGATTCATTTCTGATAAAACATCTGCTCTGGCAGCTTTAAAGAATGGCGAAGTTGACATGCTTGACTACAACTATCAAATGCAAACCGATATTCCAACAATTGACCCTTCATGGGGCAAAGTTCTAAATCTCAATGGCGTCGGCAGACAAGAATTCGGCTACAACATGCAACACCCAATCTTCGGAACAGGTGTTGACACTCCAGTAGGCAAATCTGATCCAACCAAGGCAGCAGAAGCAGCAAGAGATGTCCGTGTAGCATTTGACTATGCAATTCCACGACAATTAATCATCAACAACTTGCTTTCTGGCTATGGAAAACCTGGAGTAACACCGATGTTACCTTCGCAACCTTACTACGACAATTCAGTAACAGCAAGGCCGTATGATCTATCTCAAGCAAGACACTACTTAGAACTAGCAGGATACACTCCACCTACAGTTAGTGCATCAAACGCAGTAAACGTTCAAAATACATTAGTGGACTCCACCGGAGCAGGACGAGCAAACGTGACATTGGTTTTGATGAGAACAGCAAACAACTCAACGATCCCAGGCTCACTCACAGAAGTAGCTCATACGACCACTGACGTTAACGGATTTTACAGTTTCGCAGACGTCCCAACAACTTCAGGAACATACTACTATTACGTAAGGGATGATTCGTCAGGAACATCACAATACACGTATGCTCAAAGCTTTACGGTATCTGCTTCTTCAACGATAAGCACAACCATGCTGCTGGCAATAGTGGCTGTCATAGTCATAATTGTAGTTATTTTGGTTATAGTAATTGCTATGCGCAGACGTAAGCCAAAGAAATAAGAGATTTCCATTTTCTTTCTTTTTTTATAATATCTAAAATCCAAAAAGAGATATTATTATTGATTCAACAAGCAGCATAATCGCTAAAATCAAATATTTATTAGCTCTTTTCTCGCTCTTCCTAAGCTTCTCGATTGACCATTGCTCATCTGATTTAAGAACGTACTCTTTGGTTTTGCTCGGTAAAACAGAGCCTGAAAAGGCAAGAGCGCCACCTACGATAAAGCAAATTCCCGTTTCCAGGAGAGCTATTTTGGAGAAATAGCTTGAGAAAAAAATCGTATTCCAGCCGTAACCCGACAAACCTAAAAGACCAAACAAAACAGCGTTAATTGCCCAGATTATTAAGTTCCCTTTAAGAACCCAGACAAATATCCTTCGCCAAACTGAGTTAATCATCTTTTAAATTTATAATAATCATCCCTTATATTTCTCTCGAATTGGCAAAACCATTTGCAGCTGAAAATTTCAGACCACAAATAGAAAGCCCAGTTACATCTGTTATTTTACAAGCATTATTGGAACAGTCGCTTTATGCAGAACACGATGACTAACGCTTCCCAACAAATGGGCTCTTAAGCCTTCAGGCTTGCCGCTGTTCATAATGATAAAGTCGATGTCTTCTTGATTGGATGCTTGGAGAATTGCGTCTGCAGGGTCTCCTGAAATAAGTCTCTGCTCAAACTGTAAGCCCTCTAACAATTCGCTAGCATGATTGAGGATTTGAAGCCCAACTGCTTTAATCTCGGGTTTCAATTTTAGCGGAGATTTTTCTTGAACGTGTAGCAGAACTATTTTTGCCCCAGTTGCGTTGCCAATCATTTTGGCGTTCAATAGAGCTTTTTCATCTTTTGCTGAGCCATCAACAGGAACCAGAACTTTATTAATCTCTCTTTTGTTTCTGACAATCATTATCGGAATTTTAGCGCTTGAAGACACTTTTGCTGAAACTTTGCCAAGGCTAAGATCATCTTTCTCCTCAGAACCGCCGTTATCCATAATTATAAGGTCGTATTTTCCAATTTCAGACTCAGAAATCACATTTTCCGCTATATCTTTAACTTCAACAAGTTTTCGTTTGGCTGTGATGCCTTCTTGAGCAAAAAAGGCAACAGCTTCATCAAGCAAACTTTGCTCTTTCGTATTGTACTCGTCTATTACTTCTTTAACGACCTCTTCAGAATAAGGGTATTCTCTAGTTTTAGGCAGACTCAGTGCTCTTGGAAACTGACCCGTAGCATTGCTTATAGGCGCATAGTTTTCTGTTGGAAGATAGACACGCCCCGGAAGACTCAACGGTTCGTTTGAAACAACGTGCATGACAGTGACTTGTGAATCAAAAAGCTTCGATAGGTAAAGTGTCATTTCTTGAGCAATTTTGGACTGAAGCGAACCATTAATGGGCAGAAGAATACTCTTAAAACTTGTTTCCAATTTCCTCGCCTAATCTAATTTGACTTCTGCTTGCTAATTAATAATTCGCAATTTTGGATTTAGTATAGCTTGTTAACCTTTTCTAGTAACTATGAAAACGCCAATGAAAATCAGGATTCCGCCTGCAATAACAGAAGGGTATAGTACTTCGTTCACAAAAGTAACGGCGAAAATTGAGGTGATTAGGGGTTCAGCGAATAGAAACGTGCTTGCAGTTGGTCCTGCTTTTTTTAGAACATAGAACCAGATGTAGTATCCGAGCACTGAACACGTAAATGATAGATAAAGTATGCCTAGCCACTGGTTTGTGTTAAGCGTAACTATTTGCAATAGGGAATTGTCTGCTATCGAGAAGGGAATTAAACAGAGCCCGCCCAATAGACTAACATAAGAAACCACAAGGAAGGCATCATACTTCTGCATTATTTTTTGTCCCCCTATACTATAAATTGCCCACATAACAGGCGTTGATAACAAAATTAAAGTGCCAACTAAGAACTGCATGTTTCCCTTAAGATTGAGAATATCAGCTGAAACTACTAGCAGGGTACCCGTTACGGCTACAATTATGCCGATGACTTGCCACTTCTTCAGGCGGTCACCGAATAGCCGAGCAGAAAAAACAGTAATGAGAATGGGTGAAAGCAAACACACAAGAATTGCGGCAATCGATGCCCCAGCCAATTGAATTCCTGTATATTGGACGGTGAAAAAGAAGGTTACTCCAGTTAAAGCCAATACAAGCAAAATCAGAAGGTCCTTTCTTTTAACTCCAAGTTTGTAGTTTGGAGTTATGCGCTTCTTAATAAAAAGAGCAAAAAGGAAAAGTGCTCCAGCAATTAAGAACCTATAAGTGGCAACTGCAATTGGAGAAAGACCCTCACCTAAAAGTACCTTAACAACGACAAAAGAGCTACCCCAAAAAACAATCAGCGCTACCATTAGCAAAGCTTGAAAACGGCTGATAGGGTGGGAAGCCATGTCTCAACATATTATGATTTTCCTTTTAAGCATTCAACTGATTCCTGTTTTTGAAGTACCGGCAAAATTGGGATTACTTTGGCTATTCAGCATAAACGTTCCAGTTTTGGAACAATTTGTTCCAAAATAAGAACTAAATAAGTGTTTCAAGGACTATAATTGTGAGGCGCATGCTAAAAACTGGAAATCGACTATTGTTCTCGTTTTTTGTCTTAGGACTGGCGGTTTCGCTGTTGTTTGTGTCCACAGTTAATGCTCAAACAAGTGTGGATGTTCAAGGTGCACCTGCTACAATTTATGTCAATCAACAAGTTCAACTTATTGCAAATGCGACAATGGGAACACCTCCTTACAGTTACCAGTGGTATACACAACTATGGTCAAGCGATCCATCTCATCCCACGGCAACGCCTCAGGGAAACATAGTTCCAATACCAGGTGCGAATGTTGCAAATTTCAATTTTACAGCTACTTCCCCCGGAATATACGATATTTCCATCAGAGTAAACGATTCTGCAAATAATTCAGTATACGATTCTTTTCCACCTGCAGGAATACAGATCACAGTTCTTTCAGGACAAACACATCCTTCATCAACACCAAAACCCACGGCGACAACTGCCGTTCCAGAATGCCCAACTTGGATAATTCCATCACTGTTTATAGTGGCAACACTACTGGCGATTGTATTCTATCGGAAAGACTCCCAAAAAAAACAGCTCCTTTTTTAGTCATAGTATTTAGCCAAGTATACCAGAGTGTAATAGAACCTGGTATGGAGATTCTTCTCTCTTCATGGTGAGTAAGCGTCAGTTTTTTTTCTGTCACTTTTAGTAATCTATTTTCCATTATAGCCCCAAGAAAGATAAAGCTATCAATATTACGCCGATGAAGAGGCTGTATGCGGCGAAGTAATGGAACTTTTTGTTTAAGACCAGCTTCTTTACTAGCACGATGGCTAAGTAGCCTGCAACTACTGTAAACACTAAACCTACCAATAAATCCAGGGAGCTAACGCCGACTCCCGTCGAAAAGGTGTCTCTCTGTAGGTATGCTTCAACGCCTAAATCGCCTATTATAGCGGGAATTGAGAGTAAGAACGAAAATTTGAACACCATTTCACGTTTAACGCCGTGCATTAACCCACTTGAAATTGTTGCGCCGCTTCTGGAGAGGCCCGGAAAACTTGCAGCTCCCTGCGCAGCACCCATGACAAGTGCTTTGCGGTATGAGATTTGGGTTTGGTTTTCTTTGCCGAATTTTGAGAAAAACAGCAGGGCGGCTCCGAATAGAAAAGTTATGCCCATAATGAGGAAGGTTTGGTAATTGTCGGCTAGGAATTTGTCGTAGAGTAGACCTATTATGCCTGTGGGTATCGTTGCAACCACAATCAGTGGGATGAATCGCCCATATTCGCTATGGAAATCCCTATGCACTAACGCGGTGAGTATGATTTTGATGTCGTGTCTAAAGTAGAATATTACAACTCCAAGTGTGCCGATATGTAGGAACACATTGAAGAGCGGTGTTGCGGAGAATCCCAGAAAATGCTCGGCGATTCGCAGATGCGCAGTGCTGGAGATAGGCAGCCATTCAGCTAAGCCCTGAATCAAACCAAGGATTATCGTTATTAGCAGTTGGTCAAGCAAACACTAAGCACCAAGCTTAACTTAACTACGCTTTCTAAAAGTGGGAATTGAGCAGAAGGCTTTTCCTTTTCTTACTGCCCGCTTTCTTGTGGCTCTTGGAAGAGCTTTTTGATTGCGCTGATTCTTGCTTTCTGTGCGAGCGCGTCGCTTGTAACGACTGTTAGGGCTTCTTCGGGGCACCATTTGACGCATTGTGGTCCGTCGGCTTTTTCTTTGCATAGGTCGCAGACGTAGACTACTTTGGTTTCTGGATGCAGCATTATAGCACCGTAGTCGCAGGCTTCGATGCACCAGCCGCAGCCGTTGCATTTGTCTTTATCAAGAACAATGTTGCCCGTGTCTTTTGACTGTGAAAGAGCATCTCGCGGACAAGCTGCAACACACGCTGGGTCCTCACAGAGTCTGCATGTGACTGCCATGTTGGCTAACTGGTTAACTCGAACAACACGGATGCGTGATTTGAGCGGGTTAAAGGCTTTCTCTTTCGTATAAGAGCAAGCATACTCGCAAGTTTGGCAACCCACGCATTTTTCTGGGTCAACGGAAACAAATTTTCTTTCGTTTTCCTTAACCATTTTAATCCTCTTTCCCTTCGACAATATTTGATAAATCTTCTAAGCCGAGTTTTTTGAGCAAAAACATCATTGGTACTCCATCGACTGTCCAGCCACGTGCTTGGTAGTAATCATCTAGTAACAAATCAAGTTCCTCTTGGGACACTGCAGAACCTTTTGAAGGTCCGTCATCAGGGATTGGCTTATTCATAACTTTCCATGGCAACGTATCATCTTTGCGGCTGAAACCTTCTCGAATATTAATTAGCCGAGCGAGATTGCTTATTCTTTCACCTGCAATTCCGAATTCTTCAGGCGTCATCTCGATCCCAGTTACTAATGTGTAGAGTTTTGCCATGTCACCGAGTTCCTTATAGAGGGTGCCTTTTGCGTTTTTGCAGATGATAAGCGAATCAATTAATGCGAAAACATCTTCTGAATCTTTAACGAGTTTTCCGCGTCCTTTTTCAGCTTTAAACCGATCGACTTTACCTGAAAGGTCTAGTGCGAAAGCGCCGCTTCGGTTGTGATCCGCCCCTCGAAAAGAAACTGCAAAACTTAAAGCTGCTGTTTTAAGGCATCGTAAATCGTAGCCTGTGACTTCTAAGCCTTTAATATTTTGGGCGAGCTTGTCTGAGCCTTTGCCGATTTTTTCTGCGGCTGCTTTGACTCCATCAGCGAGAATATCGCCGATTCCTTCTCGTCTGCCTATTTTTTCTATGAGTTGTATCAGGGCTTCCGAGTTTCCAAAGTGAGCATCAATTCCACCAAGTTCTTCGTGTGTAAGGATGCCGTTTTCGTGGCAGTCCATGACGAAACTAACTGTTACGCCTGTGCTTGTTGCGTCTAAGCCGTAGTAGTTGCACAGTTCAGCGGCTTTTATTATTGCATCAAGCTTATCTACGCCGCAGTTAGGTCCAAGTGCCCAAATATTGTCGTATTCCATCCGCGCCATGGTTCCTTTGTAGGGACCTTCACGAACTACTGCTTCATGTTCACATCGCATGGCACATGAGTTGCAAGCGATAATTTTTGCGACGTACCTTTCGTTTAGTTCTTCACCGCTTACCTTTGCAGCATTTTCAAAACACGAGTTATTGTAGTTGCGTGTAGGCATGCATGACAAGGCATTTTGAATCATGATATTTTCGGCTGTTCCCAACGTTCGGTATTTCTGGGCTGCTGGTCCTTTCATTCGCTCATGGAATTCTTTAACCATTTCCATGAACTCATCTGGTTTTGCAACCACAATATCGTTGGTTCCTCGAACGGCGATAGCTTTTAAATTCTTAGAACCCATTACTGCGCCTAAACCTGTTCTTCCCGCAGCACGAGTTTTCTCATTTATTATTCCGGCGATTTTCGATAGTTTTTCTCCAGCTAAGCCGATGGATGCTACCCGAACATAGTAGTCGCCAACTTCATCTTTAATTGCATCTTCTGTTTCGCCAGGTGATTTACCCCAAATATTCGCTGCATCAAGCAATTGTGCTGAATCATCGTCGATCCATAAATAAACAGGCTTTTCCGCTTTTCCAGTTAAAATAACGGCGTCATATCCAGCTCTTTTTATTTCTGCTCCAAAAGTACCGTGACTTACGGCTTCACCAACGCCGTTGGTTTCTGGTGATTTTGATATGAATGCATGTCCGTTTCCACCTGTGGGAAACATTGTTGCAGAAACTGGCCCGACTGCTAAAACTAATGGGTTTTCAGGGTTGAATGCGTCAACGCCTGCTTTTGAGTTGTCTAGCCAAAGTTTCATACCTAAGCCCATCCCGCCAACGTATTTTTTGGCGGTTTCTAAAGCTAGTTTTTCAACAGTAATTTTGCCTGTGGTTAAGTTAATGCGTAGAATTTTTCCTGCGTAACCGAACAAACCTTGTTCCTCCAAGCTAATTTAGAGTTATTAGGCAGTTAAAAAGTATATTAACTTAATGGGTTTTAATTTTGGAAATCATGGCTTAAAGGGGATTTACCAGTACCCCGTCAGGCACCAAAAATCACATCGTTTTTTAGAATTTCCCGGAGCGAAATTTAGTTTTTGGGCGAAAAAAGATATGAGAAGCTTTACTTTATATCAATCCTGAGAATTCAAGAGTAGTGTTTGAAATTGAAAATAAAGGTTCATTACATCAGCTTGGTTAAAACATTTACAAAAACAAGCCAAGACGAATTCGATCTTAAAGATGCTGCATTATTGTCAGATGTTTTGGATAAAGTCTCAGAAAAACATGGCAAGCCGTTCACTCAAGAAGTCTATGACTTGGAACAAAAACAGATGAAAGCAAATTTTGTGGCAATGGTTAACGGAGTATTAATGGATCAGCTAAAAGGTGTTAATACACCGCTGAAAGATACCGACAGCATAATTCTGATGTCCCTTGTAACAGGCGGATAGAAAGCTGACTAAAAACGAAAACCCCAAAACCGTTTACTGGCTAGAAAACAAGCTTTACCTAAACATAACCAACAAGTGCTCAAACTGCTGTTTTTTCTGCCTTAGAAATTTTAAACGGGGCGTCGGCGGCTTCAACCTTAAGCTCTCTGGGGAGCCAAGTCTTTCTCAGATTATAGGTGAACTTAGAGAAGTTTTGAACATGCGGAATTGGGTTGAAGTGGTTTTTTGTGGTTTTGGCGAACCGACCGAGAGATTGGACGTTTTGTTGGAGCTTGCAAGGTGGATAAGGCAGCATTATCGCAGACCGTTAATAATCCGTGTGAACACGAATGGGCATGGTTACGTGCTTAATCAGGGCAGGGATGTGGCTGCTGAATTGAAGGCAGCTGGCGTTGACAAAGTAAGCGTTAGCCTAAATGCTGCGGAAAAAGAAACTTACGCGGAGATTTGTAAGCCAACTTTCGATGGCGCTTATGAAGCTGTTACTGATTTCATAAGAAAAGCTAAACTTGTGCTAGACGTTGAGGCTAGTGCGGTTCGGATACCGGAGGTAGATATAGCAAAGGTGCAGACTGTTGCCGCTGGGTTAGGGGTTAAGTTTAGAGTTAGAGAGTACATCCCTTGCTTTTATTGACCTGAACAACTTAATATTTGGCAATGTTTTTGTTTTATTTAGGTTACAATGACTTCTGACGATGATAAATTCTGCTTAGAAAAGCCAGAGGAAAAAGAGCCAAAAGAAAATGAAAATAGACGCGTAATGATTTTCTTTGTAGTTTTGCTAGGCTTAACTGTATTGATAGCAGGACTATTGGATTACCTACTTTCGGGAGTCCCCCTTGGCTTTAACCTGCCACTCGTCAATATTCAAGCGACGTTAAGCGACATATTGTATTATGTCTCTGTTCTTTTTGTAGCTGCCTACATTGGCATAGTAGGTCTTAAGGAACTAGTTGTTGAAAGAAGATTTTCTGTAGAGTTTTTGATGGCTGTAGCAGCGCTTGGTGCACTCTATCTTAACGCACGATTTGAAGCGGCAACGGTTCTGTTTCTTTATTCCATCGCTGAGTACTTTGAAGGCTACATTGAAGATAGAGCACGACGAACTGTTGAGAAGCTCTCCAAATTCATGCCAGACAAAGCAAGAATCACAGCCAATGGAGTAGAAAAAACTGTTAATGTTAACGAAGTTGAGCCTAACACGACTTTGCTTGTCCGCCCAGGAGAACGGATACCTTTAGACGGCAACGTTGTCGAAGGTTTCTCACATGTTGACCAAGCCATAGTTACCGGTGAATCCGTACCACTCACAAAAAAAGAAAACGACTGCGTCTACGCAGGCACATTAAACATGGATGGCCCGCTAAAGATAACAGTCACAAAAAAAGCAAGCGAAACCCTTGTCTCAAGAATAATGGTGCTTGTAGCACAATCAGGCAAACGAAAAGCCACCATAGAAAAACTCGTTGATCGATTCTCAAAAATTTATGTTCCAATAGTTATTACATTAGCAGTTTTAACCGCCGCTGTACCAACATTGCTCTTTAGCATGCCTTTCCACATATGGTTCTATCGTGCACTCATTCTCCTCGTGGTTTCATGCCCAAGCGCCTTCATCATCTCAGTACCCGCAACAGTCTTTGTCGCCATAACAATCGCTGCCAGAAGAGGCGTAATAATCAAAGGCGGAATCTTTGTAGAAAAATTAGCCAAAGTAAAAAGAGTCGTTTTTGATAAAACAGGCACATTAACGTTAGGAAGACCATCAGTGCATGAAGTGAGAATTGTAAATAGAACTGAAGAGGAAGCATTGGCTTACGCCGCAGCACTGGACCAGTTTTCAAATCACCCCGTCGCTCAAGCCGTCGTTAGACGGGCCACAGAAAAAGGCATTGACTTAACCAAATACAAAGTTACCGATGTAGTCGAGGTTTCTGGGAAAGGCATCGTTGGCAATGTTAACGGCCAATTTGTGGCAGTTGGAAACTTGGAATTAATGAAGGAATTTGACTGCAACTGTACTGAAGCATTTTCGATCGATCAAAATGATACACACACCTCGATTTGCGTTTCTGTTGCCAAACAAGGGTTAGCAGCAGTTTGCGTCGTTGATCAAGTTAGGCAGGATGCTCTCAAAGCTGTGAGTGACCTAAAGAAAAACGGTATAAAAACTGTAATGTTAACTGGTGACAGAGCATCAATTGCTAAGGAAACTGGAGATATCTTAAAGATAGATGAGGTTTACTCCGAACTATTTCCAGAAGACAAACTGAAATGCATAGAAGAGATGAAAGGCAAAGATGGGCTTGTGGCAATGGTCGGCGACGGAGTTAATGACGCTCCTGCACTTGCAGCTTCAGACGTCGGAATTGCCATGGGCGCAGCAGGAGTTGACGTCGCAATGGAGTCAGCAGACATCATTCTGGTCAAAGATGAGTTAGCGCAAATACCGTACTTGATAAAATTAAGTGACAAAACCATGAAAATTGCCAAACAAAACATTGCCGCATCACTGGTCATAAAACTAATTCTAGGCGCACTAGGCGTAATTGGCGTAACAGGTTTGCTAGCAACTGTCATCGCAGGAGACGATGGAGTTACGATGCTTCTTTTACTGAATTCTCTACGGTTGGAAAGGATAAAATAATTTTTAAAAAGTAAATTGCACATGTGGCTGTCTAAAAGCCTTAACGGTTTCGATTAAGCAATTGAAGAATAATATTATGAAATATTAATTAACACTAAAATATGACATTAACTTCATGCCGAAAACACCCAAGACTCAGCCAAAAAAGCAGCTGAAGACAAAGGCAAAACAAAAGGTTCAGCCTAAACCAGTCAGCATTACGTCCCGGAAATCTTACTGGATAGCGTTGACGTTAACAATGGTTGTTTTTGGTATATTTAGCGGATATACAAACAGAATGGCAGTGGCGGCAATAGGTCTTCTAATAGGCAGCGTTCTAACGCTGACAGGCTTTGCATTCTACCTCAATTTCTATCCATCCACCTTGAAGGCCACTCAAAGAGCACTATACCTATTTGTCGGCGCATCCATCATCGGCTTCAGCATCTGGGCAGTCATTGTGCTTCTATTAAACGCGACCTCGCTTATGCCGCATATAGTAACTGATGTAGGCAACAGCTTTTTCGCTATAACAACCCTAATAATCTGCTTAATTTCAGGAGCATTCATCGGCGACCTAATAGGAAAAAACAAAGAAAGACTATTTTCGTTTACTAATAAATTCAGAAGTTAACAACCTTAATTTGCGAATACGGCAATGACAAAGCCGTAAATTTTTCCACTTTCCCCAGAAACTTTAAGAGCACAATCAATAAGCATCTTCAATACACATCAGCCAAGGACAGATCTGCATTGAAATTTGGAATAATGACGCGTAACATGGAAGCATGGAGCAGCACGCAAGTTCGAGAAGCCCTAACTAAGCGTGGCATCCAATACGAATGCTTCACTTTCCCAAAAATCGTCGCACGACTCGCATACAAACCTTATTTCAAAGTCAACGGCACAAGCATTTTAGACGACTTAGACGCACTTATCATCCGCCCGATCGGGCGTGGTTCCCTTGAGGAACTGGTTTTCCGAATGGACATGCTCTACAAGCTTGAGCGTCAAGGCTTCTATATGGTGAATCCGCCAACGGCAATTGAGCATTGTGTTGACAAATACGATATTTTAGCGCTCCTTGAGGATGTGGGCGTTCCTGTACCACGAACATTAGCCACTGAAAGCGTAAATGAAGCGCTCAAAGCTTTTTCTGAACTTGGCGGAGATGTCGTAGTTAAACCGATTTTTGGATCCAGAGGTCAAGGTGCAACACGCGTAGTTGATGCAGACATTGCTGACACAGTGTTTAAAGCCATAACTTTCCATCATGGCGTAATCTATATGCAAGAATTTGTACCACATGGACACTCCGATATACGCGCATTCGTTATTGGAGACCGAGTAGTCGCATCAATGCGCCGCGTCGCAGAAGGTTGGAAAACTAACTACAGCCGAGGAGCTAGACCAGCACCAGCAACAATTAGCAAAGAATTCGAAGAATTAGCGATTAAATCAGCTAAGGCGGTAGGTGCCAAAATTGCCGGAGTTGATATCCTTGAAGGACCCCAAGGACCACGCATAGTTGACGTAAATAGTCAGCCAGGATGGAAAGGCTTGCAAGTCGTAGCAAAAGTCAACATAGCTGAAGAAATAGTGAACTTTGTGCTGTCCGAAATCAAAAAATAAAGCTATTTGCCAGAAAGAATCCTATCGTAAGGGTCGCCAGAAGTCAATGGAAAAGACTCTTGTTTGCCATTTCTAAGTAACACCCGATCTTTATTTTCGCTAAATTCACCCATGAAGCTAGCTG
>Ga0182021_10007133_pt1 | contig 13230 bp, 9 predicted proteins | sample 612E3MmetaG_FD_120493 | JGI IMG/M metagenome (GOLD analysis project Ga0182021, IMG submission 120493) | Permafrost microbial communities from Stordalen Mire, Sweden - 612E3M metaG (Illumina Assembly) | ecosystem: Environmental > Terrestrial > Soil > Wetlands > Permafrost | place: Sweden...
CTCGAGATTCTGATCGCGGTGGATAGGCGCGTCGAAACGCTCTGGGGCGTCGGCTCGAGGAGCGAAGCAGAGGCTCGCGCCGCGCTCGAGTTCGTGCACGCGCACGGCGGCTGAGAGGCCGCTGCCGGTAAGCCGGACACACGTCCGCTAATCTAGGCTCGCCCACGAGACGGTGAGGGGCTTAGGCCGAGCGCCCCCTCACATTGCGCGTGTAGTGGATCGCGCGCGCCGCGACTGCCCGCTACCCCCTTCGACGGCCCAGAAAACTTCTGGCCCCGAAACGAACCGGTGCGCTTAACCGACCGGGATTGTGGTGTTGGTCGGAACGGTTTCGAAGAGCACCGTGGTCTCCATGCCGTTGATCACCGGATACCACGGCGGGAACAGAGACTGAAGGGCGTTGAAGGTGCTGCTGTACGAACCGTCGTCGGATACGTAAGAGCGGTTGTCGAAATCGGATGCGCAGCCCGCCGTCTGGGCCGTTGACGAGCCTATGAACAGCAGCGTGGAGCCGTTCGCTCGGTTCGTCGAGCACGACGCGGCGGACGACCAGGTGCCTGTCAGGGCGATAGAGGCTGCGCGCCACTCGAATGGTGCGGAGGTAGTGCCATCAGGGGACCACGAGGCCATCCAGACGTCGCTGTTGGCGATCAGTCCGAGCACGTCGTCGTTCGGGCCTCCACCGTGTGCCGGGTCGGAGTTGTAGTAGATGTCTCCGCCGACCACGACGTCCTGGTTCGTGGCGACGGTCACGCTACCGTTGACGATGCTCGAGCCGTCGCTGCTGTACCCGGTAATAGCGCTCGGCCAGGAGATGATCGCGTCCTGGCCGGTGTAGAAGGCGCCGTTCCCCGGAACCGGTCCGTTGTATACGGGGTTGGGGCTGGGCAGCCCGCCCGAGACGTCGGATACGATCGTGCCGGCGTTGAAAGTTGTTCCCCCCGAGCCGCACGAGCTGCACTTGACCCCGGTGAACGTTCCGCTGGTCGAGCTGTCCGCCGTGCCCGTCGTGCCCGTGTAGGTGACCGCCGTGGTGACGCTGCCGGAGGGGCCGATGTAGAGCGTGCCGGAGCTCGGGAAGGAGGCCGTGTTCCCGTTTACGGTCATGGTGGTCGAGCTGTTCGACTTCAGCGTCACACCACTGCTGAGCGCGACGTCGTTGCAGTATGGCTGGGTGGTTTGCGGAGTCGAGCTGTTGATGCATCTCCATACCTGGACGGTGCCGTTCTGAGAGAAGTTGAAGCGCCAAGCGCTTGCGGTCGAATCTTCGAAATCGGTCGAGGGAACGTTCTGCCCGGCCGCGCGCTTGACGTCCGCCAGCGAAACGGCGAAGGAAGAGTTGCTCACGAGAGTGGGGGACGAGAAGATCGCGGGGTTGACGAGCGTGCGGATACTCGGGTTCGTGGAGGGCGTGTAGATCTTCGCTCCATTCTTGAGAGTCGGCGAGCCGGTCACGCTCACTTCCGACTCCAGGTTCCCGTACGCGGTACCGCTGTGACTGATAGTCCCGCCCGCGTAAACCGTTCCGTAAGTCGTGGCGTCGTCTCCGTAAGAGACGCTACCGGGCCACATGAACTGGTAGTCGGCCGGAGTCGATCTCCTCACGCGCGTCTCGATCGATTGCTCAGGAACGGTCGTGTCGCAGGTCGTTCCGCCCGAGACGAGCTTGCAGCCGGTGGACAGGATAGTGACGTAGTTTGTCGCGAGCGTGGGGCTCGGCGGTGTGATCATCAGGTCGTAGGCGTAACCCTTCAGAATGGTCGAGTTGCCGTAGACGTTGCCGGTTCCCTGGTACCAGTTATCCTCGTTATTCGTGGCGCTGGGGTTTTTGTATCCCCAGTGAGTGCCCGGAGTCCAGGCAGAGCCGTGGGAGACGACGAGGGAACCCCAAGCGTTGCAGACTCCTAGAGAGTAGGTCGTGCACGACGTCCGCGTCGCTTCGCCGTTGGCGACATAGTGGTTGTAGTACTGAGGATCGTCGAGCAGCTTGGCGACGTAGTCGTTAATGCCTGCTTCGGCTGCCTGATAAACGGCGTCCTTCTTGACTGCGTCCGTGGCGCGATTGGACTCCGCGGTAACTTGGTCGACCAGCACGACGGCGAGGACCGTGAGGAGCGAGACCATGCAGACGACCGTGAGCATTGCGAATCCGCCCTCGCGTGCGAAGAATCTCTTTAGGTTTCTCATGATGATGATACGTTCCACCTCAGGGTTGCGACCGCGCCGTAGTAGTACGGCGCGCTTGACGCGATGGGTGCTATCGCTACTTGCGTGACCATGGTCTTGAGATACGAGACATCGGTTGGAGCGGTGCACTGCCAGGTTATGAGCTGGGGAGAAGTCGGGTTTGTCGGAGAGAGCGCCATATCGCGCGGAGTCGACGTGCAGTACTGAAAGACGGTGGTGGGATTCCGAATCGAGTCGAAGAGCGTCTCGACGGGGCCGGTATCGCTGCTGATTCCCGTCCAAGGCGGCCCATTCTTGTTCGTGCTCGTGGTCACTTGGCGGTACATGTACCAATCAGCCGATGTGCCGCCCACCCAGTACTTGATCCTGCGCATGTGTCCCAAACGATCGGGTGAATAGAAGGCGATCGAGCTGGAGGTGTAGCTGATGATCGGCACGGTCGTGTCTCCGTAGGAAGCATCGCGGACGTCGCTCACGAGCTGATTGAGCGAGGCGCGCACCGAGGTCTGAAGAGTGTTCTGCTCTTGCACCGCCGTGCTTCGGGTGATGACGGCGCTGAGTGTCGCCGCGAACATGGCCGACATGATGCCGACCAGAACCACGACGATCAGCATCTCGATCAGCGTGAACCCGCCCTCGCGCTCCATCGCTGCCCAGCGGCGGTAAAACGTAGACACACCGTTCATGAGACCGTCACCGCGAGGGCGGAGCACGAGTTCGTTGTCCAATCCTGATTGACGAGGCTCCCGCGCAATGCTCCGCTTCGTGCGTAGAGGTCATAGTGGGCCTGCGCCGGGACGTAGAAGGTGTACGTTCCGACGCTGCCAGTCATCCCGGTGAGGTAGATGTTTGGAACGGCAACGGTATTCGACCAGTCGTCGACGTCAACGCGGGCGTTCTGCAGCTTGGTACCGCCCGAGTTCTTCACGGTTACCGTGCACGCTTTCGTCGTCGCCACATTGGGTGAAGCCGGGAGGGTGACGACGATGGTCTTGGTGAGGGTGTTCGGGTAACCGTCAGACGCACTGAGCTGGGCGGTCGCGGCAGCGAAGTAGCAGCTCGGGGAGGATGTGCTTGAGCAACCTGTCGTCGTCGTCGAGGCCCTGACGCCCAGTTGGTAAACGACGCTGGGAATGAGCCCCTCGGCTCCGAGATCGTCCGAGATCTCGCTTGTTCCGGTCACGTTTATGTAGCAACTGCCCGAAGCAGGGCCGGACTGTGTGAACTCCTCGGCGCTACGGAGGAGCGAGGAGGAGGAGGAGAGGTTCTCGCCCACATCCACGCTTGCGGAGCCCGCGTATGAACTTCCGTCCGCGTTGTTGATCTGGATGCAGAAGGTCACCGGTTGGTACAGGTAGATGGTCGTCGATATCGTCTGGCTAGGAGAGATCTGGACGTGCGCGGCGTTCGCGGCCAGGCTGGGACTGGGCGTGGTGGGGCCGATGTCCTCCCTGAGCGTCTGGTAGTTGGTCAGGCCTGTCCCGATGTCGTAGTAAGAGGTATTGCCCGAGGTTGGATTCGCCGTCAGCGCCGGGAAGGTGACCAGGCCGGTCTCGTCGGTTACGTCGTTCGCGGGCGTGGGCCCGTCAGTAAGGTTCACGGCGACGTTCTGGAGCGCCGTCTTGAGAGCGTAGTCCTGAGTCGTGACGTTGATGATCGCGTTGTTGACGCCACCGTAGGGGGCGCGCGTCGAGGACGACAAATAGGTCAAGACTCTCGCGACCTGCGCGTTGTCGGTGTTCCGGGTAATGGTGACTCTGATCTGCTTGTAGTTCGCGCCTGTAGCGAAGCTGCTCGGGATCGGGTCGTTCACCCATCTGATGCGGGTCTTGAGTGTGTACCAGAGCCCGGCCACCAGTTTCGTCTGACTGGGCGTGACAACGCCTGTCGGGTTGCCCGTAGTGGTGCCGACGTTCGCGTAGCTCAGCTGGCGAATGTACTCGACTTGCTGCTGTGCCAGCTCGAGCCCGATCGTTCGCTGCCTAGAAAGAGCATCGGACGCCGAGGCGGATGAGAGCACGGTGATGAGCGAGGTGCTGACGATGCCGAAAATGACGATGGCCATGATGGCTTCGATCAGCGTGACGCCAGCCTCACGTCGGACGACGCGAAGCAGCCTCTTCGTGATGCACTTCATCCAGTCCACCTGAATACACCTTCGGCATAAACGAGCGAGACCTCGTCCCCCAATCTCGCTATAGGGCATACCCGTTTCGGTTCTCGGGTTTTTCGCGCCGGGCGTTGAATTACGCTCACTTGGGAGGGGTGAGAGGGGCGCGAGCGAAGAAACAGCCGTTAGCCTTGGCACGGACGAGGCCGAAAGCAGAAGCCCGGCGATGACTCCAGCACCATTCAATTCCCTGAAGCGCGAGCGATGAGCATAGCCCTCGCGATCTTCATTCTCTTGCCGGGGCTCGCGCTCGGCAGCTTTCTCAACGTCGTCGCCGCCCGCGTACCGCTGCACGAGTCGATTGTCCGCCCGGGCTCGCACTGCATGACCTGCGGGAAGGCGATCGTCTGGTACGACAACATCCCGCTTGTCTCCTACGTCGTTCTGCGTGGCCGATGTCGTAACTGCGGCGCTTCGATCGGACTTCGTTATCCGGCGGTCGAGCTCGTGACGGCGCTGCTCGCGTCGGGTTGCGTCTGGAAGTTCGGGCTTCATCTGGAGGTGCTCGCCGCGATCTTCTTCTGCGCCGTGCTGGTCGCCATCTCGGCTGCCGACCTCGAGCATCGCATCGTCCCCAACGTGATCGTGCTGCCGTCCGCCGTGATCGTCCTCGTTGCCCAGACCGCACTTCACCTGTCCGTCGAGTGGACGATCGCCGCTTTCGCGGCGTCGGGCTTCTTACTCCTTACGGCGCTGCTCTATCCGGGCGGAATGGGCATGGGCGATGTGAAGCTGGCCTTTCTGCTCGGTGCGATGCTCGGTCGCACGGTTGTCGTCGCGTTCGCTGCGGGCATGGTCGCCGCGCTCGTGCCTTCGATCTGGCTGCTCATCCGCCACGGCTCCAAGGCGCGCAAGATGAAGATCCCCTTCGCTCCCTTCCTGGCGCTCGGCGGAGTAGTGGCGCTCTTCGTCGGCAAGGCGTTGCTCGACGCCTACCTGTCGCTCCTTTGACCATCCCCGGGCGGGGCGCTTCCCGCGCCCGCGAAAAACCTGCAAGCGCCAATCGAGTGGGTGAATTTTTCGCCCATCTGCATCACTCGTGGCGGTGTCAAGTAGTGGCCTTAAGCTGCCGATAGCTCGTTCGAGGGATAGATGGCCGAAGAACGTCAGTCCACAAAGAGTGGGGGACGCGCGAGCGCGCGCGGGAGCGCACGCCCGCTGGCCGGCGCGCGGAAGATCAACGAGCTCGTAGAGCTCCTCGGAGATCTGATCGAGGCAACCGGCCTGGTAACGGCCGACAAGCTCGCCCAGGCGCGCAGCGACGCCGGGGCCTCTGGCTCGCTCATCGCCGCGCTGACCGAGAAAGGCGTGATTCCCGCAACGCGGGTGGCCGAGGTTCGGGCGTCGCACTTCCACCTACCTCTGATCTCACTTTCCGACGAGAAGATCTCTCCCGACGCGGTTGCCTCGATCCCGATTCACGTCCTCGAAAGGGTCGTCGCCCTTCCTTACAAACTTTCCGACAACCGCCTGCTCGTAGCGATCGCCGACCCCTCCGACGTGACCGGCGTCGACGAGCTGAAGTTGGCAACGCAACACCACGTCGAGCTCGGCGTCGCATCGAGCGAAGAGATCCTCGAAGAGCTGCAAGGATTGCAGCGCGCCAACGAGACCCTGCATGCTCAATCGGCGGCGCTGGAAGACGTCGAAGTAGTCGATGAGGACGCGGAGATCGAAGACCTCGAGGCCGACGACGGCATCTCGGACGCGCCACTCGTGCGACTGGTGAACGCGATCATCTTCCAGGGTGCCGAAGACGGGGCGAGCGACATCCACTTCATGCCCGAGGAGGACGCGCTCGTCATCCGCTACCGAATCGACGGTGTGCTGCAAGAGGTCCAGCGTGTTCCGCGGCGCATGGCCTCGGGTGTCACGACGCGCCTCAAGGTGCTGGCCAAGCTCGACATCGCCGAGCGCCGCAAGCCCCAGGATGGGCGTATCTCGTTGAACGCCAAGGCGGCAGGCCGGATGCTCGACATCCGCGTCGCGGTACTGCCGACGGTCGAAGGCGAATGCGTCGTGATGCGCCTGATCGACAAGTCGAAGAAGGCGCCGACGCTGGAGGGCCTCGGTCTGGCCGACGAGATGCGCGAGGCGCTGGAGCACGTGGTCAAGAAGCCGACCGGCACCCTGCTCGTCACCGGACCGACCGGCTCCGGTAAGTCGACCACGCTGTATGCGGCCTTGCACATCGTCGCTCAGCCCTCGGTCAACGTCATCACCGTCGAGGATCCGGTCGAGTACCGGCTGCAGGGCATCAACCAAGTTCAGATCAACACCAAGGCCGGACTGACCTTTGCGGCCGTCCTGCGCTCGATCCTGCGTGCCGACCCCGACGTCCTGATGGTGGGGGAGATCCGCGATTCCGAGACGGCCAAGATCTCGATCGAGGCGGCGCTCACCGGTCACATGGTGCTCTCGTCTCTGCATACCAACGACGCTCCGAGCGCGCTCACGCGCCTGAACGAGATGGGCGTCGAGCCCTTCCTCACCAGCGCCGCCGTCTCGGGCGTTCTGGCTCAGCGCCTAGCCCGCCGCCTTTGCACCAACTGCGCCGAGATGTATTCACCCTCGGTCGACGAGATGATCGCGGCGAACGTCTCGCCCGACAAGGCCGCCCGGCTCGACGGAATGGCCTTCTATCGCAAGGTCGGCTGCCCACGCTGCAACCAGACCGGCTTCAAGGGCCGGCTCGGTGTTTTCGAGTTCCTGAACATGAGCGACGAACTGGCCGCCTACTCGGCGACGAAGCCTTCTCATGAGGAGCTGAGAACGCGTGCGATCAAATTGGGCATGCGCACGATGTGGGACGAGGGCATGGACAAGGTCGCTCAAGGATTGACTTCGATCGAGGAACTGGCTCGTGTCGTTGCGAGCTAGACCTCGGCGCTACAGTGTGCGTGTCAACGCGCTCGAAGTCGGGCGCCGGTGATTGCGGAGGCGTGAGAAGTGCCTTTTCATCGTCGTAAACAAGAAAGTGAGCCCGATACTCCGACTCCGGACGTCCCCCCGGTAGCGCCCGAGCCTGCTGCCGCAGCACCCGTACTTCCGCCTCCGCCGGAGGTGCCGCCGCCGAGCGAGCCTCTACAGATGCCCGAGGCGCAGCCCGAGACGTCGGTCGAGTCGCAGTTCCAACCCGTGGAGGGTGCGGACGAGATGCTCGATATGCCGCTCGGGACGCTCATCTTTCGGGCCGGTTTGATCGCGCCGCAGCAGCTCGAGGACGCGCTCGCCGAGGGGCTTCGCTCGGGCAAGCGCCTGGGCGAGGTGCTGCTCTCGCGCGGCTGGTTGAGCGAGGAGGATCTGGCCCGGCTACTTGCGGGGCAGAAGGGCTTGCCCTACGCCGATCTCGACAAGATCGCCATCGATCGCGAGCTGGCCCGTGCCATGAGCTACGACAACGCGCGCAGCGAGGTGGCACTGCCGGTCGTGACCGAATTCGGCCTGCCGGTGGTCGCCATGGCCGACCCCGACGAGACGGCCATGGAACGCTTGCGCGTTCAACTCGGCCCCGAGGTTCGATTCGTCGTCGGCGCGCCGAGCGTGCTTGTACGTCTGATCGACGAGGTGCTCGGCGACGCTCCGACTCCAGGGCTGGTGGTCGCTCCAGCTACCGACTATCAGTTCGCCCCGGTCGAGCCGGCGCCCGTCGCGGCGCCCGTCGCGGAGCCTGCAACGGAGCCCGAGTCGGCTCCGCTCGAGCCGGTCGCGGTCGATTCGGGCGATCAGGAAGCAGCCGCGCCTGCTCCCGAGCCCTCGACGCACGAGATTCGCCCAATCATCGTCGAGGGGGAAATCGAATACCCGACGTTCGGCGAGTTCCAACCCATCCCGGAGACCGAGAGCATCACGAAGCCCGAGGAGCAGCTTCCCGCCGAGGTACAGATGGGTGAGTTCGGTTATTACGACGATCCCTCGCTGCTGGAGGGAAATGCCTGGCGCGCCGGAGAAGCCGGACCGCCGCCGCCGGCGGAACCGCCTGAGGAGAGCACCGATCTGAGCGCCGGTCAGTACGGCGCCGAGCAGCCGGTTGAAGAAGCCGGGCAGCCGTTTGAAGAGGCGGCAGCGCCGATCGAAGAAGCCGAGCAGCCGGTTGAAGAAGCCGGGCAGCCGTTTGAAGAGGCGGCAGCGCCGATCGAAGAAGCCGAGCAGCCGGTAGAAGAAGCCGAGCAGCCGTTTGAAGAGGCGGCAGCGCCGATCGTAGAAGCCGAGCAGCCGGTCGAGCAAGCTTGGGAGGAGACTCCTCCGGAGGTCGCTCCGGAGCCGGTCGCCTCCGACGATGAGGAGCCCGCGTACGAGCAACCGCCCGAGGGGGCGGAGGAGGTCGCAGACGCATCCTCGGGCGAGGAGGATCAACCGCTCACGGCGCCCGCCTGGATGCGAGGCGAGGTGAACGTGATCACGGCCGACGTGGCCGACTTCATCGATTCCGGCGCTTCGGTCGCCCCCGATACCCCGAGTGCACCGGCAGGCGAAAGCGGCGACGTCGCGGCGGACGAGTCGCAGCCTGTCGTGAGCGAAGACGAAGCAGCGGCCGAGACCGCGCCGATCGTCGAAGACGAGGCCGAGGCGGAAGCCGTCGAGCCCGCTCCGGGCGAGCCGGCCGCCGCGGAGATCGGCAGCGAACCTCCGACCTGGGCGAGCGAGCCCGCCGAGCCGGCCGAGGAAGTTCCCGCCGAAGATGCCGACAACGCTCCGACCGAACCGGCCGCCGCGGAGATCGGCAGCGAACCTTCGACCTGGGCGAGCGAGCCCGCCGAGCCGGCCGAGGAAGTTCCCGCCGAAGATGCCGACAACGCTCCGACCGAACCGGCCGCCGCGCCGCAGGAAGTATCGGCTCCGGGCTCAAAGCAAGGCGCGTTCGAGTTGGTACTACGGCTCGTAGACGGCGATCGGATTCCGATCGGATCCTTCGACTCCGTCGATAAAGCCCAGGATAAAGCGGCCGAGGTCGTCAAGCAGTTCGCCGAGACGGAGGAAGGCCGCTGGCCCTTCATCGGCGGTCGGTTCCTGCGCCCGGAGACGATCGTCTCGATCGACGTCGACCAGCACGGCTCCGGCTGGGGCGGCTCCAACGCTCGCGGTCGCATGTTCTCGGGTGGCGACAGCGAGTAGAACCCGCGGCTCGCTTGGCCGAGCCGCGTCGGCGCCTCGCGTTACCGGGCGGGGCTAGCTGACTTCACAGCCCAGGTACTCGAGCGCGAGTAACGCTTCCTCGATATAGGCAGCCGCTTCGTCCTTGCTCCCAAAGTGGTACGGGCCTGGATGCAGCGGCTCGACGCGCAGGCTGTTTGTCGGATAAACGTCACACTCGACCACGAACTGCTCGTCGCGCTCGAACAGGCGCAGGATCACGACGCGGCGCCCGTCCTTCTTGGCATGGCGATGAAAGCTCTCCTTCGCCGACTTGGTGCCGCTCTTCTTCGCTCCGCCTCTGGCAGGTGAGCGGAGGCCATATTCGTCGGCTAGATCGCTCACGGGGCGCAGGCGGTGATCTGGAGGTTCGCGGCGAGGCTGTCGGTGGTGGCTGACAGCATCACTTCTTTTTGCGCAATCGTTTTGGCGCCGGCAAGATCGCCACGACGGAGCGCCACTGCCTCGGATCTCAGGTAGGTAGCGAGCTGTTGTAGGCCGGAGACAAACTGTGCGTAGTCTTTGGCTGCGCTCGCGTTCGCTCTGACCGCGATTAGCGATTTCGTTGTCTTACTCAGTAAGCCCGCGACTTCTTCTATTGACGAAGCGCTCTGATTTCTGCCTGCTGCGGTGTCTGTGCTGACGCCTCTCGATTTCGCCATAGCCGTCGCGAGTGGAGCCGCGTATTGCCTGCAAGCGCGGTTCGCTTGTCCAACCCAAGGCTCCACGTGCGGGAAGACGTTTTGCGCCGCCTGAGCAACCACCTGGCTGTCGGAGAATCCGTGCAGCGTGAAGGCCAGCGTGCGCGGCCGCTTGAAGAAGAGCACCTCGGGATCGGTCACCTGGGAACTGTCGCCGAGCAAGGTAGCCAACTGCCGCGCCAGTTTCTCCTTGTAAACGTCGAAGGCAACGAATCCGGCGCCGACTTCAGCCGCGCCGGCCCTCGCCTCTTTCATCGCCGCCGTGTCCGTGGTGACGTTGCGTGCATACACCGAGACTGCGACTACAGGATGAGCCACGAGAGCGGCGTCGAGTGCGGTAATTCCTTCAACTGACGTCTTGCGCTGACGCTTCTTCGATTTCGAGCTTTGCTTCGCGGTCGTCCGAGTCTGCGTCGTCGTGGTAGACGGCACCTGTGTATCCGATGTGGCGCTCGCAGGACTCGATCCACTCGAGCCGTGGATGAGCAAGTAAGCGCCGGCGCCGACGCAGAGAATCAAGGCAAGCACCGCTAGGAAGCGAACACGGGGACTGGGGGTCGACTTCATCGCGTTTTCTATCGGTTCGTGATTGATGCAGCATTAGCCTTAAAGTGCGCGGCCTTAACGAGGCGGAATCGTGCTTGCGCGATCACGAAGCGTCCGTCGCTGAGACTGACGATGCGGTTGGAGCGTACGAGGATGTTCACCGATCGAGTTCCGCGTAGGCGTATCGAGACCTTGCTCGAATGTCCGGGAGTGAGCCTGACGCGATCCACGCTCCACGGCGTCTTGACGTTGATTCGCTCTGATCTGACGTCGGACGGGAGTGTGAGTTCGATCTCGAGCGTCCCGCGTAGGTGCCCGTTTGGGCTGGGCCAAACGGTCGTCGTGCCGTCCGGCGCCAGCCAGCCGTCGAAGTACAGGCCTTTGCTCATGAGCTCGAAGCGAGCCTCGGCGTGCGGTTGCCAAAGATCGGACGTCAACCCGTGCAGCAAACGGTGTGCGTCCTGGAGTTCCGCTTGCGACGCATAGTCACTGACGAGAAGCGGTCCTCGCCAGGGCTTTCCATCCACTAGTAGCCGGCCGTCCGGGGCGATGGTCCCGCTGCGGCGCCCGTACCTATCGACGGTCTCTGAGCCGGGGAGGTTGATCGGGTCGCCGATCGACTGGTTCCAGAGCATGAGCTCATCGGCAAGCGGGCCAGGGGTTCCAACCGTGACGACCAGTCCGACCGGTTTCGACACGAGGTCGTCGATGCGATCGAAATCCTTGGGAAGGTATGTGCGCGCAGCCATCTGGCTTCGGGCATTCGTCTGCAATGTGGCCAGTACGGAGAAACTCCCGGCGAAGGCGATTGCGCCGGCGATAGCAATCGGCGCCAATAGCCGTGGCAAGATGAATGCGAGCGTTCCCAGCAACAGCAGACCGGCCGCCACCGTCGTAAAGAGCAACGCCGCTTCGCCTGGCCCGAACCGTTGATGCAGCCAGAGCACTCCTCTTAAGAACGGCGAGCCCGTAACGTGGTTGATTTCGTCGTATGCCGTGAGCGGGAAGCGGAGGAGGGCGACCAGAACGACAGCTGCCACTCCCGACACCGCCAGTGCGAGGCGGCGTCCCCGCTCGATCGCGAGCGCGAAAGAGATGCCGAGCGCCGGCAAGATCACGAACATGTATCGCTCCTCGACCTCGTTGGTGATGTTGCTTGCAAAGAGCGCCGCCTCGGCGAGAAGCGAGAGGAGAAACAACAGGACGAAAAGCGAGAATGCTCGCTCGAGGCGCCGCCGAGGCCGCGCCAGAGAGACAGCCAGCCCCACAAGGGCCCCCGGCACCACCGCCGCGCCTACGGCATAGGTGAGGACGAGTGCGTCGATGGCGATCCAGCGAGCGGTGTCGAGCGGTCGTATCCCGAAGTTGAGCACGCCCTTGTAGTACCCGAGCAAGCTGTGGAGCCCGATGCCGATGAGAATCGCCGCCAGCGCCGCAACAATCGCTGCGCTAGCGATGAGATGACGGCGCAGCAGCCCGTAGATCGCGCGCGGATCGATTAGGCCCCAGGCCAAGAGAAAGACCGGGAAAAGCACAACGTACTGGATACGCGCAAAGCTAGCGAGCGCTGCGAAGCCGAGGAACAGCGCGAGCCTGCGAGGAGTCGGCTGGTCGAGGGCGCGCACCGCAGCGAGCAAAGCGCAGAGGCAGAGCGTAAAGCCGAGAACGTCGGTGCTGATGTACGAGGCGAGAGCGAGTCCAGGCAGCGCCAGAGCGAGTGCAGTCACGCCGAGGCGAGCAGTTGCGCGCAGACGAAGCTCGCGCGCGAGAAGAAAAACTGGAACGGCGGCGAGCGAAGCGATCAGGGCGTTCAGCGCTTGGATGAGCTTGTACACCAGTTCGGCATCACCGAACGCCCAGAGAGGTGCGCTGAGGAGCGGGAAGGCGAGCGAGAAGTAGTGCTCATTGTGTCCGCGGATCAGAGGCTCGTAACTAAAAGCGAGGGAGCGAGAGAGCGCGAAGTAGAGGTACTCGTCGGGGACCATGATCATTGAGGGTTTCGCGAGCCCGGCCAGCAGGCGCAGCGCAAAACTCACACCGACGAGTCCCGTCAGAGCCAACACTTCTCTTCGCTTTGTCAACCGCCTCAACACGGGGCTTTTCTCTTCACTCGTCTATCTTCCTTTCGGAGGGCGGTCAGGCGCCGATCGGAACCTTCGTCGACATCGAAGAGGCGTAAGAACAGGCGGCGAAGAAGGGTCGACGACTCAATGCGCGTTCAAGACGAGTTCGCTACCGTCGCGGAGCCATCCTCCCAAGAAAGAGGGGCGCGACCGGCGCGCCCCTCTTTCCGAGTCGGAGACTCAAGGGTGGTTTACGTACAAGCAGTGGTCGTAACCGATGCGGCCGGCCCAGCCAGATAGTACTGGTTGCCGGTGCCTACGATGTCCGTGATGCAGAACGAAGTGGCCGACACACTTATGATGCCGCCCGCGTTGAAGGGCGCGGTGGTCGCGTTGGAGAGCCTGAGACCGGCGTCGTAGCTTGCCTGCA
>Ga0182021_10007134_pt1 | contig 13229 bp, 12 predicted proteins | sample 612E3MmetaG_FD_120493 | JGI IMG/M metagenome (GOLD analysis project Ga0182021, IMG submission 120493) | Permafrost microbial communities from Stordalen Mire, Sweden - 612E3M metaG (Illumina Assembly) | ecosystem: Environmental > Terrestrial > Soil > Wetlands > Permafrost | place: Sweden...
CAGGATCGCGAGTATGAGCGGGTGGGCGAGGCGCGGCCGCGCCAGGCCGGCGTGCGCGTGATCGCTGCCAGCAACCGCAACCTGGCCGGGGAAATGAAAGCCGGCCGGTTCCGCGAGGATCTTTTCTACCGGCTCAACGTCATCACCGTCGCCCTGCCCGGCCTCCATGAGCGTCCCGCCGATCTGCTGCGCCTCGCCGGAAACTACCTTGTGTTCTTTGCCCGCCGGCTCGGCAAAAAGGTGCAGGGGTTCGCCCCCGACGTCACGACGGCGTTTCGGGCCTACCCCTGGCCGGGCAACCTGCGGGAACTGCGCAACGTGATCGAGCGCGCCGTCATCCTCGCCGGGGGCGACATGCTCACGGCGGCCGATCTGCCGGAGGAATTTTTCCACCGGCCTGATTCATCGATTCAAGTGGGCGCACACGTCTCCCTCGACGATTTGGAAGCCGAGCATATCCGGCGCATTCTTGCCACCTCATCAACCCTCGAGGAGGCTGCCCGCACGCTGGGCATCGACCCGGCCACACTTTACCGCAAGCGGCAGAAACTCGGGTTGCTGTGAATCCTTCCATCCGTGCGTTCCGACCTATCGGGATGACTGACTGGCCATAACATGCTCCGCACGCGCCTCACCCTCGGTTTGCTGCCGCTCCTGCTGCTGCTCATCGCCATGGGCGGATATGCGCTATTCACCTGCCTGGAGTTGAGCCGGTCGGTCGAAATCACGCTCGTGGGCAACTATCGGTCGATGCTGGCCACGGAAGCGATGAAGAACGCGGCTACGCTCATGAACAACGCACTCTATCGGGCGCAGGGTGGCGATGTTCTGACGGCCCGGGAACGGTTTTCCGCGCAGCGTGCCCGCTTTGACCGCACCCTGCATGAACAGTCAATGACCGCGGCGGGCACTCCCCGCGCCGGACCCGTCGAGGCGGTTGACGGGACCTTTCTAGCGCAGGTGAAAACTGATGAGGCGTTCCTGCGCGAGGGCACGCTTTCACCTCTGATTGCGTTGCGCGAGACCGAGACGGCGCTGTTCACCACGCTCCGGGCGCTCGAGGTGCTGGCCCAGTACGATTATGCCGCCCTGCAGGCCGAGCTGGCCCGGGCCGGACAGACCACCCGCGTGACCATCAGGCTCCTCACGGGGGCGATGGCGGCGGCGATCCTGCTCTCACTCTACCTTTCCTACCGGCTCAGCCGTTCGCTGCTGCGCCCCATCAAGGCGCTCACCTCGTCCGTCGTGGCCTTGGGGGACGGCGTCCTGGACCGCCCCGTGCCAGTGCTTTCACACGACGAGCTGGGCGAGCTCGCGCGCGCGTTCAACACGATGGCCGGCAAGCTGCGTGCCTTCCGGGAAGCCACCACGGCGAAGGTACTACGCGCCCAGCGCACCATGGAGGCCACGCTGACCTCGACGCCCGACCCGGTGTTCGTGGTCTCGAAAAACGGCGACGTTGAACTGAAGAATCCCGCCGCAGAGATGCTGGCGGCCGCGCCCGAGTTTGCCGGCGGGTTTCCGGTGCCTCTGCGCCAGCCGCTGGCCGAGGTGCTGGCCTCGGGCAACCATTACTTGCCGGCGGGTTATGACCATGTTGTCACCTTGCGCGTCGGGCCCGAGGATCGGCACTACCTGCCGCGCATTCTCGCCGTGGGCGACACGCTCACCGGGTTCGGCGGGGCGGCCATCCTGCTGCAGGATGTCACGAAGTTCCGCCTGCTGGATGACGCCAAAAACAACCTGGTCGGCACGGTGAGCCACGAACTCAAGACGCCGCTGACGGGCCTCCGCATGGCGGTCTATCTGCTGCTGGAGCAAAATCTCGGCCAGCTCACCTCCGGGCAGCACGAGCTACTGGAAACCGCACGCGATGACACCGACCGCCTGCTGCGGATCCTCAACGACCTGCTTGATTTGAGCCGGCTGGAGGGCGGAGCCACGGCCTTGAACCGCACGCCGGAGCGTGTGGACGGATTGCTCGCCGCCATGACCGGGGAAATCAGGCCGCTCATCGAGGCGGCGGGCCAGCACCTTGAGGTGAACAACGGCGTGGGAGGCGGCACCGTGCCGGTCGATCGGGACCGCATCCGGCACGTGTTCATCAACCTGCTTACCAACGCCAGCAAATATTCACCCGAGGGCAGCACGATCACCCTCTATGCCGAGCCGGCTCCCGACGGCTTCGTGAAGTTCGGGGTGCGCGACCACGGGCCGGGCATTCCACCGGAGAGCCTGCCTCACGTGTTCGAGAAGTTCTACCGCGTCCCGGGGCAGACCAAAAAGGGTGCGGGCCTCGGGCTGGCCATCTCCCGCGAGATCGTGGTGGCGCACGGCGGCTCCATCGCCTGTGCCAGCGGACCGGGCCCGGGCAGCGACTTTCACTTCCTCCTGCCTGACGTCACGCCTTCTTCTGGATGATTTGCGGCGCAGCCTCCATCTGGCCGCGGGTCACGCCCAGTTGATTGATGAGCTTGAATTCGCGCCAGAGCCCGGCGCCGGTGATCTCCCCGCGCAGCAGCTGCTGATAGCACTGCACGGTGCGCTCCAGTTCGGCGGGCGCTTCGTTGAGAAACTCCACGCGGAAGGCGCCTGCGCCGAGCGCCTGCAGCCGTGACACATATTCCGCTCCCGTCTGGGCGCGGTTGTTAAAGACGGTATTGCGGCAGCCGGCATCGGCTTTTACCGGCAGTTCGGCGCCGACGCGGTCGCGCATTCGCAGGTCGACGCGGTCGCAGGGACGGCCGCAATCGCGATAGTCTTTGCCGTTCGTCAGGAACGCGCAGAACACGCAGTGCTCCATGTGAAACATGGGCATGTGCTGATGAATGGTGATTTCGAACCACGCGGGCGGCGCGGCGCGCAGCAGCGCCTCGAGTTGCTGGATGTTGAGATCGTAGGACGCGGTCACCCGTTCCAGGGCATGGCGCCGGAGAAAGTAATCCGCGGCCAGCGGGTTCGCGATGTTGAGCGAGTAGTCCCCCCGCAGGCGCCGGCCGCGGAAAAACGCCAGGTGATCGTAATTGCGCGCCAGATAGCCGTCGGCTCCGCACGAGAGCACCTGCTGCAGGATCCACTCCTCGCCGGGTTTGAAAATACGCGGTGGCGCAACCCAGATGGTTGCTGGCGGCTGGCTGGAGGGCGGTTCCGCCGTCTGGAACTCGCGAAAGCGTCTCACGGCGTCGCGGTAACGCTTCGGGTCCTCGAACTCGCAGTAGATCGTCCGAACGCCTGTCAGCCAGGCCGCCTCGAGCTGTTCCAGCTGGCGGATGACCACGATCAGCTCGGGCGGGGAAGGGGAGGTCTCCCTGCGCCCGACGGGAGTCGGGATCACTTCGGCAGCCGGTTTCTGTAGTTGCCAGCGCAACGGCTGCGACCGCCGCTGTTCCAGCCCGGTCACAACCTCGCGACGGAGACCGTTGAGCTCGCTGAGCGGCAGGATGACATCGCCCTCGAGAAATGACGCAAGGCCGGCGAGGCGGAAGGGTGTGCCGCCCAGACGACCGAGCTGCTTGCTCAACCGCGCGGGTGTCAGCGGCTGGGTTTGGGCCGGCTCGAGGACCACCGCCGACTCCGTTTTGACCACATGGCCGTGTTCGTCGTTTGCAATCACTGTCAACGGCAGACCAGCGCGACCATGGGCTTCCATCGTGAGTGGTCGTTGAAACCGGATTTGTTCACCCTGAAAGGTCTGCCGGATGCGTTTTTCCAGCGCAGGGTCGCTGGTTTTCCAGACCCGGTCGCCGACATGCACCCGCCGGAAATCGATGTCGTCCTGACCGAAGCGCAGCACGGTTTCCGCCCCGTATGGTTCGACCTGGTAGATCCGGCCGCCTTCCTCCTTCGTCTCAGGGTTCCCGGCGTCGAACACCACGCCGTCACCCGGTTTAAGCGGCGCGACCGGGCGGAGCGACACGCGGTCAGCCCCCACGTGAATGACTTCGCCGAGGAAGACGCCGCGCTTGGTGCCAAAGTTGGCGTGGATGAGTTCCTGGTTGTTGGTGCCCCGAAACCAGCCGGTATAAAGACCACGCGAGAAGGCCATCTCCATCGTGTAATCGTGTTCGCGATGAAGCCCGGTCAGCAGGCTGGCTTCGCGCTCGGCGGGCAGGCCCGCTTCGGCCGGCAACTGGTCGACCGCCTGACGGTAGGCGCGCGTAATGCTGGCGACATACCCGGGACTTTTCAGCCGCCCCTCAATCTTGAGGGAGGCGATGCCCAGGCGGATGAGTTCGGGCAGCACATCGAGGGAGGCAAGATCCTGCGGACTCAGGAGGTAGCGCCGGTTGCCGAGCTCGACCAGCCGGCCATCGGCGAGCAGCTCGTAAGGCATCCGGCAGGCTTGGGCGCATTCGCCGCGGTTGGCGGAGCGTCCGCCCAGTGCTTCACTCGTCAGGCACTGGCCGGAGTAGGCCACGCACAGCGCACCGTGGACGAAGACCTCGAGCGGCATGGCGGCCGGCGACCGTCGGCCGGAAGGTTGCTGATCATCGTTGTCCGATCCGGTCCGGATGGCGCCCTGCGCCGCCTGAATGGCCGCGATTTCCTTGAGCGAATTTTCCCGGGCCAGCACGACCAGATCGGTGCCCAGCTCTTCCGCGAAAGCGACCCCCGCCGCGCTGGTGATCGTCATCTGGGTGGAGCAATGGATCGGAAAGTCGGAAGAAAGCGCGCGAATGAGGCGGCAGATGCCCACGTCCTGCACAATGGCGGCGTCGACACCGGCCGCGATGATACGGCGCAGGTAATCCTCCGCCTCGGCGAGTTCATCCGTGAACACGAGCGTGTTGAAGGTCACGTAACCACGCACACCGCGGCGATGCAGGTACTCCATGAGCTTCGGCAGGTCGGCGGCGGTGAAGTTGGCCGCCCGCATCCGGGCGTTGAAGCGCTCCAGTCCGAAGTAGATCGCGTCCGCCCCATTCTCGACGGCCGCCTGGGCGCATTCCCAGTCGCCGGCCGGTGCCAGTATTTCCGGACGCCGCGGGGATAAGGAGCGCGGGAGGGATTGCTCGATGGACGCAGCGGTAAGGGACGGCATGATCACGCCCGCTGCGCAGCTGGTGGCCGGCAGGGTTTGGCAACAGTAACTTGGATCCGGAACATTGATGGCGCGGCCGGGAGGCTTCCTCACTATTTATGCCGGCCGTGACGGAAAATATCCCAGATCACCCACAAGCCGAGCAGGGCGGAGAGGAGGTAACCGACGATGCCAAGGGCGGGGTAGCCAAAAAGATAGGGGCGGATGCCGGTCGTGACGATCGAAGACGAACCGATGATGAGCGCACCAATGATCACCCCGAGCGCGATGCGGTTGCTGGCAGCGCGTAATGCGTCATTGAGGCCCTCCAGCCCGCGATGTTGGAAATTCACCGTCAGGTCGTCGTGTTCGAGGCGGCGCAACAAGCGATCGAACTCGGCGGGCAGGTCGCCAAGGCGGTTGAAGGCGGAGGCGAAGAGCGTGCGGGTTTTGCCCAGGAGCGCCTTGGGACTCCAGCGCTCGCGATGCAACTCGCGCAACACCGGCTGCGCGACGAGGCGCAAATCAAATTCCGGATCGAGCGTCCGCCCGACCTCCTCGATGGAGAGCACGGCCTTCGCCATAAGCGCATAGTCGCGCGACACGCTGATGCCATTGCGGCCGAAGATCCCGATCACTTTGAGGATCAGCAGGCCGATCTGCTCATGACCGGTGGCAAAGTTGAGGTTTTCCCGCAGGGCGATGGTGACCTCCTTTTCCATCGTGCGATGGTCGGGTTGGGTGCCGGGGCCAGCGAGGCTCAGGCCGATCTGGACGACCTGCTCGGCATCGTGCGCGGCTGCGGCAATGAAGAGATCGGCCAGCGCATGACGCAGCCGGCGCGTGAGGTGGCCGGCGAGGCCCCAGTCGAGCAGGCAGAGGCGGCCGTCGTCGGTCACGAGCACATTGCCCGCATGCGGGTCGGCATGAAAGAAGCCGCTGATCACAATCTGGTGCAGCAGGGAGGCGGCGCCGGCAGTCGCTAGCGCCTTGGCTTGCTCTGGTGTAAGCACCGCCTGTTCGATGCGCCGCCCGTCGACGCGCGCCATCACCAGCATGCGGCGGGTCGTATACTCGCCAACCACCTCGGGGGCGAAGACCTTGTCCGGAGCGGGGTTTTGGGCGTTGAAGTACTGCTGGTTCCGCGCCTCGTGCCGGAAATCGAGCTCCAGGATCAGGCCCGCACGAATCTCCTCGACGATGGCCGGGAGGTCGAAGGGTCGCAATCGGGCGATGTAGTGGTGGATGCGCGCGGCGAAGAAGGCGATGAGGTCGAGATCGGCCTCAACGGTCTTCTGGAGATCGGGCCGTTGGAGTTTCACCGCGACGTCCCGGCCATCGGCCTTGAGACGGGCGTAGTAGACCTGCGCCAGCGAGGCGGAGGCGACGGGGGTTTCATTGAACTCACTGAACACCTCGGCGAGGTCGCATTCCAGCTCCTCCAGCGCGACCTTCTTCATCCCACTGAACGGCAGGGGCTGCACGGCATCCTGCAGTTTCTGCATCTCGAGCACCAGCGGCTGCGGCACCAGGTCGGGCCGCATGCTGAGGAGCTGGCAAAACTTCACGAAGGTGGGTCCGAGTTCCTCGGCCGCGAGGCGGATGCGCTCATAGGTGCTGCGATGCGTCCTCGGTGCGGGGACGAGACGCTGCCACCAGGCACCCGGCGTTTCGATCTGCTCGATGATTTCGGCGAAGCCGTGCCGGACGAGCACCACGGCGATTTCCTTGGCCCGCACGGCGTTGGCCAGCAGGTCGAAGGGCTTGAGGGAGACGCCCGGCATGGGGGGTGGGCGGGCGGGGCCGGTCAGGCGCTGCGATCAGGACCGCGCGGGGCGAGGGTGTGCTCGAGTTTTTTCACGCGCGCCTCCAGTGCCTCGATGCGGGCCTTGTGCGTCAGGTCGGCCTTTTCAGCGAGTTCCTTGAATTTGGCGGCCAGCTCCGCGCTCATGATCTCGAATTCTTTGCGGCCCTGTTCCGCAATTTTCTCGGCCATGAGACGCGCATCGCCGGCGGAAACCTTGCCTTGCCGGATGTAATCCTGCAGCGCCGCCTCGACTTTTTCCTTGGTGATAATCGTTGCCCCCACACCCGCCAGTAGAGTTTTTTTGATGAGATCGATCATAAGGGTACGGACAATAGCGGCGGGAGGAATCCCGGCAAACCTGAAAGGGATGCCTGTGCGGACAACAATACCGCCGCTACAACTGGCCAGGGTCCAACCGCAGGGCGGCTGGATGCGGGGAGTAAACGGTCCGGCGGGTTCAGGTCGCTGGCGACTCAGGGAGCACCACCGGGCGGCCTTTGACTTCGCCCGCGGCTGCCAGATCGGCGACAGATGCGCGCAACACCTTAAGGAACAGTTCCGTCCCTTTGGTTTGATAGCGTTGCAGATGGCGGACAACGACCACTTCACGCATGGGTACACGGCCGGTAAGCTCCCGATAAACGAGGGTCTTTCGGTCCTCCGGCCTGCGGGCGATGCGCGGCAGGATGGAAATGCCTTCGCCGATGGCGACCAGCGCTTTCACCGTGGCGACCTGCGAGCAACGATGCCCGAGCTGCGGTGCGAAATCGTGATCGCCGCAAAAACGCTCAATCTCCATCGAGAGGGTGCTGGAATGGCCCAGCAGCACAAAACTTTCCTCAGCCAGGTCCCGCGCCGCAATGACAGGCTTTGTGGCGAGGGGATGGCTCCGGCTTACGACCAGCAGGAGTGGTTCGTTGAACAAGGCTTCCGTGGAAACATGGGGATCCCTCACTGGCTGGGGCACGATGGTCAGATCGAGATCTCCCTCGATGACTCCCCGCATCAAATCCGGGCGAAAGTCTTCATGGGTGTGAACCAGCAGATTGGGATGAAGCTCGCGGCAGCGCTTGAGCACCGGCGGGAGCAGATAAGGAGCCAGCGTGGGAACAGTACCGACCTTGATGTGCCGCTCCAGAGTCGGGCTGTCCTTCAGCTCCTTGGAGGCATCCTCCACCTTGCGGAGAATGTCGCGGGTCCGTTCCAAGAGAACCTGCCCGGCCTCTGTCAAAACCACGCGACGTCCCAAGCGGTGGAATAGTTTGTGACCCAGTTCGCGTTCGAGATGCAGTATCTGCTGGCTGAGAGACGGTTGGGATATCTGGCACTTGGCCGCTGCGCGGGTAAAATTTCCCGCTTCGGAGGCGGCCAGGAAGTAGCGGAGTTGGTCTAGTTCCATAGGTAATAACTATGATATTGATTGAAGCATGTTACTTTTTTTATCGCAAGTCTTGGGTATACTGTCCGCGGTTCCACAAGGAGCCATTAACCTGAAACAGAAAGTTAACCATGAACCACGAAAGTAGACTGATGAAATTCGTTCCGGCCGGCGTCGTGCTTGCCGCAGCGGTTTTCCTCGGCCTTTCCCGGGAAAGGATGCAGGACTTCAACCTGTTCTCCGTTCTTTTCGGGGGCGGCATCGTAATCGCGCTGTTGGTCCTGGCGGCCTATGATTACCGCAGTAAACTGCGGATTCAGAGCAGCCGCTAAGCCGCCGGCTCATTGATTCAGCAAACAGGGAGGCCGGAACCGCAAGGTTCCGGCCTCTTCATTTTAAGTTATTTGCCGTGCGGCCGTCACGACCGGGGCGGGCACATACTCATGCCACCGGCGGGGTGCCCTCAGCGATGACTACCGGTTTGCGCTTCAGGAAGGCGGAAAGAATCAACGAAAGGACCAGTCCGACGAGCGGCGAAAAAATCACGCCCATGACCGCCATCAGTCCGGGTTTGTAGAACATGCGGGTGAATTTCTCGGCTGATTCCATCTGGCTGTCGCTCATTCCCTTGGCGGCCCACTGCTGCCGGGTCATATCGATGGCGTAGTCAGCAAAGTTTGGGTTGATATACATGAAATGGATGAAGGTATAAACGGCTCCGATGAGGCCGGCATAAAGGGCGATGAGCACGCCGGTGCCCACACCCTTGCCATAACTGAGCGACTTGTCCTTCGCCTCCTCGCGGGCGGCCTTGATGCCGAGCCACAGCACCACAATCGTCACCACCAGGGGCAGCAATGAGACGACCCATCGACCTTGCAGCATCTTGTCGGTCTGATAGCCGAGGAAATAAAAAACGAGCGTGAGCACGATGTTGCTCACGGCGAGCATAAGTCCGTAGAAAAACGTGGTGTTCATGCGCAACCCAGCATGCAGCTTCCTCCTGCCAGCACAACCCTGCAGTGACGGGCGGCTACCGTGACGGATAAACGGCTGAGCGCTGAATCATTTCGGCGGAACCTTCAGTCTGACCAGGGTGGCACCCCAGCCGCCGCTGGTTTCATTGCCCAGGCGAAAAGACGCCACAAGCGTCGACCGGCGCAATTGGGCATGGACGGTCTCGCGCAGGGTGCCGGTCCCCTTGCCGTGAACAATGCGCACTTCGCCCAGTCCGCGTCCCTGACAGGCGGCGAGATACTCCCCGAGCAGGTCGGCTATTTCAGCCGGCTGGAACGTGTGCAGATCCAGCTCGTCGGTGATGGGAATGCGGACGGGTTGTGACTCGTCGTCCATGGGGTGGATCATCTGCGGCGCCCAAGTTGCCGGCCATCCCAGCTCTAGGAATAAAGGTTCTCCTCGGGAGGAGGCGCAGGTTCGCTCGCTGGAGGCTGGGCGGTCTCCTTCAAGGGGAGGTCTGGAGCGGCTGGAGCCGCCGGCCGGTGGGGCTGGGGCGGTGGAGGAGGAGTCTCTAGGGCCCGTTTGAGCTCCTCTTCGAGGCTGCTGGCCGCCTTTTTGAATTCGCGGATGGACTTCCCGAGGCTGCGGGCCAGGTCAGGCATCCGTTTGCTGCCGAAGAGCAGCAACGTCACCAGCATGATCATCATGATCTCGGTGCCCCCGACGTCGAGGATGGCCAGACTTGGAAACAGGATGCACATGGCGGTGGGAAGGGAGTGTAACGGTCCGGGATGAATCGCCCAGCCAGATTTCACCATGTTTTGTCAGAAGGGATCGCGGCAAGGCGACCGCCGCGTCTGCCGGCGTGGCCGTCCTGCGAACCGGCATCGAGAATCCCGGGGATTACTTCAGGCTGACTTCAACGAGGAATGTCTGGGTCTCGCTCGGCGCGACGTGGTAAAGGCCGGTCTTGTGCTCGGGCGCATTGGCCGGTCCCATCCATGGCTCCACGCAATAGAACGGCGAGTGCTCGTCGGGTGCCCAGGTGACCACTACCGCCGACTTGGGCGGAACCCGATCGGGACCGATGCGCAGGATGATCTGATCTTCGCCACCGCGTTCCCCGAAGACGACGGCATTGTTTTTGAGTGCCGTGTGAAAGACATCAATCAGGTCTTTGTTGGCGAGTGATTCCTCCGGGCCGAGACGGGGGCCGATGTGCAACTGGCCCTGCTCAAAGTTCTGCCGGAGCGTCGCGCGGGCGGGAATCCGAATGAAGTAGTCCGCCCGTGTCCGGCCTTCACCCCATGGCAGGGTGAAATAAAAGTGGTGGCCGGCGCTCCAGGGGATGGGCTTGGTGTCGAGGTTGTGCAGGCTCAGCTCCACGAAAAGCGCCAGGGGCTCGAAGCGATAGCTGACGGTGAACTCGTAATCGTACGGGTAGGCGGCGCGGGCCGCCTCGCCGGGTTGAAAGAGCGCGGTGAAGCCGCGCTCGTCGAGACGCGTGACTTGGAAGTCGCCCTGCCGCGCGATGCCATGAATCGGCATCGCCCGACGCGTGTTGTTTTCGTCGCGCCAGAAGTGGATATCGCCGCGATCAAAGGTGCGGCCGCAAAAAGGGAAGAGAATGGGATTCCCACCGCGAACCTTGGCCACATCATCAAGCGCCGGCAGCTCGGGCCAGTAAATGACGTCGCGGACGGTGCCGTCGCCCAGTGCCAGATGCCAGTTCATGAGACGCGCACCTTTTTCGGGCAGCGCAAGAAAGGTGGAGGGGCCCACCTGCCAGCGGGTCAGGGTGTGGCCAAGATAGGGAATCTTTTCCATGCGTAACAAAGGTGTAGAGAATGACTCCGGCGGCGACAAAGACATTTTCACGCGCGTTTGAGGAGCGGCAGCAGGTCCGCCGGGAGGCGGGATGGCCGCCCGGGGAACTGCCTGCGGCGCCCATGACAAAGAATGGCGCGGGGTGTAACGCCTGACGCCATCGGGGCGCTTGCGTCGGGGGTTGATGCTCGCCAGAGTGACGGCACATTTATGCTTGGTAAATTTCTTCGACTCTGCCTGCTGGGGATGCTGCCCGTGCTGGGCGCAGCGGCGGAGGCGGCGACATCTGCCTCTCCCACGGTCGCGCCCGCCGGCGGCGGACAACCAGCGGATCCGGTGGCATCGGAGCAGGGCAGACCGGCCAGAATGGTCGTGGTGTATGTCCTGCCCGTGCGCGACCAGATTGCCCGGCCGGTGCTATACATCCTCCGGCGGGGTTTGAAAGAAGCCATCGAACGCAAGGCAGACATGGTCGTGCTGGACATGGAGACGCCGGGAGGCGCGCTCGACGTGACTTTCGAGATCATGGAGGCATTGGGAAAATTCCACGGCCAGACGACCACCTTCGTGGACAAGGAGGCGGTTTCCGCCGGGGCCTTTATCTCGGCCATGACGCAGGAAATCTGGTTTGCCCCCGACGGGGTGATCGGCGCCGCGGCGCCGGTGTCAATGACGGGCCAGGATATCGACGAGACGATGAAGCTGAAGATCACCAGCTACCTGAAGGCCCGCGTGCGGGCGATCTCCGAGGGCCGGGGCTACCGCGGCCAGGTGATCTCGGCCATGATCGACAAGGATTACGAGTTGAAGATCGGCGATGCGGTCATCAAGCCCAAGGGCGAACTGCTTTCGCTCACGGCCAGCGAGGCGGCGAAAACCTACGGCGACCCCCCGCATCCGCTGCTGGCGGCAGGCATGGCGAAGAATGTCGACGATCTTCTCCGGCAGAAATTCGGCGCGGGAGGCTATGAGATCGTCCGGCTCGACGTCACCTGGTCGGAGCAGCTGGCCGCCTGGCTTAACACCATTGCGCCGGTGCTCATGGGGCTGGGCATGCTCTGCCTCTTCATTGAATTCAAGACGCCGGGCTTTGGTTTCTTTGGCATCGCCGGCATCGCGCTGCTGGCGGTCGTGTTCCTCGGCAACTATGTGGCGGGCTTCTCCGGTCACGAGCCGATGATCCTTTTCGCCCTCGGCCTGGTGCTGGTGGCCGTGGAGGTGTTCTTCTTTCCGGGCGTGGCCGTAATGGCGGTGAGCGGGTTGGTCCTCATGCTCGGCTCGCTGGTTTGGGCGATGGCCGATATCTGGCCCAGTGAACCGCTCGTTCTTTCCGGCGACCTCCTGCTGCGGCCATTGCTCAATCTGTCCCTCGGCTTGATCATTGCCGTGGTCTTGGCACTCCTGCTTGCACGATTTTTGCCCCAAGGTTGGTTTTTCCAGCGGCTGGCGGTGACGGGCGCCGCAGCCGGCGCGGCGCAGATCGCCGGTGTTGCGCCGGAAGCGGGCGCGGCGGCGGCCACACTGGTGGGGACACACGGCACGGTGGTGACCGGACTCTTTCCCGGAGGGCAGATCGAGATTGAAGGCCGGCGGTACGAGGCCAAGGTCGAAGTGGGATCGGCTCCCGTCGGCTCTACCGTTGTGGTGAGACGCGTTTCCGATTTCAACCTAGTGGTGGAGGTGGTCGACACATGAGTGCGCTGATCGTATTTTTCATCCTCGGAGTCATCCTGCTTGCACTGGAAGTGGTCACCCCCGGCCCGCTGTGCGGCATCACCGGCTGCATCTGCATGACGCTGGGCGTGGTCAGAGCCTTCGACTTGTTCGGCGCAATGGGCGGAGCGCTGGCGGTGTTCCTGGCGCTCGCCGCGCTGGCGGCGGTGATCTACCTGGAATTTTTCTGGCTGCCGCGCTCACGCCTGGTGAAGCGGTTCAGCATGGACACGACTTTGCACACCACCAGCCAGCCACCGCCGGCGGATCCGGGACAGGTAATCGGCCGTGAGGCCGAGGCGGAGACGACACTCGCCCCGGGCGGCTACGTGCGCGTGGATGGCCGACGCTACGAGGCGTTCTGCCGCAGCGGCCATGCCGAGGCGGGCGATCGTCTCAAGGTGGTGGGCCTGGACAATTTCCGTTTGATCGTTTCCAAAGTCTGAAACTCCATTCCTAAATGAATCCGTTCCTTCTCGGTGTTTTCATCCTCCTCGGCATCGTCGTGCTGTTTATCGCCACGATGG